>Ga0126373_10002097_pt1 | contig 14561 bp, 10 predicted proteins | sample PanSoiMetPlot_11_FD_92545 | JGI IMG/M metagenome (GOLD analysis project Ga0126373, IMG submission 92545) | Tropical forest soil microbial communities from Panama - MetaG Plot_11 | ecosystem: Environmental > Terrestrial > Soil > Tropical forest > Bulk soil | place: Panama | collected 2016-02-17 | reverse complement strand
CACTTCCGCCACGTTGATCTCGGCTTGCGCGGGCAGCGCTTCTTCGACACCGCGTTTCAGACGCTTGCCATTTAGCCAGGTACCATTCATGCTTTTGTCGACGATCAGGAATCTGCCTTTCGCCGGATCGCGCCGGAGCCGCAAATGCTCGCGCGACACCTCGTCGTTGGTATACAACGCAACGTTGACCGCTACGTCGTCGCCGCCGCGCCCGATCGCGATCTCGTCCTGGGTCATTAGAAAGAGCTGCGGACCGGAGTCGTCGCGGTAACGGATCTCTGCATACACGCGGTCTACGGGCTGGCGCGTGCTCGAATGCTCGCCGACCTGGCCCGTGACGCTTCCGGCAGTGGGCTCTCTTCCGATCAGCGTCGTCTTGACGCCGTGATAGCCCGGCTGCGGCGTCTCATTCAGATCGGAATGAATCTCGACATCGCCGAGCGGTACGGTGTTTTCGGTGTCAGGAAAAAACTCGAACACCCACTGTTGGCAGGCGATCCTGTAGGGCTTGCGTTGGCGCGAACTGCGCAGCATCCCCAACGACAACGGCTTTGCATTCCATTGTTCCAAGCGCGCACCAAGCGCCTGCCGCGCGTCTTCACGAATCAGATCGAACACGCCGGTCAAGCGATTGTAGTCCTCCCGATGCAGATACAAACTGAAAATGCAGGGCACTAAAATGCTGTACTGCATTTCGAACCGCCCCAACTCCATGTTGTGCAGAAGCTGTTCGACGATCACTTTCCCCGTGAGTCGACCCTGCGCTTCGCCCGCCCCGCTCTGCATCGGTGGACCTCCGCTTGGATTTCGACGCGGCGGACGGGGGTACAGGTTTCAGAACCGGCTGCAAGCGGTGCGCGATCATGGAATTTCATGTGGATCGCTTATCTGCTTGGCGCCTGCTCTCTCGCGGCCTGGATCTATCTGGTTTGGTTCCACGGCGGATTCTGGCAGATCAGCGAGACCCCGGAGTGTGACGCCCCAGAGCCGCAGCCGTCGGTGGTCACGATCGTTCCTGCGCGGAATGAGGAAAGTTTAATTGCCGTGACCATCGCGTCATTGTTCACGCAAGACTACAACGGCCGGTTTCGGATCGTCCTGGTAGACGACCACAGCACCGACGCAACCATCGAGGCAGCGGGCGCGCACGGCCGCCTCAGTGTCATCCGCGCGGCGGAGAAGCCCGCGGGCTGGACTGGCAAACTATGGGCCGTCTCGGAGGGACTGCGCTACGCCGAGCCGTACCACCCCGACTATTATCTACTCACCGACGCAGACATTATACATTCGCCCGAGACCCTGTCGCGTCTTGTCGCGCGCGCGGAGGCCGGGCGACTCGATCTGGTTTCCTCGATGGTGAAGCTGCGCGCTGAGACCCTCGCCGAGCGCGCGCTCATCCCCGCGTTTGTGTTTTTCTTCTTCATGCTGTTTCCGCCTGAGTGGGTCGCAAGCCGGCAGCGCACGACGGCTGCGGCGGCGGGCGGGTGCATGCTGATCCGGCGGACGGCACTGGAGCGGATCGGCGGAATTGCTTCGATTCGCGGCGAACTGATCGACGATTGCGCCCTCGCGCGCGCGGTGAAGCCGGGCGGAGCGATCTGGCTCGGCACTAGCGAGGAGTCGCGCAGCGTTCGAGCCTATGATACGTTCGGCGAAATCGGAGGAATGATCTCGCGCAGCGCGTTCACGCAGCTTCGCCATTCTGCTCTGCTGCTCGGCGGAACCATTGTCGCGATGATGATTATCTTCGTTGCCCCGCTCTTGCTTCTTTTCAGTCGTGATTCGCTCGCCATGGCGCTCGGTCTAGCCGCCTGGGGACTCATGACTTACGCATACCTCCCCATGCTGCGTTTTTATCGACAGGCGCCAGGGTGGGGCTTACTGCTACCGTTCGTCGCGCTGTTCTACATGGGCGCGACAGTGCACTCGGCCTGGCGATACTGGTCGGGTAAAGGCGGTGAATGGAAGGGGCGCGTGCAGGACGCGCGGCGGTCTCAATCGTCCAACTTGTAAATCGTCATACCACTGAGGAGCTTCGGATAAAAGTCCGTCGACTTCTGAGGCATCACGCCGCCTGAAAAGGCGACATCGGCGACCTGCTGGATGGTGGTCGGCTCGAGCAGAAAAGCGACTTGCGCTCCGGCTTCGCCGATTTTGCCAAACGCCGCGTCCAGCCCGCGCACATATTCCAGGTTCTTCTCTTCGCGGACCGCGTCTTCGCCGATGCCTAAAATCCCGCCGAGAAATTCGTCGTGGAGGACCTTTACGTCCAGCTCGCCGAATTGGCGCCTGCGTACGGCGAGATACAGCTCGCCGCTCTGAAGAGCGATGCCGATGCGAACTTTGTCCGGCGCAGGCGTTTGGAAGAGCTTGCGCAATTCATCGAGCGAGCCGAGCTTCCGCGCCTGTGCTTTCGAGACGAGCTGCGCACTATCGAATCCGGCGAGTCCGCGAACGACGCGATGCGTCGCCAGGATCTCGAGTCCCGGCGAATGCATGTTGACGAACGTCATCATGACCTTCTCGGCCGCCGTCCAGCCGGGATTTTCATTGCGGAATGCGAGCCCGGTCTCGTAGCGATGGTGTCCATCCGCGATCAGAAGCTTCTTATCCGCCATCAACTGCTGGATACAGGAGATGATCGCGTGATCCGAGATCTTCCAGGCGCGGTGTAGCGCGCCGTATTCATCCTTTACTTCGGTCACTGGCTCGCTTTGCGCGGCCGAATCGAGCAGTTTGTCGATGGCCAGCTCCGGATCCGGATACAGCATGAAGATCTGGCCGAAGTGGGCGTGTGTGTGACGCAGCAGCTCGAGCCGATCTTTCTTTGGCCCCGACAGCGTCTGCTCGTGGCGGTGGACGATGTTCGCCGAGTAGTCCTCTACCGCCCCGAGCCCAATGAATCCTTTGCGTTCGAGCACATGGCCGGTGTCGGGCACCGAAAAGCGCTGGAAGTACGCGTATAAGCTGGGCGTGGGTTCTTTTTCGAGAACGCTGGATGCGATCCACGAATCGAGGCTCGACGCGGCGCGCGTGTAGACGTTATCGCGCTCGGAATCCGACGGAGATTTCTCGCCTAAGATGATCCGCACCAGGTTGTAGGGGCTGAGAGAGAGATAGCGCGCCTGCATCTCCGGCGAGATCTTGTCGTAGGGCTGTGTAAGCAGGTTTCCAGCGGGTCCGGCTTTAGCGGAGTATCGATAGGGTTGAAAAGGAAAGACGCGTGCCAAGGACAAGGATATCAGTTGAGTGCAAGAATCCCGCGCGAGCGGTTAGTACATCACGCGAGAATACACGCCGGGACGATTGTCAGCCGATGTGAGGTAACACTCCGCGACGTATGTGGATTCTCCCGGCTCGAGCTTTTGATCGAACTCCTCTGCGCGGGCCGACAGGTCGTTGGCCCAATCGCGGATGTCACCGGTGGCGGGATCGAGCTGCGCTGGAGTGCCGAAGGAGCTCGATCGCAGCGTAGCGTTTCCGAGCACGTAGCGCTGCGTCACCACCGCATGCCCGTCGTTTGCGCATTTGCGGCCCGCGCCGCAATCCTGACGATTCACTACGCGAATCTTCGTGAGAATCACCACGCCGCGCGAACCGTCGAGTCCCAGGCCCTGAGCCACGCGCATCGCGAGGTTGCGATTTTCGCCGCGCGAGAGATCCAAGCCTTGTGCGTACATGCTCGCCAAATCCCGGCTGATTTGCTTGGCGCGGCTGTCCTGATCGGCGCTGTTGCTGACGAGCACAACGCCTATCGTAAGAGGAACGAGAAAGAGCGCACCGAGCACGTACATCGGAAAAGCTTCGCCGAAGCTGTCGATCGAAGGACGCGCCATGGGTGCAACTCTAACGTAGCCCGTCACGCTCTCAAATTCCAGACAGCGATCTCTCTTGTTGGAGAAAGAATACAACTTAGTACTCGCCCAATCACGGTATCAGGCCCCTACACCGAGTACCATAAGGCGTTTGCCTGAGAGGTAACCCCCAATGAACCAGAACTAATAGATCCCTCGTGCGCCCGAGTCATCGCAGAGGCTGTCCCCAAGCGGTTTCGTTCCTGAGTCTCGGCTTCAGGATCTTCCCGCCGGGATTGCGCGGCAGCGGATCTGGGCGAATGGCCATGAACTGCGGGATTTTGAAATCGGCCAGGCGGCCTTTGAGAAATTCGCAGATAGCGGCGGGTTCGGCTTTTGCACCGGGCTTCAAGACAACGACAGCGCCGACCTTCTCGCCCATCATCGTGTCGGGAACGCCCATCACGGCGCACTCGTACACGGCCGGGTGCGCGCACAATGCATTCTCCACTTCGACGCAGTACACGTTCTCGCCGCCGCGATTCACCATGTCCTTCTTACGATCGACGATCTGGACGAAGCCGTCCGGATCGATGCGCGCGAGGTCGCCCGTATGCAGCCACCCGTTGACGAAAGTCTGGGCGGTGGCTTCCGGTTTGTTCCAGTAGCCTTTGACGACGTTCGGGCCGCGCACGAGTAGTTCGCCGACGCCGCTCGAATCGGTCTCGAACAGATCCAGATCGACGACCGGCGCGGCGAAGCCAACTGTGTCGGGGCGGACCCTGGAATATTCGTGCGGAAGAAAGGTGGCGACCGAAGAAGTCTCGGTGAGTCCGAAGCCGTTCCCGACACGTGCGTTGGGGAATGCCTCCATGATGCGGCCGACGAGATCGGGCGCTATGGGCGCGCCGCCGTACATCGCCCATCGGACACGCTTGGTGTCGAATTCGCGGAAGTTCGACTGGCTTATGGCCAGCCAGAAAATCGCGGGAACCGAAGTCACCGAGGTGATGCGCTCTTCAACGATCGCCCGCAGGAAGGCCTGCACTTCGAACGCGCGCATGATCACGGAGCCGCCGCCCCACTCGCAGCTTGTCAGGAGCTGACTGTTGCAGCCTGTGACGTGAAAGAGCGGGACCGAGACCAGCGTGCGCACGCTTCCATCCGTCGGCAGCGGAACGATGCGCCGGCACGTTTCGCAGTTCGCGAGGAACCCTTCGTGCGTGGTCATCGCGCCTTTGGGAAATCCGGTGGTACCGCTCGTATAAAAGATGGCCGCGACGTCGGGCTGCGTGAGGTCTTCGACGACGAACGGATGGCCATCGGGCAGCGGCTGACCGGGGAGGAAGACGAAACGCGAGCCCGAGTCCGTGATGACGTATTCGACTTCGGCTTCGCTGAAACGCGTATTGACAGGAACGACGATAGCGCCCGACATGAGAGTGCCCCAGAAGGCCACGCACCAGTCCAGGCAATTCCCGAGACGAATCGCGACACGATCGCCGCGCGCGATGCCTTGGGCTTTCAAACCGCCGGCGACGCGCGCTGCACGGTCCCACACTTCGTGATAGTTGATGCGATCGCCACCCAATTCGACCACCGCTTCGTTGAGCGGCGTGCGATCGACCGTGAGGCGCAGCATTTCGATCAGCGACGCCGGGCGGTTCTGGTAGCGCGCGATTCCGTCTTCGCCGCGCGCGATCGAGGATGAATCGAACGGTCGGACCATTAATATGCTCCCTGGCGCTCGAAAATGCGTCGGGGATTGGCGATCAGCATGGTTTCGATCTGGTCTTCTGTCACGCCTTGCTCTTTGAGCGCGGGGATCACGTCGTTGTGGATGTGTAAGTAGTGCCAGCGCGGGAGCATCTTCGGAAGCTCGGGCTCCGGCAGCCAGTCGTTGTAGCAGGCGGCGTCGTGCGAGAGGACCATCTTGTTCACATGGCCGCGGCGGCACATCTCGGCTACTGTGCGAACGCGTGCTTCGAAGGGAAGAATGGTATCGATGCCGAAGCGATCCATGCCGATATACGAGCCGTCGCCGATCAGTTCCTCGAGATAGGCGATGTCGTCGGTGTCTCCGGAGTGGCCGATTACAACGCGCTCGAGATCCACACCTTCTTCGCGGAAAATGCGCTGCTGATCGAGTCCACGCTTGGTGCGGGCGTGGGTGTGCGTGGAAATCGGAACGCCGGTCGCGCGGTGGGCCTGAGCGACGGCGCGGAGCGTGCGCTCGACGTCCTTGGTGAGACCAGGCTGGTCGGTGCAGCATTTCAGGATGCCTGCTTTGGTGTTCGTCCCCGCGATTCCTTCGCGAATATCGCGAACGAACATGTCCACCATGACCTCACCTCCGCCAAAGGGCGTACCGGGGCCGCGGAAGTGAAAGTAGAACGGCAGATCGCAGTAGGTATAAAGCCCCGTTGCGACGACGATGTTGAGCTTGGTCTGGCGAGCGACGCACTCGATGCGGGGAACGTAGCGGCCCAGGCCGACCACGGTGAGATCCACCACGGACTGAACACCGCGCGAGTACAGCTCATTCATACGCGTGACGGCGTCCTGCGTGCGCTTGTCCTCTTCGCCCCACACTTCGGGGTAATTCTGAATAATTTCGGGCGAGAGCACGAAAATATGCTCGTGCATGAGAGTGACGCCAAGCTTTTCCGAATCGACGGGGCCGCGAACAGTCTGGACAGTACTCATAGGATGCTCTGATAATATACTCCCCGGCGCGCAAGCTGGTATGCTTTCTCGTATGAAACGCCGCGCCTTCCCTCTCCTGTTCGCGCTTGCCGCGGTTTTATGTTTCGCGGCCGAAACCGCCGACCCGTGGCCGTCGAGCGCTGTGATCGAGCCTGCCGCGCTCGCGCAGATACTTCAGAGCGGCAAGCCGCCAATGGTCATCTCGGTCGCATTTCCGGTTCTCTATCACGCCAAGCATATCGTGCACGCCGTGGAGGCCGGGCCTGGTTCGAAGCCCGAAGGAATCGAAGCGCTGAAGAAGGCCGTGGCGAACGTCCCCAAGGATGCGGACATCGTGGTCTACTGCGGCTGCTGCCCGATGATCAAGTGCCCGAACATTCGTCCGGCATATCGAACACTCCACGAGCTGGGCTACGCGCACGTGCGGGTGTTAGACATTCCGACCAACATGCACGACGACTGGTACGAGAAGAATTACCCGAGTGAAGAAGGCTCCAAGGAGGCGAAGTGAACATCAATCGGCGAGAGTTTCTGATCGCGTCGGCGGGAACGGCTGCTGCGTTTGCAGCGCCGACTACTGCGAGCAGCGCGACTGTTCTCTACAATGACTCGACTGTGAAGCTGAACCAGGTGCGGCCGGATGCGAAGGATCTGTGGGTTCGCGCAGCGGATCTTCCACGCATCAACGATTTCGAGCTGAAGCCTCAGGGCGCCTGCCGCGCCGACATGTGTATCCCCGTTGCGAAGACGCTCAAGAACGGGCCGTGGTTCAACCTGACCGGCTTTTCGCGCAAACTCGGGCAGGCCTACATCAACGATCAGGGCGTGTGGAGCTTCGGCGAGATTCCGGTGATCCGCGGCAGCTTTTACAACTCGCGCATGGCGCCCGATTTTGCGGTGCCGGATCGGACGGGCAAGGTCGTGCACCTTTCCGATTTTCGTGGAAAGAAGGCGCTGGTCTTCACTTGGGCCTCTTGGTGAGGATGCCGACTCGATCTGCCAGGCTGGCAGAAAGTCTACGAGGAACTGAAGGGCCAGAATTTCGAGATCATCTCTGCGGCGCAGGACACGGGCGGCGAGAAGGCGTCGGGTCAGTGGTATGATCGCGCGAAGGCGACGTTCGTCACGCTGCTCGATACGCAGCATACGGTCAGCTCGGCGTATCAGTTCATTAACGTCCCGATGGGAATCTGGATCGACGAGCGCGGACGCGTAGTCAGGCCGGCCGAGCCTGCATGGGCCGCAAGCCGCACCGATACGTTCGGCGGTAAGCAGATCACGATCGAAGGCGAGAAGTATGTCGCGGGGTTGCGCGATTGGGTGAAGAACGGCGATCGCAGCATGTTTGCGCTGTCGGACGAGGAGTTCGCGAAGCGGGTGAAGCCTCGGTCGGCGGCAGACATGGAAGCGGACGCGAGTTTTAAGCTGGCCGTGTTCTTTCACGATAACGGCAACCAGGAGCTGGCGGCGAAGTATTTCGGTCACGCGCAGCAGCTCAATCCGGACGACTGGAATTATCATCGGCAGGAGTGGAGCTTCACGCCGCAGCAGGCAGGAAAGAAGTGGATGGACAAATTCCAGAAGCTGGACACGCCGTATTATCCGAAGCTCGAGATGCCGGATGCGCCGGGCGCCGCGAAGACGGATTCCAATAAGGAGTAGGTTCAACTTCATCGTGTCCTCATGAGTCGGGACACGGCACGCTGAAGCGTGCGCCACAAAGCTACCTGATCTCCGCTTCGAGTACTTCGATTGCTTTTTCGATTTGGCGGTCGTGGCCGGTCAGAAAATCGGACGGGCCGTTGTCGACGAAGATGTCGGGCTGGACGCCGTAGTTCTCCATGTTCTCGCCGCGCGAGGTGAAGACGGCCGAGCCAGGTGTGCGGATGGTCGAGCCATCGAGCAGGCCGAATGCGCCCGTGCCGATGACTGCGCCCATGGTCGCCGTGCCGATGATTTTGCCGAGGCCGAGCGCGCGGAAGCCGTCGGGGAACATTTCGGCGTCGCTCGCTGAGCGCTCATTTTGCAGCACGACCATCGGGCCGAAGAAGGCCTGGACCGGGCGCGGCACGTCGAGCGAATCGCGGCCGCGCGTGCGCTGGTATTCCTTGCGCTGGTTGAGAATCTCGAGCAGCTCCTGATCGATTCCGCCGCCACCGTTGAAGCGCTCGTCGATGATGAGAGCTTTCTTGCCGCGGTTGTTCATGAGATCTTCCTGGAATTTCGCCAGCGACGGCGCGTCCATAGCGCGGATGTGGAGATAGCCGATCTGGCCGTTCGAGAGCTTCGACACCATGGCTTCGTGCTCGTCGACCCAATGCTTGTAGTCGAGGTCGGCCTGTGCTTGCGCGGTGATGGGCTGGATGGAGATGGTCCAGGCGCCATCGGGCGCGGGCTTCGAGTTCACCAGGAATTCGAACTTTTTGCCCGGGAGGACGTTGAAGAGTTCCCAGTAATTCGGGTTGGACTTGAGATCCTTGCCGTTGACGGCTAGGACGAAGTTGCCGGGAGCGAGCTTGATGTAATCATAGTCGGCCGGGCCTTTGCGGTAGATGAAGCTGACTTTGTAGTAGCCGGACGCGTCGGGTTCGAGATTGAAGCCGGGATAGCGCGTCTGGATGCGCTCGGGGGCGGGTTCGCCGGGCAGGGTGCCACCGCCCGTGATTCCGGTGTGCGATGCGTTCAGCTCGCCGATCATTTCCATGATCAAATTGTGGAGCTCTTCAGCGTCAGCGATGTTAGGGAGCAGCGGCTCGTAGGTGTCTTTTGCGGCGGCCCAGCTCACGCCGTGCATTTTGGGATCGTAGAAGCGATTCTTCATGACGCGCCAGGCTTCGTCGAAGACCTGTTTGCGCTCTGCAGGCCGGTCGATCAGCATGCGGACGGTGAAGTCGACGCGGCGGGGCGTGGGCGCGTTGGTTGCGGATGCTGCGGTTGTTGCGACCGGTGCACCACCGCGTCCGCCGCGACCGCCAGTTGTTGCGTTGGAAGCGTCGTTGGATGGTGCTGGAATCGCGATCGAATAAATCGAGCCAGATTGCATGAAGTAGAGCGATCGGCTATCGCGCCCCCACTGTGGATCGGGTCCGGCGCCGATTCCACCGGCACCGCCTGGGCCGCGTCCGCCTTCTGCGCGCTCGTCACGCGGCGGAGAGTTCAGACGGGTGAGATGAGTGCCGTCGTCTTGAATTGTGTAGAGCGCGCGGCCGGCGGCGGATGGTCCGGCTTCCCCGCCCGCCGGTGTGCCACCGATTGAGGCGAATGCGTAGATGCGGCTGTCGGGCGACGGAGCGACGTTTAGGACTGACCCAGGCATGTTGGTCAGTTTCTTTACCCGACGGTCGAGGCCGTCCCATTCGATTTTTACTTCGACTTTGGGTATTGCACCGCCGGCACCACGTCCGCCTCGGCCCGGTCCACTCTCTACGAGCGCGGCTTGCGCCTCGGCTTCGGTGTCAACGTCCTGATCGTCGGGGTTCTTTTCGATGTGAGTGAGCGCGATGCTGTAGAGCTGTGTGGTGCCGCGCGCGGTGGACGCGATGCCGGGGATACCGAGACCGCCGAGCACGAGCAGGCGCTTGCCGTCGGGCGTCCAGCGGGCGTAGTTGGCGACCTGGAAATCGTTGGACGTGATCATGTGCTCGGAGCTGTTGGCGAGTTCCTTGACGAAGACTTGCGACCGCAGGAGATTGTCTTGCTTGGCGTAGGAGATGAACTTGCCATCAGGCGAAAACTGCGGCGAGTTGATGTTAGCGGCGTCGCTCGACGCGACGATTTCGGAGTTGCCTTTTTCGACGGTGACCAAGCGCAGCTTGTGATCAGAACCCGACCACAGCAGGCTTTTCGAATCGGGCGACCAGGTGAGCCCGGTCTTGTCGCAGTCGACGTCGCTGAGCTTCTTTTCGGTTTTGCCGAGCTCGTCGCCGATCCAAACTTCCTCGCGTCCAGTGCGATCGGAGATGAACGCAATCCATTTGCCATCGGGCGACCAGCGAGGGTCCTGCTCGCGCCAGGGAGTCTCGGTGACGCGCTGCGGCTCGCCTCGGTCGGTGGCGATGGTGAAGACCTCGCCGTGCGCGGCGATGGCGGCACGCTTGGTGGACGGCGAGAGCTGGAAGGACTCGGCCTGGTTCGAGATGCTGACCAGCTCGACGTCATTTTGTTTCGAGTCGGACTTGATGTCGATGTGGATCTCCGTGGATTTGCCGGACGTGGTGTCGAGCTTCCAGATGCCGAAGTTGTCTTCGTAGACGATCACGCGGCCGTCGGCGGAGATGCTCGGGAAGAACAGGTTGCCGTCGCCGTGATGCGTGACCTGAACGGGCGCACCGCCTTTATCGGAAATTTTCCATATATTGTTGGCGCTTTTCATCACTTCCGGGCCGGCATATTTGACGGTCTTTTCGTTGGCGAGGCGGTCGGCCACGAAATAGATTTCGCCATTGCGGGCGTACATAGGCCAGAGGGTGTTGCCTTTATAGTCGGGGTCGCCAAGCTTGGTGTAGGTTTGCGCTTTGACGTCCATGATCCAGAGGTCGGCTGCGTAGGCGCCTCGGTAATGTTTGCGCGACCAGACGGAGGGGTGGCGCATGAAGGCGAGCTTGGCGCCGTCGGGTGAGTAGCTGGCGGAGTAGCCCCAGTCGGTGGGGACGGGCTGCTCGATTCCGCCGTCGACCGACACTTCGAACAACGTCGTGATTGCTGGGAAGACGCCTTTGGCGCGGTTGGAGGCGAAGAGGATTTTCTTGCCGTCGGGCGTCCAGCCAACTACGTTGTCGTCGGCGCTGTTGAAAGTGAGCTGGCGCGGCGTGCCGCCGGTGGAGGAGACAACGTAGACATCGTAGTTTCCTGCCCTGTTCGACGAGAACGCGATTTGGGAGCCGTCGGGCGAGAAGCGCGGGTAGACTTCGCGCGCGGCGTTATCGGTGATGCGCGTGACGTTGGTGCCGTCTTCGTTGGCGACCCAGATGTCACCGAGGTAGCTGAAGGCGACCTTGCCTTTGGAGTAGGAGGGATGCCGGAGCATCCGTGAGTCGGCGTGGAGAAGAGTGGCCGCGAGTAGAAGTGTGGCGGTGAGCAGGGAGCGTCGAGGCATGGTAACGATTTTAGCCCGGTTGGCGGCCATTATCGCTTGGGTAGTGAGCTCATTTCTCGCTTGGCATGTAAGCTCGGTCCCGTTCGCCCTCTGCACAGAAAGCCTCCAGAACGTCGCTATCGGGAATCAGGAGCTCAGTGAACTTGATGGTGACTGGCCTCGTCAGAACTTTGGGATCATCGATAGTTGCCTATACGTCCAAGTGGCCGAAATCGCGGCGATGGAAGAGTTCCTGAATGTGCAGCGCCTCGCTACGCGGATGTCCGTTGTTCTCCATCCAGCCCTTGTCGTTCCGTGTCCACAACAAGCGTGTCGCCTTCCCACTTGCCGGTCGAATATCCCATCCGGGACGGAAAAGGAGTCGAAGGAAGTTTGCGCCCATCGATGTGAATTTGACGAAAGACTCCGTTTGCTTCGCAATAAACTGCAATCTCTTCCTGAGCCTGGAAGATCTTGAAGGGAAAGGCCAGGAACTCGATAGCAGGAATGCCCAATGGCAATCAGTGAGACGTCGGAGTATTCATCGTTTGTATGCGCCTCGATGCGAGTGCGGCAGCTTCCGGCCGAATGGGCGATTCTTCCTCGCTGAAGTCGACAAGGAGGTTGAAAAAATACTTCGAAAAGGCGCGGGATGTCACCTCGGCTTGTTTGGCGACACGGCCACCGTAAATTCGTTCCATCTCACCGGGGGGCGGAGATCGATCTGCCAGACTCCAGAAAGGTACGGCTTGCCGTCGCTGGAGCGCGGTGTCTTAGCCGACAGATTCGGCTTGCCATCCTTCATCGGAGTTCAGCGCGCGGGATAGTTCAGCCACTGGCGCTCGCAGACGCCATCGCGCCTGCCAGGGCGATCGCAAACACGAAAATGTGAGCGCGCATCCTTCTCCCAGTACACCACACCCCGATGAAGGAGATCATAACAGGATCATAGCTATCCCGATCAAGACGTAACGCGTGCTCATCGGGCTGTGATCACTGGTCTAGTTTTCGGCAGATCGGTTGAGCCTTGCGTTGAAGGTATAAAACAAAAAGCCCTCCCTCCGTACTCGGAGAGAGGGCGTTTTACAGCGGGAATGCGACTCAATCGTCGGTGTCGGTTTTGATGTTTGCAACTTTCTTGAAGGCGCTCGCGGGGAGAACCCTTGTCTCGCCGGGATACGGCCGCGTAAACCCGGTTGCCTCGTACCAGTCGAGGTGGTTGACGACGTCCGAATTCTCGACGTCGGGCTTGTGATAATTGCCGGCGAAGATCTGCGCCTTCATCTTCATCCAGCCAGCCCTGAGAGACTTAACCGAACGGCTCTCCTTCGCTGTGGTCTGAGTCTGAACCGCAGGGCTGGCCGTCGGGATGGGCTGAGCGGGAGTCTGGTTAACGCCCATATTCAGCGGGATCTGGTTCGGTAGGTGCGTCCACGGCAGGAAGTTCGCCGCAGGCGGGTCGTTAGTGAAGAGCGTCCTCATCGGCGAGGCCACTAGGTCGAACTGGTTCATGGGCCTCAGACCGAGGATCTGCTCGATCGTGCGGGTCATGTTGACCTGCGTGTAGAACGTGCTGTCTTCCGTTACACCAGCCCCGGTGCCATCGGGGTTCACCTTCTGAGTGACGTATGGGCTGATGATATAGCCCGGGCTGCGGTGACCGTCGACGTGGTCGACGCCGTCCTGCGCGTCGTCTTCCTCGACGAAGATCGCCGAAGAAGCCCAAACGGGGCTGTGGCTGATGATATCGATAAAGCGGCCGAGGGCCAAGTCATTGTCGGCCTGCATGGCTTGCGCGGCCGGCGGGCCGCCGGTGTGGTCAGAGCTGATCCACATGAATTCCAATTGCGGTACCGTGCCGTTTGCCATGTCGTTGGCGAAGTCCTGCGCCCAGATATCGACGCGAAACTGGTCGGGAATGCCGAGATCGAACTGCGGGTAGTTCTGCACCGTGTTGTAAATCAGGTTCGGGAGCGGGGAGTGCGAGGCGACCGTGTTGACGTTGTAGAGCTGGCTCTCCTTGCCAGACTCGTAGGCCATGGCGTCGTTGTAGAAGTCGATCCACTGCGGCTCCTTGGTCGATCCGGTCGGCGTCAGGAATGTGTTGTATTCGATGTATTCGCCGTGGTTCTTGAACGAGACGCCAGCCTTTACAGCACTGTCCCACAGGTGGCCCTTCTTCTGGTAGGCGATCGCGTCGCCGCCGTTGGAGGGGTAGTCGCGGATCCAATCCGGCGACTGGACGTCATCGGAGTACGGCGCCATGGCCTGGACAATCCAGTTGTGACCGTCGGCCGATTGCCGGCTCGGATCGTAGAAGTTGTCCAAAAGCGGGAAGCGCTGCACCAGCGCGTGGGCGTTAGGCGTGACTCCGCCGGAGGTTGCGTTGTTGCCGAAGATCGCCAGGGAGGAGGCGCCGTTGCCGCCGGCCACGTCGCCCAGAATCTGATCGTAGGTGCGATTTTCACGAATGATCACGAAGACGTGCTTGATCTTCGACGGAGCGCCGATCTTTTCGGGGATTACGACCGGCGGGGTGCTGGGGCTGCCGCCAGAGGCCGAATAGATATTTTCTAACAGATCCCAGTGGTTGTTCTGGAAGACCTGCGGCGTCATCGTCGACAAGTCAGACGCTTTCGGCACGGGGACGATGCTCACGGTGCCAAGATCCTGGTGGGTGCCCAAGGCGGTTACGCCGTGTGATGTTTGGTAGGAATTTTCGGCCGAATTATTCGGAGCAGGTGTCACCCCGAAGCCCGAGGTGCCAAGGCCTTTGTCGTTGGCAACGAGCAGCGCGTTGTCCGCGGTATCCAGCACAACCGAGCTCGGCGCATAGCCAACCGGGATCAGGCCCATCACGGCGGAGGCGTTGAGGTCGACTACCGCGATCGCGTTAGCATTGTAAAGCGCAACGTAGGCGATGTTATTCTTGGCATCGACACTGATCGAGTTCGGCCCGGCCGTAAGCTGGATGGGACTCGCCGGGT
>Ga0126373_10002096_pt1 | contig 14563 bp, 10 predicted proteins | sample PanSoiMetPlot_11_FD_92545 | JGI IMG/M metagenome (GOLD analysis project Ga0126373, IMG submission 92545) | Tropical forest soil microbial communities from Panama - MetaG Plot_11 | ecosystem: Environmental > Terrestrial > Soil > Tropical forest > Bulk soil | place: Panama | collected 2016-02-17 | reverse complement strand
TGCAGAAGTTCAGCGCCCGCTGTGGCGCCAGTGTACCGCGCTGGTTGGAGGATTATTTCGAGGGGCTGGACGACGATCCCGAGACCCGGAAGCTGGTGGCCGCCCACGTGGCCGGCGAGCAATGCCGCCAGCTCTCGGCGGAGGGCGTGCGGGAATTCCATTTCTACACCCTGAACCGCTCTGAACTCACCCGCGCCATCTGCCGTCTCTTGGGCATCCGGCCCGCCCTCCCGCCGGCGGAAAACCCGCGCACCGCCGCGGGCGGCGAGCGCCGCTAGAGATTCCCATGGACTGTCGCGCGGAACTGGAACGCTTGCTCAAGGAGCGCATCCTGGTGCTGGACGGCGCCATGGGCACCATGATCCAGTCTTACGCGCTCGAGGAGGGGGATTTCCGCGGCGAGCGCTTCCGCGACCATCCCCGGGACCTCAAGGGCAACAACGACCTCTTGACCCTGACGCGGCCCGACGTGATCCGCGCCATCCACGAGGCCTACCTCGAGGCCGGCGCGGACATCCTCGAGACTAATACCTTCAATTCGACCTCCATCTCCCAGGCGGATTACGGCACCGAATCCCTGGCTTATGAATTGAACCGGGAAGGCGCCCGTCTCGCCAAGAGCTGCGCCGAGAAGTCCCGGAGCGCCACCGGTGAACCGCGCTACGTCGCGGGCATCTTAGGGCCCACCAACCGCACCGCCTCCCTGTCTCCCGACGTCAACGACCCCGGTTTCCGCAACGTCGGTTTCGATGACCTGAGGACGGCGTATGCCGAGGCGGCCCGCGGCCTCCTGGACGGCGGCGTGGATCTGCTCATGGTGGAGACGGTGTTCGACACCCTGAACTGCAAGGCGGCCTTGATCGCCATCGAGGAGGAATTCGAGCGGCGCGGCGCGCGGGTGCCGGTGATGATTTCCGCCACCATCACCGACCTCTCGGGCCGCACCCTTTCGGGCCAGACGGTGGAGGCCTTCTGGAATTCGGTTTGCCACGCCAAACCCTTCAGCATCGGCTTGAACTGCGCCCTGGGCGCGGAACAGTTGCGCCCCTACGTGGAGGAGCTTTCGCGCCTGGCGGACTGTTACGTCACCGCCCATCCCAACGCAGGGCTGCCCAACGCCTTCGGCGGGTACGACGAGACCCCGGAACACATGTGCAGCCACATGCAGCCCTGGGCGGAGGAGGGCTGCGTGAATATCGTGGGCGGCTGCTGCGGCACCACCCCCGGGCACATCCGCGCCCTCAAGCAATCGGTCACGGGCCGCCGCCCGCGGGAACTCCCGGCGCACGCCGGCGGCTGCCGCCTCGCCGGCCTCGAGGCTTTCAATATCCTGCCCGGCGGGCTGTTCGTGAACGTGGGGGAGCGCTCCAACATCACCGGTTCCGCCAAGTTCAAGAAGCTCATCCTGGCGGGGGATTATCCCGCGGCTCTGGAGGTGGCCCGGGAGCAAGTGCAGAACGGCGCCCAACTCCTGGACATCAACATGGACGAGGGGCTCTTGGACGGCAAGGCCGCCATGACCCGCTACTTGTTGCTGCTGGCCGCCGAGCCGGACATCGCCAAGGTGCCCATCATGCTCGACTCCTCCCGCTGGGAGATCCTGGAGGCGGGCCTGAAGTGCGTTCAGGGCAAGTGTGTGGTGAACTCCATCAGCCTCAAGGAGGGGGAGGAGGCGTTCCTGAAGCAGGCGGCCCTGGCCCGCCGCCACGGCGCCGCCGTGGTGATCATGGCCTTCGACGAGCAGGGCCAGGCGGATAGCCTGGAGCGGCGCGTGGCAGTCTGCGAACGGGCCCACAGCCTGCTTACCGGCAAGCTCGGCTTCCCGTCTGAGGACATCATTTTCGACCCCAATATCTTCGCCGTGGGCACCGGCATCGAGGCCCACAACGGCTACGCCCTGGACTACATCCGCGCCGTGGCCGAGATCAAGCGCCGCCTCCCGGGGGTGCTGGTGAGCGGCGGCGTGAGCAATGTGTCCTTCGCCTTCCGGGGCAACAACGCGGTGCGCGAGGCCATGCACGCCGCCTTCCTCTACCACGCCATCCAGGCCGGCATGGACATGGGCATCGTCAACGCCGGCCAGCTGCCGGTGTACGCGGAGATCCCCCGGGACCTGCTGGAGCGGGTCGAGGACGTGCTTTTCAACCGCCGCCCCGACGCCACCGAGCGCCTCATGGCTTTCGCCGCCGGCATGACAAAGGGCGGCACGAAGGTGGTCGCGGACCTGGCCTGGCGGGCCTGGCCCGTGGACGAGCGCCTCAAGCACGCCCTGGTGCAGGGCATCGCCGATTACGTCGAGGAGGACGCGGAAGAGGCGCGCCGCGCCGCCAAGCGGCCTCTGGACGTGATCGAGGGCCCGCTCATGTCCGGCATGGACGTGGTGGGGGATCTGTTCGGCGCCGGCAAGATGTTCCTGCCCCAGGTGGTGAAGTCCGCGCGGGTTATGAAGAAGGCCGTGGCCTGGCTTACGCCGTTCATCGAGGCCGAAAAGCAGGAAGGGGTGCGCTCCAAGGGCCGCATCCTCATGGCCACGGTGAAGGGCGACGTGCACGACATCGGCAAGAACATCGTGGGTGTCGTGTTGCAGTGCAATAACTACGAGGTGCTGGACCTGGGTGTCATGGTGCCGGCCCGGAAGATCCTAGAGACCGCCCGCGAGCACAACGTGGACCTCATCGGTCTCTCGGGGCTCATCACCCCCTCCCTGGACGAGATGGTGCATGTGGCGCGGGAGATGCAGCGGGACAATTTCCGCATCCCCCTGCTGATCGGCGGCGCCACCACCTCCCGTACCCACACCGCCGTGAAGATCGCACCCCAGTACCACGGCGCCGTCACCCACGTGAAGGACGCCTCCCGCGCCGTGAGCGTGGCGGCGGGCTTGCTCGGGGAAAGCAGTGATGCGGTTGTCCAGGCCATCCGGGACGAATACACCAGGGTGCGCGCGGATTACGGCGGGCGCGAAGAGGAGGGCCGCTGGCTGAGCCTAGAGGAGGCCCGCGCCAACCGCACACCGCTGGACTGGCGCGGATATACGCCGCCCAAACCGCGGCAGTTGGGGGTGGAAGCCCTCAATGACTTCCCCCTGGAGCGGCTGCGTCCCTATATCGATTGGACCCCGTTCTTCCACGCCTGGCAGCTCAAGGGTAGTTATCCCAGGATCTTCGAGGACGGCGAGAAGGGCGAGGTGGCGCGCAAGCTCTACCAGGACGCGCAGGCCATGCTGGACCGGCTGATCGCAGAACGCTGGCTCAGCGCCCGGGCGGTCTACGGCCTGTTCCCGGCCAATGCGGTGAACGGCGACGACATTGCGGTATTCAAAGACGGCAACCGCGGCGAGCGCGTCGCCACCTTCCGCTTCCTGCGCCAGCAGCAGAAGAAGGCTGCCGGCAAGCCCAACCGCTGCCTGGTGGATTTCCTCGCGCCGGATTCCACCGGGCTGGAGGATTACCTGGGGGCTTTCGCCGTCACCGCCGGCATCGGTATCGAGGAGCGGGTGCGGCGTTTCGAGGCAGACCACGACGACTACAGCGCCATCCTCTTGAAGGCCCTGGCGGACCGGCTGGCGGAGGCTTTCGCGGAATACCTGCACCTCAAGGTGAGGCGTGAGAGTTGGGGCTATGCACCGGACGAGGGTCTGAACAACGACGCCCTGATCCGCGAGGAATACAAGGGCATCCGTCCCGCCCCGGGCTATCCTGCCTGTCCCGAACACACCGAGAAGGGAGCCCTATGGGGTCTCCTGGACGCGGAGCGCCGCGCCGGCATCCGTTTGACCGAGCACTACGCCATGTGGCCGGCCGCGGCCGTCAGCGGTTTTTATTTCTCCCACCCGGACTCCGCCTACTTCGCCGTGGGACGCATCAACCGCGACCAAGTGGAGGATTACGCCCGGCGCAAGGGAATGGATCTCGCTATGGCCGAACGCTGGTTGGCGCCCAACCTCGGCTATACCCCCTGATTCCGGCGATTGCCCGGAAAAAAGGAAGACACGGGGCGTCATTCTGTTCGGCTCCCATTGATTCTTATGAGCCATTAGGACCCGAAATCGCCCCGGCGTGGCGGGATGCCAGGACTTGGTTTTTGGCGCATCCGGGCAGCATTGGGCCTCACGCATGATTCCGCCGCCGGTTTACACCATTAAGGATTTTTAAGACGGCTCCCGGGGGTCAACGGCTGCTGGGTGCGTGCCGTTCTGAATCGCAAGGGAGGTACAAGCCTCACCTCCCCACCCAAAGGAGACATGCCATGAACAGAAAGACCGCGCTCATCGCCACCTTGCTTTTCGCCCTGGGGGCCATCCCCCTGGCCCAGGCCGCCGGAACCGCACCCACTGCGCCCCAGGCGACGCCCTCGGCTCCCGTTGCCACCGCCCAGAAGGCTTCCAGCATGAAGAAGGATGGGCAGACGGTGCACAAGACCCGCAGCCGCGGCCGCAAGACCGCGCACAAGAAGGCGGCCACCTCCATCAAGACCCCGCCACGCTGATGGAAAGCGTCGCCGCCGGCGGTATCGCCGGCGGCGACGCCGTCACGCGAACGTCATCATTCCTCTCTAGACCGGATTCAGCGGACGAAAACCGTTGACAGCCTCGCCACGGCGGGACTAGCATCCGCGCCATCAATGCGAGAAGAGGCCCCCGAAGTGGGCAGTAGTTGTATCAACGGTTATTCCCCCTCCCGCCGTCCAGGCGGTCTCCCGCGCAGCTGATCCCCACCAGCCGCGCGTGCGCTCCCGGTGGAAGGGCAAACGCGCGGCCGATACCGGCACCGAGTACCTAGTCGGCCGCACCCGAAACGTTGCTGAAACGGTGGTGCGTGGCGTTCGATAAAATCAGCAGTCTCCTGAAGGGCAACGGCGCCGCGACTGAGCGGGCCGGCGCGCGCGTGTCCGCACGTCTCGTGCAGGTCAGTGGCATGAGCGCGGATGATAGCTTCGACGAGTTCAAGACCAGCATTCAGGGATTGGAGGAGGCCGAGGCCCAGTCGCGGCTGGAGGAATACGGCCCCAATGCCGTGGCCCGTGAGGTCAAGCACGGCTTTTTCTACCAGCTCCTGGTCAGGCTCGCCAACCCGCTCAACATCCTGCTCATCGTGCTCACCATCGTCTCGGCAGTGACCCAGGACTACGACGGCGCTGTCATCATCGGTTTCATGGTAGTGCTCTCCGTAGCGCTCTCCTGGATTCAGGAGGCGCGATCGAACAATGCCGCCGAGAAGCTGCGCGCCATGGTGAAGACTACCGCCACGGCCCTGCGTCGCGAACTCATCGAGGAAGAGCCGGAAGAAGTGAAGGATGAGGTCGAAGACAAGCGTGAGGAGGAAGAAGACGGCGAGCCACGTATAACCCACCGTCCGGTGCGCAAGCAGGTGCCCATCGACGAACTCGTGCCCGGCGACTTGGTGCAACTCTCCGCCGGCGACATGATCCCCGCGGACGTGCGCCTTCTTTCCGCCAAGGACCTGTTCGTGAACCAGTCCGCCCTAACCGGCGAATCCCTGCCGGTAGAGAAGACCGCCAGCGCGGTGGACAACCCGTCCGGAAGCCCCCTGGATCTCCCCAACTTGTGTTTCATGGGGACAAACGTGGTGAGTGGCACCGCCATCGCCCTTGTAGTGATGACCGGCGCCAGCACTTATTTCGGCGCGCTTGCCAGCACCCTGGGCGTGGAGCGCGTGCAGACCAGCTTCGACAAGGGCATCCACAAGTTCACCTGGCTCATGATCCGTTTCATGGCTTTAATGGTGCCCACGGTGTTCCTCATAAACGGGATCACCAAGCACGCTTGGGGTGACGCTTTTCTGTTCGCCATGGCGGTGGCGGTGGGTCTCACCCCCGAGATGCTCCCGGTGATCTTGAGCAGCAACCTCGCCAAGGGTGCGCTCGTCATGTCGCGCCGCAAAGTCATCGTCAAGCGTCTGAGCTCCATCCAGAATTTCGGCGCCATGGACGTGCTGTGCACCGACAAGACCGGCACCCTAACCCAGGACAAGGTGTTCCTGGAGAAGCACGTGGACATCGCCGGCAACGAGAGCGAGCGGGTGCTGGAATTCGCCTTCCTCAACAGCTATTACCAGTCCGGCCTGCGCAACCTCCTGGACGTGGCGGTGCTGGAGAAGGTCGAAATGTACGCCGACCTGCACCCCGAAAAAAACTACCGCAAGGTGGACGAGATCCCCTTCGACTTCCAGCGCCGCCGCATGTCGGTGGTGGTCGAAGAGCAAGAAGAGCGCCACATCGTCGTCTGCAAGGGAGCCGTGGAGGAGATTTTCAGCATCTGCGACCGCGCCGAGGTCGAAGGTGAGATCGAGAAACTGGTGCCGCAGGACCTGCTGCGCCTTCAAGATGTGACTCTGGCCCTTAACGAGGACGGTTTCCGAGTGATCGCCGTGGCCTACAAGGAATCCATCGAGCCCAAGCGCGTTTACTCCACCGCCGACGAGTCAGGCATGGTGCTGCTGGGTTACATCGCCTTCTTGGATCCGCCCAAGGAGAGCGCCGAAGAAGCCATCAGCAAGCTGCACCATCACGGCGTGGACGTGAAAGTGCTCACCGGCGACAACGAGACCGTGACCCGCAAGATCTGCTCCGAGGTGGGTCTCAAGGTGAACAAGATCCTGTTGGGTAAGGATCTGGAAGGCATGGACGACGAGGCGCTGGCGCAGGCGGCCGAAGCCGTTTCGGTCTTCGCCAAGCTCTCGCCGGAGCAGAAGGCCAGAGTGATCCGGGCCCTGCATCGCAGGAACCATGTGGTGGGATTCCTCGGGGACGGCATCAACGACGGTCCGGCCCTGAAGGCAGCCGACGTGGGCATCTCCGTCGATACGGCGGTGGACATCGCCAAGGAATCCGCCGACATCATTCTGTTGGAGAAGAATCTGCTGGTGCTGGAGGAGGGGGTGCTGGAGGGCCGCAAGGTCTTCGGCAACATCGTCAAGTACATCAAGATGGGCGCCAGCTCCAACTTCGGCAATATGTTCAGCGTGTTGGGCGCGAGCCTCTTCCTTCCCTTTGTGCCCATGGCGCCCATCCAGGTGCTGGTGAATAACCTGCTCTACGATTTCTCCCAGATCGCCATTCCCACCGACAACGTGGATCCAGAATACCTGGAGAAGCCGCGGCGCTGGGACCTGCGTAACATAGGCTGGTACATGGTGGTGATCGGCCCGCTAAGTTCAGTGTTCGACTACGTGACGTTCGGCGTGCTCATTTATTATTACGACGGATGGCACAACGAGACGCTGTTCCAGACCGGCTGGTTCATCGAATCCATCGTGAGCCAGACGCTCATCGTGCACGTGATCCGCACCGGCAAGGTGCCTTTCCTGCAGAGTTGGCCCAGTTGGCCGCTATTGTTCACCACAGCCGCGGTCTGCGCCGCCGGCATGTGGCTGCCGTTCAGCGGCCTGGCCCATGGCTTCAGCATGGTGCCGGTGCCGCTTTCCTTCCTGCTGGTGATGCCTTTCATCATGGTGGCCTACATCGCCCTGACCCAATGGGCCAAATCCAGGCTGACTCGCCGCTTTGGCCTGAACTGAAAGCCGCGGCTGGCCAAAAAGCAGCCACCCGGGAATGGCGCCGCCCCATCAGACCCAGGCGGGGCAGGACCCGGCTGACTCAGTTGTCATATTTGTGCCATATTTCAGCCCTAGACTGCCCCGACCAGCCAGGTGGGGACGGTATGGACCGGTTCCACCAGCCACCGCTGCCAGAACCTCCGCCACTACCGGTGCCCTGTGTTGTCTGAAGAGCTACTGGAAGCAGGAACTCGAACTGTGAGCGGCTCGACCCATACGACGCGCTGGCGGGATTCGCTCGCGGATCTCCTGTTCCGTTCGCTCACGCAGCTCGCCGCCCTCACGGTCCTGGGCCTGATTCTGGCCATCCTGGTGGTGTTGACGGCGAAGGCCTGGCCGGCTTTCCATAATTTCGGCTTCAAGTTTTTCACCAGCACCGAATGGGACCCCGTGTCGGAGAAGTTCTCGGCGTTCGCTTCCATCTACGGCACCCTGGTGACCTCCCTCATCGCACTCATCATCGCGGTGCCGGTGAGCTTCGGCATCGCCCTGTTCGTCACCGAGCTCGCCCCCCAGTGGCTGCGCCGTCCGGTGAGCACCGCGGTGGAACTCCTGGCCGCCATCCCCAGCATCATCTACGGCATGTGGGGCCTGTTCGTCTTCGCTCCGATCTTCGCCGACAAGGCCCAGCCCTGGATCAGCGCCCATTTGGGGCACTGGCCGCTGATCGGCGGCTTGTTCAACGGTCCGCCCATCGGCATCGGCGTATTCACCGCCGGGCTGATCCTCGCCATCATGGTCATCCCCTTCGTCACCTCGGTGATGCGCGACGTCTTCGACGTGGTGCCGACAGTACTCAAGGAATCCGCTTACGGCCTGGGCTGCACCACCTGGGAGGTCATGTGGCACGTGGTGCTGCCTTATACCCGCGTGGGCGTGGTGGGCGGCATCATGCTCGGCCTGGGCCGCGCCTTGGGCGAGACCATGGCCGTGACCTTCGTCATCGGCAACAGCCACGACATCAATCTGGCCTTGTTCATGCCCGGCAACACCATCTCTTCGACGCTCGCCAACGAGTTCTCCGAGGCGGTGGGCCCGCTTTACACCTCTTCGCTCATCGCCTTGGGTTTGATCCTGTTCTTCGTGACCTTCGTGGTACTGGCCATCGCGAAGTTGCTGCTGTTGCGGGTCGAGGCCCGTGAGGGGGCCAAGACATGACGGCGCAGAGCCGGCGTTACCTGTTCCGTCGGGGCCTGAACCTGTTCAACCTGGGCATGTCCCTACTCACCACCATCTTCGGCCTGTTCTGGTTGGCGTGGTTGTTGTGGACCCTGGTGAGTCACGGACTGCAAGCCCTGAACGTAGATTTGTTCGTGCAGGACACCCCGCCGCCGGGAGCGGAAGGGGGCATGGCCAACGCCATGATCGGCTCGCTGCTGCTCACCCTGGTGGGCGTCGTGGTGGGTACGCCGGTGGGCATCCTGGCCGGAACCTGGCTGGCGGAATATGGCCGCGCCAACCATCTCGCTTCCGTCATCCGCTTTATCAACGACATCCTGCTTTCCGCGCCGTCCATCGTCATCGGCGTGTTCGTCTACGCCGTCATCGTGGCTCCTCTGGGGCACTTCTCCGGCTGGGCGGGTGGACTGTCGCTCGCCATCATCATGCTGCCGGTGGTATTGCGCACCACCGAGGACATGATGAGGCTCGTGCCCGACCAGATGCGTGAGGCTGCGGCGGCCCTGGGCGCACCGCGCTGGAAGGTGACGGTGTACATCGTGCACCGTGCTTCCCTTGCCGGCATGCTCACCGGCGTGATCTTAGGCATCGCGCGCATCAGCGGCGAGACTGCACCGCTCCTGTTTACTGCCCTCAATAACCAGTTTCGCACCACCGACATGGCGCAGCCCATGGCCAATCTGCCGGTGATGATCTTCCAGTTCGCCATGAGTCCCTACGAGAGCTGGCAGCACTTGGCTTGGGCGGCGGCCTTGATCATCACCGCAGCCATCCTGATTCTCAGCATTACGGCGCGTCTGTTGTTGAGTGCCAAAACTTCTTCAGAGTGACCTCATGAACATCAGTCCGCTCGCTAGCTCCGCCGCCAACCAGGTACCCGCATCGGGGAGCGTCCCCAATCCCAAGATTGGCATCCGCAGCTTGAATTTTTATTACGGAAAATTCCATGCGCTGCATGACATAAACATGTCGATCCCGGAGAAGCAGGTTACTGCGTTCATCGGGCCCTCGGGTTGCGGCAAGTCCACATTGCTCCGCACCATCAATCGCATTTACGGGCTGTACCCTGAACAGCGCGCCACCGGCGAGGTATTCCTGGACGGAGAGAACATCCTTTCCCCGGGACAGGACTTGAATCTGCTGCGGGCCAAGGTGGGTATGGTGTTCCAGAAACCCACGCCCTTCCCCATGTCGGTGTACGAGAACATCGCCTTCGGCGTGCGTCTCTACGAGCGTGTGCCGCGTGCCCAGATGGACGAACGGGTCGAGTGGGCCTTGCGCAAGGCGGCACTGTGGGACGAGGTCAAAGACAAGCTGCACCAAGGTGGTACCCGCCTGTCCGGCGGCCAGCAGCAGCGCCTGTGCATCGCGCGCGCCGTGGCCGTCAGGCCGGAGGTACTGCTCTTGGACGAACCGGCCTCGGCGCTGGACCCCATCTCCACCCTTAAGGTGGAGGAACTCATCGCCGAGCTCAAGACCGATTACACCATCGTCATCGTCACTCACAACATGCAACAGGCGGCGCGCGTCTCCGACTATACCGCCTTCATGTACCTGGGGGACCTGATCGAGTTCGCCGAGACCAGCACGCTCTTCACCAACCCCGCTAAGAAACAGACGGAAGACTACATCACCGGGAGATATGGGTGAGATAAAACGCCGCGCACTGCGCGGCGTTTTATCGAACGCCCGGACAGGATGTCCGGGCTGGGAGTCCGAAGGGCTCGAACTTTCGCTAGTGACGGCAGAAACAAGATACAAAAGAAATGGGCGCGCCGCATGCGGCGCGCGGCTCGCCATGGATGGCTAGAAGGAATTCAAAATCCATCGCTCATAATGAAAAGGCCCAGGGTTTCCCCTGGGCCTTCTTTAACTCCAGTGTTACCTGGAATTAATTACTTGCCACCGGCGCCGGTGGAAGCGGCCGGAGCCTTGGACTTCTTGTGATGCTTCGACTTCTTGTGCTTGGTGGCCTTCTCTTCCTTCGCGGGGGCAGCCGGGGCAGCAGCGGCCGGAGCAGCAGCAGCCGGGGCAGCGGTGCCAGCGGCGGGGGCGGCCATAGCGGCGCTGGCGATCGCGAACAGGGAACCAGCGACGAGGCTGAGCAGGATGGAACGTTTCATCGGAGTACTCCAGTTTTTTGAATTGACGTTGATTGCCAAAGGTTTTGCAAAACCACCGCTTCGGTGCCGATAGGGAGTTACCTCCCGTGCGCCGCCGCGGCTTATTCACCCCTTCCCGCTGCCAGTCGACTGGTTGCGGCGGACGTCCTGTCCGGGGTTTTACACTTCCCTGTCGCGGGTATAAACGCGCCCCCCGCAACCCGGGTTGACGCCCGGAACGTCGTTTTTTTGACTGTCCGGTCCCCCCGGGAAAGCCCTAGGGCCGCGGGGCGGGGCTGGCATAATACACTCCCCATGCGCAAGAAAATACCTGTTTCCAGCCTGATCCTGGGCATGTATGTGGCCGAGCTGGACCGGCCCTGGCTGGAGAGCCCTTTCCTATTCCAGGGCTTCGTCATCGAGTCCCCGGACCAGCTCCAGGCCCTCCAGGAATGCTGCCAATACGTGTTCATAGACGACGCCAGGGCTACGGGGGCTGAAGAAGGTGGGTCTGTAGGGGGGGGTGACCTGACCATCCCCGGGGTACGGGAGACCAAAGAACGGGCGGGCTTTAGGATGGCGGTCCGGCGGGTCTTGGAGTACCGCCAAAAGCTCTATCCCCACCTGCAGAAGGTCCTGGAAGACGCCCGCCTGGGGCGGCTGGTGGAAGCCCGGGAGACCCGGGCCATGGTGCAGCAACTCGTGGAACTGGTGGCGGTGAACCCCCAGGCGGCCCTGTGGCTCACCAACCTCAAGGACCGGCACGCCCATACGGCCGACCATTGTTTCAACACCACGGTGCTGGCGGTCGCGTTCAGCGCCCACCTCGGCACGCCCAAGGAAACCCTCGAGGAAGTGGGCCTGGGGGCGTTGCTGCACGACGTGGGCAAGATGCGCACCCCAGTCACCATCCTCGACAAGCCCGGGGTGCTCACCGAGGACGAGTTCGACATCGTCAAAAAGCACCCGGTGGACGGCTACCAGATGCTGCGCAAGCAAGGCAGCCTGCCGGGCGTGGCCTTGGAGATTGTTCAGCTGCATCACGAACGCATCAGCGGGCAGGGTTATCCCTTCGGTCTGAAGGGCGCGGAGATCCCGCTGCACGCGCGGGTGGTGGCCCTGGCCGAGGTCTACGATGACGTGAGCAGCGACCGCGTCTATCACGACGGCGTGCCCGCCGCCAACTGCCTCAACATGATGTTCCACTGGGCGCCCCGCGACTTCGGCGAGGACCTGATGCAGGAATTCATCCGCTGCATCGGCATCTACCCCATCGGCAGCCTGGTACAGCTCAACACCGGGGCACTCGGGATCGTGATGTCCAGCAATCCGGACAGCCGCCTGAAGCCCGTCGTGATGCTGGTGCGCGACCGGGAGGGGCGCCCCTACCGCCGGCGCCCCTTGCTCAACCTGGCGGCACCTGGCGCCCGGGAAGGCGGCTTTTCCTGGCAGGTGCAGCGGGTGGTGGACTGCAAGGACTACGACATCGATCCCGCGCGCATTGCCGAGATGGAAGCGCGCCTGTGAGCCGCGAGACCCAGCTTTTCCTGAGCAATGGTCTCATGTTGGATGCCACCGAGTTCGAATTCAGCCACATGCGTGCCTCGGGGCCGGGTGGCCAGAACGTGAACAAGGTGGCGAGCGCGGTGGAGCTGCGCTGGGACCTGCGCCGGAGCGTGCATCTACCCGTGGGCGTGCGCCTGAGGCTCGAGCACTTGGCGGGCTCGAAGGTCACGGACGACGGTGTGCTTATCCTCCACGCCCAACGCCACCGCACCCAGGAGCGCAACCGGGCCGACGCCATCGAACGCGTCATGGCATTAACAGAACAGGCCCTCTATCCTCCCAAACCCCGCAAGAAGACCAAGCCCAGCCGCGCCTCCAAGCGCCGCCGCCTGGAAGGCAAACGGCATCACAGCGACAAGAAGCGCATGCGAAGTGGGCGCTACGATTAAAAAGAAAGGCCGGCGTAAGCCGGCCTTTCTTTTTTTGCGGGGCGCTGTTGCGCTCAGTGCATCGGCATTTCCATGCCGCGGGAACCCAGGGCCTCGATCCTCGCGGAATGCGCCTTGGCCTCCTTGGTGCTGAGGCCGGTCTTCAAGGCCAGGTACAGAATGAAGGGGCTGATTATCGCCACCAACAGCATGCCCGTGAAGAAGCTGAAGCTGTCCTTGCCGCCCATGCCGCTGGCGGAGGGGCCGAAGTAGCTGATGGCCCACATGGCGGCAAAATAGGGAATGAGCCACCAAGCCTGCTGCCAGTCCAACTTGGAGGCAGGCAGCTTCTTCACGAAGATGGTCCAGATCAGCAGGAAGGCGACGTACCCGCCTACCAGCACGAACAGCACGCTCATCACATAGTTGCCGGTCCAATAGATGATCCAGTTGGAAGCGATGAAGGCGATGTGCGAGACCACCACCGGCGCCTTCAAGCGGAACGGACGCTTGTCGTCCGGCAGGATATTGCGCAGGTGCAGCAGGATCACCGGGCCGATGGCGTAGGACAGCACGGTGATGGAGGACACCGCGGACACCAGTTTCTGCCAGGAGGGGAAGGGGAAGAAGAAGGCCGCGCCAGCCACGTAAGTGGCGATGAGCGCGATCCAGGGCACGCCGTGGCGGTTGAGCTTGGCTACCACCGAGGGGGCGCCGCCCATCTCGCCGGCAGCCATGACGATGCGCGGGCTGCCGGTGACGTAGATGAAGGCGGTGCCCAGAGGCGAGACCACGGCGTCGAAGTACAGCACCCAGGCCCACCAGGTGGCGCCCACCGCCAGCAGGATGGCGGCGAGGGGGCCGAACATGCCGGCGAAGTGCAGCTTGGTCCAACCCTCGCTGATGGCATCAGGCTGCAGGGCTACGATGAAGGCGTACTGCAGGCCCAGGTAGATGATGAGCGCGATGATCACCGAGCCGATGAGCGCGATGGGCACGTATTTGTTGGGGTTGCGGGTCTCGCCGGCCAGTGCGATGGCCTGCTGGAACCCTAAGAAGCTGAAAATGATGCCGGCGGTTCCCACGGCGGTGAAGATGCCGCTCACCGGCGTGCTGTCCAGGTGCGAGGTCATGTTGCCGGGATGGAACGAATACGCCATGAGGATGAAGATGGTGGCCACCGGCACCAGCACCTTCCACCAGGTGGCGACGCTGTTGATGGCGATCACCCAGCGGATGGCCATGAAGTTCAAGGCCACCACGACGCCGAGGAGGATCACCGCCGAAACCGTGCCGAGCGGGGTGAGTAGTCCCTGAGGGTCCAGGAAGCCGGGCACCAGGGTGTTGGTGTAGGTCAACACCGCGATGACCTCCACGGGGGGCACCGACACGAAGGCTAGGAACAGGATCCAACTCCAGATCTTGCCCAGCATGTCGCCGTGACTCACGTGCACCATGTGCACCAGGGCTCCGGAGTTGGGGAACATGGTGGAGAGTTCGGCGAATACGAAGGCCAGGAACAGCACCGCCAGCGCGCCGATGGTCCAGGAGAACATGCTGAAGGGGCCTGCCTGCAGGGAGGCGTTCAGGGCGCCGAACAGCCAGCCGGAGCCGATGATGCTTCCCAGGCTGGCGTAGAGGAGGCCGATCACGCCGGCTTCGCGGCGGACCTTGTCGGGAGCTGCCATGTCGTTATGACCCCTATATCGGTTGGAGGGTGCGTCCGGAGCCTGGGCTCCAGCAGGGACCGGGCGATATTAGACGAGCGGAG
>Ga0126373_10002095_pt1 | contig 14568 bp, 10 predicted proteins | sample PanSoiMetPlot_11_FD_92545 | JGI IMG/M metagenome (GOLD analysis project Ga0126373, IMG submission 92545) | Tropical forest soil microbial communities from Panama - MetaG Plot_11 | ecosystem: Environmental > Terrestrial > Soil > Tropical forest > Bulk soil | place: Panama | collected 2016-02-17 | reverse complement strand
TTCGCCCGGAGTTGTTTCGCGCCGCGGTCGCAAAGGTGCCGTACGTCGACAATCTCAACACCGGCCTCGATCCATCCCTTCCGCTGACGATCTCCGAATACGAAGAATGGGGCAACCCGGAGCAGAAGGAATCGTACGACTACATCAAATCGTACTCGCCTTACGAAAATGTCGCGCCGCGCGAGTATCCTGCAACGCTCGTGACGGCAGGATTGAACGATCCGCGCGTGTCGTATTGGGAGCCGGCGAAATGGGTCGCACGGCTGCGGGCGATGAAGACGGATTCGAACGTTCTACTTCTCAAAACAAACATGGGCAGCGGCCATTTCGGCCCGTCGGGCCGCTACGAACACATCAAAGAAGTGGCGTTCGACTATACTTTCCTCCTGTGGGCGCTAGGGCTTACAGACTGACGCGCCCGGAGATTCTTCAATGTCCACATCCGTTGAACTGATTCCGGTGAAACCGGAGCACGCGGGCGAGCTCGGCCGCATTTGCTATGAAGCATTCAAGGACATCGCCGACCGGCATGCGTTTCCACCCGATGTTCCCAGCGTTCAAGCAGGTCGCGCGATCATCGGCGTGCTCGCTTCGCGGCCGGACTTTTACAGAGTCGCCGCGATGGTGGATGGCGAACTGGCCGGATCGAACTATCTCTCGCTGATGGACGAAGTCGCTGGGGTGGGACCGATCACGGTGGACTGCGCTTTTCAAGGCCGCGATATCGGGCGAAAGCTGATGCAGGCCGTGATCGATTATGCGCGTGAGCACAACATCTCGCGCGTGCGACTGCTTCAGGACGGATTCAACATGGCGTCACTGTCGCTCTATGCGTCGCTCGGCTTCGATACCAAGCACGCGGTAGCGTTCATGAAGCTCGCTCCGGCGGCCGCGACTGATCCATCCGTCCGGCCGGTCGAGCTAGCCGATCGGGACGCGCTCGATGCGTTGTGCCAACGCAATTACCGCTGCAGCCGCAAGAACGAACTGGCGGGCGCGGTCAAGGCCGGTTTCTCGCCGCTCACTCGCCAGCGCGATGGGCGGCTCACAGGCTATCTGATTCCCGGGATCGCCGGCCATGGTGTCGCCGAAAGCGAAGACGATGCGGTCGCAATCGCCGGCCAAGCGTTGCGGCTGGTACCGCCGCAACGCGCCTATGTGTTCTGTCCGCTGGATCAAGGTTCGCTGTTTCGGGCATTTCTAGCGGTCGGCGCGCGGACCGTGAAGGTTATGAATCTGATGACCATCGGGCCGTATGAGGCTCCGCATCCGGCTTGGATGCCTTCGGTGATGTATTGAGCCGCCTTACTTGAAACTTTTCCAGGTTTTCTCCGTATTGAAGACATGCTGCAAGACCTTCGTCTCGCTCTGCGGCGGCTCGCAAAGAACCCGGCGTTTACAGCGGTCACGATCCTGACGCTGGCGCTCGCTATCGGCGCTAATACGATCACATTCAGTGCGCTCAACTATTTTCTGCTGCGGCCCCTGCCTGTAGAACGTCCCGGCGAGCTGGTCTTTCTCAATAGCGGTCGCGGGCCATCGAATTCGTATCCAGCGTACCTGGAACTGCGCGATCGCAATCGTACACTTTCGGGCCTCATGGCTTACCGGATCGCGCCGGTGGCGTTCAGCCGCGGTGGAAGAAACGCGCAGCTCTGGGGCGACGAGGCTTCGGGCAATTACTTCGACGTTCTGGGCGCGCACGCTTTGCTTGGCCGAACGTTCACGCCCGATGACGATCAGCGCGGAGCGTCTCATCCGGTGATCGTGATCAGCTACGCCACCTGGCAGAAACATTTTGGCGGAGATTCGAACGTAGTAGGCAAGCAGGCGAAGTTGAATGGGCTCGATTACAACATTGTCGGCGTGATGCCGCGGCGTTTCTTCGGAACGGAGGCAATCCTAGCGCCCGAATTCTGGGTGCCGCTGGCGATGGAGCCGCAGATCGAGCCTGGCAACGCGTGGCTGGATAGTCGCGGGACCCACAATATCTGGATCTTGGGCCGCATCAAACCGGGCATCACGGAACGCCAAGCGCAATCGGACTTAAATCTCATTGCCGGGGATATGAGCCGCACGCATCGCGAGGATGAGGGCTTGAAGATCGTATTGTCGCCGCCGGGATTGGCCGGGAATACGCTGCGCGGCGCCGTTGTTGGATTCGCCGCTGTTCTGCTCGGCGTCGCCGGGATGGTTCTGCTGATCGCATGTGTCAATATCGCCGGGATGTTGCTGGCGCGATCCGCGGCTCGGCGGAAGGAGATCTCCATTTGCCTCGCGATCGGTGCGTCGCGCAGTAGAATCATACGGCAGTTGATGGCCGAAAGTCTTCTGCTCTCGATGACAGGAGCGGCGGCCGGCACGCTGCTTGCGGTCTGGATTCTCGGGATTATCGGCAGCCTTCGTTTCCCGCTGAACGTCCCGGCGATTACCGCGATGCCGTTCGACTGGCGAGTGCTGTTCTTCACGGTAGCGGTCTGCGGCGTCACCACGCTTTTGTTCGGGCTCGCTCCCGCGATCCAATCCGTGCGCGTCGATCTGGTTCCGGCATTGAAGAATCAAATCTCCGAACGCTTTCGCCGCGTGCAGGCGCGTGATCTGCTGGTGGGCGCGCAAGTCACGTTGTCTGTAGTGTTGCTGGTGGCAACGGTGTTGGTGATTCGCAGCCTTCAGCGTGCCGTTACGATCGATGTTGGATTCAATCCAAGCCACGCGGCCATCGTTCAGTTCGATCTGGGGCTGGTCGGCTACAACGAGGAACGCGGACGCCAGTTCGAGCGGCGATTGCTCGACAAGCTGGCAGCGACACCAGGTCTGGAATCGTACGGGCTTGCGAGTTCGGTACCGCTGAGCTTGGGGCAGTCGTCAAGAGACGTGTATGCGGAAGGCAAACCGGTTCCGAAAGCCTCAGACGCCCCGAGCGCTTACTACTATGACGTAAGTCCCGGGTATTTCCGGACGATGCAGACACGTTTAGTCGCAGGCCGCGATTTCACTGAGCATGACACCGGGAGCGCGCCGCAGGTCGCCATCGTGAATGAAGCGTTCGCGCGACGCTTGTTCCCCGGCGAGAGCGCCATCGGCAAGCGCTACCGCGGGGGCAGCGGGACGTGGGTCGAAATTATCGGAGTAGTGCAGGATGGCAAGTATCAAACGTTGAATGACGTGAACGAGCTCGCGCTGTTCCGCCCTCGCGCACAGCGTTATGACACGACCATAGCAGTAATCGCTCGCTCTTCGTCGGCATCGTCAGCAGCATTGCAAAGCATCCTGCGTGTTGTCAGCTCGCTCGATCCCGAGATTCCCTTTTTTCAGGCCGGTACGATTGAAGATCACATGAGCTTTCCGTTGCTGCCAGCCCGAATCGCTGCGGCGATGCTGGGCGCATTTGGAGTGATCGCGATGCTGTTGGCTGCGACCGGCGTATACGGGATGCTCGCGTACGCTATTTCGCGGCGTTCGCGCGAGATCGGGATTCGCGTTGCGATCGGCGCGACGCGAAAGAACGTGCTGGCACTGGTGCTGCGTCGCGCGGCGATCATCGCGGCGTTTGCGAGTTTGGTGGGCTCCGCGTTGGCGCTGGGGCTCGGAAGACTCTTCACACCGGTGCTGTACGGCGTCAGTCCACGCGATCCGATGACATTCGCGCTGGCGCTGGCGTTGATGGCGTCGATTGGATTGATTGCGTGCCTCGTGCCCACGCGCCGCGCATTGCGGATCGATCCGGCCGTGGCGCTGCGAGATGAGTAAGCGGAGGTTGGAACGTGCTCAGGGATACCAAGCTGGCTGCACGGCGTCTCGGCAAGACGCCAGGATTTACGATGGTAACCGTCGTGACGCTGGCGCTGGCGATCGGCGCCAATACGACAACATTCAGCGCGCTGAATCGCTTCCTGCTTCGGCGGCTTCCTGTTGATCGTCCTCAGGAGCTGATCACGGTTGCAGCGGGCTCGTTGACGCAATCCTATCCCGACTACGTCGATTTTCGCGATCGCAATCGATCGCTCGCCGGGCTGGTCGCTTACCGGATCGCGCCCGTCGCGCTGAGCCAGGGTGGGAAGAACACTTATCTCTGGGGTTACGAAGCGACGGGAAACTATTTTGAGCTGCTCGGTGTGCGAGCATTGCTCGGCCGCGCGTTCACAGTGGAAGACGATCGGCGATCTTCGCCACACGCGGTGATCGTGCTGAGCTACGCGAGCTGGCAAGATCGCTTCGGCGGTGATCCGAACATCATCGGCAAGAAAGTAAAGCTGAACAAGCTCGACTATAGTGTCGCCGGAGTGATGCCCAAGGGATTTTTCGGGACGGAGATTCTGCTCGCGCCTGAGTTTTGGGTTCCGATGTCGATGGAGGCGCAGATCGAAGCTGGAAACGGTTCGTGGCTGGATCGGCGCAGCACGCACAACATCTGGACGCTGGGGCGGTTGAAGCCGGGGGTGAGTGCGCGGCAGGCTGAATCCGATCTGAACGCCATCGCGGCGGATCTCGGCCATTCGTATCGCGAGGACGAGGGCATGAAAATACGCGTCTCTGCGCCGGGCCTTTTCGGTTCGTTCTTACGAGGTCCCGTGCTCGGGTTCGCGTCGGTGCTGGTTGCTATCGCTGGTCTGGTGCTGTTGATCGCGTGCGTGAACATCGCGGGGATGCTGCTAGCGCGGTCGGCTGAGCGCCGACGCGAGGTGGCAATTTCGCTGGCGATCGGCGCATCGCGCGGAACTCTGATTCGCCAACTGCTCATCGAGAGCCTGCTGCTCTCGGTCGTTGGAGGCACGACCGGGATGTTGCTCGCAGGTTGGATTCTCAGAGCGCTAGCGGGGTTTCCAATCCCCGGCGGTTTGCCCGGGAACACCGAATTGCCGTTCGATTCCACAGTTTTCTTATTCAGCGCGAGCACCTGCGTTCTGACGACGCTGCTTTTCGGACTGGCGCCAGCTTTGCAGGCCGTGCGAGTAGATCTTCTGCCGGCGCTGAAGAACCAGATCTCCGAGCGATTCCGGAAAGTTCAGATGAAAGATCTTTTGGTGGGCGCGCAGGTGATGCTCTCGGTGATCTTGCTGGTGGCGACGGTGCTGGTGGTGCGAAGCTTGCAGCGCGCGCTCACGATCGACGTCGGGTTCAATCCGCATCATGCGGTTGCGGTGATGTTCGATACAGGGCTGGCGGGCTACGACGATGCGCAAGGACGTGCTTTCGAGCAGCGGCTGACCGACCGGCTCAAGGAGCTTCGCGGCGTCGACTCGTTCGCGCTGGCTAGCCATCTGCCGCTGAGTCTCGACCAATCAAACAACACAGTTTACGCGGAAGGCAAGCCAATTCCGAAGTTTTTCGATGCAACCCTGGCGCATCATTTCATTGTCACTCCGGGTTATTTCCGAACCATGCAGACGCGCATGCTGCGCGGGCGCGAGCTCGATGTCCACGACACACCCGAGAGCGCGCGAATTGCAGTGGTCAACGAGTCATTCGCTAAGAAGATGTTCCCCGGCGAGGACGCGCTCGGGAAGCGGTTTCGAACCAATCCCGCGCGAACGAACTGGATTCAGATTGTCGGAATCGCGCAGGATGGGAAGTATGTCTCGTTGAACGACACCAATGATTCGGCGTATTTTGACGCGCGGGCACAGGCCTCTACAACTGAGATCACTGTGGTGGCTCGCTCAACCCTGCCGCCGGACAATGTCATTCACCAGATACAGCACATCGTGAACGATCTCGATCCGGCCATGCCATTCTTTCAGGCGGGCAGCTTGGAGGAGTACATGAGCTTCCCCTTGATGCCGGCGCGGATCGCTGCCACGATGCTCGGCTCGTTCGGGCTGCTCGCGGTGGTGTTGGCGGCGACAGGCGTTTACGGCATGCTGGCTTATGCGATTTCGCGGCGGACGCGCGAGATCGGGATTCGCGTTGCGATCGGTGCGCAGCGCGCAAACATTCTCGGGCTGGTGCTGCGGCGCGCGGCGTTAATCGTGGCCAGCGCAAGCATTTTAGGAGCTGGGCTTGCGCTGGCGCTGGGGCGCTACTTCACGCCGATCCTTTATGGTGTGAGTCCGAAGGATCCGGCAACATACTTATTCGCGCTGGCGCTGATGGGGGCCATCGGGCTGATTGCGAGCTATGTGCCCACGCGGCGTGCGCTCGGTATCGATCCTTCCGTGGCTCTGCGGGACGAATGATCAGTGGCTGACCAACTCTCCTGATTTATCATTGGCAACACTGCGTTCGTAATCGATCGGATCGCCGTAGCCCTCCACTTTGACGCCCATGCGTCGCAGTAATTCGAGCGCCAATAAACGGCGATGCGCGTTGAAGGTAATCACGTGCGCGAACACACCGCCGAACGTGAAGGTTTCGGCGGGCTCGCAGAGCGCGTCGACGAAAGTGTCGCCCCAGGCGCCACGCTTGCGGACATCGCCGATGACGCCCATGAAGTCGCGCTCGGCTTTCTCGAAGCGGGCGCGCAGGGCGGCGGGCGTGCAGTTCTCGCGAGTATTTTTGATGGGAGGCGCAGAACCGCCCTTCAGCGCTGCCGCCCAGACTTCCTTGGTCACGACCAGGCGGTCCAGCATCTCACGAAGGCTTCGATCGGGCGTTTCCCAGGGACAAATGTGAGCGCCATCGATGGGGCGATCCAGTTGTTCATCGGTCAGATTGTTCACGCAGTCCAGCAACCGCAGGGTGTGCCAGGAATCGTTGCCAGCAAATAATTCAAAGAGGTCCATAGTGTTTGATTCTCCTTTTGAGCTGGACGCGGGTGCGCAGAAGTGAAATCCATTGGGCGAAGCGAGATGGAAGTGCGTGGGTCCCATCCTGCGATACAGGCTGGGCGAGACGCCGAACGCTTTGCCGAAGGCGCGAGTGAAGGCTTCGAGCGAACCGTACTGGGCATCGAGGGCGATGTCGGTGACCGAGGTAGAGGTTCGCGTCAGCTGCCACGCCGCGCGTTCGAGCAGGAATCGACGGCGCATTTCAGCCGGAGTTTCCGAGATCAGCGCTTGAAACAACCGGAAGAAACTGGAGCGACTGGTGTAAGCAAGCCGCGCCAGGCCGGCAGTTCCGAGTTCGCGGTCGAGCGAGTCGCGCACGATCGTGGATAGCCGCTCAGCTTGTTGGGGTTCCTTCATAGCTCCGTTCCTACGCTCAAGTGAAATTTACCAGGGCCTGGCACTATTCGCTTGATCGTGTGTCCCATTTTCGCATTGGGCGGCGGGCCGGAGCGCTAGCCTGGGATTGGGGAGATGTTATGCCCACCAATACGGCGCAGACAACAAAGCCGAAGAAAGCGACGGGCCGGCGCTGGTCTCAATATGTGACTGAGACCAGCAACGCGCTGGATCTAGATCCAGGCGTGTTTCGCTGGAGCGATCCGAAGCGCATCGCGCGCTCGCTGAAACGGTCGGCCGAATCGAGTGCGCGGCGGAAGGCGGCACCGTTTCAGTCGGCGATGTCGATGCTGAATTTCTACATCAATCGAGCAGGGAGGGGGCTCGCGGCAAAGCAGAAGCGCGTTCTGAATCAGGCAAAGGTGGAATTGCGGCAGGCCTTCGGGCGCGTTTAGCTCGACCGCTTAGTTGGCTGTTCCGACTAGGCTTTGCCAAGACCGCGTGGTCGGCACGAGTGCCGACGCGGCACGCACGAGTGCGTGCGCCACCAAAGGCAACTAACTCGCGATCCTGCCATCGCGCATGGTTACGATGCGATGGCCGTAGGCGGCGGCCTCGGGATTGTGGGTGATCATGAGGATGGTCTGGCCGAGGCGGTCGTTCAGGTCACGGAGGAGGCCGAGGACAGCGTTGGAGTTTTCGGTGTCGAGGTTGCCGGTGGGTTCGTCGGCCAGGAGAATGCTGGGATTGTTGACGATGGCGCGGGCGATGGCGACGCGCTGCTGCTCGCCGCCCGACAGAGCGCGCGGTTTGTGATCGAGGCGGCCAGCGATTCCGAGGAGCTGAAGGATTTCCTGAAATCGCGAACCGAGCGGACCATTTTGGTGCGCGATGTAGCGCGCGATTTCAATGTTGTCTCTTGCCGTGAGGGTAGGAAGAAGATTGTATTTTTGGAACACGAAGCCGACGGTCGTTTTGCGAAGTTCGGTGCGTTGCGAGTCGGTCATGCCGAACAGATCCTGGCCGTTAATTCGGATGGTTCCGGACGTAGGCGGTGCAAGGCCTCCGAGGATATGGAACAGCGTGGATTTTCCGGAACCGGAAGGTCCGACGATGGAGACAAACTCGCCACGGGCGACATCGAGGTCGACGCCGCGGAGCGCCGGAACATCGACGTCGCCGACGCGATAGATCTTGGTGAGGCCGCGGATGGAGATGATCGGCGCGTCAGTCATTCTCACTAGCGTTACTCGTAGGCCAGAGCTTCAATGGCGTCCTGTCGCGCGGCCTTGAGACCGGGATAGATGGCGCCGAGCAGCGCGCCCACTAGCGCGATGGCCGTCGTCTTCCACCACCAGCTATAGACGATGGCCTGGATGAGCGACCCAGGCAGCAGCGCTGCGATCAAAGCGCGCGTCCCGTAAGCCAACACGATGCCCAGAACGGATCCCGCGAGCGCAAGCACGATGGTCTCTCGAAGAAGGATGTTCATGATGAGAGCGGGCGAAGCGCCCAGCGCTTTCAGTACACCGATTTCGCGCGTTCGCTCGAGAACGGCAGTGTACATAGATAGGAACACGACCAGAAAACCGACTAGGACTCCGAGGCCGATGACGACGGCGATGAATTGTGTCAGCAGGGGGATGTTAGCGGCCGAGAAGAGGGTCGTGTAATCTTCCATCGAGTAAATTTTGAAATCCTTGAGGCGCTCGGAGAGATCGGCGATGGCTTGATTGATATTGACGGCATTGTCGGCTTTCACGTAGACCATGGTGACTTTACCGGTATTGGCGGTGAGATCCTGCAAAGTGGCGAGCGGAACCACGAGACGCGCGAGCATTCCGGGCTGATAGATTCCCGAGACATGCCAGGAACGATTGATGAGAGGGATGGTGTCGCCGACGCGGACATGATGCTGAGCGGCGTAGTATTGGTCGACCATGACATCGTCGGGGTTCTGGAAAGGACCGCCCTGGACGAAGTGGAAGCCGCCGCTCATCTGGTCGAACGATTTGAGGTCGATTCCGGTGATGTAGTTAAACAGATCGGTTCCGTAGGCGAGGATTCCGCTCGCAACCTGAACGTGCGGAGTTTGCTCGACGATGCGCGGAATGATGGCTTGGAGCATCTGACCGCCGGTAAGAATGAGCGCGCCGTTGGGCGGGCGGACGAGAATATCGGCGCCGACGCCGCGCGCGCGGCGCGCCTGGTCGCTCAAGATGCCATCGCTCAAGCCAACTAGCGCGAGCACCAGCGTCACCTGGATGCTGATGGCGATGATGCTGAGCAGCGTGCGGATGGGCCGGTGTTTCAGATTCTCGACGACGAGTCTATTGATCAACCTACTTGTAGGATACGACTACCATCTCGGGCGCCGGCGAAGTAGTCACGCTCGGTCAATTGGCTGTGGGTTTCTCCACTCGATCGATCACAAACATTTCCACGTTCGCGCGCGAAGACTCCATTTTGAGTCCTAGTTTGTCGAAGATCATGAAGAGCGTTGGACGCGCCGGGTCGGCGAATGCAACGTCTTCGGCCGTCGGTTCCTGGCCCGGGGGACGAGGAGGTCTGGGGCGCAAGGGGACCCAGCCCTCGGTGTCGATGTCGTAGAGGCCGGCAAGACCCGTGCGATCGATCAGCGGGCGATCGGTAAAATTCGAAACCGAGACGGCGAGATCGGCCATCCTGAAAGCCTTCACGTGAATGCCGCGTCCCTGACCGGAGCCGCCGGCGTGGCAGTGATTTGCCGGATCGTCGCAATCCTTCGGATCGAGCGCGGACTTTTGGAGTTTGGGCCCGTTCTTCGCAACAGTGAGGATGTATATAGGTTGCTCTTTGGTCTCGCGGAGGATAGTCAGCCCGAAGCGCTCGGCCAGGAGTGCTTGAAGCATGAGACGCAGCTTGTCTTCGCGCTCTTGAGGCGAAAGGTCTTTGAGCGTGGCCAGGTCCGCTTTGGCTTCGATGTCGTAAGCGTCCTCCTGAGAACGGATCCAGGCCGGGCCTCCTGAAAGCTGGGTGCCCTGGAAGGGAAGGTTGTAAGCGAAAGCGATGGTAAATTGCAGCGGGAGACCAGCGACGTGAAACCTTCCGCCGGGCATGAACTGGGGGACAGCTCCCGAGCGATCGCCGGACGGGTGTGGCTTAATGGAAGCCACTTCGAAGACGGGAACCGATTGGGCTTCGAGAACGGGACACACATTCGCTCCGACGGCCACAGCGGTCAACGCGACAGTGGCTGAAAGGAGATGTCGCGAGAAATTCCGCTCGCCCGTGGAGTGCTTCATGACTTTCCTCGATTCGAGTTCGCGCGACGGATTACCTGAAAACCTCGTACTGTGCGCGTGGCAATTGAGCGTGAATTAAATGGACCGTGGAGAGAGCGTTGTTGCCCTCCAGGACCAGGACCATATGCGACGGGTCGAGCGGGTTGGTTGCAGCGTAGGCCAAGGCCTCGGTTTCCGATGCGTGCGTGACGCCTTCGATTTTGAACGTGGCGCCCAACGAGTCGAGCGCGATTTTGTCACGCCAATCTGCCAGGGCTGAATTGGTTTCAGGGCGTCCGACGAAGATCACGTCGTGCGAGCGGAGCTCGTCGGCCGTGACTTCGAAGTCCTTGCGGAGAGGTACGATGCTTTCGTATTCGTCCAGATATTTCTTCTGGAGCTGCTCGGCGGCATAGCGATTGGCGCCAGCGTCGGTGACGGTGCCATATGCGAGAATGGCGCTTCCAAGCCGGCGGTGGATGTCAGATGCCAAGTACATCGGGCCGCCGGGATCTTGCGGCAGCTTGAATTGAACGCCGGCCGCATCGAGGAACGACTGCGCGGTTACGGTTTGGGTAGTGTGGGCTGCGAAGAACTCGCGCATTAGTTTGAAGAAGCGGTCGTCGCCGAAGTCGCGACGGAGTTGATCAAGGAACAGAACGCCCTGCTGCGTTTCGAGATCGAAGCGCTGCCGCGGATCGGAGGGCGTGGCATTGAGCGATCGGAGCTGAGCCCAGCGCACGGAGATAGCGCGATCGGGATTCTTCGATTCGAGGTCGCGATAATACGTGGCAGATCCGGAGGTGAACCAGATATCGGCGTCAGAAGCGGGAAGAACCCAGCCCTTCCATAGGCGGTCGGCGGAAACACTGTCGCGGCCGCGGGGGCGCGTTGCCGGCTGTTCCGCTTTGCTCTCGGGAGCCGAGGCACGGGCGGTAAACATTCGATACCCTGACGAGTACAAGCCGTCGTTATTTGGGTATTCCTCTTTCTCGTCGTGCGTGGGAACCCACTCGCGCTGGTTTGGTTTTCCGAACGCGGCCCACACCATCATGCGCGAGGCCATATCGGCGGTCGCGACTTTGGCGTCCATAGTTGTGCGGCTCACTAAGGGAGCCGTGCGGAATGCGAGAAACGCGAACTGTTCGTCGATTTTTCCTTTGTACTCGCGGTAGAGATCCTGCCACTTGAGATCGCGAGGTCCGGGGACATAGGGGACGTAGTCGGGAGCGCTCGCAAGATCGTGCTGCTCTTCGAGGCGGACGCTCAGATCCTTGGCGTTGTTATCGCCCCAATAGAAGCCTTCGGTCCCGCCAAACCAATCGTTCTGGGAGCTGCGCCACAGGCGGGTTTTGTAAGTGCCGAGCTCAAACATCGCGATTTCGTTGCTGCGCGCGTCGCCGATCAGCCACTCGTTGGTGTAGAGGCCGTTGTTTTTGGATTGCAGGTATTCGACAACCTTGTCGATGCTGTCGCCGTATTGGATGGCTTTGCGCGCGCGGTAGGCGACGGGAGTACCTTGGGGATTGAAGGGGCTTTGGCGGATGGTGGTCTCAGTGAGGGCGAGACCGGCGTCGTTCTGATACCAGTCGGTTCCGCTCTCGATGCCTCCGGGATAGCTCTGCATGAGGATGCGATGGCCTGTGGCGGGTTTCAGATCGAGCATGACGTTTGTCTGCTCGGCAAGAGTGAGGGGCCACCAGGTGACGTGTCCGATAACCATACGGCCGTCGCGCGTAGCTTTGCCAGTGGCGGCGAAAGCGCTGCAGTGGTCGGTGACGGAGAGGCCCGGTTTGTAAGAGGCGGGCGAACTCAAGTGGAGTCCCTCGAGGCCGCTAGGCGTCACTTGCATAGCTTCGCTGAGCTCGCTCAATTCGACAGTGGTGTTGACGACGACCATATCGGTAAGATCGAGACGGCGGCCTTCCCAGCGCGCGCCGGCGTCGGAAGCGCCGTCGGCGATGCCTTTCATCTCTTCGAGAATTTCCTGATCGAAGCCATGCAGAAAGAGCGCGCCCGCCGTGGTGCGCGCCAGATCCCAGCTTTTGTTTTTGCCGTTGCGATCGAGATCGGCGGCGCATCGGGCCATATACTCGACGATCTCTTTAGACATGAGGCGGCCATGCTGATAGCCGCGCTCGTAGGGCTGTCCTTCGATGTGCAGATAGATCCAGCCGCCGTTGGGGTAGCGGTAGGCAGGTCCGTAGGTGGATACCGCGGCGGGAGCTGGCCAGTTTTCTTTGGACGAAGCCGCGTCGATGCTGACGCCCGCATACCAGGCTTTCCCTTCGAACGCGCCGCCGGCGCCCGTGGTCAGGACGATGTTATCCTCTGCGCGCGTGGCGGTGAAGCGGAGACGGACGCGAGTCCAATCGCGCGTGCCGCCGATCGACTCGGAGTGCATGTCGAAAGGCATAGAGGCCATGGTAAGCGCGGCTCCGGTGGCGATCGGTGTGCGGTCGAGATCGCGCACGGTGAGGTGGTCGGTGCGAATCCAACCGCTGAGCTCGTAGGGCTTGCCGATGACGAGCGAGATCGGCGCGGAACCGATGCTCGCATCCTGACCGGCTATTGGTTCGACTCGGAGTGACTTGCTGCCTTGATAGGTGACTGTGGAATCAGTCGTCGCTTTGCCGCGTAGCGCGGTCCAATGGGTGGTGGCGCTGTCGAACGAGCTTTCGAACAGCGGGGTTGCGGCCGGGAGGGAAGCGGCAAGGAACAGGCAAAGGATAAGCGGGCGCATAACTCATTATCGCGATTCCAGGGCGTGGAGTTTGTCGTGCGAGGCGTGAAAGCCCAGGGCCGAGAATTGGCCCCGGGCTAGAAATGAGAGCTATTGGGTGTGGGTGCCCGTGCACCCTTTCCGGGCTACCAGCGATTGCCGCCGCGGCGATTGCCTCCGCCGCTATGGCCGCCACGACCGCCGAATCCGCCGGAGCCGCGGTCGGACTTGGGGCGAGCTTCGTTGACGTTGAGGGAGCGGCCATCGAGGTCCTTGCCGTTGAGGGCGTTGATGGCGTTGTTGGCTTCCGAGTCGTTCGCCATTTCGACGAATGCGAATCCGCGCGGTTGACCCGTATCGCGATCCCGGATGATGTTGACATTGTCCACGCTGCCGTACGGCTCGAACGCCGTACGAAGAGTGTCTTCGGTGGTCCCGAAGCTGAGATTACCGACAAAGATATTTTTCATTGAGTCTTCTTTCTGAAGTTGCAGGCGGGCAAATCGGCAGGATCGGACATGGACGGGGAAACCGGCTATGCGAACTGTGCCATGATCGGCTTAGACTGACAAACGACCTTTTCATTATGTCATGAGGATATGGCAGCGGCAATGCATAAAGATTAGGATGGCTGGTCGAGAAACGGAACTAAGCCCGTGCCGGTCCTATGATGTGGGGTAGAGGTTATGAATTTGGCTGAAAAGGTTACACCGAAGCCGCCTCAGACCGAGGAGCCGGAGCAAACAGAAGATACCGTGGATGAAGCGGGTGAAGAGTCGTTTCCGGCGAGCGATCCCCCGGCGTGGACTCGGGCGGTTGCCAGTGGTGTGCCACCCAGTGAAAATTCGTTCGCGTGACGCAATGTTAGTGCTGGAAGCTTGCGGCGCGGCGGGGCCGTGAGACCGCGTTGCGGATTCAACGCTGGCTGCACAGACGCGGGCGCGTAGCTCAAGTGGATAGAGCACCTGCCTTCTAAGCAGGTCAAAAGCGATTTGCGCACTTGGGAACCGCTAAATCGGGTAGCTCGCGTTGCCTGTACGTGCAAGTCCGAGACCCAGTCCCCAAAGTTTCCCCAAAGTCGGACGAGCACTCACGAAGTTGTCTGCCGTTGAAAAAAATTTCCCCCAGCCAAATCAAAAAGACCCCTACCCCACTGCCACCCACCCGTGAAAAATTTTGACCAAACGCCCGAACCGCCGGGGACGCGTCCTGTGTGCGCGGGGCGGGATATCCTTCGGGAGACAGATAGCTCTCAGGCGGGGCGTCGAAGACCTGCAGGCCGTGCATGAACGGTTGTCGCTGTTGAATCCGGGGTGGCGAAAAGCGGCTGGCCTTGCCCCACCTCAGCACACGGAAGCCGGATCGCAGCACGCGCTCTCGTCCGGACTATTGCCTTTACCGCAAGCTAGTGTGATGCATCGGCTGGTGCAGCTTTACTCAACCCGTCGACGATTGCGCGTGGATCGAGGTACACACATGG
>Ga0126373_10002094_pt1 | contig 14568 bp, 10 predicted proteins | sample PanSoiMetPlot_11_FD_92545 | JGI IMG/M metagenome (GOLD analysis project Ga0126373, IMG submission 92545) | Tropical forest soil microbial communities from Panama - MetaG Plot_11 | ecosystem: Environmental > Terrestrial > Soil > Tropical forest > Bulk soil | place: Panama | collected 2016-02-17 | reverse complement strand
TGAGCGGTGAGTTCGAACAATTCCTCGCAGCGGTCCACGGAGGTGTAACGGGTTATCTTATGAGAGAGGCCTCGACGAAAGACGTTCTCATGGCGGTGCGGTTGATTGCTCGGGGATCGGCTATCTGTTCCCCGGTGCTATGTGGATGTCTGTTCCAATATGTTTCCAGCATCTCGAAATGCCGTTCCGTTCAACCCGCAGTCGAGCGACCACACCTGACGCTCCGACAGCAGCATTTGATCACCCTGGTGGCAAAAGGTTGGACTAACAAGGAAATCGCAGCGCATTTGAATCTCTCCGAGTTCACTGTCAGAAATCACATCCACCGCATCTTGAAGCAGGTGGGCGCCACGAGCCGCAGTCAGGCCGTCGAAAAAATCCTCTCCCGTAAAGCTTCAATAGCGCTTGTCGCACCGCCGTGTGATCGAGACGTTCTTTCGCCGATGACTGAAATACGTTCGACTTTGTCCGAGGTTCCGTCCCATGATTTTTCGCCGCCCGCGACCCGATATTGAATTGCCGCAAGTCTTACCACGCGAGACCACGCATCGGCGATGGAAATACTAAGGCCCGGATTGAGGCTTGAGCCGCTAAGCGGCGTGCAGTAAGGCTGGTGTAGACTGAGAAGCCGCTTTAGCCGGGAGGGAGTGCGTCACTTCAGAGCTTCTTAACCTCTGGGTACGCCCCAAGGAAAAACGGGGAACGGGCTCTCTTGCGAGCGGTCAGCAAGATCCAGAAATGGGGTTACGCGATGAGGCCAGCCAATACCCTTTCGACTAGACGCGAATTCCTACAGGCTTCCGCTGCGGCCGCGGCTTCAGCGGCTGTTCCTGCCTCCAATGCCCTGGTTCAACTTGCTCCCCAACAACCTAGCGACGACACGTTTGTGGCACGGCAGAAGGAACGACGAAAAGAGTTGTGGGGGCTCCTAGGAGATTTGCCGTGGGAGCATAAGCCGGGGCCAGCGAAGCTCGTAAGCAAGGAAGAGCACGATGACTACACGCTCGAGCGGCTGATTCTCGATTTGAACGGTGTGGAACCGGTGCCGGCGCTGCTGCTGATTCCGCGAAAAAGGGAAACGCCCGCGCCAGGGCTGCTGTACATCCACTGGCACGGCGGGATGTACGACTTGGGCAAAGAGATGCTGCTCAAGGGTGTGGATGTCGCGCCGGCGTATGCGCCCGTGTGCGCACAGAAGGGGCTCGTGACGCTGGCCATCGACAGCTGGTGCTTTGGCGAGCGCAAGCAAGAGAAGAACGGTCGCCAAGGCGAAGAAAATGCCTTCAAGCTGATGCTGTGGAACGGGCAAGTGCTGTACGGGATGATGATGTTCGACGAATTTCGCGCGATGGATTACCTGGCGAGCCGCCCGGAGGTGGACAACCAGCGGCTGGGCGCGCTGGGCATGTCCATGGGCTCGACGAAAGCGTGGTGGCTAGCGGCGCTCGATCCGCGAGTGAAGCTCTGCATGGATGTGTGCTGCCTGACGGACTACGAAGAGCTGATCAAAGCGCATGGTTTGCAGGGACACGGGATCTTCTACTACGTGCCGTCCTTGCTAAAACATTTTCAGACCGCGGAGATCAATGAGCTGATCGTTCCGCGTGCGCACCTTAGCGTGAACGGGAAGCACGATCAGCTAACGCCGCCGGCAGGTGTGGACAAGGTGCGTGATTATTTACTGCCGCTATATCGGAAGTACGGGAAGGAAACGGAGCTCCGCGTAGAGTTGTTCGATTGCGCCCACGTAGAGCTGCCGGAGATGCGCAAGCTCGTTCTGGAGTGGATGGATCGGTATTTGATCGCGGCACCGCGAAACTCACCAACTACCAAAATGCAGAACTGACTGCTCACGGCCGCTAGTGCCTTGCGTCTGAACAACGCAGGAGCTCGGGAAGTGTCGCCCACGCCCACACGCCGCTCATTTCTGAAAAACTCGGCCACCGCCGGCAGCGCCTTGGTCCTCGGGTTCTATCTGCCGCGTTCCGGCGGGCTCGCCGCGATCGTACCAGCTTCTCAGGCCTCCTATGCTCCCAACGCCTGGCTCGAAATTTCAACCGCGGGAGCGATCAGCATTTGGTGCGGGCACTCCGAAATGGGTCAGGGCGTCCAGACCTCCCTTCCTATGCTGGTTGCCGAAGAACTCTCCTGCGATTGGCGCCGCGTGAAAGTCATTCAGGCCGATCTTGATCCCAAGTACGGCAACCAGATCACCGGCGGCAGCGGCAGCGTTCGCAGCTCGTTTGATACGCTCCGCAGGGCCGGCGCTGCGGCGCGCGAAATGCTCGTGGCTGCCGCCGCGTCGGCATGGGCTGTTCCTTCCACCGAATGCCGCGCGGAAAACGGTTTCGTTTTTCACACCTCTACGCAAAGAAAAATTCCCTTCGAGCAACTCGTCGACGCTGCATCCAGGCTCTCTCCTCCCGCCGACCCGCCCTTAAAGAATCCCGCCGCATTCACCCTTCTCGGAAAGCCCACCCGCCGCCTGGACGCGCCTGCAAAGGTGACCGGCTCCGCCATATTCGGCATCGACACACGTGTTCCCGGAATGCTGATCGCTTCGATGGAACGCTGCCCTGCCTACGGCGGCTCACCAGCCAACTTCAACGCCGCTGAACTGAAGTCGCTTCCCGGCGTCCGCGGCGTCCACGAAATTCCCGCGATTCACATGACGCATCAGTTCGGCGAAGCCTCCGGCCCCGGCAGCCGCAACTACACATGCTCCGGCGTGGCGATCGTCGCGGATTCGACCTGGGCATGCATGCAAGCCCGGAAACGCTTGAAAGTGAGGTGGAACGAGCCTGCGGTGGTTGGTGAAAGCACTGAGGCGCTGCGCCAAAAGATGGTCGAACTCGCCAGCAAACCCGCTGCGGTCATCCGCAATGACGGTGACTTCGACAAAGCCCACGCCGGTGCCGCCAAGACTGTCGAAGCCAACTACGAAATTCCCTTCCTTGCGCACGCCACGATGGAGCCAGTCAACTGCACTGCCCATTTCCGCGACGGCGAATGCGAGCTATGGGCGCCCACCCAGATTCCCGACGCCGCGGCAGCCAGCGTCGCGCAGGCTCTCAGCATTCCCAAAGACCGCGTCAAGGTCCACGTCACCTTTATTGGCGGCGGCTTCGGCCGCCGACTCATTCAGGATTACGCCGTCGAAGCCGCGCTCATTTCCCGCGCCGCCAAAGCTCCCGTCAAGGTCATCTGGACCCGCGAAGACGATATCCGCCACGACTTCTACCGCCCCGCCGCTTATCACAAGCTAGAAGCCGGCCTGGACGCCAAAGGCGACCTCATCTCCTGGAAGCATCGCGCGGCTTCACCTTCGATTGGAATTTTCTACAACGGTACGAACATCTCAGCAGGTGAAGCCGCCGGAGTTGATTCGCTCGATTTTCCTGCGTACTCCGTTCCGAATCTCCGTCTCGAATTCGCCGTCGCCGATACCGGCATGCCCCTCGGCTACTGGCGCTCTGTCGATGACTCTGGCAATCAATTCGTGCGTTGCTGCTTCCTCGACGAAGCGGCCCACGCCGCCGGGCGCGACCCGGTCGAGTTTCTTCTTGCCGCTCTCGGTCCTGCGCGCAAAATCGAGCTCGGCGCGAACAATGGCACCGTCGACGTCGGCCGTCGCCGCGCCGTCGTCGAACTTGCTGCCGACAAATCGCAATGGAAGTCGCCGCTGCCAGCTGGAAAAGGCCGCGGCCTCGGTTTCATGTACGGCTGGGGGACATACGTGGCGCAAATTGCGGAAGTCAGCTGCGATCGACAGTTCGGCACCGTGCGTGTTGACCGCGTCGTCTGCGTCGTCGACTGCGGCACGTGCGTGAATCCGCTGGGCGTCGAAGCGCAAATGCAAAGCGCCATCAACTTCGGCCTCGCGCAGACTCTCAAGAGCGAAATCACCGTTTCGAACGGCCGCGTCAATCAATCAAATTTCAACGACTACGAAGTCCTGCGCATGAACGAAGCCCCGCTCATCATCGAAGTGCATATCATCAACAACAATGAGCAGCCCGGCGGTGTCGGCGAACCCGGCGTTCCGCCGATTGCTCCCGCAGTGGCCAATGCTATCTTCGCTGCCACTGGGAAACGCCTCCACCGCCTCCCGATCCGGCCGGATGATCTGACTCAGTCCTGATCCACCTCGTCACGCTGTGGAAGGCGACTAGGCAGCAGCAGCAACTCTATGAAGAGAACTCGTAAACAGAAGAAGCTCGTGTCGGCAGACACCCTTGCGAGTCTCGCAGACAAGGGGAAGGACGTCTCGCGCTTTTTACTAACTCAGGCCACATGATGAGCTCGATCCAGCGGGTCAATGTAGACTTCTCCTCGCCAATGCTGGACGAACTGGACAACGCGGCAAGGAACTGAACATCAGCCGGCAGGCAGTAATCAAAACGCTGATCCGACAGGCGCTTGACCAGCATTATCTGGCAACCCGCCAGCCTGCTCCGAAGGAGAGGTAGGTCGGGCATCGTGTTCAACGGAATCGCGGCGGCGCTAGACCCGTTAGCCCGCGAGATAGGTTTGGATATCAATTTCAGATTTAAGCGTGCGGTGCACCGGGCACTTCATGGCAACTTCCAATAGCTTGGCTCGTTGCTCTGCGCCGAGCGGTCCTTGCAGTTCAATTTCGCGTTCAATACGATCGAGCATTCCCTCCCGGGTCTCGCAGTCGGCGCAGTCGGAGGCATGTATTTTTGAATGGCGCAGGCGCACCGCGACACCCTCTAGCGGCCATTGCTTGCGTCGCGCATACAGCGCGACGGTCATCGACGTTCAAGAACCGAGGGCCGCAAGAAGGAAGTCATACGGCGTCGGCCCCGTGTCCGTTCCGCCAGCCACGATTGGCTCGTCGGCCTGGAAACGATGCCGACCAGCTTGAATCTCCTGCGCGAACCCGAGCGCGCCACCGCGCACTACAACGTAGCCCTCACTTCTCGCTGCCACTTCACTCACCTTCAACACCCCTTCACTCATATTCTTCCTCCCTTTGTCTGACTTTAATCCTCGCAGCGTGCAAAGACCAGGTCTGACATTGCAAGAAAAAGAGGCCGCGCGGGGCCGCGCAATTGGGTAGGTCGCAAAGCACCGCGCGCTAACGGCTGCTGGGGTCACATCGAGAGAGAAACCTTGAGAGGCGCGAGACGTAATTGTCCTCTGGCTTTCGCGAAGTGGTTACCCGCCACAGCTCCACCGTTCCCGGGAGCTGTCTCTCGCCAGAATAGTCGCTGGCTCAATTCCGATATTTTTGAGTCGCGCATGGCGATGTACACTTACCGACAAATCACGGTCGCCGTCGTAGCTACGAGAGGGGTAACACGTGAGAAGCGATTCAGCAATCAAGCTCCAAGTATTGACAGGGTTTCTTTCGGTGACCGCCTTCGCTGTTCAATTAGCGACATCCTTGTCCCTTGACGCCCTGAGCGCGCCGCGGCCCAGCGCCCAGACACCCGCATCGCAAACCCATTTTGCATTTCCCGATACCCCGGCAGCCAAGCAACTTCAAGCATGGCTTGCTGCTTTCGATAGCGGCGACCGGGCCACCATTCAAGCCTTCGTAGCAAAATCCATGCCCGAAGGCACTGGCCCGGACTTCGCCGATCAGACAATTCACATGCGGGACCAGTTTGGCGGCCTCGATTTCCAGAAAATTGAGGAGTCGACGGATGTTCGGTTCGTCGCGATCGCGCAGACGCGTTCGGGCGGAGAGCGCATCCGGATGACTGTAGAAGTGGATTCCGCCGAACCGCACCGGATCACCTCGATTTTTCTCCAGCCGGCATCGCCGCCCGAGAACACTCCGCCTCCCCCGGACATGACGGAAGCCGAAGTTCGGACGGCCCGGGCGCAGCCTTCCTTTCACCAGTTCTCCGCCTGGCTGGCGGCCTTCAACAGCGGTGATAAGGATCAGTACCGGGCGTTCCTGGGGAACAGCTTCCCAGCTCGAGTATCGAGCCTGAACCGAGATATCGAGCTTCGTGAGCGCACGGGTGGATTCGAGTTCCGCAAGCTTGAGCAGGGCTCAGCCACGCAAGTTAGCGGACTGGTTCAGGAGCGGGATTCAGATCAGTTCGCCCGCTTCACGCTGAAAGTGGAGCCTGCCGAACCGCACCATATTCTCTCGATGAGCCTCATGGCTATTCCTCGCCCGTCAGCGTTCCCCATTTCCCGCCTGACCGAGAGCGAAGCCATCGCGGCCGTTAAAGCACAGGTCGAAAAGAATGTTGCCGCCGACCGGTTCGCCGGCGCAGTGCTGGTAGGGAAGAACGATAAGCTACTGTTCAGCGGCGCATACGGATTGGCGGACCGCGAAAAGAAAATTCCCAATACCCTCGACACGCGTTTCCGCATTGGGTCGATGAATAAGATGTTTACGGCTGTGGCCGCCCTGCAACTGGCCGAAGCCGGCAGGCTCAAGCTGACGGACCCGCTCGGGAAGTACATCACCGATTATCCCAATCAGGAGATTGCCACCAAGGTGACCATCCATCAGTTGCTGACGCATACAGGCGGCACCGGTGATATCTTCGGCCCGGAATTCAACAAGCATCGCCAGGAACTCAGAACGCTTAACGACTATGTGGCACTGTATGGCAAGCGCGGCCCTCAGTTTGAGCCTGGTAGCCAGTGGCGGTATAGCAATTACGGCATGGTGCTGCTCGGAGTTGTGATCGAGAGGGTGACCGGCCAAAGTTACTACGATTACGTCCAGGAGCACATCTACAAACCCGCGGGGATGACCTTGACCGCATCATTGCCTGAAGATCAAACAGTCGCTGGGCGTTCCATCGGTTACATGAGATCGGAAAGCGGCGGCTGGGTCCCCAACACCGATACGCTGCCCTATCGCGGAACTTCGGCGGGCGGCGGTTACGCAACGGTAGGAGATCTGTTCAAGTTTGCCAATGCCCTCATGATCCACAAATTGCTGAACCCTGCTTCGACGGAATTACTGATTACTGGGAAAGTGGAGGCAGGGCCGGGCGGCAAATATGCCTATGGGTTTGAGGATCAGCGCGACAAGGAGGGAAACGGATGGGTGGGCCATGGTGGGGGCGCGCCCGGAATGAATGGCGACCTGAAGATTTACCCCAAATCCGGGTACGTCGTCGCTGTGTTGGCGAACGAGGACCCGCCGGCGGCGCAGCGAATCTCGGAATTTCTAGGTCCGCGACTGCCGCTGGGAAAGTGAGACTCGCAAGCGCCATCGAGCAGTCGGGGAAGCCAAGCAAGTGCTTGAAGCGGCGCGCGCCCGTCCGTAAATCGTACTGATAGACTCCATAGTGTTCGTCAGATCTGGGTGACGTCGTGTTTTGTCCGGCAGCACCGTGGCGGCATGACTCCGATGAGGTTCTTGCGCAGCACAGCCTCCAAATGACGCTAGGGCACCACGTGGGTGTCGAACACCGCCGTTTCCACCCGCCCGGAGCGTTTGACTTGAAGGAAGAGGCGGTAATCTCCTGGTTGGGGAAAGCCGTAAGGAAAGGTGATTTCTGTCGGAGACCCTTTGGCGAGCATTCCCGGCATAGAGTTCATGTTTCCGTCCGATGCTTCTTCGAGCAGCGCGAGTGCCGCCATAGGGACAGAGCCTGCCGGGTGCACGTGTGCGAAGACGCTCAGATCGCGCCGCAAGATCACCAAGTGCCCCGCCATACCCATATAGGGTTCCAGGTCCGCGGCCGGATGACCCGTCTTTTCCACAATCCGGAACCTCAGCAGCGCCGGCCTCAGCGCATGGATGGCCAGCCCACTGGCAATCCACTCCACGTGCCCGCCGCCACTCAAGGGCGCAGTCGTTCTCGGCTCTGAACTCGAGACAGATGTCGCTTCCGTTTCCGAATCGTCCCCCAAAAGTGGCTTTCCATCACCTTCCGTAAGCGCTTTGGGGACCATGACTTGAGTCGTCATCGTATCGGGAAAGCCGGACTCCCGCACGATATCGGCAAACACTGCATAAGCGCCGGCCGGTACGGTCGGCAGCACTTCCGCAAATTCGGTAGCGCCAGTTTGTTCCGGATGCAGGTGAAAAAAACGATCCAACTCCGGCACGCGAACCAGAAAGAGATGCATTAAATGCCCATGATCCGGGATGATCTTGTCGAGTTGTTCCGATTTGCGCAATTCATGCCAGTACGAAGAGCCAATCTTGAGCACGAGTTGGTTACCGCCAGTGATGGAGGCGTGAATTGGCGGTGGCTTGTACACCATGTCCCGAGCGTTGGCGCTTGCTACCGAGTTCCACCACATGTTCCCGAGAAACAGAACTGCAAGCACCGTGAGCGCAGCCCCAGCCATCGCTGCGCGCGCCCCGAACCGCTTCTTCGGCGGAACCTCTTGGCCCGGTGCAAGCTGGCTTTCACGAACAGCCGCCCCAATAATGGAAATTAAGCTCAGGCCCAGAAAAGTCATCAATACGGCCAGCAGCGCCCCGGTCGTTTTCTGCATGCGCAGGGTTCGCTGCGCAAACGCGGCCACGGGCACGGACAGCTTTGCCTTTCCTTGCTGGCCATCTATGTCCATACGAACTTGGAATGCACCCGATTCCATCAGCCAAAGCTTCCCTGTGAAAAATTGCGCCTCTGCCGCGGACCGTTCCATTCGGTCGGAGGGCGGCGCGGTTTCCGAGCCCTCACCCACGACGCGCAAGGGCACAATCTGGATCCCACTCACGCTTCCATCAAGGACCTGTGCTTCGATTTGTGCGACACCAGGGATCATCTGCGGAATGCGCACCGTCACCAGAAGCCGGTAGGGTCCTGCCACGCCCTCATAAAATACGTCTGGGCTTCCCACATGTCCTGAGGCATTGGCGGCAACCAGGCACACCGTCACCGCAAAGAAAAACACGCGCTTCATACCGTCAGCGCCTTACTCGCCGCATCCAATCGCCCCAAGCCAAGCCGACGCGCGTCGTCAAAATGGCAGCAGCGAGCGCAAACGCCATTCCAAACCAGAACTGCAGGCGCGTTCTTTCCCAATGATAAAACTCGTGACTGTAATGATAGTCGCTCGGGCGCTGCATGTACGGATAATAGCCCGTGCCGAAAATCCTGTTCTCGGCAAGGCGTGACACTAGAAAATTCCCGAGAGGCCACTGAACAGCCATCATCACTAGGACGAAGCCTCCTCCGCCCACGGTCGCTTGCAACCATTTATTGTGCTCCCCGAAACGATCCAGCAAGAAGTCCAGCGCGGCCGCTCCTGCAAATAGCACCAATGGAAATTCCAGCGGCACCAGGTGCGTAATGCGCGTATACACAGGTCCCAGCTTCGCCTGCGCCGGTACGAGCGGCACCAGCCACAGCGCCAGCAGCCACACTACGAAATAGATTCCCGCCACTTTCGTCGCCGCCCAGCGGTAACCCGAAGCACGCGCAATTCCGACCAGCACCGGGGGCATGGCCAGCCCCAAGACTCGGTAGAATATCGCGCTGTGTGACAAGGTGTAGTCTGTGTACTCGTAGATGAGCATCAGAAGCAGAATCGTTAGCATGCATCCCGCGTAGAGAAAGAAACGGTTCAGCCGCGCCCGAGTTTCCTCGCTGGCCCGGTTCATCTCCGAGACGATCAAAAACAACCCTCCAAGGCCCAGCGTGAAAATGCCCAGAATCAGCACAACGTGCGGCGGGCTCATGATTTGTACATCGAGTCCGAAGGCGTTGTGCCACCAATCGTCAAACGGCGCCGACGTCAACATCGCCAGGCCACCCCATAGCGAGACGAATGCCCCCAGCGGGCCGTAAAATCCCCACATTTTTACGGATGCCGCTCGTTGATCGGCATTCTTGCCGAATGTCGTAGACAGGATAAGAAAGGCACTGGAAATCCCCGCCACGACTGCGCCGAAGTGAATTGCCAGGTGTGCTGGCGTCCAAAATGTATCGCGCCCAATTGACATGTGCCAGGAAATATCCCAGTACAAGCCTACCGACGTTGCTGTGACGGCCAGTGCCGAACTCCACACGTACCACGGAATTCCTCGCGCCGGATGTACTGTCGAATCAAGAACTATGCCGTTTCCCATCTTGCCTGCTCCCAAAACCGGACGCTGTTATTTCCGACGGCACCCGCAGATGCCCTAGAAGCTCCGCTCTCTGACCTTGCGGCTCATTCTACGCCAGTCCGCGGCACTCCGAGAAGGTGCCACGCTCTCGTCCGTGCGGATGCTTTTGCAACGCCAACTAGCTGATAACGAACGACCGCACAACAAGCGTGCGAGCCGGCCCCTTACCTAACCAGGAGCAGTTTAATGAGCCATCAGCACAGAGAGTAGACTGTCGGCCTTCTCGCGTTGCTTGCTGGTCATGAGGTGAGAAAGAGATTTGCGGCGCTCGGAGGCGGTGAGGTCGCCACCAGCGATTGCGCGGGAATACCATGCATACGCCGCGACATAGTCAAGAGGAACACCTTTGCCGGTTTCATAGAGGGACGCAAGAGCAGTCTGCGCCTTGATATTACCTTGTTGCGCCGCCAAGAGTGCCCAGCGGGCCGCTTCAGTGTAATCGAGTGGCACACCAACGCCCCTAGCGTAGAGTGAGCCGAGATCGTATTGGGCCAAGGAATCACCGAGTTCGGCGGCGGCTCGGAACCACCTGGCAGCTTCGGAGCAATCGCGGGGCGTGCCAATGCCCTCATGATAAAAATGGCCAAGATTCCATTGAGCGGTGGGAATCTGTCGTTGGGCCGCAGCGAGATAAAGGTGAAAGGCTTTGCCTTGATCTTTGGGAACACCTAGACCGTTGTGGTAGAGAAAGGCAAGATTGTTTTGGGCGTTGGCATGCCCCTGCGCGGCAGCTGCTTCATAATTTTCAGCGGCTTTGGTGTAGTCGCGGGGGACGCCGCGACCATGTTCATAGAGGTAACCGAGGAAAAATCGCGCGTTTGGATCATTTTGAGACGCGCGCGAGCGGGCCCAGGCCAGAGTTAAATCGTAACCCGGGTCAGCTGGGTCGGCTTGGGAAAGGAGATTGAAGAGGTGCTGTTGGGCAGCAGTGTCGCCTGATTCGGCGCGAGATACCATTTCGGCGACCGAGGCAGTTGGCTCGGAGGTTTTCCTCTGGGCAAGCGCCGAAGGGATAAGAGCGGCGATAACAAGACAAGAGAGCGACAGCTTAACGAAGCAATGGCAGTGATGAAGTGGAGCAAGCATCGTGATCCTTCCGAGACGCACGAAAACTGGGTTGGGTCCTTGGGGACCGAGTCCCGCGATTTACGAGGTATTGCGGCAGGCGTAGGCGGGGACCGTGGGCGACGACGGTACAACTCCGAGTGCCGGTACTACCGCCTGCTCCGCAATGCCAAGTCTTGAATCCAGCTCTTACGCGGAAGGCCCGTGTAAGTCTTGATGGACGGCTCGGAAATTCCTGATAAAATCCTTGCAATCTTCGCCGGGTCGATATGAGTCAGCCCTCACATATCGCGTACACCTTCGGAGACTTCCGTCTCGACCCTACTGAACGACTGCTCCTGTGCAATGGCAAGCAGCTCTCCGTCACACCTAAGGCCTTTGACGCCCTCGTCCTTCTCCTTGAAAACGCTGGACATCTAGTCAAAAAAGACGAATTCATGCAGCGGCTGTGGCCGGATACGTTCGTAGGGGATGACACCCTCGCGAGAAACATCTCACTCTTGAGAAGAGCGCTGGCTGATGGCGCACGAGCACAGGATTGGATTGTTACCGTTCCGCGACGAGGATACCGGTTCTCGGGAACCGTTCATGAAACGGTTGAACTCGGAGACGGAGGGAAGCCAGAAGACGGGTGGGCGGCTCAATCGCCTTCAAAGCCTTCTGTTTCGCATCCGAGTACCAGACGAGTAGCCCTCGCCGCTTTGTTAGCGCTCAGCTTTGTTGCTTTCTTCCTATACTGGTTTACGAAGCGACCCCACCCTCCGACGAAAGAACTGACGCTGCGGCAGCTCACGGCCAATTCCTCTGATAACCCCGTGGTTCAAAGCGTGATTTCACCGGATGGAAAATACCTGGCTTTCACCGACTCGACTTACAGAATGCGAGTCAAAGTCATTGCCTCAGACGAGATGATAGCGGTCCAGGGACCTGAATCGTTCAAATCCAGGTCGGTGCGTTGGGAGATTGCCGCATGGTTCCCAGACAGCACGAGGTTTCTTGCCAACGCCCGATCGACGGATATTGATGCCAATCATCAAAGTGCGCGAGAGACGAGCATCTGGATCGTTTCTTTGGGCGGCACGCCGCGAAAGCTTCGCGATGAGGCCGAGGCATTTTCCGTCTCTCCTGACGGATCATGGATCGCTTTCGGAACGGACCCCGCCGAACAAGGCGATCGCGAAATCTGGCTAATGGACCCACGCGGGCAGCAGGCTCGAAGGCTACTTAGTGCCGATAGCGACACCTTCATTTGCTGCCTGCAATGGTCGCGGAACCAACAACGGGTCATCTATCTGAAAGGCGACAAATCGCCCGTCACCCCGGAAATTTTCGGAGGACCCGGCACCATTCTAAGCGGAGATCTGTCAGGAGCATCCAGCACGACTGTACTGCCCATCCCGAATATCGGCGACCTTCTCGGCTTCCTTTGGCTGCCTGATGGCCGTTTGATCTACAGCTTGCGTGATTACGAGCACCGCAGCGGCAGTTTGTGGGAGATGCAGACAACTCTTGGCACGGGGAGGCCCCTAGGAAATCCGTGGCTTGCGGGCAAATTTAACATGTTCGCTGCGTATGGATTGAGTGCTACCTCCAATGGCAAAACCGTCGCATTCACAAAAAGGGCCGCGCTGGAAACCATTCACATCGCTGACCTCCATGCCAACGGGACCGGTCTTAGTTCGGCAAGACACTTGACGCTGGACGAGTATGACAACGAGGCTCAGGCTTGGACGCCCGACGGGAAGTCGGTTATTTTCCTGTCGCACCGCGACGGTCGCAGAAGCCTGTACCGGTACCGTCTGGATTCGGATACCGTGGAACCCCTCGTGATGGGAGCTGAAGATGCCGCAGGTGCAGCCGTGAGTCCTGACGGTTCAACGCTCTTGTATATGGATTGCAGTCGGACGTGCGGGGTGACCTTACCAATGAATCGGGTTCCCGTGGTACCGCTGATGCGCGTTCCGCTGGAAGGCGGGACCCCGCAAGAGGTTCTTAAGTTCATTGCTTACGCTCGACCACGTTGCGCGGTTTCTCCGGCCAAGGTTTGTGTCATCTCAGAGCAAAGCGAAGATGGTCAGCCAGTCATCTTTTCGGCATTCGATCCTATGAAAGGCCGCGGAGAAGAACTCGGTCGATTTAAAGCTGAGCGTGGTACCCTCTACCATTGGACTCTCTCTTCAGACGGCACGCGTATTGCCATTCTTAAGGTTGGAAGTTCGCGAATCTACACTCTACACTTGGACGGCCACCCGCAGCAGGTCACCGAGGTGACCGGCTGGAGCAAGCTGGACAGGCTTTTTTGGGACGCGGATGGAAACGGTTGGTTCACTTCCGCAAAGACCAGAACCGGCTGCGCTCTACTTCATGTGGATCAACAGGGTAAGGCAGACCTCTTATCGGAGCGCCCAGGAGCTGCACGTTTCTATGGTTTGCCTTCGCCCGACGGCCGTCATCTAGCGATCAACGCCACTAGCACGAGCGGCAACGCGTGGATAATAGAGAAATTCTAAGCGTCAGAGTTAAGACTTGCATTTTCAGGGTCATTCCGCCATTAGATTTGGATCCCTCCTCTACCAATCCATTCCTTGACGTCTTCCTGTGTTCAAGCGGAATTGTGTCGTCAAGTATGGACAGCCTTGGCATCGAACACGCCGCCAAGGTTGAGGCGGAATCGCTGTTCGAAGCGGCGGTCCTTAGCCTACACCGATTGGATTCAAGTTTTTTGGATGGAGGAGGACGCATGGGACCGGAAAAGGTCGCACGCCAGGAATGAAGCAGCCGAGATTTGAGAACTTTTCGTGATGGTGACCGCGAAAGGAATCGAACCTTCACGGAGCCTTAGCCCCGACAGATTTTAACTCTGCTGCGTATGCCAGTTCCGTCACGCGGCCTTGGCTTCAGTCTACCATGTGGCGAATAGAGCGTTCGTCCGACCGGGTTCTTTTCAGTTTGGACACTCACGATGCCGTCAGCGATGTTGCGGGAGTAGTATATCTGCGGCATATGGAACAACCAAAGCAGTTGCGGCTTAAGAGTGTTTGATGGGGCATATTATGAGTAACTGGAAATGGTTTGTCTTCGTTTTGGGAATCATCGTCGTGTGCGTTGTCGCATTCACAACCTTCCGCTCAGTCCAGCGAAAGCGAGACCTGGCTGAAACGCTTCTGTGGATGGACCAGACCTACAACCCACACCAGGGCGCAGACAACTTCGGGCAGGGGCACGGGTGGGAGATTCACTATCTACGGAGGGGCCAAGAGGAACAAGTCACGGAGAAATTTAAGACGACTTTCGCACGTCTGGGCGGCTGTAATATTGCAATCGACAGTGAGACCCTTCCCGAAGGCGTTTTTAGTGCCATCCCAAGCACGCACAAATACACATTCAATCTGTGCGATATCGACCCGGGATCAATCAAAATCAAAACATTTGAC
>Ga0126373_10002093_pt1 | contig 14572 bp, 17 predicted proteins | sample PanSoiMetPlot_11_FD_92545 | JGI IMG/M metagenome (GOLD analysis project Ga0126373, IMG submission 92545) | Tropical forest soil microbial communities from Panama - MetaG Plot_11 | ecosystem: Environmental > Terrestrial > Soil > Tropical forest > Bulk soil | place: Panama | collected 2016-02-17 | reverse complement strand
GGGCTGACGACGAGTTCGAGGCGTTCCTGCTGGAGGTGCTGTCGGACTTCCAGATCAGCATCCCGGAGATCGGCACCATCAAGGCAGAGTCCGCGCCCGCTGTGATACTGACCTCGAACCGGACCAGGGAACTCCACGACGCGCTCCGGCGACGCTGCCTGTATCACTGGATCGGATACCCGTCCGCCGAGCGCGAGATCGAGATTGTGCTGGTCCGCGAGCCAGACGCCGCCGAGCGACTGACGCGCAAGGTGGTCGAGGCAGTGCACAGGTTGCGCGAGCTCGACCTGGCCAAGCCGCCGGGCGTCGCGGAGACCATCGACTGGGTGCGGACGCTGGGCTTCCTCGGCGAGTCCGACCTGACCGTCCAGTCCGCTGACGACACGCTGGGCGCCGTTATCAAGGATCGCGACGATCTTGACCTCGTCAGGCAGAACCTGGCAGAGATAACCTCCGGTGCCTGAGGATTCGCCGTTCGTGCCGGTGATGGTCGGCTTCGCGCGGGCACTGCGCTCGGCCGGGATCACCGTCGGAACCGGCGACATGCTGACCTACATTTCGGCGATGTCGCCACTCGACCCGTCCGACTTGGTCGACCTGTACTGGGCTGGGCGGACGACGCTGGTTAGCAGGCGGGATGACATCCCGGTTTATGACGAGGTGTTCCGCCGCTACTTCCTTGCCGAGGGCGCCCCGCCCGCCGCGCTCGTGACGCTGCGGGCCAGCGCCGCGGCGGAGGTCGATGCGGCCATGGTCATGCCGGGCACGGAACCCGGCCCAGAGAAGGACGAAGAGCAACCAGTCCTCGGCTGGATGGCATCCGATGTCGACGCCTTGAAGCACCGGTCGTTCGCCGCGTGCACGCCAGCCGAGCTTGCCGCGCTGCGCCGGATCATGGCGAAGCTCAGGCTCACGCCGCCGCGGCGCCGGACCCGGCGCACCAAGGCGGCCAGGCAGGGCCGCGCCCCGGACCTTCGCAAGACGATCAGAACCGCGATGCGCATGCACGGCGAGCCCGCCGACCTGTACTTCCGGCAGCGCAAGATGCGGCTGCGCCCGCTCATCCTGATCCTCGACGTCTCGGGCTCGATGGCCGACTACTCGCGGCACCTGCTCCAGTTCGCGCACTCGGCCAGGCAAGCCACCGCGAAAGTTGAAGTGTTCTGTTTCGGGACCAGGCTGACCCGCATCACCAGGGCCCTAGCTCACCGGCGTCCGGATAGCGCACTCGAGCAGGCAGCAGCGACCGTCGTGGACTGGGACGGCGGCACCAGGATCGGCGAGTCACTCGACACTTTCGTGCGGCGCTGGGGGCGTGGCGGTATGTGCCGCGGCGGCGTAGTGGTCATCTGCTCCGACGGCCTGGACCGCGGGGATCCTGGCCAGCTCGCAGCCGCGATAGAGCGGCTGTCCCGGCTGTGTTACCGGCTTGTCTGGATGAACCCGCATAAGGGCGATGATCCGCACTTCCGGCCGAGCACACTGGGCATGATGGTGGCAGCGCCGCATGTTGACCTGCTGCTGTCAGGCCACGACCTGGCCAGCCTCGAGGAGCTAGCCCGGATGTTGCCGGCGCTGAGTTGACGCGACAGGCCTGAGGTGGAGACGCGCATGAGATGGAGTGTCGGGATTGAAGCCGAGGGCGACAAGGTCCTTGGCCGCGAAGAGATCGTCGAGCTTGCCGATGCGATCGCTGCCAGCCATGGGATCGCCACCGGAATCGGTACCAGCAGATACGGCGCTCAGCTCGTAGTCGAAGCCGACACCGAAGAGGACGCGATCGCACGAGCGACCGAGCGCTTTATCGCGGCCGCTGCCACGGCCGGGCTGCCTCCGGCACCTGTCGTGCGCACCGAGGCCATCAGCGAGGCCGAGGAAGAAACCGACTTCCGATGATCCGTCTCGGCTCGCTCGCGGGCTATCCGTTCGAGGGGCCGCGGCTGCTAGGCGGCTGGACGCCGCCAGCAACGGCCGCGGTATACGCGATCCTCTACAAACCCGACCCGGATACGAAGCCGGACCGGTACGCAGTCAGCTACGTCGGGCACTGTGACGACCTGTCGGCCGAGCGCTTCCCGTTCCGGCATCCGTGCGCCGCTTGCTGGGTCCGGCGGGCCGGCTCGAAGTGGAAGGTCTACGTCTGCACCTACGAGGTGCCCGGCGGCACGAGCGCACATCGCGAGCAGATCGTCCGCGAGCTCACGGCGATCTACAATCCGAGCTGCAACGACCGGCAGTACGACAACGCATGGCAAGACCACTGGATCGGCGAGTACTCGGCGCCGACGACCGGCCCGGTCGCGCGCCGCGGCCCGGACCAGTCCGGCCACCGGTAGCGCAGCCGAAGCCATCCGCGCGAACTCGCGGTCAGCGCTGCGGCGCGTACCCCACAGCATCGTGCAGCCGGGATCGCCGGGTTCCCGATGCGGGCCTGATGACGTCACGCACCGCCGGCTCGGCGGGCCGCGGAGCCACGTCCGCCACGATCTCCTCGGCCATCCCGTACAGCAGCGGCAGCGCGCCCGCCACCACTCCGCCGGTCTGGTTGATGTGCTCGACACCAGGACCGATCTGCCTGGCATGCCCGACGATCGTGGCGACGAGGCCGGCGCACTCCTCGAGGTTGCCGGCGATCCTAGTCAGTAGCGTGCCGACCCAGTACAGGTAAAACGCCAGCCCAGCGATCAGGAGCAAGACGTCGACGACAGTCAGGACGACCAGCGTGGTCATGACTTCACCTTCCCGAGCACCCTGCCGAGGAACAGGTGGTGCTGCAGGCCTTCGGCCAGCACTGCCTCGACGCCGTCAGCAACTTGCGGGATCAGCGCTGCATCCGCGGTGTTCGCCGCCGCTGCCGACAGCGTGTCCCGCACCTCGACTACCCGCCGGTCAATGATCTTGACGAAGTAAATGAGCAGGCTCAGCAATGCCGCAACCGCAAGCACCACGACGAAGCCGAGGATGATCGCGACGACCCATGCCGTGTGCTCAGACGAGTTCATGGCCGCGGCAATCGCCGATGTGTGCATCACTAACCTCCGAGCCTGGCACGGCCGCGCTGCAGCCCGCCGATGATGATGGTGGCGTGCTCGATGGTCGTGCGCAGCGCCCCTAGTGGCGCTGTGTTGTGCACGGCATCCCCGAGCGCGTCGTTGATCTTCGGCGCTTCCTTGCCGATCGAGTAAGCGAGCCACAGGATCGGCACCACGAGCGCGACCACGGCGAGCACGACGATGATGCCGATCACGTAGCCGAGGGTCCAGCCGAAGCTGCTGAAGTGCCCGGTGCCGCTAGCGAGGTAGACGAGCCTGGTTGCGTGTCCGGTCATCGCTGATCAGACCGTCTCGCAGAAGTCCCTGACGGGCTTCAGACTGGCGTTGACCGACGTCAGCCGGTCCGGCACGGTGCTGGTCAGGTCTGCGACCGCCTGGACTCCGCCGGTGGTTGCAACAAGTCTCGCCCGGATCGCCCTGAGGTGGAAGATCACCCGGAGCAGTCCGACGGCGGTTATCGCGATGATCAGTGCCGCGATGATCAGAGTCATCCAGGCGGCTGCTGGCATGACCGTTCTCCCTTCTGCTAACCGGAAGCCAGAGCTCACCAAGAAGCCTGGCTAACCGAGAAGCCTGGCTAACCCAGAAGCTTGGCGACAGAGCCCGCGTAGCGGACGGCGCCGACGGATATTTCCTTCACCGTGGTGTCGGTCGTGGCCAGCGCGTCGGGCACGCCGGTCAGCTCGCCGACCAGCGCCACGCCGCCGGACAGGATGTCATCGGTCGCATGCCTGATGCGCTCGACCGCAGCGAGTACCCGGTTCAGCAGGTAGATGACAACAGGCAGCACCACGACCAGCAGGACCACGTTGCCAACCCACCACAAGACCATGGCTGTCCTCCTCGTTAGCTTGACCGGCCGCCGACCGGGTTACTGTGACGCGGGCTGATAGGGCAGGAAGAACCGACGAAAGACCCGCGCCAAAGCCATCCGCGCCGCCCGCAGGCCGAGGGTGAGCCCGCTCGCCGGACTCGAGGCGGCCGCGGCGATTTGCTCTGCGGTCTCACCGCGCTCGATCCGGCTGATCCGGTCCTGCATGTTGACTGAGAAATCGTGCATGAGCACAGAGCTGACGTCGGAGATCATGCCCCGGCCGTATTGCGCGGCAGCACCGGACAGCTGCAGGTCCTGAGTAACGTCCACGCGGGTGCTACGGCCGGATGTGGCTAGCGTCGCGGTCACGGTCATGCTGGCCTGGCCGCGCCCCTTCTCGTCTGCGCCGGCTGCATGCACGACGACTCGTTTCGCTGCCTCGTCTCGCTCAACAATGTCGGCGGTGCCTGCGAACTGCAGGCGTACCGGGCCCATCCGGATCGCGACCTTGCCCTTGTACTTCTCGCCGCCCAGGTCCTCGGTCAGCTCGGCACCCGGCAGGCAGGTGGCGACCTGCGAGATGTTGCCGAAGAACTGCCACACCTTCTCGACCGGCTCGGCGACCTCGAAGTCGTTCCTGATTAGCATCGGGCCTCGCCCTTCATGTCAGTCACGTCGGCAACGGTGTGAGCGGCGGGATCTTTCTCGAAGGCTTGCCGGCACCCGGCGCAGCAGAAGTAGTAGGTGACGCCTGCGTGCGCGAACGTGAGCGCGGCCGGCCCGGCGGCCACAGTCATCCCGCACACCGGGTCAGTGGCCTGACCCGGCGGGCGAGGCGTGCTTCCGGCTTGCCCGCTCGCGGTTTGTCCCCCTGTGCCTTCACCCAACCTGGCAGGAACGTCCGTGCCATCGGTAACGGCAGTACCGCCGGCCAGTGCCCCGGACGCGCGAAGCTGTACTAGCTCGGCGAGGATCGCGACGGCGATCTCGGGATGCGTCGTGCTGCCGAGATCAAGGCCGGCCGGCACCCTGACCCGGTCCAGTTCCGCCTTCGGCATGCCGCGGTCGGCCAGATACCCGAGCACCGCCGCACCACGCTACGCGACCCGACCAGGCCGAGGTAGGCGGGCCTGGCAGCCACAGCGCGCTCCAGCACGCCCTCGTCGTCGTGGCCCTGGGTGGCAACCACGACGATCGACCGCTCGTCCGCGCTCGCGGAGCTGAAGTCAGCACCGTCGATCAGCTCAGCGTGCCAGCCCAGCGCCTGTGCCATGCTGGCGAGCGTCTGCGCCATCGGGGACCGGCCTACCACCACCAGGCGGGGAACGGGCACCACCGGCTCGATGTACACCTCCAGCGCTCCCTCGCTCTGGCAGGAGATCGGGATGACGGTAACTCCGTCGGGCACCGCGCCGCCGAACTGGTCAGGGTTGCCGAGCAAGAGCAGTTCCGCGCTCCCGGTGGCGATGACGTGCCTGGCCGCGCGGATGACGGCAGGCTCAGCGCAGGCTCCGCCGATCCAGCCGTGCAGCTCGCCGTCGGCGGTAATGATCCCGCGTGAGCCCTGCTGGCTCGACGACGGTCCCTGGCGCCAGACCACAGTCGCGAGCGCGAACGCCTCACCTCGCCGCGCTAGATCCGCGGCGTGCTCCACAACGTCCCAGCCGTTCATCGCCATCTCCGCTAGTCGTCCGAGCGCACTGGCGGTGCCCCGGACACGTCCCGGCGGTAGGTGATGGCTTCCCAGACGCGGTCAGGCAGCAACGGCATATCGATGTTGCGGACGCCTGTACCGGAGATCGCATCAAGGACCGCATTGACGAAGGCTGCCGGACCGCCGACGGCCGCGCACTCGCCGATGCCCTTGGCCCCGATCGGATGGTGCGGGCACGGCGTGACGACCTCGCTGTGCAGCTCGAAGCCGGGCGTCTCCCAGGCGGTCGGCAGCAGGTAGTCCATGTAGTTCGCTCCGACGCAGTTGCCGTCCGCATCGAAGGTGATGAACTGCATGTTGGACATCGCATAGGCCTCAGTCAGGCCGCCCATGATCTGGCCTTCCACGATCATGGGGTTGATCCGGACGCCGCAGTCGTCGACCGCCACCATGTTGAGTACGTCCCACACCCCCGTCGCCGGGTCGACCTCGACCGTGACGATATAAACGGCGAACGGCCAGGTCAGGTTTGGCGGATCGTAGTAAGCGGTGGCGTCCAGGCCCGGTTCCATGCCGTCGGGCATATTGGCGTACGCGGCGACCGCGCACTCCTGGATCGTGACGCCTCGATCCGGAGCGCTGCGGACGTAAAACCGGCCGAGCTCCCACTCGATGTCCTCCTCCGATACCTCGAGGAGATGCGCGGCAAGCTTCCGGGCCTTGGCCCGGATCTTGCGGGAGACCATTGCCACCGCGGCCCCGGCTACCGGCGTGCTGCGGGAGGCGTAAGTGCCCATTCCGAACGGAGCGGTGTCGGTATCGCCCTCCTCGACTACGACGTCCTCGGCGGGGATCCCGAGTTCGTGCGCGACGATCTGGGCCCACGTCGTCTCGTGCCCCTGGCCTTGTGTTCGCGCGCCGGTGCGGACAATCGCCTTCCCGGTCATGTGCACTTTGAGCTCAGCGGAGTCGAACATCTTGATGCCGAGAATGTCGTACTCGCGGCTGTTCCCGGCGCCGAGCGGCTCTGTCATCGTGGAGATGCCGAGCCCCAGCAGCCGCCCGCGCGAGCGGGCCTCATCCTGCTGCTTGCGGAAGTTCTGGTAGTCGATGGCCTTCAGCCCGACGTCGAGGCACTTGGCGTACTGGCCGGAGTCGGTGAGGAAGCCGAAGGGCGTGCGGTGCGGGAACGCCTCGTCGGGCACGAAGTTCATCCGGCGGAACGCTGCCTGGTCCATGCCGAGATCGGCAGCAGCGGCTTGCATCATCCGCTCCTGGAAGAACATCGCCTCGGTGACCCGGAACGAGCACCGGTATGCGACTCCGCCGGGCGCCTTGTTGCTGTAGGTGCCCCGCGCGGTGAGATGAGCCACCGGGATGTCATAGGCAGCGAACGCCGAGTGCATGAGCCCGATCTTGAACTTGCTCGGCTGCGCGTCGGAGAAGAACGCGCCGTGGTCGGCGTCGGTGTGCATCCGGACGGCCAGGATCTTGCCGTCCCGGCGCAGCGCCATCTCGCCCTTCAGGTACACGTCCCTGGCGAACCCGGTCGAGATCAGGTTGCCTGACTTGTCCTCGATCCACTTGACCGGCCGCTCTAGCAGGATTGAGGCCAAGATCGAGCACACGTAGCCCGGGTAGACCGGCACCTTGTTCCCGAAGCCGCCGCCGATGTCCGGGGAGATGATCCGGATCATGTGCTCTGGCAGTTCTGCCACCATCGCGACCGCGGCCCTGATGATGTGCGGCGCCTGCGTGGTCATGTAGACGGTCAGCTTGGAGGTCGCGCGGTTAAAGTCCGCGATCGAGCCGCAGCACTCGATGGGCGACGGGTGCGAGCGCGGATAGTGCAACTCCAGCTTGGAGACCAGGTCGGCGGACGCGAACGCCCGGTCGCTGCCGTCGCGGTCGCCGACTTCCCAGTTGTATATGACGTTGTCCGGCTGGTTTTCCTTGTCATCGCGGATGACCGGTGCTCCCTCGGCCACGGCCTGAGCCGGGTTCACGATGACCGGCAGGGGCTCGTAGTCGACGACGATCGCCTCGCACGCGTCCTTGGCGATATAGGGGTCGTCGGCGATGACGCAGGCGACCTCCTGGCCCTGGAATCGCACCTTGTCGGTGGCCAGCACAGCCTGGGTGTCGTAGGAGAGGGTCGGCATCCAGGCCAGGTTCCGGGTGGCCATCATCTCGCCGGTGAGCACGAGGTGCACGCCGGGCAGATCCCACGCCTTGCTGGCGTCGATCGACTTGATCCGGGCATGCGCGAGCGGGCTGCGCAGGATCTCCATGTGCAGCATGCCGGGCAGCACGATGTCGTCGGTGTAGTTGCCCTTACCGCGGATGAACCGGTTGTCCTCGACCCGCTTGCGGCTCGCGCCGATGCCGCCGATCTTGATCTCGTCAACTGCCTGCGACATGTCCTCGTTCCCGCCTTACTGGACCGGCGCCTGCGCGCGAAGTTTCTCGGCAGCCCACAGCACCGACTTGACGATGTTCTGGTAGCCAGTGCAGCGGCACAGATTTCCCGAAAGCGCCCAGCGGACCTCTTCTTCAGTCGGGTCCGGGTTGCGATCGAGCAGCGCCTTCGCCGCCAGCATCATGCCGGGCGTGCAAAAACCGCACTGCAGGCCGTGCTCTTCCCTGAAGCCTTCCTGCAGCGGGTGCAGCTCGCTCGCTGTCGCCAGGCCTTCGACGGTCTGGATCTCGTGGCCGTCTGCCTGAACGGCAAGCATCGTGCACGACTTGACTGCCTGGCCGTCGACCAGGACGGTGCACGCGCCGCAGTTTGTCGTGTCGCAGCCGGTGTGCGTACCGGTCAGCCTGAGCCCCTGCCGGATCAGGTGTGCTAGCAGGAGCCGTGGCTCGACTTCGGCGATCTTCTTCTCGCCGTTCACGGTGAACTTGATCCGCCGCACTGGCACCTGCGACGCAGTCTCGTCGCCGCGATCTGCGTAGACCATGGTCATGATCAAGCCGCCCTTTCCGCCGGCTCGGCGCTGGACCTGCTGAGAATGCGCTCGACGAATGTCGCCACCATGTGCCGCTTGTACTCAGCGCTGCCCCGGTGATCGGTCCGCGGGCGGGCAGCCGCCGCGGCAAGTTCGGCCGCCGCGCTGATCGATTCCGCGGTCAGCGGCCGTCCGGTCAGTGCCGCAGCCGCCTCGCTCGCGGCGATCGTTGACCCGCCGACGCCGGTGAGCGCGATGCCCGCACGGCGCACGACGTCGCCTGAGATCTCCACCGAAACGGCGACGCCGACCGTGGCGAAGTCGCCGACCCGCCGCTCCAGCTTGAGGTAGCCACCGGAGCGCACGCCCTGAGCGGCCGGGATGACCGCCTCGACGGCGATCTCGTCCGGCGTCAGCAGGTTCTGAAACGGGCCGGTGACGAAGTCGGTCATCGGGATCGACCGACGTCCGGCCGGGCCTTCCGCCACCACCGAGCCGCCGAGCGAGAGAACCACCGAAGCCCAGTCTCCCTGCGGATCGGCATGACACAGCGATCCGACCAGCGTGCCCCGGTTGCGCACGATCGGGTCGGCGATCAGCGGTGCGGCCGCGGCCATCGTCGGCTGCGTGCCGGCCAGCAGTTCGGAGCGCTCCAGGTCGACGTGACGGCAGAGCGCTCCGATCCGGAGCGTGCCGTCCGGGTCCGCGCGGTGGTAACTAAGGCCGGGCAGGTTGTTGATATCCACGATCAGTTCCGGCGCAGCGAACCGGAGTTTCATCAGCGGGATGAGGCTCTGACCGCCAGCTAGCACTTTGGCGACGTCGCCGCCCTCAGCCAGCAGACCGATAGCCTCGGCGATCGAATGCGGTGCCTCGTATCGGAACCGCGACGGGTACATACGCTTCCTCCGGTCCTATCGCCGTACTGGCATTCTGCCGGTGCTGGCATTCTGCCTGTGCTGGCATTCTGCCTGTGCTGGCATTCTGACGGGGCTGGCTTTCTGGCGTCGCTAGTTTCTGCCAGCGCCACGGGTGCGACTCAGCCTGCCTGCGGTTCCTCGCGCTCAGGCGCCTGAGATGCCGGGTCGGCTACTGCCACCGGCCCGGACTCGTAGTCCGGATCGGGCCTGGGCTCCTGGTGCGGTGGCCAGGGGCCAGACACCGGCTGGCCTGCGACCTTCAGGTAGTCGATCAGCTCAGGCCAGGCCCACACCGTCGGGCTCTTGCCGGTCTTGGGCGCATGCTCGACCAGTTCGTACAGCCGCGGATTGCCCTTGCTTTTGCCGTCGGACTCGATCCGCATTCGGTGGCTCCTCGGTTACGCGAAATTGCACGCATTGTGCACCTTTTACGTGGCCAAGGCAACGGGCCAATAAGCTCTCACTTAACTGGCCAGCTAGTCGGCCTAGATAAAGCACGCATAAGGAGACTTTCAGCTCCATATGGTGACGTACACTGGCGGCCGGAACCGCGACGGCGGAACTCCGGCTGACGGCGACCGCATTAGCTGCATGGCCTCGGGTGTGCCGAGGAACCGGCGCAGCGCGCTGGCGGCCGAACTCCGGTGGTCCCGCTCGAGCAGCGTGGCGTGCCAGCAGGCCTCGGCTGGGAGTCCGGGCAGTTCAACGAGCGACAACTCGCCGCGACGCAACTGCTGCGACACCAGGTGCTCAATTGCCGGAGCTGCGCCGGCCCCGTCGGCTGCCGCCGCCCAGGCGGCTGTCTGGCTGGGAAACACCCCGATATTGCTTTCCGGCACGCCGAACTGTGCCAGCAGCCGGCCGGTCTCGCTGCCGGGATCGGCGCCGGCCGGACCTACCAGCCAGCGCCATTGCCGTGCCGGGCCGCGGAGGTGCGACTGCCCTGCCGTCACCACGACCAGCCGGTACTTGAAGATCGGCTCGCTGCTCACCGGCATGGCCTGCTCGGCAGAGACACCAGGCCCGAAAGCCGCGTCGGCGAGGCGATTGGCCACCAGCACCGCCTGCTCGCCGGACACCGCGACGCCGGTCGACACCTCGAGCGGCCCAGGGAAGCGGCGGGTAAATGCCTCGACCAGCGGTCCGGCGACGAACTCGGCAAACGTGGAGGTCGCAACGACCCGCAGTTGCTCCGGGGCCCCCTGCGCAGCCCTGACTGCGGCGTGTGCCTCGGCGCCGAGTACGACGATCTGTGATGCGGTCGCCAGCAGCCTGGAACCACCGGGCGTCAGCGTCATGCCGGCCGGACCACGGGTGATCAACTGGTCACCGAGGTGCTGGCGCAGCGCGGTCAGCGCCTGCGATACGGCGGGCTCGCTGACACCGAGCGCGCTGGCTGCCGCCGTGACCGAGCCGAGCCTGGCGACCAGAACGAACGCGTTGAGCTGAGTGAGCGTCATGACACACTCATCCTCAAGGAGGGCGATGCGGTGCAAGTCCCCGCACAGGTCGAGTACGAAAAGGCCACCAGCGTGCGGCACGCACTCACGCTGCTGGCCCGATACGGCTCGGCAGCACGCGTCCTGGCCGGCGGGCACAGCTTGATACCCATGATGAAGCTCCGGCTGGCGCAGCCTGAGGTGCTGATAGACATCAACGGGATCACCGACCTCTGCTATGTCAACCTAACGGGTGCGCAGCTGCGAATCGGCACGCTTACCCGCCATGCGCAGCTTCTGGAGTCGCAAATCGCGGGTGAGCACTTCGCGATCCTGCACGACGCGGAGCGCGTGATCGCCGACCCGATCGTCCGGAACTGGGGCACTGTTGGCGGCTCGCTCTGCCAGGCTGACCCGTCCGAGGACCTGTCTGCAGCCTTTGCGGCGATGAAAGCCACGATGGTCATCCAGGGACCGGATGGCAGCCGCGAGGTATCAGCGCGAGAATTCCACACCGGCCCCTACGAGACCGTCGTGGGACCCGCAGAGCTGCTGACGGAGATCAAACTGCCCATCAGGCCGGGTGGCGGCAGCGGGTATCAGAAGGTGTCACGGAGGACCGGAGACTGGCCGGTCGGCGCCGCGGGGGCGGCTGTCTGGCTCAGCGGCGACACGATCGCAGACGCCGGGATCGGCCTGACCGCCGTGGGCGCTACCCATTTCGCCGCGGCCGAAGCGGAAGAGTACCTGCGCGACAGGACTGCTACCGAGCAGACGCTGGCCAGGGCAGGCGACATCGCGGCCGAGAACTGCCGCCCGGTAACCGATCAGCGCGGCCCGGCGGACTACAAGCGTCACCTCGCCCGTGAGCTCACCACCAGGGCGCTGCGGCTTGCCGTCGCCCGCGCTCGCGGGCAGGCGGCATGAAGGTCACGGTGACTGTCAACGGTGCCGAGTATGTGCGTGACGTCGAGCCCCGGCTGCTGCTTATCCATCTGCTCCGCGACGAGCTGGGGCTGACCGGCTCGCACTGGGGCTGCGACACGTCCAACTGCGGCGCGTGCGTTGTCTGGCTGGATGAAACACCGGTGAAGTCGTGCACGGTGCTGGCCGTGATGGCCGATGGCCGTCAGGTCATGACCGTCGAGGGCCTGGGCAGCAGCACCAGCCTGGATCCGGTGCAGCAGGGCTTCGCGCAGTGCCACGGGCTGCAGTGCGGCTTCTGCACGCCAGGCATGATGCTCACCGCGCGCTGGCTGCTGAACCGCAACCCGGATCCGTCCGCAGCGGAGGTGCGGGAGGCGATCTCCGGCCAGATCTGCCGGTGCACCGGATACGAAAACATCGTCAGGGCCGTGCTGTGGGCGGCGAAGAACGGCGGCACCGGGTGACCGAACACGAGCGAGATCAGAACGGGAACGGGTCGTACGGGGCAATCCCGCGAAAGGAAGACGCGCGGTTCGTGCGGGGCCTGGGCACGTTCGTTGACGACATCACCCTGCCCGGGATGCTGCACGGGGCGGTCCTGCGCAGCCCAGTGGCGCACGCCCGCATTCTCTCCGTCGATGCCACCGCGGCTCTGGCTCACCCGAAGGTGGCGGCAGTGCTCACCGGCGCGGACCTAGCCGAGCGCGGTCTGGCCTGGATGCCGACGCTGTCGGGGGACGTGCAGGCCGTGCTCGCCACCGACAAGGTGCGGTTCCAGGGCCAGGAGATCGCGTTCGTTGTCGCCCGAGACCGCTACGCGGCACGCGACGCGCTCGAGCTGATCGCGGTCGAGTATGAGCCGCTGCCGCCGCTCATCGACGCCCGGACGGCGCTCGATGACGATGCGCCGCTGGTCAGGGACGATCTTGCTGGCAGGACCGGGAACCATATCTTCGACTGGACCGCCGGTGACAAGGCCGCTACTGATGCGGTGTTCTCGGCCGCGGACGTGACGGTCGGCTGCGACATGGTCTATCCGCGTTCCCACCCTGCTCCGCTGGAGACCTGCGGGATCGTCGCCGCCTGGGATGCCGTCGCCGGCCGGCTTACCCTTTGGTCCACATCGCAGGCACCGCACGCGCACCGCACCATGTACTCGCTGATCACCGGGCTGCCTGAGCACAAGATCCGGATCGTGTCGCCAGACCTCGGTGGCGGCTTCGGCAACAAGGTGCCGGTGTATCCGGGCTACCTGTGCGCGCTGGCGGCCTCGATGGTGACCGGGCGGCCGGTGAAGTGGGTGGAGGACCGGTCAGAGAACCTGATGTCCACCACGTTCGCCCGCGACTATCACATGCACGGCGAGATAGCAGCGACCGCGGACGGCCGGATACTCGGGTTGCGCGCACGGGTGCTCGCCGATCACGGCGCGTTCAACGCGACCGCGCAGCCGACGAAATACCCGGCGGGTTTCTTTCACATCTTCACCGGGTCTTACCAACTGCAGGCCGCGTTCTGCGAGGTCACCGGCGTCTACACGAACAAGGCACCGGGCGGCGTGGCGTACTCGTGCTCGTTCCGCATCACCGAGGCCGTCTACCTGGTCGAGCGGCTGGTCGACATGCTCGCGCGCAAGCTCGGGATGGATCCGGCGGAGCTGCGGATGCGCAACCTGCTGCGCCCTGAGCAGTTTCCCTATACCTGTGCCACCGGCTGGCAGTACGACTCCGGCGACTACCCCCGCGCGCTCGCGCTGGCGCTGGACATCGCCGGCTACGACGAGCTGCGGCGTGAACAGGCCGAGCGGCGCGCCCGCGGCGAGTACATGGGCATCGGCATCAGTTTCTTCACCGAGGGCGTCGGTGCGGGACCGCGCGGGCACATGGACATCCTCGGCCTCGCCATGACCGACGGCGCTGATCTTCGGGTTCACCCGACGGGCAAGGCAGTGCTCGGAATCTCTGTGCAGACCCAAGGCCAGGGCCACGAGACCACGTTCGCCCAGATAGTCGCGCACGAGCTGGGGCTGACGCCTGATGACGTGGAAGTCGTGCATGGTGACACCGACCGGACTCCGTTCGGGCTAGGCACCTACGGGTCGCGGTCCACTCCGGTGTCCGGCGCGGCCGCGGTGATGGCGGCGCGGAAGGTACGCGACCGGGCCCGGCTGGTGGCGGCGGCGATGCTGGAACTCTCCCCTGCCGACCTGGAGTGGCTAGACGGCAAGTGGCGGGTGCGCGGTGATCCAGAGCGGGGCGCCGGCATTGCCGAGATCGCGATGGCGGCGCATTCTTCACTTGAGCTGCCCGACGGCGTCGAGGGCCACCTGGACGCCTCCGCTGTGTACAACCCGCCGAACCTGACGTTCCCGTTCGGGGCCTACGTCTGCCTCACTGACGTCGACCCGGCGACAGGCGAGGTCAAGGTCCGCCGGTTCATCGCGGTCGACGATTGCGGCGTGCGGATCAACCCGATGATCGTCGAGGGCCAGGTGCGCGGCGGGGTGGTGCAGGGGATCGGCACCGCGCTCTACGAGGAGATCCCCTACGACGAGGACGGCCAGCCGCTCGCCGGCACGCTCGCCGACTATCTGGTGCCGGGCGCGGCGGAGCTGCCTGACATCAAGATCGTGCACCTGCACACGCCGACGCCCTACACCGAATACGGCGTCAAGGGCATGGGCGAGGGCGGCGCCATCGCGCCGCCGGCCGCCATCGCCAACGCGGTGCGCGATGCGCTCAGCTCGTTGGGTGCCGAGGTCAACGAGACGCCGCTGACCCCGCGCCGCGTGCTCGCCGCGATCCGCAAGGCGCG
>Ga0126373_10002092_pt1 | contig 14578 bp, 16 predicted proteins | sample PanSoiMetPlot_11_FD_92545 | JGI IMG/M metagenome (GOLD analysis project Ga0126373, IMG submission 92545) | Tropical forest soil microbial communities from Panama - MetaG Plot_11 | ecosystem: Environmental > Terrestrial > Soil > Tropical forest > Bulk soil | place: Panama | collected 2016-02-17 | reverse complement strand
TTTCTCGGCAATTGCGCGTCCATCGATTAGCTTCACCATGCGCTGAACGTAAATGAATCAACGGCGTTCAACCAGCGCCATCATGGCGTCCTGCAAGCGTAAACGCTCAGCTTCAAATTCCTTATCTGTGTTTGTCGGTTTAACCTGATGTGGGTGGCCGATAATCACGCGGACCTTAGCGAAAGGACGCGGTACAATAAATCGGTCCCAGCTGTTAATGCGCCAACAGCTCGAATATTCTATGGTTATGGGCAGAACCGCCGCGTCGGACTTCTGAGCGAGAAGAATGATGCCGGGTCCGAGTTCATAGGCGGGGCCCCGCGGACCATCTGGTGTGATAACGACGTCGCGACCAGATGCCAGTATATCGGCGAGCTGGAGAATGGCACTCGCACCTAATCGTGAACTTGATCCGCGCACGACGTCGTAGCCAAACCGTTTGATCGCGTCTGCCAGCAATTCGCCGTCGCGACTGGCGCTGATTAAAGCTGCTCCATGGCGGTTGGAAAAGAATCGCTGCAGCACGAATGGAAAGATCAGCAGCCGGTTATGCCACAACGCTCCGATATAGTTCTCGCCGATCGGTTTTCCAACAATGCCGGCACGATCTTCCATTTCGTAGCGCAATGTGCGCGCCCAGAGTTGTAATATGCGAAACCCGATCGCGATGAGCCAACGCGCGGGCCGCCCTTCGATCTTCAATGTTTGCGGCTTGGTTTTGCCTTGCCATCGCCCCAGCGATATGTGCTCGGGTTGGGCAGGCCGATTAGATCGAGGATGCGCCAGACGACAGTGTCGACTGCCGCCACAACGGAATCTGGCCGGCTGTAGAAAGAGGGAATGGCTGGCAGAACAATCGCGCCAGCTTCGAGCAACGTCACCACATTGCGGGCATGAATCAAATTCCAAGGCGTTTCGCGCGGGACGAGAATCAATTTTCGGCGCTCCTTCAAAAAGACATCGGCGGCTCGCAACAAAGCGCTGTCGCTTGAACCAGAAGCGATTCGCCCAAGTGTGGCCATCGAGCAGGGAACGATAACCATCGCATCAAAACGCGCCGACCCGCTCACAAATGGAACGTCAAGATCGCTCTCAGAATGTTGGGTGACGGCTTTTGGAATTTTCAGGGTACCGATCTCTTGCTTCGCGACTTGTTTGGCGTGTGCGCTTATGACGAGATGGATCTCATGTGTGGCAGAATCAATCTGTTCGAGCAACCTTTGCAGATAAATTGCGCCGCTGGCACCGGTCGTGGCGATCACAAGTTTCATCTGAGAAGCTATCCTGAGTTTGAATTTAATCCCGTACGGGCGCAATAAGATACAATATGGTCAAAAAGCTCTTACACACTCGCTATCGTGTGAAGGATTTGGAAAAGACGGTCTCGTTTTATAAAGACGTCCTTGGGCTCAAGGAGCTTCGTCGCCAGAGGTCGGGTCGCGGTTCACAGCTCGTTTTTCTAAAAGCTCCCGAGAGCGACGAAGAGATTGAGATTTGCAAGTTTGACGAGAGCGGACCGGTTGTGGTTGGACCTGACCTTACACATTTGGCTTTTGAAGTAGACAACTTGGAAAAGTTCGCGAAGGAAGCGGAGGCCAAAGGGTATCCGTTGTCGGACGGACCGCATAAAAGTAGCAGCGGCAAGATTGCGTTTATTGACGCGCCAGAAGGATACGAGATTGAATTGATCGAACACGCAAGGTAGAAGGAGATGGCCCTGTACGGGATTCGCTACAGCGATCCGCTGCGAATTACCGATGGACTTGCGTTCATCAAAATTCTATCGCTAAGTTCCCGCCGATGAAGTGGCGCAATCGAATTCTTCTTTGCGCTCTGGTTTTAGCCGGCACTCTTGCCGCTTCAGGCCAGGATAGCGACGTCGAAGCCGTGCGGCCCAGCGGGGTCTCGGGTCCTGTCCGCAAAGCGCAGTCGGTCGAGTCGCTGGTTGACTCCAGCGGCGAACCGGTCTCAACAGCGAGCCCCATTCGGAAACCGCAGGCGGCTAAATCAACCTCTCCACGTCCGCGGCGCACGCATGCAAAGTCGAGGCAAACGCCGGAAGCAACTCCCACAGAATTCACTCCCGAAGGCATACCAAAAACGGGCGCCGCTTCGGTGATTGTCGTGGACGCGCACAACGGCGAGACATTATATGAAAAAAACGCCGACCAGATCCGAGCAGCAGCGAGCACGCAGAAACTCCTTACAGCGCTGATCGTGGCAGAGCACGGCTTCTTGGATCAGCCGGTCACAGTTCAGGCAATCGACACCCTGGCTGAGCCCGTGAAGCTAAATATCAAGCCTGGGGAAACCTATCAGCGGATTGATCTGTTGCGAGCGTTGCTGGTGAAAAGCCCCAACGACGTGGCAAGATGTCTGGCACGGGACAATGCGGGCAGCATCGAAGCTTTCGCAGAAGTGATGAACAGACGTGCCCGGGAACTCGGGGCTGTGCACTCGCATTTTGTAAATCCAAACGGTTTGCCGATCCCCGGACAATACTCGACAGCGCGGGATCTTTCGATCATCGCGCGCGCGGCATATGCCAACGTGACGATTCGATCGATCGTTTGCCTTCCGCAGCTTGTTTTTCGGTACGCCAGTGGACGTACGCGTGAACTGGAAAATACGAACAAAGTTCTCAAGCGCCTTCCGTACTGCAATGGGATGAAAACCGGTTACACTGAGGCCGCTGGACACTGCTTGATTTGCAGTGGGTCGCGAAGTGGACGCGACATCATCGTCGTGGTCCTCGGCGACAGCAAGTCCGGAGTGTGGCGCGATGCTTCTGCTCTGCTCTCCTGGGGTCTCTGGATGTAGGACGCGAATCTCACGAATTCCTGCGTATCCGGCCAGCGCTAATTTCGTGGGACGATTTGTGGTAGTTTGTGAAATTCGTGTCTGATTTTTTTCAAGACCAACTGGAGGCGCTGCGAGCACGTTCATTGGATCGACATCTTCGCGAAATTTGTACCGCACAAGGGGCGGAAATCGAGATCGGCGGTCGCCGATTTATAAACTTCTCATCAAACGATTACCTCGGTCTTGCAAATGATCCCATGTTGCGACAAGCAGGATCCGCCGCCATCCGTGAATTTGGTGTCGGCGCTGGCGCTTCGCGGCTGATTAGCGGGACGCAATCGCCACATGTGCGTTTGGAACGCGCGCTGGCGAAATGGAAAGGAACAGAAGCCGCGCTTTGTTTCAGTAGCGGATATGCTGCAGCGCTCGGCACGATCCCGGCCCTAGTCGGCAAAGATGACGTTATTGTTCTCGACAAGCTCTGCCATGCATCCCTTATCGATGGTGCGAAACTCAGTGACGCGATCCTGCGCGTGTTTCCGCACAATCATCTGGCCAAACTGGAAAGCCACCTTGGATGGGCTCGGCGCGAGTATCCGGACAAACGCGTCATCGTGGTCACTGAATCTGTTTTTTCTATGGATGGCGATCGCGCACGGTTGCGGGAACTTGTTGAATTGAAAAAGCGTTTCAATGCGCTTTTGATGCTCGATGAGGCACATGCCGTCGGCGTGATCGGCCCAAATGGCCGGGGCTTAGCTGCTGAAGAGAACTTGAGTGACGATGTCGATGTTCAGATGGGAACGCTGAGCAAGGCACTCGGCGCAAGCGGGGGTTACATCTGTGGCTCCCGCGATCTTATCGACTGGCTGATCAATCGAGCGCGCGCTTTCATTTATTCGACCGCGCCGGCGCCTGCCGTCGCTGCAGCCGCATCGGCTGCGATTGATTTCTTGTCGTCGCCTGAAGGCGAGGAGCGCAGGCTATTGCTTTGGAAAAAGATCAATTTGATGCAGGAGCTTTTGCCCCGCAGTGGATTGAACAAAAAAGCCGGCGTTGCCAGCAGCGCAGTTTTTCCCTGGATCGTTGGCGACGAGCAGGCAGCGCTGAATTTGGCGGCCGCGCTGCAAAGCGAAAGCTTCCTTGTTCCAGCGATTCGTTATCCAACGGTCGCCAAAGGATCGGCACGATTGCGTATTACCGTAGCGGCACTGCACAAAGAAGATCAAATCCGATCGCTCTGTCAGGCGATTAAACGATTGAGCACTACATCGTAAACAAATAAACTATTGTCGCCGTGATCGGCCGCCTGAAGTATTGCGCTGGCTATTTGGGCGAAAGGGTGACATCCATCTGATAAAATTTGAAGGTGTTCTTCTCCGCAGGTTGATTGCTCACCTCAATCCGGTATCGATCTAGAACATCGATCACGAACGCGCGTCTTTCAGCCTCCGGTATGAATTGTGTCCATTCGATGAACGTCACACGACCAAAAGCGAGGAATGCAGAGCGAGACTTGAAATCCCACGCCTTGTCTTCCGTGTGAATACGACGGACGTGGAGACCATTCCGCTCCGCCAAGGCTGCATATTCCTCGGCTGTTAGATGGAGATAGGGATCGTGAAAACCCTGGAAATAGCGGACCCAACGTGATGAGAGCCGCGTTTCCTCAATGACATTTTCGAGGCTCTTCCTCTTACCCTTGGGAACAAGGCGCAATTGTGCGAGACCACTGGACTTCATCGCAGAACATATGGAGCGGAGCGCTTCGTCTTGCTCGGGCACCCAGTGGAGCGCATTGAAGGAAACAACAAGGTCGAATTCTTCCCGAAAAGGGAGGCGGCGCGCGTCGGCTGCCTCAAATCGAAGATTCGGCCGGAGTGCGGGATTGAACTGACTCGATGCGAAGCCAATCATGTCCGCGGACGAGTCGACGCCCACGATACTCCCCATCGGGAGACGGGCAGCGATCTCCGCTGTAATTTTCCCGTTGCCGCAGCCCAAATCCAAAACACGCTCTGTCCCTTTGAGATCGAGGGAGGATAGTGCTTCTTCGGCCATCGCCTTCTGGAGTTCCGATACCCTGGCGTATTCAGGGGCGTCCCATTCGGTCATATTTTAAGGCGTTTCTGCGGGAGGTTTATTCCGCCAGAAACCGTCCTAAGATCGGTTTCACCTTTTCGACAGTTGCAGCAGGCCAGAGCCTGCGATCGGTGACGAGTGCCGAATCCAACGCGGAATGCTCCGGCCAGTTCGGCTCTATCGGTATTCGCGGGATTACCTCGGCGATTATCTTTTTCGCCGTTTCCGCGTTTGCCATGACATGGCCGAGCACCGTCTGTGCCGAGACCGGTTCCTCTTCAACTTTCCAGCAATCGTAATCCGTAATCGTCGCGATCGTTGCGAGTGCAATTTCGGCCTCACGCGACAGTTTGGCCTCCGCAAGGTTGGTCATCCCGATTACATCGAAGCCGTTGCGGTGATTCAGTTCTGATTCGGCGCGCGTCGAAAACGCAGGTCCGTCCATGTTCACATACGTGCCGCCATTGTGCACAGTGAAGCCGAGAAATCTCGCTGATTCCGCCAGGAGATTTCGCAGCTTCGTGCTGATCGGATCCGCGAAGCCAACATGCGCCGCAATGCCTTCACCGAAGAAGGTATGACCGGCGGACCGGCTCGTGCGATCATAAAATTGGGACGGCAACAGAACATCTCGCGGCGCATATTTTTCCTGTAAACTGCCCACTGCTGCTACCGCGATGATCCAGCGGACATTCAGCGAACGTAGCGCATAGATGTTGGCCCGGTCATTCAATTCGTGTGGGAGAATTCGATGACCCCGGGCATGCCGCGGCAACAAATAGACCTGACGCCCGCTTATTTTTCCACCGACGAGGGTGTCTGATGGCGACCCGAACGGTGTTTGAATTTTGTGTTCGACCGGGTCAGCCAGTTCTTTCATTTCATAGAGACCGCTACCTCCGATGACCCCGATCGCCGGAATTTCATCTTTCATTTGCACTGTGATTTAATCTGAAAGATCCCTAAGATGAAAAGCGGATAATCTCGCCGTAGCGAAGCGGACGCGGCCGTGTATTATTTTCGCTCGCTCATGCCGAAATTTTTTATAAAGACTTACGGTTGCCAGATGAATGAGCGCGACTCAGAGCAGGTCGCGTATTCGCTCATTGCGCGCGGCTATAAACGCGTCGCGCATGAAAAAGAAGCTGATGTCGTGCTGTTAAATACATGCAGCGTGCGCGACATGGCCGATCAAAAGGCCTTGGGCAAAATGGGTATGCTCGGTCGCATGGCAAGAGAGCGGCCACATGTCGTATTTGGGTTCCTTGGCTGCATGGCTCAGGCGCGGGGCGCGTCTCTGCTTAAAAATCCGTCTCATGTCGATCTCGTCGTTGGAACACAAAAATTCCATCGTGTGGCGGATTACGTGGATGAGCTGGTCGCAAGCAAGAATGGCAAGGGGCAATCGCTAAGCGAGGCGCAACGTGCGATCGACGATCTCCGCCTCTCCATTGTGGATATCGCGGAGGAGCCCGGCTCGCAATCGATGATCTGCGATCAGCATCTCGCGCCCAAACAGACGACGGCGTTCGTATCGATCATGCAGGGATGCAATATGCATTGCACATTTTGTATTGTCCCGCAGACACGCGGCGTCGAGCGTAGCCGACCGATTGACGAGATTGTACGCGAAGTGCGCGATCTAGTCGCAAGCGGTGTGAAGGAGGTCACCCTCCTCGGTCAGATTGTGAATCTGTATGGGCGCCACGAATTCCCGAAGATCGACAATAAATCTCCTTTTGTGCAGCTACTGGAAGCCGTGCACGAGATCGACGGCCTAAAGCGACTCCGCTTTACGTCGCCGCATCCGATCGGGTTCCGCGAGGATTTGGTCGATGCGCTATCGCGCCTCCCAAAACTGGTTGAGCACGTTCATCTGCCGCTGCAATCCGGTTCTAACAAAATTCTCAAAGCGATGCATCGTGCCTATACCGCAGAGAAATATGTGGATCTCGTGCATCGAATTCGGCAGGTGCGTGACGGGATCGCCATTACGACTGATATCATCGTCGGATTTCCTGGCGAGACGGAGAGCGATTACAGGCGGACGCGCGATTTGGTGGAAGAAATCCAGTTCGATAACGCATTCGTATTTCGCTATTCGCCGCGCCGCGGCACCCCAGCAGCTGCAATTCCGCAGCAAATCAGCGAGTGCGTTAAAGAAAAGCGAAATCAGGATTTGCTTCGGATTGTGAATGAATCGACGCGACGCGCTGGCGAACGGTTGGTGGGCCATGTCGTGGAAGTTCTCTGCGAAGGCCCCAGCAAGACGAATCCCACGCGATTAATGGGGCGGACGCGGACCAACAAGATCGTGGTGTTACCGCGAGAGCTGCCGGAAGCGGGCGAGGCCGACAATGAACTAATTGGACAACTTGTCGATGTCCGAATCGAGCGCGCCAATGGATTCAGCTTGTATGGCATGCCGATTTTGACAACCTCACGCGGATCCCACGGCGATCGCTCATGATTTACCATCTGTCGTTGCACGCTGCCGGAATTATCTCGGGTGCATTTCTCATTTTAATCAGCTTACCCGGACTGGTGAAACCAGATCTCAACAGTGTTGCGCAAAAGTTTCCGCGTTCTCATGTCGCCGGAGTTATTCTGCTCAGTATCGCCCTTGTCTGGACTTTTTGGCTGGTCGCGACAATCGAAATGGGCGAGTTCTCAACTTTCCGGCGCCCCCTTCTTATTGCTCTGCCGATCGGTTACGTGCTCGCCTTGCGTTTCGTGGAAGAATTTCTCGCAGTACGCGCGCTTGGCATTCTTTGTTTGCTCGCAGCAGAACCGCTGCTTGATGCCGCGTTTCTGCGCCACGAACAGAGTCGCCTGTTTGTAACGGTGTTTGCTTACCTGCTGATTATCGCGGGATTGTTTTGGGTCGCTGTACCATATGTGCTTCGAGATCAAATCAACTGGAGCACGCGCAGTCGTTTTCGCTGGTGTTTCTTGCATGCAATCGCATTCATCTATGGTGGCGTGATTCTGGCATTTGCGTTTAGGCAATATTAAGCCGCCGCCAACGCTATCGACTTCGGAACTCGTACTGAGCTGCTACAGTCAACCATGAACCGCATTCTGGTTATCCGCGGTGGCGCCATCGGTGATTTTATTCTCAGCTTGCCAGCACTGAAGGCGCTTCGTGAAGCGCATTCTCATGTACGGCTTGAGATCCTTGGCTACAGACATATCGCCCTCTTGGCAGAGAACCGGTTTTATGCTCAAGCTGTTCGTTCAATTGAGTACGGAGCGCTCTCCAGTTTCTTCGCGAAAAACGCAAAGCTGCCAGCCGAGATCGGAAATTACTTTGCAGGTTTTGATTTGATCATCAGCTACCTGTACGACCCGGATGGAATTTTCGAGATGAATTTGCGCAGGTGCGGTGTGGAAGACCTCGTCTGTGGACCAGCGAGAATCGAAAATTCTGTACACGCGGCGCGGCAGCTTGCGAAACCGGTTGAAGAGTTGGGGATAGACGTCGTCGATCTCGGCGCGAGGGTTTTTCCATCTGCCGAAGACTGGGAATTTGCGCGCGAGTTTCTTCGCGATCTGCCGCGGCCAATTTTTGCGATTCATCCTGGCAGCGGAAGCGAAAAGAAAACGTGGCCGCTCCCCAATTGGATCAGCATCGGGGATCATCTGCTGCGTTCGGACAAGTTTTGCGGCTCGCTCGTCGTCATCGCCGGCGAAGCCGACCAAGGTCAGGTCCGGAAATTAGAGCCGCTCTGGCAAAGTCAGCGTGTTGTTTTTGCGGAAAATCTACCCCTGCCGCATCTCGCAGCTGTGCTTGCGCAGACAATTTTCATCGGACACGACAGCGGAATCTCGCACCTTGCGGCGGCCACTGGTGCGAAATGTATCTTACTTTTTGGTCCGACCGACCCAGATGTCTGGGCTCCACGAAACGAAAATGTGAGCGTGATACGATCGAAGACCGGTGCTCTAGAAGGTATCGACATTGCCCAAGTGGAATATGCCATAGCCGCTCCGCTGTGCGAAGGGCGGCGGCAGGGATTTTAATTCTCTAATGCGCCGGCCAGAGAGAGCGGCTAGGCTTACGCGCTGATGCGCATCGGCATGAGCACGTAGAGAAAGGGCGTCTGAATCTTCAATACGCCTGGGCTCATCTCGTCAATTAGATCGAGGAACACTTCGTCCTCGGTCAGGGCGCGCAGCGGCGCCATTAAAAATTCTGGATTAAACGCGATGGAAAAATCGCGGCCCTTGTATTGGACCGGTAGCGATTCCTTTGCTTCTCCAACTTCTGGCGTCGTGGCTGTAATGTCGATGTTGTTCTTGCTGAAATGCACTTTGATCGACATCGTCTTATCGCTTGCCAGCAGCGAGACACGCCGCAGTGAATTTAGAAATGTTTCACGCTCCAGTTTGACTCGCTCTTTTGCTTCGGACGGAATCACCTGGCGGTAGTTGGGATAATTGCCTTCGATCAACTTCGAAACGAGCAAGGTCTTGTTCAGATCAAATGCGATTTGGCCGCCGCCCATGCTCACTTTCACGTCACCGTCGTCTGTAAGCAGGCGCTGCAACTCAGTGATCGCTTTCGTGGGAACAATGATGTCCGCCTCATGACTGCGCGGGAACTCCAGTTCGATTTCGACCATCGCGAGTCGCCGCCCGTCCGTCGCCACCAGCGTCATCTTGTTATTCTTGAAACTGAAGAGAACGCCGTTGAGTACGTAACGGGTCTCGTCTGTCGAGATCGCATAGGATGTCTTGCGCAAACCATCGCGCAAATCTTTTTGCCGAATGGTAACGACCTTCGCATCCTCAAATTTGGGGAGTGGCGGGAACTCCTCCTCTGGTAACCCGAGAATTTTGAAAAAGCTTTGTCCGCTCCGGATCGAGGCCGTGTTCTTTCCATCGACATCGACCTGGATTTCACTGGAAGGCAACTCCCTAACAATATTGAAGAGGCGCCGTGCAGGAAGGGTGGTTGCACCTTCTTTTTCCACTTTCGCTTCGCAACTGCCGCGCACCCCAACATCAAGATCTGTTGTGGTCAGGTGCACTGCGCCGTCGTCGGCCTGCAAGAGAACGTTGGAAAGAATTGGCAGAGTTGTGCGTGTGCTGACTACGTTTTGAACCTGTTGTAAGCCCTCTAGCAGCTTTTCCTTCGTAACACTAAATTTCATGATCGGAAGAGGTGTTTAAGATGTAAGGCTTTGGATTTTATTCGGCAACCGTAATCTCGCTCTTGGCCTTGACTGTCGCGGCGCTTTATCACGGCCGCATTTTCTGTTGGCTCTTGTTCTCGTCAAAAGATTAATGCGACGGTCATTGACCCTGCTAAAGGTTTGCCAATCAGCGCTGCAGCGAACTGTCGATAAATGAAATAGTCTGACGAAGATTATCTTGCTCGGACATGCGTTTCTTTACCAGCTTACAGGCATGCAAGACGGTACCATGATCGCGTCCACCGAATGCGTCCCCGATTTCATTTAGGGATGCTTTGGTGAGTTCCCGCGACAGATACATTGCAACCTGCCGTGGAAAGGCGATGCTGGCCGGGCGTCGCTTGCTTGTCATATCTGCCACGCGCACATCAAAGTGTTCGGCGACACGCCGCTGGATTTGTTCGATGGTAATCGAATGCCGGCCTTCTTCCTGCAAAATATCTTTTAACAGATGCTCGACGACTTCCTGCGTGAGTTCCTTTCCGCTTAGCGATGCAAACGAAGCCACGCGCATGAGCGCACCTTCCAAACGACGCACGTTTGTGCGAATGCGACTCGCGAGAAATTGGAAAATCTCGTCGCGTAATTTGATCTGCATCGTGCGCGCTTTCTTCCGCAGAATCGCCAGGCGCGTCTCGATATCCGGTGGCTGAAGCTCAGCAGTAAGGCCCCACTCAAAACGAGAAACCAGGCGGTGCTCCAGATTGGCGATCTCCGAAGCAGGCCGATCGCTGGAGAGTACGATCTGCTTATGCCCGTCGAAAAGTGTGTTAAACGTATGGAAAAATTCCTCCTGCGAGCGTTCCTTGCCGCCGAGAAACTGAATGTCGTCGATTAAAAGAAGGTCGGCCTGGCGATATCGTTTTCGGAACTTGACGAGATTACTGTGCTGGATCGCATCGATGAACTCGTTGATGAAGAGCTCACTGGATAGATAGATCACTTTCATGTTTTTTTTCTTCGCCCACACGTACTGACCAATCGCCTGCATCAGATGTGTCTTGCCGAGGCCCACTCCGCCGTAAACGAAGAGTGGATTGTAAGTACGTGCCGGCGCTTGAGCGACCGCCAGACTGGCGGCATGCGCGATCTCGTTGTTCGGACCAACGACAAAAGATTCGAACGTGTTTCGTGGATTCAGTCCAAGCAGGCTTGCACCTGCCTTGGTATCGCCCTGTGGCTCTGGCAAAATCTCTCTTAGAGTGATCTCCTCCAAAGGGGTTTGCCCCGCAGCCCCCGAGGGGGACGAAAACCTAACGGCACGTGGGGCCCCGAATGCGGTGACGATAGCGGTCTGTAATGCCGTCATATAATTACTCTCGATCCAGAATTGATAGATATTGTTTGGAACACGAAGAGTGATGCACTTATCAGTCGCTTCGACTAGGTCGACCGTGGAAAACCAACGGTTGAAACTATCCGCGCTGATATGCGGCTTGAGGGCAGCGGATAATTGCTGCCATAGCTGCGCACATTTCTTGTCCATAGCAAGTTGTTAACAGTGTTACACAGTCGCCACAGAGGACAATCCCGGGAAAAACCACCGCGAGACGCTGGGGCGATGTCGGTGCGATCCGCAGTGCAATCTCTCGAAGAAATACTGGGGCAAAAGGTCCAAAATGCATAAATACGAGGGGAAATCGAATTTTGACCGATCTGGCACGGAATGCATTCCGAAAAAATAAATACGCGTGCAAGCTCGTTTCTCTGGTTTCTCTGAGAAAATGGGGGCGTCGTTCATTCTCGCTACGAAAAGTTTCTCAGAAATGTTCACATCTTATTCACATCCACTCGATTTCTGCCCTCCCAGAGGGCTTGAGAGTAGAAACGAGCGCAAAAATCGACAAGAAAAAAAGGCAACTTTATTTTTTTGGACTCAAAAAAAAGTGCTTGACTAAAAAAGGGAAACGGGCGTGTCCCCGGGGACGACAAACTGATCCTTTTTCCTCGCAGTTGACCGAATTGTCGCGCGCGCGCAGTTTTGCCGTTTCAAAAGTGCTAAGGGGATGCTCTGCGAACCGAAAATGCAGGCAACGCAAACCAAACTGACCAACTCGAAGGTAAACCGAATCGCCACTTTAAACGCGTACTGGGCAATTCGGAGGATTTTTCGAGCCAGTCTTGTCGCTATCTTTCTCTCCGTGTCGCATTCCCATGCCGCGGACGAATTGTTGCCGCCGTTCGGTTTTCGGTGGAACGATTCCATGGCGCGTGTGGAAGCGGTCCTGCACGGTGCAAAGGCCAAAATTGTGTCGCGAGAAAAGAAAGAGAGTCGGGAAATCTGGACAGTGGAAGGGCTAGTTCATCCAGGATTGAAGCGCACGCTCTTTACTTTTAAGCAGAGGGCGCTGGTTGCAGTAGAGTTGCAGTATGAATACCCGGACTGGTCGATCGAGCGTTACAACCAACGGATGGGAGAGATCCGAAAATATTTCGATGACAAGTACGGAACTGGAAAATTGGTTTCGCGTTCTCGCGATACCGACACTGACGTCATTCAGACATTGGTTGGCTACCAGTGGATGATCGGCACGACGATGCTTGAGCTTTATTATTTTTCAGCGCAACACGACTCGCTAATTTACCGCACGATCAGTGTTGATTACAAAGCGCTCTGATTTTTGCTCCTACTGCTGTTCATATTTGCATTCGTAGTTGCGAATATAAATGAGAACAGGTTGAGAGCTACAGCGTCGTCTCGCTAACGAGCGATCGTTCGTCTTCTGGACGAAGACGCTTGCCGCGCTTCGTTTCCTTTTGCAGCCGTTTCAGCCGGCTCGATAAAGCAGCCTTCGCTGCCGAACTCATGCGATCAATAAAAAGAATTCCATTTAGATGGTCCACTTCGTGCTGAATCGCGCGCGCGAGCAGGCCGCTCGCTTCGAATTCGATTGTACTGCCTTCCAAAGTTAACGCGCGCGCTGCCACTGATTTTGCGCGCTCGATTTGTCCGGAGATCTCCGGAAAGCTCAAGCATCCTTCCGTTCCAATTTCGCTTTCGCCGCGCATTTCGATTTCCGGATTAATTAAAACGAGCGGCATTGCCGTCGCGGGATCAACATCTTTGCCATTCAGTTTCAGCGTGCTTGGCCGGTCTTGGACCTGGGAAATGTCGAGCACTGTGAGTTGTAGAGCTTCGCCGACTTGCTGGGCCGCCAGACCGATGCCGTTGGCCGCATGCGTAGTCTCGATCATGTTAGCAACCAGTTCGCGAATGTGACCGTCAATCTTTTGGATTCTTTTGCCTTTCGCCCGCAGAATCGGGTCGCCGTACTGAAAAATCGGCAAGATCATTTCTCTTCGCGGGTAAAGGCTGGCAAATTTCTCACGCCGGCCAGCTTCAATGCGTCCATCACTTTAATGATCGTGCCGAATGAAGCCTTTTTGTCCGCTTGCAGCGCAAGCGTGGACTTCCGAGCCTCGGGAAGGTCGTGCACCGCGCTCTCCAGCTCATCCGGGCCCATGGGTCGTCCGTCCAGTTTGATCCCATCATTTTCATCGATACTTACAATCGCGTGTTCCAGCTCAGCAGGCAGTTTTTTTGCTGTTTTGGATTCTGGAAGGTTTATCCGAACCTCCGGTTGATCCTTTTTAAACGTGGTCGAGACAACAAAGAAAATCAGCAGGATGATAAGAATATCGACGAGTGAAACGATGATGATGAGGGGTGCCCGCCGTTTTCGCACCGCGAAGTTCATGGTGTGAAATGCGCCCCGCGTTTCATGCAACCGGCGTCGGAACCGGTATCGGTGTGGAGGACGGCGTCTTTGCCGGCTCGAATTCGCGCGGGGACCGTCCGTAATAGCATTTGTTGATTAACTCAACAACGAGTGTTTCCATCTCCACCGACATCACTTCTACTTTTCTCGAAAAATAGCTGAACCCGATCAGGGTCGGCACGGCGATCGAAAGCCCAAAGACGGTTGCATTCAGCGCCTCTGCAATGCCGAGTGCAATCTGGCGCGTGTCCGATGCGCCCGAGCTCAATCCGAGATGAGAAAAAACATGCACCAAACCCGAGACCGCACCGATCAAACCGAGGAGCGGCGCAATGCCAACAATGACCTCGAGAACGATGAGACCCTTTTCAAGGCGAACCATCTCGTGACGGGCACGCGTTTGAACTACCTCCACGGTTTCCGAGCGAGGCCCGCGCATATATTGCAACGCAACACGCGTGATCCGCGCTAGCGATGAGGGATCATAATGCACGATACGTGAGAGCCGCTCAGGGCTTTCGCCAGGCACCAGGCGTTCTATTTCACCCTCAATTGCCGACGGCATCACGTTTTTTTCCCTCAAGGCGAAGCCGCGCAAGATCATCGTTGTTACGGAGACAATCGAACAGGCGAGCAGAGGCCACATGAAAAGACCGCCCCTCGTGAAAAAGCCGATGATCTTATCCACGGCTCCCGTCGTTTCGGCAATCATCCAGAAAGCAATCATTAGTTAGGATAAATGATGAAACTCATTCCTTCGACTTCCAGTCCTTCTGG
>Ga0126373_10002090_pt1 | contig 14588 bp, 10 predicted proteins | sample PanSoiMetPlot_11_FD_92545 | JGI IMG/M metagenome (GOLD analysis project Ga0126373, IMG submission 92545) | Tropical forest soil microbial communities from Panama - MetaG Plot_11 | ecosystem: Environmental > Terrestrial > Soil > Tropical forest > Bulk soil | place: Panama | collected 2016-02-17 | reverse complement strand
TTCGCCGGTACGAATACAACACCGCTGACGAACTTACTCTTCGGGAACAAGTGCGTAAGTGGATCAGCCCGACACTGAACGTCCACTTCGATTATGTGAGCGAAATCCCGAGGGAGTCGAATGGGAAGTTCCGGGCAGTGAAGTCATTGTTGCGAACTCGGCCCGGTCTCGGGCAATTGGGAACCGCTGCTCCGAACAATTAACGGTTCGCGACAACCTCGGCGATCGCTAATGCGCAATTTGTCGAGCCGTCAGTTCGCCCAACCTACCTTAAGAAAAAGAAAGCGCCGGCAGCTTCCTCGCCACTACTACCGGGCAGCCGATGAATTGCACGTGCAGGGTTCACGAGACAACGTTCCCTGAAATAAAAATCGCCACTGAATCCGGAATCATTGCTGGACGCCTTTTCTGACGCTTTTTCTGCGCTATAATCATTCTCGCTTCGCGCGCGTCAGCGTCGCTACTGAGGTGTCACATATGCCCTCGCGTTCGAGCGGCGCCCAACAAGAAATAACGCTATCTACCGGCCCTCGCCACCGCGCCTCTGGACGTACTCTGGCACTCACTCGTATACCCCTATGTTACTGGGGAATCTGGGCCCTTCTGATCGGCCTGAGCTTGTACTTCAGCGCAATCTTCCTTTCGATTGTCCGATTGCTTTTGCTTCAACGTCATCTATTTGTCGATTTGATCGTAGATCTTCTCTGGGCGAGCGGATTGCCTACGACCATCGGTATCATCCTGATCGCATTCGACCTCGCCTTCCTGCTCCCATTAAAGCGTCGAGGCGATCGGTACTATTCGCCCGTCTGCAACTCTCCTGTTTTCGAAGGTTCACCCTTCATTACAGTAGCGTTGACCGCATATAACGATGAGCTCAGCATCGCTACCGCTGTTCACGATTTTCTCTCGCATCCGGCGGTGAAACGCGTTGTCGTAGTTAGTAACAACAGCAAGGACCGTACTATGGAACTTGCAGGGGATGCAGGTGCGATCGTCATCAACGAAAGCCAACAGGGATATGGTCGTTGCGTTTACCGCTGCCTCACGGAAGCGGCGCAGTACGAAGACACAGAACTGATCGCTCTATGCGAAGGCGATCGGACCTTTCACGCTGCCGATTTGGACAAGTTCGTTGCCTACATCGCGCACGCAGAGGTTGTGAACGGGACCCGCATCGTCGAACAGTTGCGTGAGCGGCAAACGCAACTCAGCACGTTCATGTACTACGGCAATTTCTTTGCCGGCAAGCTGCTTGAAGTCAAGCATCTCGGCAGCGGTACGTTCACTGATGTGGGCACCACGTACAAAGTGATGCGGCGTCAAACTGTTACCGCTCTCCTTCCAATCCTCAATCCGGCCATTAATCTCGAATTCAATGCACATTTTCTCGATACTGTGTTGCGGCACAGCTTTTCCGTCGTCGAGTGTCCTGTCACCTTTCATTCGCGGGTCGGCGTCAGCAAGGGTGGAAACATCAACAACCTTCGCGCCTTGAAGGTTGGACTTCGCATGCTCTGGGGGCTTACATTCGGATGGAGCCATTCCGCGTGAGCACAGTAGTCGGCTACCATCAAACCCGGTTCGAGTACGATCCGCGTCGCGAAATTCTGTGGCGTTCTCTGTTCAACTTTTACTTCCAGCGCTGGATTCGAGAAGATGATTGCGTGCTCGAATTGGGCGCCGGTTACTGCCATTTCATCAACAACGTCAGGGCACGCCGCCGCATCGCCCTTGACCTCTGGCACGAGATGCCGACTTTCCTCAATCCCGAAGTCGAAAGTCACGTGGGAAGTGTGACCAACCTGTCCTTTCTGCAGAGCGGCTCGGTGGACTTCGCCTTCGCCAGCAATTTGTTTGAACACATCACCCAGGATGAGTTTGCAGATGTGCTGTATCAACTGAAAACAAAGTTGTCGGGCCGCGGATTACTTTGTCTTTTACAACCGAATTACCGGTACGCCTACCGGGAGTACTTCGACGATTACACGCACATCACGGTCTATTCCCATCTGACCATGTGTGATTTCCTGCGTTCCCGCGGTTATGACATCGCGGAGTGCCAGCCTCGTTTCATGCCCCTCACAGTGAAGAGCCGCTTGAAGATATCCTCTTCCCTGATTTGGCTCTATCTCAAATCGCCGCTTAAACCGCTGGGAAAACAAATGTTGATCGTGGCCCGACCGTCCAGGGCCTCAACTGAAACCTGATGCTACCGCAAAAAGGGTGTGGCCGTTCATACCAGTTTCACTGGTTCTTCTAGCTGAACTCAACACTTGCTTTGACCTGCAGGCGATTTTTATATGCGTCAGCCGCGGGAAATCCCGTTACTTCTTATAAACCCAAAACCACTCCGACTCTTCCGCAAGGTGATGTCGCCGCTTTACTTCTGGAACATATGTTTCATAAAAGCGGTCACCGTAACGCGGAATAATTGGCCGGGTACTTGGGAAGCCTCCCCGGATGGAGTTCTAACACAGCCTATTATCAGGCGTTGAAAACACTCGATCGCGAAACAAAATTTTTGCAAGATTTGCGCTTATCGGACATTGGAAGTAAATCAAGTAAATCAGCAACTACAGGCTAGCAACCGACATGACTTTCTCCAACGCCGAAGCGGTAGCATACATGTCGTCAGTCGTCAGTGTCGGGTGAACCAAAAACATTAAACTGGTGTCCGCCAGTTGCGCAGCATTAGGAAGATGGCTTGGAGGGCGGAGCGACCGTGGAAATGCTTTCTCTCGGTAAATCTCGCAGCAGCCTCCGGTTGAGCACGGCACGCCTTCGGCTTCGACGGCAGTCATGATCCGATCGCGGTTCCATCCGTCGCGAAGGAGCTCTGGCCGAACATACACGTAGTACTTGTAGTAAGAATGACAAAAATCGCTTCCGGGCCTCTCCACCCGAAGCCCCGGAATCTTGGCGAATTCCTGGTCAAGGATTGCAGCGTTGCGGCGTCGTAGCCCGATACTCTCCGGAAGCTTGCGCAGAAGTACGCGTCCAATGGCTGATTGCATTTCGGTGAGTCGCCAGTTTGTTCCGAACGATTCATGCAGCCAGCGAAATCCGATGGGATGCTCCTGATGGTAAACGGCAGCGAAGCTCTTGCCATGGTCCTTGAAGCTCCACGCAAGGTTCCACGCGCGCTCGTCATTGGTCGTGATGAGTCCACCTTCACCGCCAGTGGAGAGAATCTTGTCCTGGCAGAACGAAAAGGCTCCGACTTCTCCGATCGATCCCACAGCTCGTCCTTTATAGGTAGCACCGTGGGCTTGAGCACAGTCTTCAATCAAATGAATGCCGCGCTTACGTGCGAGTTCGATAATCGGATCCATGTCGCACGGCCAACCTGCCAGGTGCACCGCGATAATCACTTGGGTTCGAGACGAAATTAGAGGCGCGATCGTTTCTGCCGTTAGGTTGCCACTAACCAGATCGACGTCTGCGACAACAGGAGCAGCCCCACACATCACTGCGCAGCTTGCGGTCGCAATGAATGTTCGACTGGGGACGATCACCTCATCTCCAGAACCGGTTCCCAGCGAACGTAGCGCCAGCTCAAGTGCGACGGTACCGTTGGCGAGCGCTATCGCAAACTTCGTTCCCACGAACGCTGCGTATTCGCGCTCGAACTGCCGGCCTTCCTCTCCGGTCCAGTAATTGACCTTACCGGACGCTAGAACGGCCGCAGCCGCCTCAATCTCGTCGCTGCCAAAAGAGGGCCATGATGGCAGCGGCTTTTCCACGGTCGGTGTGCCGCCATTGATCGCGAGGAATTGTTTGCTGGCTAGTACCATCTTCTGAAACTCAGTTCTTATCGCTCTTCCGGACGAGGTGTGTATGAAATCGTGACTCGCCTAGAGCCACAACGAGAACGGTCCGAATTAGGATCCGCAAGTCAAGCCGGAATGAAAGCTCCCGAACATACTGAAGATCATATTGCCACCGTTCCGGCCAACTCATCTGCGTTCCGCCATGAATCTGAGCAAGGCCCGTGAGCCCAGGGCGCACTCGCAGGCGCTCTATCGTTTCTCTGTCGTACTCGGCCATCTGCTCGGGCAAAGGAGGACGTGGACCAACGAGCGACATATCTCCCTTGAGCACGTTGAACAGTTGAGGCAATTCATCCAACTTGAAGCGTCGCAGGAATTCGCCCACCGCTGTCACCTCGGGGTTTCCTGCGCGTATCTCCACATGTTGGGTACGCTCGCGGTGCACCATCGTCCGAAACTTATATGGGAGGAACAGATGACCTAACTTGCCGAGTCGGCGCTGATTGAAAAATACCGGCCCTGGCGATGAGAGCTTAACGAGCGTTGCAATCACAACCGATGCGGGAATGAGCGCAACCGTCAAGGGAATCGTGAACACCAAATCAAATATCCGCTTTCCGGTGCGCCGATAAAACCGATGAGGTTCTTCATTCCAGTGCCGAACCAGGTTTTCACAGAGAGTGACGAATTCTGCGGCCTGCTCGTTGCGGTTGAAATGTCTGACCACATATTCACGACCCCGCGATCCCATTTCGCGAGCCGCCGAACGGTTTTCCGCCAGCTTTAGGATGGCATCAGCGAGAGCGGTTTCGTCTCCAGGCGGCACAAATACTCCCGAGCCACTGTCCTCAATCACCTTGCGAATCACTCCGTCGATCGCTAGCAATGTCGGCCTTCCGGCAGCCATATAGTCGAACGCCTTGTTGGGATAAGTGGTGCGGAACATCGGAATGTCTTTCAGTATAGCGATGCAAGCGTCGGAAGCGGCCATGACCTCGGCAACGTCAGCTTTGCTCAATTGCCCGGTAAAAATAACGTTCTTCAATCCTCGTCGCGCAGTCTCGGCTTCCAAGCTACGGCGCTCCTTACCGTCGCCCGCGATCAAGAAGGCAATGTCTGGTCTTTCGCGGATTCGATCCGCGGCGCGTATCACCGTAAGAAGGTCATTAGCCATGCCGATTGCACCCGCATAGCTGGCGACAAACTTGTTTTCCAACCACAAACCCTGTCTGATTCGCTCTCCGGTCGACTCCGGGTCAAACATTGTCGGATCAACGCCATTCGGAATAAGTGTGATGCTCAGCGGAGCGACGTGATGAGCGATGAGATAGTCGCGATAGGCAGGTGAATTCACAAGAATGTGTGAGGCATGGGTATACAGGAAATGCTCGAGCCTTCGAGAGAACCAGATCAAGGCGGGATTCGTGAGCACACCCATATCGATAGCGAACTCCGGCCATAAGTCCCGAATCTCTAATAGAAATGGACGCCTGCGCAGGAAGCATACCGCCCATGCTGAAAACGCCTGAAGAATTGGCGGCGACGTGCCTATAACCAGATCGGACGTGCCAGTCCGCAGAGCAGTGAGAAACGAAGATGCCACGAACGTGCAGAACGAAAAGACCCGCCAGACAAAGCCTCGATGTAAAGCAGGATGCGCATATGCTCGAAACACACGCAACCCATTGATGTGCTGCTCGGCGGATAGTCCGCGACGTTCAGTTAGCCGTGCACCGCTCAGATAGCTCAAGTCGCTTGCAACAATGGTGAACATGTGCCCACTAGCCAAAGCTTTTTGAGCGAATTCGTAATGTCGCGTACCGCCCCCCTCGGAAGGAGATGCGAAAGCCTGATGGATCAGAAGTATCCGCAACGGTTGCGAAGCAGCGCAACCGGGATTCTCTGTCACACGCATGGCTGAATCCGCTGACTGCATCGAGGTGGAGACCGCGGCGGCGCTGGACCGTGTGTTCACTTACCAACCTCTGCAACGCGCAGATCAGACTGGAGATCAAGGGAATCGTAACTAACAAACTCGAATCTAGTTTCAAATCTGATGGGAAGCAGAGCTTCAGCGTCTAGAACGAGAGATAATGCCGGCTCCTTACTGGCATATGTATGGGAAACCCACCCTCGCGTGATGTCGTCCGAGCGCGATTCTTTTCCCACAATTACCTGGCCAGCACGGATCAAGCTGAAGTCTGTAGCAACGGTAGATCTTGCTGTCACCACAACAGAACCTCGTGGCGTCTTGAGCTTCAAGGTCCCGGCCTCGGCCTCAATGACTCTGGGTAGATCCGGAAACAACCAATGCAAACGCACTCGATGGTGTCCATTGCCTAAAACTTCATCGATTACGCTCCACGTGTCGCCCCGTCTCTCAACCGTCCTGCGATGGACGACGCACAGGCGCCGATACCCGTCATGTTCTCCCTGCCAAAGTTCGCAATCACGCTCTCGACGGTTTAGCAAGTTTGATCCCTGTGCCCAATCAAGCCAAAGAAATCTGGAGAACCGACGCATCTGGTCTTTGCCGTCGACAGTAACCGTGTTGTGCACCGCCGAGGTAACAAACGCTACATGCCACGGAGGAGGGGGATTGTACAAATACGTGCCGCTGTCCAACGCTACGTTGAGTCCCCGCCACCAAAGGTCCATGTGAAGCTGATCGGCGTGCCCCGGGCGATCATGATATTTAGCACAACGAATCATCGCCCAACTCTCAGGACCTCGTAGCAGATAATAGCCGTTATGTGACTCTATTGACGGCTTTATAAGCGTAGACTTTAGTTGACCATTTAACGATTCCTCGCTGAAGAGCCAGACCAGTGCTTCGTCCCAGATGCCTTTCGCCAACCGCCTCTGCTTCGTATCGAGGTAATGCATCACCTGCAGGGTGGGACGAAAATCACAGTAATCACAATCGGTTAGCGGCAACACATGCGTCCCGTCATTGTTGCCGTAGTTCGGTACTTGGCCACTTTGAGCATCGATCATACCGTCGAGAAAGTCGGAGCTGCGGCGCAGCTGCACATAGACATCAGATGAAAACGGCTCGCCGTTGAGCTCCGCCAGACGCAAAGCCCAAGCGTAGCCCTGCAGCATCACCCTTTGGTAATTCATTGAGTGCTGGACGTAGGCGCCATCTGCATAGATCTGGGTCTGCGACTGTCGCTCAAGCAGTTTCCTTCCCTGGTTTCGCCATAACTCGGCACGTCGAAATTCCGGGAAAAGCGTTCCCGCTGTAAACAAGCCCATTGCTTCGCTGACGCCGTGATTGTTGTTCTGCAACAAAGCAGAACCGATGTTAGCTTCGATGCGTTCGGCAGTGGCGGCGATCATTTTCGAAAGCGCTGCCACACGTGTTGGTGTAGTGTGGCGGGAAGCCAAAAACCCATATAGGCCGAAGCACCATGCCATCACGCGAAAGCTTGCCTCTTGACCGCACTTCCAATTGGGGCCAAGTTGGGGCGGATTATGGAGCGCCCAATCTTCTACCAACTCCCAGAATGCGTCGGGATATTGCTCATTGCGAGTAACAGCGTAGGCGCGAACCAGAGCATAGACCGGAGTAAAACGGCTTGCTTCCCAAATGAGTTTGATGTCTCCAAACGCAAAATCCGGAATCTCTGCCCAATGGCGGTCGGCGGGAGCGCTGTCACCCGTCAAAGGGTTGCAGTGCCAGTTCGGTGGAAATCCCGCCTCCACCGGAAGCATACCGAAGTAGATCCATCGTCCGGTTAAGAGCGCATCTGCTTGGGAAACCGCGCCGTGGTTTGAAACTGAGGATAGTAGATCTGCTTGCGGAAGCCGCCCAAAGAAGAATTTCCCTGCCCCGGTCTCGCGCCAATGGACATACTCGCTGGGCTCTGAAGGGATTCTCACATGTAGCCAACTAGCCAGCGGTCGCTGATCCCAATTCTCAAGAGGCAGACGTCGCTGCATAATCCGCAGTTTGGTTTTTGCTTCTTGGTATGCGCGTGTGGCTAACCAGCGAGGACCCATTTGTCTCATAAGGGACATTCCGTCTGGAATCAGTCGTCGCAATCTGGACTGGGTCTTCATCCTGATTGATTCTCACAAGTTTAAGATGACGAAGTTGCGCAAACCGTCGCGGGCTAGAAAAAAGTTGCGTCCTCAGAGCGCCGATGAATAGCTTTTCTTAGACACCCAGATCACCCGCTGATAAAAGCGCTCCGCCTTGTCCATTGTCGAACTGTACTCTGCTCGATCCATGATCAGTTGTCGGTTCTTTATCGCAGCGGAATGGCGCAACGAATAATCAGCAATCGCATTCAGGATAGCTTTAGCAAAGCCTTCGGCATCTGAGGGATCGCACAGAATCCCATTCACTCCGTCCATGATCCATTCTCGCACCGACTCGATGTTTCCGGCGATAGGAAAGGCCCCGGCGGCCATACTCTCAAGCAGCGTATTCGGGGTGCCGTCGTGTTCAGAGGGTGATACGATGACGTCGCACGTTTGTAACAACATCGCCATTTCGGTACGAGAAAGCATCGGCAACAGTCTAACTTTCTGCCGTATCCCCAAATTGGAAATCCACCGTTCTGCAGCCGGATGGCCCTGCATACCGACGGCAGCGAAAAGGACATCGGGGCGCTTCTTAGTTGCAAGAGCAGCGGAACGAAAAAACGTGTCGTTCCGTACGTATGCCCTAAAACCACGCAGATTGCATACAAGTGGCGCGCCATCAGGAATCTCAAAGCGACGGCGCAACGTCGTGTCGGCATGACGTTCCCTGAACACATCCATCTGGATCCCACCACCGCCCGGAAGTACAATCGATGGCTTGTGCTCGTCGAATCCAAATTGGGCTGCCAACTTCAAATCACGCTCGCAATCACAGTGCAGCGCGTCTGTACGCTTTAACGCCCGGCGCGTCTGTCGGGATGTCAAAGGAAACTGGCGCGCAAACAAAGTAAGATCATTCCCCCAGATCGAAATCAGCAGTGGCGCCGAGGGATCGGCAAGCGAGGCCATGATGCCCTCGAACGGTAGACGCATCGCATGAACGATGTCAGGCTTGATTTGAAGAAGGTTGTCTCTGATGGCCATGCTCCGCTTGCCAACGCCAGACCGCTCAATCCAGTGCTGAATCGTGAAGGTTACGCCCGCCAACCTCCCAGTCCGTACCTCTGCGGTCAAGTGTTGCAAGAAAGCCCGGCCTTGTGTCTTGGAAGTGCCGGCGGTCTGTACACCGGTGCTTCTAGCCAATCCGGATGTAACTTCGCGTACTGACGCACCACGATAGCTATCTTCCGCGCAAGGGTAGGTTGAAATCACATAAACGTCGTGGCTGCGCCGCACAAAGTACTCGATCCAATTCTTGGCGATCGGACTGCGACCATCAGCAATAAAGCAGATTCTCATCAGGACTCAGCGGACGACATCCCTCTCAATCCATCTCTAGGAGCCGAAATGTAAAGAATTCGGTTGGCCGTGCTCGGATTCCAGCTCCCGTAGCGTTGTTTCCCATGGAGCTAAAGGCCTGCTGGGCCTCAGACCACACATGTGCTCCAAACACCCGACAAGATATTCAGAAACTACGGGTATCGTCAGAGCAATACCAGTCTTAAGAGCAGCGGCTCGCATCTGTCTTTGGTCTGAGTTCACGAAGGCAGACAAGCAGTCGCGAAGATCGTCGACGCTCTCGCTGCGAAATCTGTAGCCGTTCACTCCGGGCACAATCAGGTCGGCCGCGCCGCAACGGTCTGACGCAATCACGGGTACTCCGGCAGAAAAGGCTTCATTGATAACTAGACCCCATCCATCCCATCGGGAAGGCAGTATTAGGGCTGAAGCTCGCGCGAGACGCAGATGTACCTGATTTGAAGGGAGCACCCCTTCCAGAATTATTCGATCAGCAAGTTCCTTGTTGCATATCTCCTTATCCAGGATCGATTGTTCTATTCCTGAACCCACCAGGCTAACTTGCAGCTTCGGATATCGGTACAAAAGCGGCTTCACCGCTTGCATCAGGATATCCAACCCCTTGCGGCGAATCAGCTGTCCAATGTAGAGGATGTCCAACTTGGCTCCGACACAAGTTGTACTGAGTTCGCCAGCCCGAGCCAAAGGCGATGCTCGGAAGTAGCCGAACGGATAAATTCTGTTAGGCGGAAATCCCAATCCTGAAAAATAGTCGGTCGCCAGATGAGATATGGCGAAAAGCGCGTTCGCGTTTCTCGCGATCCAGCGTCCAATAGACCTCCGGGCAACCCTTTTTAGTAAACCTCGTGAGACAATGGGATCAGGACGTTCCGAGTAGATAGCAAAGGGAGTACCGGACCAGCCGAGTACAATTGCAGCTGCAGCAAAGGCTTTTTCAGCCCAGATTCCATTGATGATGTGAACTCGACCTGGCTCCGAACGCGCGATCTTCACGGCTTGTCGCACCTTGTGACCCACCTGAAGAATGCATGAGTTATATTCCTTTTTGGATTCCACCCACCCAAGCTGCCGCCTATCTTCGGTCATTACATGGTCATATACAACCCGCAAATCGACCTTCTTGGAGAGCTCCCGGAACAGATCGTCTTGGTAGAACGACGGCATGTTCATCCAAATAGTAATAGGAAGCATAATCGACCAAACTATCCTCGACTGATTGTTCTCGCTGGGTGCGGCGCGACCTGCAATTGCAATAGATAGCGGGTCCGCCTGCGGCGGAAGGAAACATACGACAGCACGGCTATAGCTACTAGGGGCATCATATTCACCACCGTGAATATTACCAAAGAAATCAAGCCATCACGATATACTTGTATCAAGTTACACGCTATCATGACATACATAAAGCGATAGACTGACAAATAGTCTCTGTGAATTGCGCTGAAGTAAAAACGACCTAACCAATATGCAGCTACAAAGCTAATGATCACGATACCGACAATCCCGAGATTTGCATAAGACTCGCCTTGAAGCGTCGGAACCATTCCGGAGGTAGCCATAGGACGGGACGGGGTCGAAAGTTCATACTGGTAAGTATTAATGGCAGGTTTGTCTGGCCACCACTGTCTCGGGATTGGTAAAGTGAAAAGCGGGTAGTAGAGTGTACCGTAATAATATCGATGAGACTCGTCAACGAGCGAAACCGTACACGCAAATTCGTCCAAAATCAACTGGTCGGCAGATCTGCCATTAATGACATCCGTAACCGAGTTTGTCGCCACTTCAATGACGTCGGAAAAGGATCCGCCATTCTGAATCATCCAGCCAATGGATTTCAACGGAAAACTGCTCAGCGCTATCACTAATCCAGCGCCCGCCATCCAGAGCGGAGGCCACTTTGCGCCTCGGCGGAACAACCACACCAGAAAAAGATATATCAATGGGACTATTACGCGAAATCGATCAGAGCCTTGGGCCGCCATTATCAGCAAATAGACATACAGCGGTATCACGAAGACTTTTCGGAAGCCATAGTAATAAATTAGCGACAGCAAGACTAATCCTGACCAACTCTGAGTAATTACAGTCCAGCTAGAGTAATTCCACGACCCCAAGTCAACGGTGCTCGCGTTGTCGCCTGCACTCGGCAGATACGCGAACGACGCGAGCGCTGCGAGTCCAATGGGGAATGCAACAGCACCAACATACTGTATTACCTTCTGCGAGAGCATAGCGCTACGCGGCGGCCGCGGAGCGACGCCCAGCGTGGATGTATGTCGTCGCCGATGGTCCGCTGCAGCCTTGATCCATGCGGCGGTCATGCTGATCAAGGCAAGATCCGCCAAGTTTACCGCCCAAGCGACCTCTGCTTCTGAAATAGGAACAATGCCAGGTCGCCACGCCGTGAACAACGTGTTTGAACCCGCCAGGACAGAGCACGCGCGAACTGTTACGAACAGGACGTGAAAAACCAAGTAGATAGCACCTGGATGAAGCGCGGTAATCCGACCGTGCTTCCATAACAGGATCGCACAGCTCATGACTATTGATAAATCTAGAAGTACCGCTTCGTAGAGTCCCACAGTATGCACCAAGATAAGAAGATGGCGCGTTGCACGTTCGGGAAGTTAACCATTCTTTTCGGCCGTGGAGATGGGCCACTCAAAATGTCGCCTAGTAGTATCGCACAATTCCACTCGTCGGGTGTGGGAGCGCGCCGCCGCCATTGTCGCCCGTACGGGTGAGGCCTCTAGCAATACTTTGGTCGGATTCGCAGCCTGATGTATTAATTGTCCAGCCAAGGATCTCCAACCCGAGCCAAACGACATGCTATTTCACTGTTGTCTATCCATGGCAGCGGTATCAACTCATTGCCCTCCGATATTATCTCCATTTGCGAAGGGATGAAATTCGCGTGATGCGCTGCACTATCTCTGTCTCTCTTGCTAAAACCACACACCCACGCCTGATCCCTGTCTCTTCCCCAGAAGCTAAGGACGGGAAAAACGGTACCAAGCGGTGCCTCTGAAAAACATCAGCAAATCTCTTAAGGGTCAGAGACTGGTTCTCGCCATAACTGTCGTACCCGTAGCCTTCATCGCCTGGCACCTGGAAGTCATCAATCATAATCACGAAGCTTTGCCAGTCTTGCGAGATTATGCCTAACTCCCCTTCCAAAGGCAGGTCGGCATACCAGTGAGCATCCAAATAAAAAAACAAACACTTCCTCTGGTCTCCTAATATAGCCGGCAGGCGTTGTAGAAATTCTCGGGAATCACCTTGGAAAAACGAAATCCCTGAGAGAGACCGCAGCCTGACCCTCGCTAGAAGATTAAAACGAGGATTCACCTCCGAGGTATAAACAGGCAGGTTGGCGGTTGTTGCCATGTAAGCGGCACTGTCTCCCTTAAAAGTGCCCGTCTCAACAATTGCATCAAATGCACAGGCATTAACCAAATCCGAGAACATCCGCTTCCGATGCCTCTGGCCGTTAAGTCCAACCGACTCGGCGTCGGACCACCTCCGGAGCAACAAAATAGAATGATACGTATCATAGATGAACCGAGAGATCGAATTATCCATTCCCTTCACGTGTCCTTCTGTGAATGCAAGATCCCACTTTTTCTCGTCTTTTGCCGCAGCGCGTGATGTCCGCGAGTTCTGTGTGCTGTGGGCACCGTCACGCAAGAATATTGGATACAGCACCGGCTTCCACCCCTTCGATGATGTTCAACGCTCGGCTTGAGGAGCGGACGACGCTCTGACGCAACACTGACGCGATTCCTCCGTGAATACTCTAGTCGCACTTGGCAGCAATTGACTTGGCCTTAATCGATAGAGCAACAAGTATACGCGGAACCTATAGAAGGCTCCATGTTCTTAACCGGGACTTTTAGTCGCTACAACACCCACCGCCAAGTATGGGTATTTTAAGAGGGACGTGAGCGGCTTATCGAGAATGTTCAACGGCCTCAACAGAAAACTAAATGCCCAGGCAAAAGCGGGAGGGAGAACCGCAAGTGAGCGAAGCCGAAAGCTAGCCAACTTTTGCGTCACGAACCCGGAAATAAAGTCGACGGCCACAATAGTCATGCCCGCTTTCGTCAGCATATCCCTCAGTTCACCATGAGTATAGCCCCAGCGGACGTGGCCGCCATCTTCAGTTGAGCTCATGGCTTCGCCGTAATAGGCGGGGGCGGTCAAGATCAGTATTCCCGCTGGTTTCAGCAGAGCTGCAAGATCGCGGACAAGCTTTTGATCGTTTTCGATGTGCTCAATGCATTCTAAACACATGACTTGGTCGAACTTGCCAAGAGGCTCTGCTAAGCAGTCCAACTCTCGGAGATCCACGTTCCGAAATTCGACGCTGTCTAGCCGAAGAAGCGCAGCTCGACGAATGGCCTTTTTGTTGTTCTCTTCATCGAATGACAGACCGAGAGCGCGATTGCCGATTTTTGCAGCATACATCGTGAAGCCACCGGATCCACAGCCAGCGTCTAACGTCCGTAAACTTCCCGGTTGAAGATGGGTTCGTACAAACCGCCACCTATCTGTAACCGCCGAATCGCTATGTAGCAGAGTTCCCCGCCACCCCAAAACTCTGACCAGCAAATCCTCTTTCTGCGCTCGCGGATGTGCTCCAGATTGATTCATTTCGACCTTCCTAGGTTTTTGGCGCCAGCGCTCGACCTGGGTCGGCTCTTCCAACATCGATGAGTTGATCGCTGAGTCCTCGTGCAGAATGCCACACTTGTTCTACACGGTTGGCGAAACGGCGCCGGTAGTCAGGTTGACTCAAAGAGGCGATCCGCAGGCGCCCTCGCTCACCCATTTGCATTGCTTCGTCGGGATGCAAACAAATCCAACGCAAACGTTCACAAATGGCATCAATATCACGAATTGGCACAATGAATCCACTGACCCCGTCTTCGATCAAGTCAGGACCGGCGCAGTTCGGAGTAGTTATCACAGGCAAGCCGCAAGCCATAGCTTCGATAATGTTGCGGCCAAACCCGTCCAGAAGCGTTGGAAAAACATGCACGTGGCAGCGGGGCATGATTTCAGCAAGTTGTGCTCTCGTTATATGCCCTAGGCGGCGGACATGTACGCGATCTTCGTACGATCGCACCGGATCTACGCTTCCGAAAGGGTAGCCAACGAGTACCAGTTCCATGTCGGGTACGGGTTGACGGGCCATTGCCTCTAACAAATAAACAATTCCCTTGGTTTGAGTGAAAGAACCAGCCCAGACTAGAGAGAACTTGGTATATTTGTGGCAGCTCGGCTTAAATAGTGATTGATCCACACCGTAGGGCTCAACTACAATTTTGTTTGCTGGCACTCCTTGTTCGACAAGTGTCCTGCAGGTAAAACTGCTGGCACAGAATATAGCATCAGCTAGCT
>Ga0126373_10002089_pt1 | contig 14592 bp, 12 predicted proteins | sample PanSoiMetPlot_11_FD_92545 | JGI IMG/M metagenome (GOLD analysis project Ga0126373, IMG submission 92545) | Tropical forest soil microbial communities from Panama - MetaG Plot_11 | ecosystem: Environmental > Terrestrial > Soil > Tropical forest > Bulk soil | place: Panama | collected 2016-02-17 | reverse complement strand
ACGATACCCAACAGGATCCGGGTCTCCAGTTTCTGCAGGATGGCTGAGCCGATGAATCGTCCGACCATGGCCCCGCCCCAGTAATACGACACAAAACCCGCAGCAGCCACTTCGCTGATGTTGCCGATGTTTTTCTGCGTGAAGTAGTTGATCAAGAAGCTTCCAATCGAAACTTCCGCGCCCACATAAACAAAAATCCCGATCGCTCCGAGCACCAGATGCCGGTATTTCCACAAACTCGCCCTGGGACCAGTTTCTCCATGCCGCTCGGCATGAGGCATGGCGGGTAACTTGATCATGCCGATCACGATTCCAAGCAAAATCAGGGCGATTCCAATGATCAAGTAAGGCAGTTTTACGGAAGAGGCCTCCTGGACCCGGTAGGCCTGCAACGCAGCCGCAGGCATCTGTCGCAATTCATCGGGAGTTTTGGCATTTGTGCTGAGGATGAGCAAGCCTCCGAGGTACGGCCCAATCATCGTGCCGAAGGAATTGAAGGCTTGCGTGAGGTTCAGGCGGCTCGAGCCCGTTTTTTCCGGCCCGAGCACAGCCACGTAAGGATTTGCCGCTACCTGGAGCGCGGTGATTCCCGCGGCCAGCACCATCAGCGCGCATAAGAACAAAACATAAGAAGCGACGGAAGCGGCCGGGAGGAAAAGCAAGGCCCCCACGCCCATGGTCAGCAGACCGGCGACCATGGTGCGTTTGTAGCCGACCCAGTCGATCAGCTTGGCCGAAGGAATCGAGAAAATGAAATATGCGGAGAAAAATGCGAACTGGATGAGCATGACCTTCGCATAGCTGAGATCGAAGATGGCCTTGAGGTGAGGCACGAGAATATCGTTGAGGACGGTGACAAATCCCCACATGAAAAACAGGCTGGTTACCACGGCCAGCGCCGCTTTGTAGGTCCGCGAGGTCTCGCCGGCCCCGCCGGTACTGCTCATGGCTAGGTTTGGCATGTGGCGTTTACGTCCAATCTTTGGTCGCTTGCCTCGCCCCTATCAAACTGCGCCCCTCAGGCGCTGAGGATGATGACACAGTTGGCGCGCGTAGAGAACCTTTGTCGTTGCACAGGTGCGGGCGCGGCGTGCTATAAGATTTCGGCGGCAACGTTATTTCACAGATACCGGGTGCGAAATGAATACGCCAAAACCCCTGGCTCTTGTTGTGCTCTACTGTTCATCCAGCCTTTCTTTCCTTGGAGAGCCCGGCCTCGCGCAGGAAACCGCCGCCCCTGTCGTGGTCTTGAGCGAAGCCGGGCTGAGCTCGGCAGATTCGCCGGCATTTCCGCAGCCGCAGCTCGAAAAGGCGCTCCCGGGAGCGCGCTTTGCCTCTGCCAAGGAACTCGATTCACTGCTGACGGAGTCCTCCACTCGTCTCCTGGTGCTTCCCTACGGCTCAGCTTTCCCCGAAGAGAATTGGTCCGCCATCAACGCGTTTCTCGAGCGGGGGGGAAATCTGCTGGTTCTTGGCGGGCGCCCCTTTACGCGAGCCGCATATCACGACGATTCCGGCTGGCATCTGCGCGATTACAGCGTGCGCTTCATCCGGCAGCTGTCCATGGACCAGTTTCAGACCACGCCGGGCTTCGCAGGAATGCAATTCCAAGACAATCCGGAGGTGGCCATCGCGTTGCCACCTTTCTCCTGGCAGCGCGCTTTCAGTCCTGTCATTCGGCTTAGCGCGGTGGATTTGTACAATCGCGGCGGCTCGGCCGGCTCGATTGACGCGCGGCTCGATCCGCTAGCCTGGGGAGTGAAAGATGGCCGCAAGATGGCTGCGCCGGCGATGGAAATCGATCACCTGCGAAACGGTTTTGACGGCGGCCGCTGGATCTTTCTCGCATCGGAACTGGATTCCAAATATGCCGCGAGCAACGAAGCGGTCACGCTGATTCGAGCGCTTGCCGAACGCGCGCGACGCGGTTCTGAGGAATTTACGGTGCGCCCGACGCTTCCTCTTTATCTGCCGGGTGAACCCGTGGAAGTACAAGTTCTCTGGCATCCCGCCGAAAAGCCAGCCGGCCCGCTCAAGATTCGCATCGCGGAGTTTCCCGAGTCCCAGCCCTCGCAGCGCGAAGCGCAAACCGCGAACTTGTCGGCACCGCAAACTTTGTTGTTTCCCGCACCCAAGGGAAAAGGCTTTCACGTCATCGAAGCCGAGCTTCTGGAGGGCGGCAAAACCCGCAACCTGTACCGTTCTGGTTTTTGGATTCGCGATACCGATTTCCTGCGCACCGGCCCGCGTCTGACCGTCAATCGCGATTTTTTTGAGATCGACGGCCATCCGATCGCCGTTGTCGGCACCACGTACATGTCGAGCGAAGTGCAGCGTCTCTACTTCGATCATCCGAACGTGTATGTTTGGGACCGCGACATGGCCCAGATCCAGGCCGCCGGACTCAACATGCTGCGCACCGGCTGGTGGACGGGCTGGGACAAATTCTGCGACGAAAACGGCCAGCCCTATGAACGCACGCTGCGCACGCTCGAAGCCTACCTGATGACGGCGCGCAAGCACGGCCTCCCGGTGCAATTCAACTTCTTTGCTTTCCTTCCCGACGTGTTTGGCGGGAGAAACCCCTATCTGGGCCCGGAGGCACGGCGCAAACAGCAGACTTTGGTCTCCACCGTAGTCGGGCGTTTTCGCGATGTTCCGTTTCTTGCGTGGGATCTGATCAACGAACCCAGTATTTCCGAGCACTTGTGGCAAACGCGCCCGAATGGCGATCCCCTCGAGCTGGCCGCTTGGAACCAGTGGCTTGCGAAACGCTATCCCGACCGCGCCGCGCTCGCGGCCAGGTGGAACGTGCTGCCCGATTCCATCTCAGGAACCATTTCCTTGCCGGGAGAACTCGAATTCAGCTCGCGAGGAATGTATGAGGGCCACAACTCGCTTCGCGTGTATGACTACTTCTTGTTCGCGCAGGAAACGTTTTTGGATTGGGTGCGTGCGATGCGGGAAAAAATCCGTGAGACCGGGTCGCAGCAGCTCATCACCGTAGGACAGGATGAAGGCGGCGTGAGGGACCGCCTGTCGCCCGCTTTCTACGGATCGGCGGTTGATTTCACCACCAACCATTCCTGGTGGGGAACCGACGCCCTGCTCTGGGATTCGCTCACCGCCAAGCAGCCGGGCCAGACCATGCTCATTCAGGAGACCGGGCTGCAGCGCGAAATCAATCTGGATGAAACGGCGCGTTTCACGCCGGACGAGGAAGCTTCGCTATTCGAACGCAAAGTCGCCCTTTCCTTTGTACAAGGAGACGGCGCCATCGAATGGCTGTGGAATACCAACTCCTACATGACGGCGGCCAACGAAGCGCCCATCGGCGCGCTGCGGGCGGATGGCACGGAGAAGCCGGAAGCGACGGTGATGCGTGATTTTGCGACCTTTGTGAAATCTCTCCATAGCCATTTGCGGGATCCGCGGCAGCCTTCCGTTGCCGTCGTCACCTCGCAGGCCGCGCAATTCTCGGTTCTTTCCGATCTGCAGGTCGAGGCGCAGCAGAAAGCGGTGCGGGCGCTCGCCTACCGACTGCAGGTCACTCCCTATGTGGTTGCCGAAAACCAAATTGCCAAGCTTGGCGCGCCGCAACTTGCGATCCTGCCCTCTCCACAATCTTTGCACGAAGACACCTGGCAAGCTTTGCTTACCTATGTGAAGGGCGGCGGCAATCTTCTGATTACCGGACCTGTGTCGCGCAACGAACACTGGCAGTTCCGCGACCGGCCGCATGATGTCGGGTTAAGCGCGCAAGTCAAGCCGCAGAGCTATCGCACCACGGAAATCCGCCTACCCGGCAGGAGGGTCCCTCTCACTTTCGATCAGCAAAAGCAATCCGCCCTCGAAGCGCTTCGCTTCGGCGACGACGCAACGTGGAAGGAGATTCCCAACGGCAAGGGGAAGGTCTTTTGGGCGTCCTATTCGGCGGAATTGGCACAGGGCCTCGACGCCGCGGCCGCCGTTTACGGCTACCTCTTGGACACGCTCGAAATCAAGCCGGCCTTTGAATGGCAATCCCCTCGCCCGGCAGGCGTGTTGATTTGCCCTACCGAGTTTCACGATTCTGTGCTTTACATTCTGGAATCGGAGAACTCCGAAGACACTTCGATTGATGTGCGCGATGCGGCGACCGGCACGCGCTTGACACTGAAACTCCCGGCGCAGCACGCCGCGATTGCACTGATTGGAAAACAGGAGAAATCCATCATCGCCAAGTACGGATTCTGACTTTTTCCCACGATTCCGAGACCGCTCATTTTTTGCAATACTCCAGCTATCCGCAGGAGGGCCTTTTTTCGCCCTTTTTCTCCTTGGTATTGCATCTGGCTATATCCGCGCAAATGCATCGCGATAAGGCCCATTGACAGCGTTCTGGCGGGCACCGTAGCATCGCCATCAGGCCGCATCGCCAGAAGCGTGCGCGCCGGAAGAGAGGCCCTCATGAGCCTTCGGGACTTCATCGCCAAACAGTGGATCGACGTCATCGAGTGGGTCGAGCCCGAGGAGGGCATTCTGGCCTATCGCTATCCGATGCAGGACCGCGAGATTCAGAACGGCGGCAAGCTGACGGTCCGCGAGTCGCAATTCGCCGTTTTTGTAAACGAAGGGCGTGTGGCGGACGCCTTCGGGCCGGGGCTGTACACCTTGACCACGCACACGCTGCCTATCCTCACCTACATCATGAACTGGGACAAGGCGTTTCAATCACCGTTCAAATCGGATGTGTATTTCTTCTCCGCGCGTATTCAGACCAACCAGCATTGGGGAACCCCGAATCCCATCACGATTCGCGACAAGGAATTCGGCGCCGTTCGTCTGCGGGGCTTCGGCATTTATTCCTATCATTTGAGCGAACCCAAAACGTTTTACGGTAAGATCAGCGGCACGCGGGATATTTACCGCGTCGCCGATCTCGAAGGTCAGCTCCGCAACACCATCGTCGCCAAGATGACGGATACCTTTGCCTCGAGCCAGCTCCCTTTTCTCGACATGGCCGCGAATCAAAATGCTCTCGCGGAAAGGATCAGCGAGCAAATAAGGCCGGCGTTTGCCGAATATGGGCTCACGCTGGACAGCTTTGTCGTGGAAAATCTTTCGCTTCCCGAAGAACTGCAGAAAATACTCGACCAGCGCATCGGCATGAGTATGGTCGGCGACATGGGGCGGTACACCCAATACCAAGTTGCTCAATCTATTCCCGTCGCAGCCGCCAACGAAGGGGGAGGAGGCGCCGTAGGCATGGGCGCAGGGCTGGGAGCAGGTGTGGCCATGGGCCAAGCCATGATGGAGGCGGTGAACAAGTCGACCTCGGGAGCGGGCGGAGGCGCTGCCCCTGTCGCCGGGTCTCCAGCGGCAAACACCAAGTTCTGCACGGAATGCGGCGCCTCCATTCCGCGTAGCGCGAAATTCTGCCCGGAATGCGGCAAGCCGCAGAGCTAGTCCTCGCGCGCCATGAACGGAATCGAGTGGGTGGTTGAAGCCTTTGGTTGTTGCTCGCAGGCGTTACGGGACCCTGCGGTCCTGGAGCATTTTTTCCGCACCATGATTGAGGAGATGAAGCTCCAGCCGGTGGGCCGAACGCAGTGGCACCAGTTTCCCGGGACCGGCGGGATCACCGGCCTGTGCCTTCTTGCGGAGTCCCATCTTGCCTGTCACACCTTCCCGGAGCACGGTTCGCTGTGCCTGAATCTGTTCTGTTGCGTTCCTCGCCCAGAATGGGACTTCGAATCGGCTCTTCGCAATCTCTTTGCGGCTCATTCCGTTTCGATTCGCCGTTTCGATCGCCCCTACGAACTGAAATGGAAGCAGGCTGCCAGTGACTGACATCCTTCGATCGCCAGCTCGGTTAGAGGGAAGCTCGCGATGACCCAGCCCGCGGCGAATTGCCCCAACTGCGGAGCCAGGATTGTTTTCAAATGGTCGAGCAGCGTGCAAACGGTCTGCGAGTATTGCAAAAGCATTCTTGTGCGCACCGACGCGGACCTGAAAAAGGTCGGCCGGGTCGCCGATCTCCCGCCCGACGGCTCGCCCATCCAGCTCTCGACCGAGGGAATCTACCGCAACAAATCATTTGTGGTTGTTGGCCGGATCGTTTACGAATACGATCAAGGCGCGTGGAGCGAGTGGCATGTGATGATGAATGACGGCGCGAGCGCGTGGCTCTCCGAAGCGCAACAGGAATATGCCGTCTCTTTCTCCTCGACGACACCGAATCTGCCGGCGGCCGCCAAGGTTGAGATCGGCCACGAGTTCACCTGGAACGGCCAGCGCTACACCGTGAGCGTCATCACTCCTGCGCATTACCGTGGAGTCCAAGGCGAATTGCCCTTTCAATACTGGGACAAGAGCGATGTCACCTTTATTGATCTTCGCGGCGAAACGGGAAGATTCGCGACGCTCGATTATAGCGATCCCGAACCGGCGCTTTATCTTGGCGAGTTCGTCGAGTTCGAAGATCTCAAGTTGAAGAATCTTCGCCGCTTTGAGGGCTGGTGATGAGCGCAGGAAAACCTCCGCTCTCCGGAGGGCCGCCCAGACCGCAGGTGAAAGCCCTCCAGTGCCCGAAGTGCGGCGCGGCTATCGTGCTGCGTACCTTTGGACAAGCGGAAACCGTGGCGTGCGGGAGCTGCCGTGCCATTCTCGACGCCAAGGACCCCAACTTGGCCATTCTGCAGCAATTCGAAATAGAGACGAGCGATATACGGCCACTTATTCCGCTGGGCACGCGGGGCAAGCTCCATGGTACGGACTACGAGGTCATCGGCTTCGAGCGACGTCATGCCACGGTCGAAGGAATCCCGTACCCCTGGCATGAGTACGTTCTCTTCAATCCGTACAAGGGTTTTCGTTACCTCAGCGAATACAACGGCCACTGGAACGACATCACTATTTGCAAAGATCTGCCCTCTGTGGAGGGTGGCTTTTCCGCGGGATCAGGAAGCGCGGCGAACTGGGTGGGCGAAACATACAAGCATTTTCAGACCACCGAAGCCAACACGGACTTTGTGCTCGGCGAATTCCCCTGGCGGGTGCGTGTCGGCGAGCGCGCCACGGTCACCGACTACGTCCACCCTCCGCGCGTGCTGTCCAGCGAAAAAACGGACAAAGAAGTGACTTGGTCCATCGGCGAGTACATGTATGGCCGGGAGATTTGGGACGCCTTCAGGTTGCCGGGAAGCCCGCCGGAGGCGGAAGGTGTTTATGAAAACCAACCGTCGCCGCTCACCACAAACGTCCAGGGTATCTGGATGGCCTTTGCCGCCTTCGCTGTTTTCCTTTTGGCGATGATGATTGGTTTCGACTTGTTGGCGAAAAAAGAGGCGGTGTTTCAGCAAACCTATCATTGGGAACGCGCCAAAACGGCGGGTGAATCCTCCTTCGTCACCGACAATTTCGAGCTCAAAGGCCACCCTTCGACGGTCGAGTTAAAGACCTGGGCTGCCGTAAGCAACCAGTGGATGTATCTCAATTATGCGCTGATCAATCAGGATACCGGGCAGGCTTGGGATTTTGGGCGTGAAGTTAGCTACTACCAGGGCTACGACAGCGACGGATCATGGTCTGAAGGAAGTCGGGACGACACGGTGGTCATCCCCAGCGTTCCTCCTGGCCAGTATTATCTACGCATCGAGCCAGAGGTGGATCCGGCTGTTAGCGCCATTTCCTATTCCGTCCAGCTCACGCGTGACGTCCCGGTGTTGGGGATCTACGGCATCGCGCTCCTGGCCCTTCTTGTGCCACCCCTCCTCGTTTCGTTGCGCTGGTACACTTTCGAGCGCTCGCGCTGGTCGGAAAGCGACCACCCGCCTGTTCAGATTTCCGGCTTGACCGCCAGTTCGGAGGACGACGATTAATGTTTAGAAGACTCTACCTACTTCTCGGATTTCTTACTCTTGGCACCGTGGCGTTCGGCCAGTACCGCGGCTGGAGCCTCGACTCGATCGATCAGGTCAAAAACGTTCCCAAGTCGGTCCGCGATAACCCGGGCTCCTACCGCTCGGTTTACAGCGCGTATCACCATTACACCGGAGGCAAATAAAATGAATCTGGTTCCGCTCGGCAACATCGTGGCCGCTTTAGTTTTTGCCTTTATCGGGATCGTTGTATTTGTCGTCGCGTTCCTGGTGATGGATAAGCTCACCCCATACCATCTCTGGAAAGAGATCGTGCAGGACCAGAACATGGCCCTGGCCATCCTGGTTGGCGCGATGTCTATCGGCCTCTGCATCATCATTGCCTCGGCGATCCACTAGCGTATGGGCATCCTGCTGTTCATCTCCGTCCTGCTGGTGGCAGCCTGCGGCCTCATTTACGAGTTGGTTGCCGGCACGCTCGCGAGCTACCTCGTGGGTGACAGCGTGTTTCAATTCTCGACGGTCATCGGCACATACCTGTTCGCTATGGGAATCGGCAGCGCACTGTCCCGGCACATCCATCGCGCGCTTGTTCACCGCTTCGTGTGGATTGAGCTGCTCCTCGGCGTGGTCGGCGGCTTCTCTTCGGCGCTGTTGATGATAGCTTTCGCCTTCACACAGGGTTTTGAATTGATCCTCTATGCCCTTGTGATGGTCATGGGCATTCTCGTAGGACTTGAGATCCCCCTGCTGATGCGCATTGTCAAGGATCGCTATCACTTCCGCGACGTCATCGCCCACGTTCTGACCTTTGACTACCTCGGCGCGCTTGGTGCCTCGCTCATCTTTCCCATCTTGCTCGTGCCGCGTCTGGGCCTGGTTCGCTCGGCGATGCTCTTCGGCCTGGTCAACGCGGGCGTCGCCCTGTGGAGCACTTTTCTCTTCGCGAACCAACTCACACGCACTCGTTCGTTGCGCACCGCCTGCCTTCTGGTTCTTTGTGGGTTGGGTGCCGGCATGGCCGAAGCCCGCCACATCACCGCCACAGCGGAAGACAACATTTACGCCGATGAAATTATTTTTGCGCGCGACACACGCTATCAGCACCTAGTCCTTACGCGCTTCAAGGACGATCTGCGCCTCTTTCTCAACAGCCACTTGCAATTCAGCTCGCGCGACGAATACCGCTACCACGAAACCCTGGTTCACCCCGGTCTGGCCGCGGTCCCGGCCCCACGCCGCGTTTTGGTTCTTGGCGGTGGCGACGGCCTCGCCGTCCGGGAAATCCTGAAGTACCCGCAAGTCGAAAGCATCACCCTGGTCGATCTCGACCCGGAGATGACCGGGCTTTTTTCGACTCACCCTGTGTTGACCAAGCTGAACGACAAGTCTCTGCTGTCAGAGCGGGTGCGTGTGGTGAATGCGGACGCCTTTCCCTGGGTCGATTCCAACCGCGACAGCTTCGATTTCATCGTGATTGATTTTCCCGACCCGACAAACTATTCGCTCGGTAAGCTTTACACCGTTGCGTTCTATCGTGCGGTGGCGCGGCACCTGAGCGCGCAAGGTTTCATGGTCGTGCAAAGCACATCGCCGATGTTCGCGCGCGATTCTTTCTGGTGCATTGCCCAAACGCTCAAACAGGCAGGCTTGCAGACCTATCCGTACCACGTGTACGTGCCCTCTTTCGGCGAATGGGGTTTTGTCCTTGCGGGAACGCACCAGTACATCCCGCCCTCGACGTTTCTCCCGGGGCTACGCTTCGTCACCAAAGAGGGTCTGCCTGCACTTTTTCAATTTCCGCCGGATATGTCGCCCCTTTCCATGCCTCCGAACGAACTCAACAGCCAAGTGCTCGTCCGCACCTACGAAAACGACTGGAAGGACATCAGTCATTGATGCTGGGCCGCCGCAAGTTTCTCCGGGTTGGCAGCGCCGCGCTCGTCGGCCTTTCCCTCAAAAGTGAACAAAAGATCGCGGGCTCCTTTGTCAACGATTCCTTCCAGACCGGGCATCTCTTGCGCGCTCGCGCTTCCTTCCCGCCGCCCAAACGCACCGAAAAACTCCCTGTTGTCATCGTGGGTGGAGGAATCGCGGGACTTAGCGCTGCCTGGCGCCTCCACAAGCGTGGATATAGTGATTTTGTCCTTCTCGAGATGAACGCCCAGGCGGGCGGCAATGCGCGCTGGGGAGAAAATGAAACGACCGCCTATCCCTGGGCCGCGCACTACGTCCCCGTCCCGGGTCCCAAGGCCATCTATGTTCGCGAACTGTTCGAGGATCTCGGCGTTCTGAAGAATGGCCAATGGGAAGAGCGTTATCTGGCGTTTTCGCCGCAGGAACGGCTCTTCCTGTATGGCCGCTGGCAGGAGGGCATCGAACCGGCGGTTGGTCTCACACCGAGAGATCGCGAGCAATTCCAGCGCCTGGAAGATTTGTTCACGGATTTCCGCAAGCGCGGTTCGTTCACGATTCCCCTGGAACTCGGGCGTTCCTCAAAGGACAAGGATCTGGATTGCATCTCTTTCCTCGATTGGCTCGTCCAACTGGGGTTCGACTCGCGCCTTCTGCTTTGGTACATGAACTATGCCTGCCGCGACGACTATGGCGCCCTAGCCGCCGACACCTCGGCTTGGGCCGGCATTCACTATTTCTCCTCCCGCGAACCCGAGGAAAAAGGTCCGCTCACCTGGCCCGAAGGCAATGGCTGGATCACCCGCCGCCTTCTCGAGCGAGTGGGGCCGAGGATTCGCGCCGGCCAAATGGCGCATCGTGCGATCCCCACCCGTCGCGGCGTCAGCGTTTTCTCGGGCGACACCGAATATCAGGCGGAATTTCTCATCTTCGCCGCGCCCACGTTTCTCGCCCCGTACGTTTTCGAAGACTTTCCGCGCTTCCGGGATTTTGTTTATTCCCCGTGGCTCACCGCCAATCTCACTCTCGAACGCTATCCCGATTCTCGGGGTGCCGAACCTTCCTGGGACACCGTCTTTCTCGATTCACCAACGCTCGGCTACGTGGACGCCATGCATCAGAGCCTGCGAACACACATTGACCGCACGGTCTGGACATTTTATTGGGCGCTTGTCGAAGGTTCACCGGCGCAAAACCGCCAGCTGCTTCTCGAGAAAGACTGGGCTTATTGGAAAGAAGCCATCCTGCACGACCTCGAACGCGTCCACCACGATATTCGCCAATGCGTTTCGCGCATCGACATCATGCGCATGGGGCACGCTATGATCCGACCGGCGGTTGGCTCGATTTTCTCGGAAGAGCGCCGCTATACACAGCGTTTCCACGAGCGCGTCTTGTTTGCCAATTCCGACTTGAGCGGCATCTCGATTTTCGAAGAAGCTCAGTATCACGGGGTGAAAGCCGCCGAGAAGGTTCTCGCAAGACTCCGCGGGCGGCCTTAGGAGGTGATCGTTCCCCGGGTAGGCCTTCAATCTTCTTGTAACTTTAGCTTGGCTCGAGACTCCTATGTATAGCAGCCCTGGTGCTCAAACCTCGGGCCGATACAGGCTTTCCGGCCAGGTTTTCCTCTAAGCCTAGGAAGAGCCGTAGGATAATAGCTAGGAAAGGAATTCGCTCGGGAGGAGCCAGATGTTGATGCGTAAGCCCGCGGAATTGACCTACGCCGATGTTACCCCGAAGTCGGTCTATGTGAACCGGCGGAGATTCTTACAAGCGATGGGGATCGCCGGTGCTTCCGCGGTCGTGGGATCGCGAATTCTCGAACTGGCGGCGCCGTCACAAACGGCACTGGCGGCGACAGAATTCCGCGGCCTCATCAAGAGCCCCTTCAGCACCACCGAGAAGGTGAACTCCCTCGAAGACGTCACGCACTACAATAACTTCTACGAGTTTGGCACAGACAAATTGGACCCCGCGAAAAACGCGCAGAAGTTCAACACCTCCAATTGGGTTGTTTCGGTGGAAGGGGAGGTCGCCAAGCCCCGCAAGTTCACCATGGATGAAATTTTGAAGATCGCTCCGCTCGAGGAGCGCATCTACCGCCATCGCTGTGTGGAAGCATGGTCGATCGTAGTGCCCTGGGTTGGGTATTCGTTCAGCGACCTAGTGAAGCTCGTCGAGCCGACACCCAAGGCGAAGTTCGTCGCTTTTCAAAGCTATTACGATCCAGGGCAGATGCCGCAGGGGCGCTGGGCGGGGATCGAGTTCCCCTACGTCGAAGGCCTGCGGATGGACGAAGCCATGAATCCGCTGACGCTTCTCTGTGTTGGGATGTACGGAGAATCGTTGCCCAACCAGGATGGCGCGCCTGTGCGCATGGTCATTCCGTGGAAGTATGGATTCAAGAGCATCAAGTCGCTGGTCAAGATCAAATTCCAGTCGAAGATGCCGCCGACCACCTGGAACCTTGCGGCGTCGAACGAGTACGGCTTCTACTCAAACGTAAATCCCAACGTGGATCATCCGCGCTGGAGCCAGGCAAAAGAACGCCGGTTGGGCGAAATTTTCAAGCGCCCCACGCTGATGTTTAACGGCTATGGCGATCAGGTCGCCAGCATGTATGCCGGAATGGACCTAAAGAAATATTACTGACCAGACCCTACCGAAGATGCGCGCCCTATTGACCAGCAAGTGGACGAAAGTCGCAGTTTTCCTTATCTGTTTGCTTCCTTTAGGCGCGCTGATCTGGCGCGGATTCCATCACGGACTCGGCGCGAATCCGGTTGAGTTCATCCAGCTCACGACCGGCGAATGGACCCTGCGTTTTCTCATCTTCACGCTTTCGATCACTCCGTTCCGCAAGCTTCTGAGCCTTCCGGACCTGATTCGCTTCCGGCGTATGCTTGGCCTGTTTGCGTTTTCCTACCTTTCGATCCACTTTCTTACATATCTTTTCCTCGATCAGTCTTTCGATTTCGCCGCGATCTGGAAAGACATCGCCAAACGGCCGTTCATTACCGTGGGCTTTCTTGGTTTTCTGCTCTTACTTCCGATGGCGATAACTTCAACTGCCGGCTGGATCCGCCGGCTCGGAGGTAAGCGCTGGCAGAGGATCCATCGTGGCATCTACTTGGCGGCGATTTGTGGAGTCATTCATTACTACTGGAAGGTGAAGTCGGACGTGCGGATGCCGCTTTTCTACGGTGCGGTCGTGGCGATTCTGCTTTTGTGGAGGTTGGGCGACTGGTTTTTCAAACGCCGCGCGATGGCCGGCGCGAAGCTCTCCCCGCAACACGCGCCCGCGAACCCATCGAGCTGACTTCTTTTTTAGTTGATGCTCGGCGATGACGGCTCGTTCTGAAATTCCACTCCCCAGAACCGCGGCGCCGGTGTAAGAAATTCGACGCCCACACGCTGGCCTTTCGCGAGCGGCTCACTGAGATAGACGACGCGGCACTCCTGTTCTTCCTGGGTTTCCGGATTTGTCAAAACCAGAATTTCGCCGGGATCCACTTCGTGTTTGAGCAGCAGCAGACCGCCGTGGGCGCTCACCACCACGGTTTCGCAGGTCTCCTTGAACCTCTTGCGGTCGTGGGTCCGCCCCTGGGCCTGCACGCGGATTTTTTGGAAGGCCCTTGCGCTGCGTCTTGGCGTTGCGGAAATTACTTCGCTCATAGGGTCATCATCGGCCGCCAGCCCCAGGGCGTCAATCTGGCCTTCCGTACAGGTGTTCTCGATCGGCAAAGGCGGGATGGGCGTGAATCTATGGACACCATTAAACGGTTACGGGCGTACCAGTCGAGTAGCGCTTTTTGGGCTTGCTGAGGTACCCGTGCCCTTCCCCGGCAAGACATTTTACCTGCTCGCGCTCCTGGCGTGCGTTGCTAGAATCCTAACGGGGCACGCTGCCCGGCCTCAAAACCCCCAGGCGGAGGCTCTCCCCTGGCCAAGTTAGCGCCTGACTAGTCTTGTCCCTTGGAATTGGCAGTCCTAAAATACCAGGGCGTGGCACGCTCAGGTTAGGTTCAAGGTAGGAGTGATCGGCGGCCGCAACCACATTTTTAGGATTGTGCACGAGCAGTGAGATTTTGCTTTTGAAAGGACTCGAGTACTGATGGCCCTCTCAAACCTTAGTGGATTTATCGAAGGTCGCCGCGACCAGCACCTCGCCGAACTCTCCGAATTTTTGCGCATCCCGAGCATCAGCGCCAAGAGCGAACACAAGCCGGATATCGAGCGAGGCGCTCGCTGGGTTGCCGACCACCTGCGCGCTGCCGGCTTTAAGACGGTTGAGATCGTTCCGACGAACCTGCATCCTCTCGTCTATGCTGAATCCTTAGAGGCTCCGGGGCAGCCCACGATCCTTTTCTACGGGCACTACGATGTGCAGCCTCCCGAACCTCTCGAGCTCTGGACTTCTCCCGCCTTCGAACCCACCGTGCGCGACGGCAACCTCTTTGGCCGCGGGACCGCCGACGACAAGGGCCAAGTCCACATTCATATCAAGGCACTCGAATCGCTCGAAAAGGTCAACGGCAAACTTCCCATCAACGTCAAGGTGTTGATTGAAGGCGAGGAAGAAGTGGGCAGCGTGAGCCTTTGGGATTACGTCCAGAAGAACAAGGAAAAACTGAAGGCCGACGCGCTGGTGGTCTCCGACACTTCGATGCTCGGAAAGGGCGTGCCGTCGATTACCTACGGGCTTCGCGGTCTGAACTACTACCAGATGGAACTTACCGGCCCGGAGCGCGACCTCCATTCCGGCGTCTACGGAGGAGCGGTTCCCAATCCGCTGACGATTCTCAGCGAGCTTTTT
>Ga0126373_10002088_pt1 | contig 14593 bp, 11 predicted proteins | sample PanSoiMetPlot_11_FD_92545 | JGI IMG/M metagenome (GOLD analysis project Ga0126373, IMG submission 92545) | Tropical forest soil microbial communities from Panama - MetaG Plot_11 | ecosystem: Environmental > Terrestrial > Soil > Tropical forest > Bulk soil | place: Panama | collected 2016-02-17 | reverse complement strand
AGACGATATCCACCGCTTGTTCATGCCGGACGCGGTAAGAGCCCGCAAAGATCGAAAAATGCTGATCCAGTCAATCTATGGCTAGCAGTTTATCGATGCCGCGATTCCGAGGAGCGAAGTGCTTATTGGCAGCGAAGCGATTGCATCGGGTCCACTCTCGTGGCACGAACGGCGGGCAGATAGCTGGCGATCGCGGCTACAAGGCCCAAGAACATGGCCGCCGTGGCGAACGTCGCCGGATCGGCCGAGCTCACCTGGAACAGCATACCGCTAACGAGCCTTGCCCCTACCAGCGCAGCCGCGATTCCCCCGACCAATCCAGGCAGTGTTAGCCGCAGGCCTTCCCTCATGACAAGCGCAAGCATATCGCTCCTGCTCGCGCCCAGCGCCATCCGCACGCCAAGTTCCTGCGCCCGCTGGCTCACCGCGTAGCTCATCACACAGTAAAGCCCGATCGCCGCCAGCACCAGACACACCACACCAACCACACTCAAGAGGCTGGCCGCGACTCTCTGAGGGTACAGCGATGTCCCGGTCGCATCTTCCATTCGGCTTGTGTGAAACACAGCGTCCGGGTTCAGCGCGAGGGCTTCGCGCTGCAGCACAGGCGCCAGCAGCATCGGATCGCCGTTCGTCCTCAGCATTACGGCGAAATTCAGGCCCGGGGCGAACCATTGGTCGAACGGGATGTAGAAAAACGGTAGCGGCGTCTCAACCGGCGTGTCATATTTGCTGTCTTTGACGAGTCCGATCACGGAAGCGAGGTAGTGGTCAACCCGAACTCTTCGGCCGATTGGATCATGTCCACGGAAGAATCGGCGCGCGAAAGTCTCATTGATGATGATCACCAGCGGCTTACCCTCTCCATCCATCTCAGTGAAGTCACGACCCTCCAGTAGCGGGATGCCCATCAGCTTAAAATAGCCGGGCGGGACCGTCGCACGCTGGTGAATCATCTGCTCTTCCCTCGCGGGACTATAGCCGTCCACCTCGAGTTGGTGGTAGGGTATCGAGTCTCCGGGCATCGCTAATGGAACCACGTCCGAGTAGGTCATACCGAGGACGCCAGGCTGCGCTTGCATCCGATCGCGTAACTTGCGGCAGAACTGATGCTGCTCCTGAGCAGAGTATCCAGCATTCGACAAATAGAACTGCGACATCGACATGTTGCTCATATCGAATCCCGGCTGCACGTCGCTCGCGTTTTGAAAGGTGCGCAAGAACAGCCCCGCCCCGATGAGTGCCATCATCGCCAGCGCCACCTCTGCCGTCACCAACAGCCCGCGCAGGTGTTGCGAGTTTGTCCCGGCGCTCACGGCTCGTCCGCCCTCCTTGAGGGTCACATTCAGGTCCGCTCGCGCCGAAAGGAGCGCCGGCACCGTGCCTGAGACCAGCGTAGCCACCACGACGATCATGACCGTGAATCCCAGGGTGGGCACGTTCAGCCTGCCGCCCAAGTCTAACGGAATGTCGATCACTGGCATCAGCATGACGAGTGACTCGCCCATCCACATCACAAGCAGGACTCCTATCGAAGCACCCGCCCCGGCCAACAGCAGCGTCTCCGTAAGAAGCTGACGCGCGAGCCTGCTGCGCCGGGCTCCGAGCGCCAGGCGGAGTCCGAATTCTTTCTGCCGCGAGACCGCCTGAGCCAGCAGTAGGTTGGCCACATTCGCGCACACAATGAGCAAGAGCAGCACGCACACCGCCATGAGGATTCGCAATGGCTTCATGAGTAGGCCCTGCGCTCCCAGCTGTCCTTTCCAGATTGGCGTCGCGCGCGCAGACACACCGCGGTTCGTATCCGGATGCATCGCTTCGAGCCGGCGCGCGAGCGCCTTCACTTCACCGCTCGCCTGGTCGATCGTGACACCCGGCTTCAGCCGCACAATTGTCGAAGTGATATCCCGAGTTCCGCGGAAATGAAGCGTTCCGCTGCCCGTCCCCATCGCGGTGGCCATGGTTACCGGCATCCAGAGATCGAGCACGACGCCCACAAGCGACCCGTGGAACTCCTTCGGGGCAACGCCGATGATCGTTAGCTCGTGCCGGTTCAACCGGATCGTACTGCCAAGCACTTTCGGATCGCCACGGAACCGGTTTTGCCACATTCGGTAGCTGATCACCGCGACCGAGTAGCCGCCTTCGCGGTCGCGCCCTTCCTCGGCCAGAAACGTCCGTCCCAACACCGGTTTTACTTCCAGCACATCGAAATAGTTGGCGGAAACCAGTTCGGCCCAGGCACGCTCGGTCCGACCTTTGTCGCCCACGCTGAGCGGCGTGAAGCGTCCGATTGCCACTGCGGAGACCTGCTTCAGGTTGTCACGATAATCGCGGTAGTCGAGATACGAATTATTGCCATTCGGTGTCGTGGTCTCGATCAGCGCGAGATGCTGCAGGTCGTGCGCGCCCGGCAGCGGGTAAAGCACCACAGCGTAGATCCAGGAAAATACGGTGGAGTTTACGGCAATGCCAAGGGCCAGCGTCAGCACCGCGACGGCTGTGAACCCAGGGTGGGTCTTGAAAATTTTCAGACCGAACCGGACATCATGCATCCTGTTGTCTAAAGCAATTCCACGTCCCACCTAACCTATTGAATTGCGGTTCGCCGGCCCGGTTGTCGCGTGCGATCGCGCAACCGAATGTTCGAAATCGCGCAGACTGGGTTTGACCGCGAGCGCCTTGTGCACTAACCCGAAGCAGGTTCTGGAATGGCAGCCCCGTTATGGGATCATTATCGGCTATCGCTGGTCCTGGAGGCCGGTATTGACGATGGACTTGAGAGTCTAGCGCAGCGCACCAATCGTGTATTGAAGCAGCGCGTTCTGATTCTGGTAGTCATATTTGGCATTGAGATTTTCGATCTCCGCCTCCGTCAGATTCAATTGCGCCTGGGTGAGCTCGACGATCGAGGCCAGGCCCAGGTCGAAGCGGCCCTGCGCGAGATTCAGTCCTAAAGCGGCCTGACGCAGAAATTGCGCGGTAACATCGATGCTTTGGAAAGCAGTAACGGCGCTTGCCCAAGCTGTGCGCACATCGCGCGTGATGCGCTCCTGCTGATCGCGCAGGCGCTGTTCGGATTCCAGTGCACGCTGCCGAGCTGCCTCGCGGCGGGCGGAAAACAGGTGTCCGTTGAAAACCGGAATACTGACGTGCGCCCCGACGGATTCGTATCCCTCCGGGACATTGGGCGTGTTGATATAAGGCAACGCGCCGCCGACAGCGACCGCGGTCAGGGTGGGGCGTGATAGATCCTTTTCGGCGTTGAAGAACCGTAGCGCAGCTTCACGCGACGCCCGCAGGCTGGCCAACTCCGGCCGGTTGTTGATGGCCTGAGCAACCAGATCGTTCGGAGCGGCCGGCGGACCGGGCGGCATCGGTTCGTCTACCAGCTGGTAGTTAATGGGCTGATCCGATCCGAGCGCACGGGCCAATTCTGCATAAGACGCCTGAACAGCTTCCTGGGACCGCAAAAGAAGCAGCTTTGCTTCGGAAACCGTAACATCGGCGAAGCTGACGTCGAGCTGCGACCTGAGCTGATTCCTCGCTAGCTCGGTGATTTGATCGGCTAACGTCTGACGTGCGGCCACAGTTTGTTCCGCCACTTTCACAGCTGCTTGCGCACGCAACACGCCGTAGTAGGCCTGATTAACGGCCAGTAGGACATCGAAGCGAGTAGCGTTCAGCGTCTGGCCTGTAGCCTGAGCGGTGTAGCGGGCCGTGGCCACCAGGTTCGGAGTGCGGCCGGAATCGGTGATCAATTGCGATACGACTATTCCTTGTCCTGCGCGGGTGAAAAGCCGTGGCGCGGTCACATCTCCGGCGCCAAGGCGCGCTTCGTTGTTCGCTTGTGCGCCGGTGAGGTCGCCAGCGACAAAAGGATAGTAGGGAGCCCGATTGACCACGATTTGTTCGTTGGCATATGCGACCTCATTCTCCGCAGCTTGAATTTGCGGATGATTCCTCAGCGCGAGCGCCTCGGCCTCTTGCAGGGTGAGCCGCGGGGGCGTCTGGGCCATCGCGCCGCACGCGACCACGAGCGTCAGCAGAAAGCTCTTACGAACGAGTCTCTCCAGCATTCCTCTCCTTTCTGCGATACACGACCAAGTAAGCGGTGGGCACTATGAAGATCGTCAGCAGCACCGACGAAGCGAGTCCACCGATGATGGCCCGGGCCATCGGTGTATATTGTTCGCCGCCCTCACCGAGTTTCATGGCCATGGGGATCATCCCGATGATGGTGGCGAGCGACGTCATCAGGATTGGGCGTAGACGCACGCGGCAGGCGGTGATCACAGCGTCGGCGACCGAGAGGCCCTGCTCGCGCAGCTTGTGCGCGAAATCCACGATCAAAATGCTGTTCGAATCGGCGATACCAATTAACATGAGCACGCCCATTAGGGACATCACGTTCAACGTTGTGTGCGTGAGCGGCAGAATGATCAGTACACCCACGAAGCCCATCGGGATCGCGAGCATGATGAGGAACGGATCTACGAACGACTTGAACTGCGCTACGAGGATCAGGAACAGCAAAATAAATGACAAGGTGAATCCGATGCCGAAGCTCTTGAACGATTGATCCATGCTGTTCACCATTCCGCGAAGAGTCACGCGAATATTAGAAGGCAGTTTCGCGTCCGAAACCGTCTTGAGAATCGCCGTGCGAAGCCTGCCCAGATCTTCGCCCGAAGGTGTGACGTACACATCCACGGCGCGCTGGATCTGATAGTGATCCACTTCAGTGGGAGATTGAAGACTTTCCAGCTTTACTACAGTATCCAGCGTGGTCGGCTGCTTAAGGTTCGGCGCACGCAGAGGAATCTGTTTCAGATCGATCAAGTTGTGGATCGCAGACCGGCCGTGCTCGTTGTATTGGACACTCAGGAAATAATCGTTGCCCGTTTCGTAGTCCACCCAGTAGTTCGGCGCGATCATTATATTAGAGTTTAGGGCCGTAATTACGTTGTTCACGACGTCCTTTTGCGTAAGCCCCAACTCTGCCGCGTGAACACGATCGACATCCATACGGATAGATGGATAGTTCATATCTTGCGGGATGTAAATTTGTCCAACTCCAGGCAACCGACGGATGCGGCGGGCGAGGTCCTGAGCGGTTGAGTAAGTGAGGCCGAGGTTGCGCGTGTTGACCTGAACATCGATCGGTGCGGGCTGACCCTGATTCAGGATCGCGTCTTGCAGCGCGCCGGTCTGCAAGAATGTCCGCACATCCGGAAAATTAACTTCAACGTCCCGCTTGACTCGGTCCATGTATTCGAAGCTGTCGACAGTATGACCTTCGTTCAATGCGACCTGAATCGTCGCGGTGTACATGCCCGCGTTGGTCGTATACAACGACGAGATGTCGTTCACCACGCCGATGTTCGACAAGATCATTTTCAGATCGGCGGGTACAATGTCGTGGCGGATCAGAGCTTCGATCCTGGCGACATAATCGTTCGTGACTTCGATGCGGGTTCCCGTTGGTACCTTGATGTTCACAGTGAACTGTCCCGCATCAGTTCGCGGGAAGAATGCGACACCCAAGAGAGGATAAATCGCGAGACTGCCGAGGAAAATTCCGAACAGCACAATTAAGGTCAGGGCAGGATATTTGAGCGCACGACGGACGGCGAACTCGTACGCATCCAACATATGGTTGAATTGACGATTGAACCAGGCGTTGAATCTTCCCGCCACTGAGCGCGGCTGATGAGCGCTCGCGCCATGCCCATGTCCCCCCGGAACACCTTTGAGGAACTTGGAGCAGAACAATGGGATCACCGTCATGGCGACCACGAACGATGCCAGCAACGCGAGACAAAACGAGAGCGCCAGCGCGGAGAACAGAAATTTGCTGACGCCGAACAGGAATACGACCGGGAAAAAGTCGACCACGTCCACCAAAGTCGCGGCCAATACGGCTAGGTTCACTTCCGCACCGCCTTGTTCTGCGGCCACCGGCGGCGAAGACCCCATTTCGAGGTGCCGGTAGATATTTTCGAGCGAGATCACGGAATTGTCGATCACGCGCGAAAACGCCAGCGCGAGCCCACCCAGAATCATAGTGTTTATAGTGCTTCCCATCATGTACAGCACTACAAACGTCGCCAGCGCCGAAATCGGGATCGAAAGCAGCACCGCTCCCGTAGCGCGTGCGCTGCCCAGGAACAGAAGAATCATCAGACTGGTGAGCAGCAGTCCGATGAATCCTTCATGCAGCACTGTGTTCAACGCCTGCCGGACGAACACGGACTGATCGAAAACGATGTTCGTTGCCAGTTGCTTCGGCAAATCGAATAGATGCGCGGTGAGCTTGCGAACGTCATCGACAACCTGAATGGTATTGCTGTCACCGCCCGACTTCATGATCGGGATGTAGGCGGATTTCTGACCGTCGATTCGCACGATGTTGTACTGAAGCTGGCTCGCGTCTTTGGCTTCACCCACATCTCCCACCGAGACCCAGCTCGTCCCCACGGTCTTGACGGGCACGCTGTCCAAATCCAGGATGTTCCTCACCAGACTGTTGGAATAGACGTAATAGTCGCTGGGCCCGATCTTGACATCGCCCGCGGGCAGAATCAGATTCTGGCTGTTCACAGCGTCGACAACGTCCATCACGCCGAGCTGCCGCGACAGGAGCTTGTACGGATCGACGTAGATCATCGCTTGACGGTACTTGCCTCCAAAGACCGCCGGGATTTCCGCGCCATTCACCACTGCGATTTGATTACGAATCTGAAACTGCGCCAGATCGTGCAGTTGTGTTTCTGTCAAGCCCGCGCCCTTCACTGTCACTAAGCAGACCGGAAGGCTGGAGGCGTCGAACTTGAGGACCAGCGGAGGCAATGTACCGGGCGGGAGACGTTTCAAATCCGCGAGCGCGAGGTTCGACAGTTGCGTGACATCGGAGTCCGCGTTTGTGCCCGGCTGGAAAAATACTTTGATGATGCTGACACCGAGCAACGACCGCGACTCCATGTGGTCGATCCCGCTGGCCTGTGTGAAGAACCGTTCCAATGGATTCGTGATCGCGACCTCGACGTCTTGCGGGGGCATCCCGTTGTAAAACGTCGCCACCACGACTACTGGAAGATTGATTGGAGGAAACAAGTCGACCGGCATCCGCAACATCGCGTTGACGCCGATGACCGCTAGCGCTAAGCAAAGAACGACGATGAAGTAGGGGTTGCGGATCGAGAAACGCGGCATGGAGGCTCCCCGTTCGGTTTACTTTTTTTCTTCTCCGCTCTGGTATTGCATCAATTGCGTGATTTTTGGCTGGACTACCTGACCTGCCCGCAGACCACTCCGATCGCTCACTACCACCATGTCGGCGTCCTGAAGTCCAGAGACAACTTCAGCGTGCGTGGCAGTCTGGATACCTAGCGTAATTTGGCGAATCTCAATTTTGTCTGACGAATCCACGATATCTACAAACGCCTTATTGTTACCTTGATCCACCGCTTGGAGCGGAACAGCCAACGCGTCGCCCTTGCCCTCGAGCATAAGCGTGGCTTCCGCGTACAACCCAGGCACCAGGACATGATTTGGATTGGGCACATCCACTTCCGTGTGCATGGTGCGTGTTTCTTCCTTAACGTCCACCGAGAAGCGGGCCACCCTCCCGGGAAAAGCGTGGTTCAGTGACGGAACCGAAACCTGTACCGGATCGCCGACGCGAATGTATTTCACGTAGGGTTCAGGCACCGGAATCACTAGGCGGAACTTGTCGTCCTGGGAAAGCTTCACCAGCGGCAGCGCTTGAGTGCTGGAGGTGGTACCTGCCTGCATCAGTGTCCCCAGATTGGCGTACCGCTGCGTGACCACACCATTGAAAGGTGCCGTGATTTTGGAATAATCGAACAGCACTTGATCGTGCTGACGCTTGGCCTGCGCGAGCTCGAGCTGGCTCTTGGCGGCTTCCAGGCTCGATTCGGATGCTTCTACCTGCGCTTGCGCCGCGAGATCCTTTCCCTGCGCGTCGTCTACTTCCTGTTGCGCCACTAACCCGGGCTTCGACTTCGCAACTCCGTTCAGACGATCGTACTGCAGATGCAAAACCTTGCTCTGCACCTGCGAACGGTTGAGCTCGTGTTGGGCATGCGTGATCATATCGGATGCGTTCTTGATTGCGGCATCATCCTGTTGCAACTGGAGTTCAAGTTCCGGGATCTCCAGCACCGCCATCACTTCACCCGTTTTCACGCGGCTGCCATAATCGACGTTGAGCGTCTTCACGAATCCGGATTCTTTGGCGTACACGTCGATTTCCTGGAACGGGACCAGTTCGGAGGAAATGGTCATGGTCCTCCCTAGCGCGCGGCGGCCCACTTTGACGACCCCTACAGACACACCTTCGGTCTCCGGGGCCACTGTGTTGGCGCTGGTCTCATTCCTCGTGCACGAGGTTATAAGGAACGCGCCCAGGACTGCTGCCGCCGCCAGTGAGGACGACACCGCGAAGTTCGTCTTCACGCGCAATCCTCGGCTCCCTTTAACCGCTCGGCCAGCCCCTCGAGTGAAAACTCGCGCGAGCGGCAATAATTGATCAGTTCGCGCTCCTCGCCTCGGATCTTGGACGCTTCTTCAGGGATCCGAGAGATCAGCTCTAGCGGAATTGTGATGATGCCGTGCCGGTCGCCTTGCAGCAAATCTCCGGGCGAGATTTTCAAACCTCCAATTTCCACTGGCTCTCCGAAGTCCACCAAATGAGCGTAGGCGTGCGAAACCGACAAGCTCCCGGCGAACAAGTGAAAACCCATATGCCGGATCGCGGGCACATCGCGCACAGACCCGTTGGTAATGTAGCCGACGCTCCCCAATGCCATGGCGATGGACGCATGAATTTCTCCGACGAACGCACCGAAACCGGGAACATGGTCGACATCCTGGAGCACGATCACGCTCGGCTTGGGAATGGACGCAACGTACTTCCAGAAATCGATTCGATCGTAGTAGCAGCGGCCCGACATCGGAGCGAAGGAGCTTCGGATTCGTCCCGTCGCCGCGTAGCCGAGCATGGACCGAAAATTCGGGAATCGGCACCGCGCTCCGCCACCGGCGAAACCTTCGTTGCGCAGCCGGACGTTAAAGGTTTCGATTGCATTCGAAACGGTGCAGGTGTCGAGCTCAGCTATCTTTTCGAGCTGCGCACTCATGGGCAGGGACTTGCTAGGCATCGATACTGGACGCTATTTTTAACATAGTCAGCATCACCTTGCCTCCCCAATACCAATCAGTTGGTATTTCCCGACTTAATCTTCAGTAGCGCCTTCTCGGATTGCGGTCAATCGGTTAGGCTGAGAATAGGACATCTTGCCAGATTCCGCAAGTACTTCCCCGCGCGGTCACGAACGGCTGCTCGTCGGCAGCCGGCTGACTCTAGCCCTTGGGTTTGGCAGTCTTCTGCTCATAATGGCCTTGTCGGGCCTGGATGCCTTACGTGTACTCCAGAACTTCCGCCACAGCGAGGCGCAAATCCGCCGCCAATTTCTGTATAGGAACCACGTCTTGAATGACATCCGTTCGGAGGTTTATGTTTCAGGAACCTATGTTCGCGATTATCTCCTGGACCCTGAAACGGCGCGGGCCGAAGGCTTCCGTAAAACCCTGGAACAGGTCCGCTCGCAAATGGAGACGGCTCTCCAGTCCTATGCCGGGCAACTCAATCCGGAAGAAGCGCAGCACTACGCGGCGCTGAAAAACGAACTGGCGCGGTATTGGGACATCCTGGCGCCAGTCTTCAAGTGGAGCGCCGCCGAACGGCGTAGCATCGGATACGCGTTTCTGCGCGACGATGTTTTCCCGCGCCGCCAGAACATGCTCGCGATTGCCGATCGCATTGCGGCTCTCAACGAACAGCAGTTAAACGCAGCCAACGACCAGGTGTCCGGGCTACTGGCCGATTTTGAACTGCGGATCGGAGTGACACTGCTGATCGCGCTCGTACTAGGACTCGGCATGGCTGCATTCAGCGTGCGGCGGATTCTCAGGCTAGAGCAGCAAGCGCATGCCCAGTTCCTCGCGGTCGCCGAAGCGCGCAGCCAGCTTCAGGATCTTTCAGCCCGCCTGGTTCAAACCCAGGAAACCGAGCGCAAGGCTATATCGCGCGAGTTGCATGATGAAGTGGGCCAGTCACTCTCGGCGGTCTTGATCGAGTTGCGCAATCTCGCCTCCGGCTTGGGCACGCGCGCCGATGAACACACGCGCAGCCAGGTGGATCTGATCAAGAGCCTAGTGGAAGGCACTGTGGGTGTCGTGCGGAACATGGCGCTGCTGCTTCGCCCGTCCATGCTCGACGATCTGGGGCTCGTGCCGGCGTTGCGCTGGCAGGCGCGCGAAGTTTCCAAGCGAACTTCCATCGACGTGAGCGTGGCGGCGGAGACCCGCTCAGAAGATTACCCGGACGCCTACAAGACCTGCATCTACCGTATCGTGCAAGAAGCATTGAATAATTGCGAGCGCCACTCGCACGCTGATACGGTACGAATCCGAGTTCAAGAAGAGCGAGACCGGCTCCGGCTTTCGATCCAGGACAACGGCTGCGGCTTCGATTTCGAGCAAACGAAGGGCATGGGGCTGCTGGGAATCCAGGAACGAGTGGCAAGCCTGCATGGCACTTGCGGCGTTCACTCCTCTCCCGGAGGCGGAACATTACTCACGGTCGACTTGCCCTTCCGATCGAGCACCATGCAAGGAGAAACCAATCTTGGAAGCGGCGGCGCGCGACAAGAAAATCCGCATCCTATTGGCTGACGACCATACGGTGGTCCGGCGCGGTCTGCGGCTTTTGCTAGAAGGACAGCCCGAGTTCAGCGTCGTCGCAGAAGCCTCGGATGGGAAACAGGCCGTCGATGCCGCGCAGGCCAGTCGGCCCGACGTCGTCGTGCTCGACATCGCCATGCCGAATCTTAACGGCATCGATGCCGCGCAGCGCATTCTCGCCTCGAACCCGGGCGTAGCGATTGTCGTGTTGAGCATGCATTCCGACGAAGGCTACGTTTTGCGCGCGCTCAAAGCAGGCGCCAAGGGCTACTTGCTGAAGGACGCGGCTGAGGGAGATCTGATCGAGGCGATCAAAACCGTGACACGGGGAAAAACATTCTTCAGCTCGGAAATCACAAAGATGTTAGCCGAGGACTACGTACGCGAGATTCGCGCGCGGGGTTCCGAGGACAGTTATGAACTACTGACACCACGCGAGCGCGAAATTCTCCAACTCCTGGCCGAAGGCAAATCGAACAAAGACATTGCAGGAATGCTGAATCTTAGCCTGTACACCGTGGAGACGCACCGGCGGAATCTCCAGGACAAGCTCAACGTCCACAGTTTCGCCGAGCTGATCCTTTACGCCGTGAGGAAAGGCGTTATTTCGTAGCCGCGGCATTGGTTCTGCACGTGGCGTTCCAATAGAACCACGCCAGTCTCACATTGCGCAAAAGATCTTCTTCGCTCAGCGGCCTACGTACGACGTCGTCCTCGCCGTTGGACACCACGGCATTCCACAAATACTCATCGACGATGCGGGAAACCAGTAGAACGCAGGCGCCGTGCGATGCGGCTGCCAAGGATGACATCGAGTTTCGCCAGTCCGCCGGCTCGGCTTCGCGGTCCAACAGAACAATCTGGGGCTGGACTTTCACGAGCATCTCGCGTGCTTCATCACACGACGAGGCAAAAGCAACGGCCGAGGAATGCCGGGCCGAAAGCTCGCGCAGTAACTTTCGGTCGGATGCCGACGGGAATATACCCACGAGCTTGATTGCCGCTCCGCACCGGTCTTATAGGGCGTCGTCAGCAGGGTCCAATCGTGACTTTTCCACGTAGCATTTCCTTGACAAAACGATTTCCTTGGGCCGAATAACGCCGCTCGCCAGGCGTTTTAAGGCCTCGATTTCACTCGGAGTCGGCTTCGGATTTGCGGCCGCAACGACCATTTTGTCGAAGGAGCTCAGCTTATCACAGGACTCCCGCGCCTAAAATCGATGCCGATTGGCCTGCATGTCAGGAGACAACCATCAGGGAAACAACCATGGAGCGCCCATCCGCTGGCAGCAGGTCCCGTTGTGGGAATTACCCCGTGAAACGCGCTTACCGTATCCGATGTGGTGCGAGAGCCAAGCTCGTACGCGTTGCCGAAAGCATAATCCTTTCGGCACACGGCAGGCTGAGGGCGCGTTAAGCACCCTCCTCACCATTCGGGTAGCCGCGCTCGCGCACCTCGCGTAAGCAGCACTCGAAGCGTTCCATACGCCAGGCCCTCATCCGTTCCTGCAAGTAAGGCCGGAATGGATCGAGCTTGCCCGGCTGTTTCGCTCGCGGCCCATACACTGGCACCCCTTCTGGGCGTAGCAGATATGCTGATGGTCTTCCGGTCGTAGCCGGTCAGCCGACTGATGGGACGGATGCTTAGCCCTTGTCGCTTCAGCTCTTCAAGCTCCTGCACGTCTTTCACCCTCAACACATCCGGCACCTCCTCCTTCCAGAGTCGCTGCTGGTTTTAGCTGCGGTTAGGAGTGGCGGATTTTTCGGCCGGTACTATGAGGATTTTTGCCTGGCGCTGACAAGAGCCTCGAAGTCCGATTTTTCTTTTGTAACCTTCGGCGGCAATAACAGTATAGGCCCCAAGCGGGACCTTTCGAGGATTTTGTACGCTAAGGACCCAATGTTTTTAGGAGCCACTGTGCCGTTGTGAGGCAGTGGACTCCCTGACAGCAGAGTTCGCCAAACCGGTGGATGACTGAAGTATGCGCGCGTCATTTTCCAAGGGCCACGGCGGGATGAGTCTTCGCACTGTCGCCTGGCTACTCTATTCGGTGTTCCTGCCGGTAGTTGCTTCAGCCCAAGAAAAACCCGACTCTGAGCTCCTATTGTTCATCAACCAGATCAAGGCCGTCGATCACCACACTCACGCCCTACCAGCCCCGAATCCCGCCGCAAAAGTCGTGAGTTCGGTAGACCCATTAGGCACCAGCCCGCCCTTCTTCTCGGTTCGACAACGGGAGACGAATCCAGAGTGGATCGCGGCGTGGCGGGCCTTGTACAGCTACCCGCACCAGGACGCCAGTACTGAGCACGTTCGAGAGGCGATCAGTGCGAAGCAGCGTCTAATCCAGGAAAAGGGAAAGGAGTATCCCGCGTGGATACTCGACCAGGTCGGCATTGAGTTCGCTCTGATCAATGCACCGGCGCTAGGGCTCGGACAGACCGAACCGCGATTTCGCTTGGTTCCCTACGCAGACGGTTTCCTGTTCCCGTTTCCCATGGCCGATTTTCGCGGCAACCCGCCGCAATTGCGGCGTGCAGAGGTCGGGCTCGACAAGGCACCGCCGCCGTGGGAGGAGTATCTGGCCTTGGTAAGCAGTCGGCTTCGGCAGTGGAAGGCGAAAGGCGCGGTGGCCGTCAAGTTCACCATTGCGTACTATCGGCCGTTGGATTTCGCGCCTGCGGCGGAAGGGGACGCAAAGAAAATCTACGATCGATACTTCCAGGACGATGCGACGCAGCCGCGCGACTACCGGACAGTTGATTACAAGACCCTGCAGAACTTTCTGTTTCGTCACGTCGTGCGCGAGGCCGGGCGCAACGGATTGGCAGTGCACGTTCATACGGGCGAGGGTGGCGGTCCGTTTTTCGGAGTCGCCGGATCGAATCCGCTGCTGTTGGACTCGGTCCTGAACGATGTCGCTCTGTCGCAAACAACCTTCGTCTTGGTGCACGGTGGCCCCCCTTTTGATCGTGCACTGAGTGCGCTGATCCAAAAGCCAAATGTGTATGCCGATGTGTCAGCCCAGACGTTCTTTCATTCGCGTCACGACTTGAGCGAAACACTACGGCTCTGGCTTTGGGCGTTTCCCGAGAAGGTCCTCTTTGGTACGGACGCGTTCACGATGACTCCACTGCGTGGCTGGGAAGAGATGACGTGGCTGGCCACGAAGACAGGGCGGGAGGCGTTAGCGCTTGCTTTGACTCAGATGATCGCGGCGGGCGACATTACGCGTGCCCGTGCCGAAGAAATAGCGCGCATGGTTATGCGCGACAATTCGATCCGGCTCTACAAGCTCGCACTGTAAGCCGGCTTATTCTGTCTTATACGAGCTGGCGCTGGTTGTGATCTCGCCGATATTGTCTGGCGATGATCTTTGACATCATCTACAACTTTCACCATGACCGCGGCGGTGTCTCGGCGTTTGGGCCGTGATGATTTTATTTGCCAGTTTTGCTTTGCGCCGCGCGCCCATTGTGAATGGACCGGCCAAGTAATCTCCTTTTTGGAACCCGTTGCAGTTCGGTCGTTGGCCTTCCGCAAGCCACCACCGCTTTCCGTGATGCAAACTAGCCCGCGGAATTGGGTCAATGGAAAGCCTGCGGAAGTGCTGACCGCGGTGGGCTACCCTGCGCCGGTGGATGGATACCAGGTGAATTTTCGAGCGCCTCCCGACACCGCAAAGGGACCTGCCAGCATTCAGGTAAGCGCCGCCTGGATTTCATAAGTACACCAGTGAGTATTCCGATCCATGAAACTGTTGTGAGCGGGATGAGGCCATGGCCGGACAATCTTGCTAAGTCGCCTTCGCCGACAGTTAGT
>Ga0126373_10002087_pt1 | contig 14595 bp, 9 predicted proteins | sample PanSoiMetPlot_11_FD_92545 | JGI IMG/M metagenome (GOLD analysis project Ga0126373, IMG submission 92545) | Tropical forest soil microbial communities from Panama - MetaG Plot_11 | ecosystem: Environmental > Terrestrial > Soil > Tropical forest > Bulk soil | place: Panama | collected 2016-02-17 | reverse complement strand
GTTGATGAACTCTTTGAGTTGTTCGTAACCCTCCACGTGATTGTAGTCAGCTGGGACGTAATAGAGATTGGCGCCGAACTGCTGCCAAACGGATTCATCTTTAAGACCGGTGCGAGAAAACTGGCTCACCGCCTCGCGCATCTTGTTGCGAAACATTTCATGGGTCATTTCGCTGCGCGCGCAACCGACCACGGCGAAGCGCTCGGGCAAACGCCGCTCCAGGGCGAGATTATAAAGCGCGGGAATCAACTTTCGTTTGGTGAGATCTCCGGAGGCGCCGAAGATCGTCAAGACGCATGCAGGGGGCAGTTTTTGCTGCGCCAATCCGCTCGCCGCATAGGCATCAGAATTAATGGACATCAGCGTATTCCTCTTTTGTTATCTAGTCTTACTGTCCATCACAGTGGGGCCTGTAAAGCCCACCCGTTGCAAACCGGCGCTTGTGCAGGGCGCATAGGCGTCGGCTCATCGGCATCAGCTCAGGACGGCAACTGTTTCGCGCGCGATCATCAACTCTTCATCGGTCGGGACGACCATAGCGATCCGCTCGCCATCCCGGGTAATGCAGCCGTTACTGCGGGCGCCGTGCAGCGCGTTGCGTTCGGGATCGAGTTCGAAACCGAAGAACCCCAGCTGCTCGATTACTTTGGCGCGGATTGGCGATGCGTTTTCGCCGATCCCGCCTGTGAAAATTACCGTTCCTAACTGGCCGAGCGATACAAACAACGCGGCAATCGTCTTCGCCAAGCGATAGCAAAAAACCTCAATCGCGAGGCCGGCGCGTCTATCACCAGAGGTCGCCGCTCCGATCAGCTCGCGCATATCGTTGCTTAGACCCGAAAGTCCCAAAAGTCCGCTGGCATTATTTAAAACGTCGGCAACATGGTCCAAGGTCCAACCCAACTGTTCTTGGAGATGAGCATGCAAACCCGGGTCAACATCGCCGCTCCGCGTTCCCATGACCAACCCCTCCAGAGGCGTCAGGCCCATGGTCGTTTCGACGCTCTTACCGCCGAGAACCGCACAAGCGCTGCAGCCATTGCCGAGATGGACGCTGACGAACGCGCACGCTCCCAGAGGTTTTCCGAGCATACTCGCCGCTCGCTCCGTTACGAATCGATGGCTCGTGCCGTGAAAGCCATAGCGACGAATGCTGTGTTCGGCGTACAGGTTATACGGAATCGCGTAGAGGTAGGCCCGCGGCGGCAACGTTTGGTGAAAGGCGGTATCAAAGACCGCTACCTGCGGCAGCCCCGGGAAGAGCCGCTGCGCGGTTCGGATTCCCATTATGTTGGCGGGATTGTGCAGCGGTGCCAGATGATTGCAATTTTCGATGGCTGACAAAACTTGCTCGTCGATCCGGCGTGACGCCGAAAACGTCTCGCCGCCATGGACGACGCGATGACCAACGGCGAGCAGCTCTTTTTGCAGGCCGTTTCTTTCCCTGAGAATTGAAGCGATCGAATGCAGCGCCCGCTCATGGTTCGCGGCGCCTAAGAATTGCGAGCTCATTCCGTGAGGCGCGGTATATTTTAGTTGTGCGTTCTCCTCGCCGATGCGCTCGACGCTGCCGCGAATTACATGGCTGCTCGTCTCATGATCGATGGCCGAAAACTTGATGGAGGAGCTGCCGCAGTTGATCACCAGAACGCTGCCGCTCTTAATCACGGCTGCTTGTTCTCCAGAATAGTATCAGCCAGAGAGGCGTTACTCTCCGGATGGCCGAGAGACGAGCCGTGCACCAGGCTGACCGGGGATTCTCCAACTACAGAGTTGTTGCCCTCGCTTACACGTATAGCGGTCAGATGCATGAGCGTCGCGTGTGTGCCGTCGACTGCAGGGCCACTCGCTTCCGATCCGGGTTCCAGGCGTTGGTACTCTCCCGAAGCGGTCATAATCCATGCCTGCCGGCGATCCCTGAGATTGATGTCGAGGACCTCCCAGAGCCGCTGGCGCAAAGCGGGAGCGAGAACCGGAGTAACCACCTCCACGCGCCATGATAGGTTTCGCTCCATCCAGTCCCCTGAACCGATGTAAAAATCGCCATTGCAAGGATCGCTGGCACCGTTGGCGAAATAAAAGATGCGCGAATGCTCGAGGAAACGCCCAATGATCGATCGAATGGTAATCGTTTCCGTCTGACCGGGAACTCTCGGTCGCAGGCTGCAGAAGCCACGGATGACGAGATCGATGGGCAGGCCTTCGCGCGACGCAGCGACCAAAGCCTCACACACCTGCTCATCCTGGAGTTGATTCATTTTTGCCACGATACGCGCCGGCCTCCCGGCTTTGTGGTGTTCGACTTCGCGCTGGATCAGCGCAATAAAACGGTCGCGCATGTTCCAGGGCGCAACCAGGAGCCGGTTGAACTTAGGCGTGCGCGCGCGTCCGGTCAAATATTGGAACAGCTGCACGACGTCGCCGGTGATTTCAGGGTCGCACGTGAAGAGCCCGAAATCCTCGTACAGGCGCGCAGTCTTTTGGTTATAATTGCCGGTGCCGATGTGGCAGTAGCAGCGCAGCCCATCGCTCTCCTGACGCACCACCAACGCGATCTTGGCGTGGATCTTCAGCTCAAGAACCCCGAACGAAACATGGGCGCCGACTTTTAGCAGCGCATCCGCCCAGTGAAGATTCCTGTTCTCGTCGAATCGAGCCTTAAGCTCGATGACACAGGCGACCTGTTTGCCGGTTTCCGCTGCCATGACCAGCGATTTGACAAACGGCGTGTCGTCGCCTACCCGGTAGACGGTCATCTTAATGCCGAGCGTGTTCGGATCGGTGGCGCCCTCTCGAATAAAGCGCTCCACGCTAGCATCGAAGCTTTCATAGGGAACGTGCACAAGCAGGTCCCCACGCTTGATCGGGTTAACGAGTGGTACATTCTCGTTCCTAAAAGCCGCCGGCACCCGCGGCGTCCAGGGTGGATCGCGCAAATCGGGCAAGTGCAGGCCGGCAATCGTCCAGAGCGTGTTAAAGTCAAACGGCCCAGGCAGATCATAGGCTTCTTCCTCGGTGAGCTCCAGGAGCGACAGCAATCTCTCGCGGAGCGTCGGGTCCGGGTCGGGGCCAAACTCGATGCGCACGGCGGGTTCATAACGGCGTAGCCGGATGCGCTCGGCTACGACTTCGCGAACGCTTTCACTGGAATTGCCTTCCCAGTCGACCTCAGCGTCGCGGGTAATCCGAAAGAGGGTGTGATCGTGGGTTTCGAGGCCGGGAAACAAATCACCAAGGTGCTGCCGCACAATTTCCGCCAAACTGATGAACCAATGGCTGTCCGCAGGGCTCTCCTCACGAACCTTGATCCAGGGGGTAAGGCCCGTAGCCACTTTAACGCGGCCATACAACGGCGTGTGGGAGCCGGGCTCCTGCAGGCGGCACACCCAGGAGAGCGAAAGATTGGAAAGAAACGGAGTCGGGTGCGCGGAGTCAACAACTAGAGGGGTTAGCGCCGCGAGAACGTTTTGCTGGAAGAATGTCGTCGCCGCAAGACGCTGCCGCTTGGTCAGATCTTTCCAGCTCAGGATTCGGATGCCATGCCGCTCAAGTTCAGGCAGTAGCGTGGCAAAGCATGCCTTTTGCTGTTGGACCATGCCGACGGTTACGGCTCGGAGATCTGCCAGGAGTTTGGCGTGACTAGGTTTGTCTTTCTCGACTCGCAACACCGCGATGCGCTTCATGAAAAACTCATCCAGGTTGGACGTAAAAATGGCGAGGAACTTAATGCGCTCAAGCAATGGGGTGCGCTCGTCCAAAGCCTCCGCCAGGACGCGCCGATTGAATTCCAGCCATGCGAGGTCGCGATCAAACCAAACTTGTTCGAGATTTTGCGTCATCATCTTCCCGTTACCTTTGCAGAAAATTCTCTTTGGTTAAGCCACTAGTAAGACGAAGCTGGGATACCCAGCTGGTGCAGCCAGACCTGTATCACCAAATCCGAAAAGTGCCAACAATTGAACCCAAGCTTCATCTTTTCTTCATGTTCTAGTAACAATCGGAACTTGAGCTTCATGTGATTGTCATTATTCTCTAATCGTAGCTTGATTAGTCTCTGACATGTGGAACCAAAATCATACCAACTGATGCAGTGTAACCAGCTCCCAGCCAGCCGAGGATGGCCATTGCTGCTGGAGGGATAATGGAGGTTGCGCCAGTGCAGATTAGTCCTGAAGACCCCATGTCTAAGTTCAAAAAGTTAAGTTGTATGTTTACTGATGGAAGGAGATTATTTTTATGTCGACCGCAATTCTAACCCGTGAAGAAGCGAAACAAAGCTCGCAGGAGAAAAAGCCACGATCCGATAAGTTGCCGCGAGGTGCCGAAGAGCTGAAAAAACTCGATGCCTATTGGCGCGCGGCGAACTATCTCTCGGTGGGGCAGATTTATCTTTATGATAACCCGCTCCTCAAAGAACCCTTGACCAAAGAGCATGTCAAACCTCGATTGCTCGGCCACTGGGGAACCACGCCCGGTCTCAATTTTATCTATGCACACCTGAACCGCGTGATTAAGAAGTACGATCTCGACATGATCTATGTCACAGGGCCGGGTCACGGCGGGCCCGGTTTGGTGGCCAATACTTACCTTGAGGGAGTCTATAGCGAGGTCTATCCGAATATTTCGCAGGACGAAGAGGGGGTGAAAAAGCTGTTCACGCAGTTTTCGTTCCCGGGTGGTATCCCAAGCCATGTCGCGCCGGAGACCCCCGGCTCGATTCACGAGGGAGGAGAGCTAGGTTACGCTATATCGCACGCCTATGGCGCAGCTTACGATAACCCAACCTGATCGTCGCCTGCGTCGTCGGAGACGGTGAGGCCGAGACCGGGCCCATGGCGACGAGCTGGCACTCGAATAAATTTTTGAACCCAGCGACCGATGGGGTCGTGCTGCCGATCCTCCACCTGAACGGCTACAAGATCGCCAATCCCACCGTGCTCGCACGAATCAGTCACGAAGAGCTCGATCATCTCTTTCGCGGCTATGGTTACACGCCGCATTTCGTCGAGGGTGACGAGCCGGAAAAGATGCACCAGCTCATGGCCGGCACGCTTGACGCCATCATTGAAGAGATCCAAAACATCAAGGCAGCTGCGACGGGCAACGGTCAGACCCAGCGGCCGCTTTGGCCGATGATTATTCTGCGCTCACCCAAGGGATGGACCGGACCAAAAGAAGTTGACGGCAAGAAGACCGAAGGTTTCTGGCGCTCCCACCAGGTGCCGATGGGCGAGATGCACGATAATCCAGCGCACGTGAAACTGCTCGAACAGTGGATGAGGAGCTATCGCCCCGAAGAATTATTCGATGCAAATGGGCGATTCAAGCCGGAGCTCGAAGAGTTAGCTCCTAAAGGCAATCGACGGATGGGCGCAAACCCCCATGCCAATGGCGGCATATTACTAAAGGACCTGAAACTGCCGGATTTTCGGGATTATGCCATCGAAGTATCAATCCCAGGAACGGTAAATGCTGAAGCAACCCGGGTGATGGGACAATTCCTTCGCGATGTCATGCAGCGCAATCTGGAGACTAAAAACTTCCGGATTTTCAGTCCCGACGAGAACAATTCCAATCGTTGGCAAGATGTGCTCGACGTCACGAAGCGCGCATGGAATGGTGAAATCCTATCCTACGACGACAGCTTGGCGCCCGACGGCAGGGTCATGGAGATGCTTTCAGAGCACCAGTGTCAGGGTTGGCTGGAAGGGTATCTGCTCACCGGCCGCCACGGATTCTTTTCCTGTTACGAGGCTTTCATCCATATCATCGACTCAATGTTCAATCAGCACGCGAAGTGGCTGAAAGTCTGTGACGGCATTCCGTGGCGCAGGCCCATCGCGTCGCTCAACTATCTTCTCTCCAGCCATGTCTGGCGGCAAGATCACAACGGTTTCTCGCACCAAGACCCCGGTTTCATCGATCATGCGGTCAACAAAAAAGCGGAGGTCATTCGCGTCTATTTGCCGCCCGACGCCAATTGCTTGCTGAGCGTCACGGATCACTGTCTCCGGAGCCGGAATTATGTGAACGTAATCGTCGCCGGAAAACAGCCAGCCCCCCAGTGGCTCACAATGGATCAGGCGATCAAGCATTGCACGGCCGGCGTCGGCATCTGGGAATGGGCCAGCAACGATCAGGGCGGAGAGCCCGACGTCGTCATGGCCTGCTGTGGCGATGTACCGACCCTGGAGACTCTTGCCGCCGTGGAGATGCTGCGCCAGCACGCGCCGGAGCTGAAAATAAGGGTGGTCAACGTTGTCGATCTCATGACCCTGCAGCCGAAAGAGGAGCATCCGCACGGACTCTCGGACCAGGAATTTGATGTTCTGTTTACCAAAGACAAACCGATCATCTTTGCATTTCACGGTTATCCCTGGCTGATCCACCGGCTCACCTACCGGCGCGCCAACCACAACAACCTCCACGTGCGTGGCTATAAAGAGGAAGGAACCACCACCACGCCCTTCGATATGGTGGTGCTAAACGACATGGATCGCTTCCATCTTGTGGGGGACGTGATTGATCGTGTGCCGCAGCTTGGGGCCAAAGCCGCTTACGCCAAACAGGCGATCCGCGACAAACTGATCGAGCACACGCAGTACATTCACAAGTACGGCGAGGACATGCCCGAGATCCTGAACTGGCAATGGGGACTGAAAGGGAGCAAAGCCGGCGAGCGGAAGCCTGCGGATACTGCGGCGGACTTCTGACGCTGAATCCAGCAATCCGCAAGACGACCGAACAGCGGGGCTGGGCTTCTAAAAAGAAAGAGGAGATTGATTATGGCGAAGCGTGCACCAACTGTAAGTCATAGCACCACGGACGCCGCCCTCGAGCGCCGGCTTGAACGTTTAGGTCTGACCGGCAAGGAAGACGACTGGACCGATCGTTACTTATTGTGCGAGCACCTCGTGGATCCGCCGACGGCGCATCCCCGGCAGCGGTTCGAGGCCGTCGCCAAATTCATCCGCGACCTGGTGGCGCACCGCTGGGTGAAGACCCGGCAAGCCCGGGAGAAGGCCAACCCGAAGAGAGTTTATTATTTGTCGATGGAGTTTCTGATCGGCCGCACGCTCAACAACAACATGATGAACCTCGCCGCCGAGCCTCTAGTTCAGAGAGCGATGAAATACGAAGGCTGGAATTTTCCACAGTTATTGGAAGAAGAGCCGGACGCGGGTCTAGGTAATGGCGGCCTCGGGCGTTTGGCGGCTTGTTTTATCGACTCGCTGGCGACGCTGCAATTCTCTGCCATGGGTTATGGCCTCCGCTACGAGTACGGAATCTTTCATCAAGCAATTCGCGACGGCTATCAGGTGGAAGAGCCGGACAACTGGCTCCGCCGTCCCGATCCCTGGGAAATCGGCCGCCCCGGCAAGATGTACCCGGTTCAGCTCGCGGCCAGCATCGAACTGCAGGGCTCGGCAATCCGCATGATTCCCAACCGGCCCTCCACTTTGCTCGGTGTCGCCTACGATCGGCCCGTCGTCGGCTATGGGGCGGGTTGCTCCAACACTCTGCGCCTGTGGGCGGCGGCTGCTCCGGCATCTTTCGATTTCGGCGAATTCTCCCACGGCGATTTCGTCGGCGCGGTGATTGAGAACGTGGAAGCGGAATCGCTTACCCGGGTTCTCTATCCCGACGATTCCACCGAGGCGGGCCGGACGTTGCGCTTTCTGCAGCAGTACTTCATGGTCAGCTGCTCGCTTCAAGATATCATCGACCGTTTCCACATCACCGAACGAAACGAGTGGTCAACCCTCCCGGACCGGGTGGCGATCCAGCTCAACGACACTCACCCTGCGATTGCTGTTGCGGAATTGATGCGCATCTTGCTCGACGAGGCAAGGCTCGGCTGGGACGAGGCCTGGGATCTTACCAAACGCACCTTAGCCTACACGAATCACACCTTGCTTCCCGAGGCTTTGGAGAAATGGCCCATCGAGTTGTTCGAGACGCTCATTCCGCGCCATCTCGAGATTATTTACGAGATCAATCGTCGCTTTCTTGACGATGTTAAACAGCGATACCCGGGAGACGAACAGCGGATCAGCCGCATGAGTCTTGTTGAGGATCAACCAGCACGCAAGGTGCGCATGGCTCATCTGGCCGTCGTCGGCACGCACAGCACCAACGGCGTGGCGAAGATTCACTCCGATCTCTTGCGCAAGTCGGTCTTGAATGATTTCGCCGAGATGTTTCCCGAGAGGTTTAACAACAAGACCAATGGCGTGACGCCGCGCCGCTGGCTACAGCAAGCCAATCCTTCCCTCTCGCGCTTGATCACCGAGGCGATCGGCGGCGACGATTGGGTCATCGAAACCGACCAGCTCCGCGATCTCAAGACTCTCGCGGACGATGCGAGCTTCCAAGAGCGCTTTCGCCAGGCCAAGCGGGAGGCCAAGAGCCGCTTTGTCGATTGGCTCAAAGGTTCATCGGGTGAAGTTGTCGATCCCAATACCATCTTTGACTGTCAGATCAAAAGGATTCACGAATACAAGCGCCAACTTTTGAACGTGCTCCATATCGTGGTTCTCTACAACCGGCTGCGTCAAAATCCGAATTTGGACTTTACGCCGCGCACTTTTTTCTTTGCCGGCAAAGCGGCGCCTGCCTATCACTTCGCCAAGCTGATCATCAAGCTAATTAATAACGTTGCCGGCACCATCGACGGCGACCCGGCGATGCGCGGGCGGCTGAAGGTGCTGTTCCTGCCGGACTACAACGTTACTTTAGCCGAACGGTTGATTCCCGCAAGCGACGTATCCGAACAGATTTCCACCGCCGGGTATGAAGCCAGCGGTACCAGCAATATGAAGTTCATGATGAACGGCGCGTTGACCATCGGCACACGGGATGGCGCCACCATTGAGATGGCGGAAGAGGCCGAGGAAGAAAACTTCTTTCTCTTCGGTCTGACCGCCGATCAGGTGGCCGGCAGCCGTGGCTGGTACAATCCGTTCTGGCATTATGAGAACGAGCCGGAGACCCGCGAAGCGCTCGACCTTATTTTCAACGATCATTTTAGCCGCTATGAGCCGGGGATCTTCGACCCGATCCGCGACACGCTTTTAAATCGCGGCGACTACTACATGCACCTGGCCGATCTCAAAGGCTATTTAGAAACCCAGGGTCGCGTCAGCGCCCTCTATGCTGATCCAAATGGCTGGGCCCGGAAAGCGATCATCAATGTGGCGTGCTCCAGCCGTTTCTCCAGTGACCGCACCATTAGGGAATACGCGGAGGAGATCTGGCACGCCAAACCCTCTCCGGTAGGCTAACCCGGCTTACTCATGCTGACGCCGAGAAGATATGGTTCAAAGTAATCGGACTGTGGCGTGACAAATTGAACGAAAGCGAACGAAGTCTTGAAAAATTCTTTCACCCAACCAGTCGCCCTTCGCCGGCCTGCAATTCTTCGGGCAAGTCGATATTGCACCGGGCAACGGCATCATGACCGTTAGACTCAATATCGATGGCTTCAGCGTGTTCGATCGAAAGCCCGTAACTGGCGCGAAACCATAGAACAAGCATCGTTAAACGCCAACCCCAAGGCAGTCCGGAGTTCCGGTTCAAGGTTCAAGTTCAAAGCGAGCTCGGCTTAAGGCAAGAGAACGAAATCGTCATAATCGGCCGCGGCCACGCTTCGGGTCGAATCCGAGCTGCTCATCAGTGCGATGCCCTGGACTCTTCCCGGTTCGATATCGAAGAATTTCTTGTAATCGTCATAGAAATTGACCTTCTCCTGAAACCATTTGTTCAGGTCGGACATGCCGGTTCTGACGATTACAACTCTGGCGCGGCTATAAAGCGGATGAACAAAGCGGGAGCCCTCGGGCACCACCCCGCTCCACATGTATTTGATGATGCGCGGTAGTATTTGGTTGTCGAAGATCACGTAAACTTGCGCCACCGTGTCGTGCTTGTCCGAGAGCCGTTCGTCGGCGCCCGTGGGAAATTCCCGGGCGCGCCAGCGCCATGATAAATGCTGCTGTTGTTTCGGTTCGAAGCGGTGTTCAAGGCCGATTTGAATCCCTTGTTTCTCGGCGCGTGCGCGGAGGAAACGGTTGCCGCTTTCCGTTTCGATCTTGTAGATCTTGCGGGCATCGCTCTTCGCCATGCGCCACTTATCCGGGAATACTCCATTGGCGTAGGTCTCGAAATTTTCCAAGACGAGGCTCTGTCCAACCAGTTCAACCGCCACTGCCTTGGGCAGGTTTGCTGGAAACAGAAAGATAACCCCGAACAGCGCGGTCACGGCGGCGAAAATTATCAGCTTAGCGAGGACGAATTTTTTTATTATCAATAGTGAACTTTGTAGCACGACGATATTACACATCTGTTAAACGAGCTCCAAGTTGACGTTAGGCCACTCCGCGATTCGCCCGTCAGTTGGTACTTTTCGCGCTTCTTACGTCCCGCGTAGTTATGCTCGAAGCGGGTCTAACCCGGCGGAAGAGAGCGCAAACTCGCGCAAAACGTCATGTTTTTGTAAAGAGACTGCAATAATTTCGTAACAATTGAATTCTAGCTATAAAGCCGTTTTGAGCGGCACAGCTCAGTGATCTGATTTTTCTGTTTGCCGGTAGGTCGCGCGCTGCGAATGCTAATTTTGCGTTTTTGGCTTTGACCGAAGACTCGCGCCATTTCACTGAGATCCAAACAAAGAAGCCACGGATGTTGTCATTTGCAAAGCGCATTTTGTTTATCGGTTTTGGGGCGGTTGCCCGGTGCACCCTGCCGATTTTGTTAAAGCACATTAGCGTCGATCCGCAACGGATCACGATTATGGATTTTGAGCCCAACGAGGCGTCTCTGAAGCCGTGGATCGACCGTGGCGTCAAGTTTATCAAGGATCGCGTGTCGCCGGAAAATCTCGGCACTTTACTGGGCCGTTACCTTTCGGCTGGGGACCTGTTGATCGATTTGGCATGGAATATCGACTGTTGCGAAATCGTTGCGTGGTGCCACGACCAGGGCGTGCTCTATGTCAACACCTCTGTAGAACTTTGGGACCCCTACGCCGGAGCGGACAACAAGCATCCCACAGAGCGGACACTCTATTGGCGCTACATGAAGCTCAGGCGAATGATCTCCGGTTGGAGCGAGCCTGGCCCGACGGCGGTGCTCGAACATGGGGCGAACCCGGGCCTGATCAGCCATTTTACCAAACACGCGCTTCAGGACATTGCTCAGCAAGCTCTGTCGGACAAAAAGTTCAATGGCGCACAGGCGGAGAAAATCGCTCACCACGCCAAGGCTCACGAATTCAATCATCTGGCCCATCAGCTCGGCGTCAAAGTCATTCACTGCAGCGAGCGTGATACGCAAATCACCAACGAGCCGAAGCAGGTCGACGAATTCGTCAACACCTGGAGCGTTGAGGGCTTCCGCGAAGAAGGAACCACCACCGCCGAGATGGGTTGGGGCACCCACGAAAAAGAGCTGCCGGCCTTGGCCTACGAGCACTCGGAAGGTCCGAGAAGCCAGATTTGCCTGGCGCGCATGGGCATCAACACGTTGGTGGCGAGCTGGGTGCCGCCGGATCACCATATCATCGGCATGGTCGTGCGGCACGGCGAGTCATTCAGCATCGCCGAGAAACTCACGGTTTGGGAAGACGGCAAAGCGATCTACCGGCCTACAGTACACTACGCGTATTGCCCCTGCGACTCCGCCATCGCTTCGCTCTACGAACTGCGCGGCTATAATTACAACCTGCAACCGCGCATCCGCATCATGACCGACGAAATCATCAGCGGGGCCGATATTCTCGGCGCGTTGGTGATGGGGCATCCGTACCGCTCGTGGTGGTGCGGCTCCGACCTCGACATCGAGGAGTCGCGTCGCCTCGTGCCGCACCAGAACGCCACCACTATGCAGGTGGCCATTTCCGTGGTTGCCGCCGTCGCCTGGATGTTCGAGAATCCGCGCCGCGGGGTGTGTGTCCCCGACGACCTGCCCCACGACTACGTGCTGGAGATCAGCAAACCCTACTTGGGCAAGTTTGTTTCCGTAGCCTCGGATTGGGACCCGTTGAAGCACCATGCCAACTTTTTTCGCGGCTACAATCAGCCCCGACGCGACACATCCGACCCGTGGCAATTCAAGAATTTTCTGATCACGGACGGAGATTAGCGTGGTCGGTTCACGTCCTGCGCTTGCTCGCGAATCCGGGTTGACACACGCGAACAGAAAATCATGGACCAAAAAACTCTAATTCGGTTGGCCAAGACCCACGGCACGCCGCTCGTCATAGTGGATCACAAAGTGCTGCGCGAGAATTACGCGCAGTTCCGCCAGCACTTGCCGCGCGTGCAAGTTTACTACGCGGTCAAGGCCAATAGCGACCCGGCCATCGTGCAGACGTTTTATGACGCGGGGGCCAGCTTCGACGTCGCCAGCATGGCCGAGTTTTTGAACGTGCACGAGAAGATCAAGGATCTCCCGGCCGAGCAGCGGCAAAACTTCATTTGGGATCGCGTTATCTATGCGAACCCGATCAAGGCGAACGAGACGCTGGAACAGTTGGATCCGTACAAGCCGTTGGTGACCTACGATAACCACGATGAGGTTCTCAAGATCGCGCGCTACGCGCCGCATTCGGGCCTAGTGTTGCGCCTGCGAGTGCCCAACACGGGGTCCATGGTCGAGCTGTCAAGCAAATTCGGCGCTTTGCCGGGGGACGCGGTGGACCTGATTGCCTTTGCTCACAATAACAAGCTCGAAGTCGAGGGATTGAGCTTTCACGTCGGCAGCCAGTGCACCAACGTGCAAAACTACGCTCAGGCCCTGCATCTGGCCGCCGGGATCTTCTCCGAGGCCAAGACGCGGGGCTTTGATCTCAAGCTGCTCGATATCGGGGGCGGCTTTCCCGCGCATTACGATGACACGGTCCCGGCGTTCAAGAACCTCGCCAAGACAATCAATACTGAGCTGGACCGGCTTTTTCCCGAACCGATCGAGATTCTTGCCGAACCGGGGCGGTTCTTGGTTGCCTCCGCCGCCACCGCCGTCGCCGAGATCATCGGCAAGGCGATTCGCGGCGGCAAATGCTGTTACTACCTCAATGACGGTGTCTACCACACCTATAGCGGAGTGATTTTTGACCATTGCCAGTATCATCTCAAGAGTTTCAAAAACGGCCCAACTCAGATCTGTTCTGTGTTCGGTCCCACCTGTGACGCCCTCGACACCATCAGTCTGGCTGAAGAGCTTCCCGATATGGAACTGGGTGAACTGGTCTACTCCGAGAACATGGGCGCCTACGCCGCCGCTAGCAGCACATTCTTTAACGGCTTCGCGCCGGCGAAGGTGGTACATGTAAATCAGTGATCCCAGTGAATGTCCTTCAGACCAGATTCGCCCAACAAAAAAACAAACTTACCGCAGCCAGATTTAAGCACACGGCGTTAAGCGTACCGCTCGACGCGGGCCGCTTGATTCGGTACATGCTTTGTGAAAGGTTCTATAAACCATAGTGGGAGTTGTTTTTATGGCCGCCAGTCAGCAACCGCGAGTGCTATTTATTTCTCCGGGAAACGCAGTCCGCAGCATTTTTGCGGAGTATTTTATGAACAGTAAAAGAATCGGCCGGGGTCGATTCAAGGCTTTCAGTGCCGGAAGTCAGCCCATCGGTATCGTTCACCCCTACGTGATCCGCGTTTTAGAGGATTACTACAAGTTCGACGCTGGCGAGGCGCGCAGCAAATCCTGGGATGAGTTTCGCCACATGGATTTCGACATGATCATCACACTTTGTGATAGAGGAAAGGAATCAATTCCATTTTTCCCCGGACAGTCTAACATTGCTATCTGGAATATCTCTCACCCTGAGCAGGATATTCGAAGTAACGTGGCATCAAGTTCAAAGAACTGGCGAAACAAATCCAAATGCGTATACAGCTCCTTTCTTCATTCCCGTTGGAGAAACTTGGTCACTTACGCCCGTCCACTCAGTTCTCCTGGCAATCGGACACTTTAACCGGGACATAATTCGACAAAGCGCATCCGAAATATAGCGTTATCTAAATTCTACCGATCTCTTTATCGGTCTCCCTCCTCGAACAAACCGGGAAGTAGCTGCGTCTCTTCGTTTCGCACAGCTTGCAGATGATTTGGCTCTAAACCCAGCACTGCGAGAATCGTGGGCGCAATCTGCGCAGTATTGACCGGGTTGGTCAACGTAGCCCCTGTCAGTGCCGGGTTGTACACCAGCAGCGCCACGTTGGTATCGTCGTGATTAAAGCCGCCGTGCTCAGCCTGCTTTTTTTTGCTCGTCGTATAGATGATTCCCACGTTTGGGCTGACGATGAGATCGGGCGTGCGTGGGTCTTTTAAAGGGTCGTTGAACAGCTGCGTGATCGCATTGCCAACGAAAATCTCGCCTAAAGCCGTGGTGCTCGCTGCAGCGGAAATCGCCGCCGCCGCGGCAGTTGCCTGCGTTTGGTCTTTGAGCCAGAGGAGCGCAACATCGTCTTCAGTTGCTTGGACCGGCGGAATACCTGCCGCTGTTAACACAGGAGTGATCGTGTCCCCGATGTTATGATTGCTCTTGGGGTTGATCGGCGACTGGCCGTGCTTGGCGCTCAC
>Ga0126373_10002086_pt1 | contig 14597 bp, 12 predicted proteins | sample PanSoiMetPlot_11_FD_92545 | JGI IMG/M metagenome (GOLD analysis project Ga0126373, IMG submission 92545) | Tropical forest soil microbial communities from Panama - MetaG Plot_11 | ecosystem: Environmental > Terrestrial > Soil > Tropical forest > Bulk soil | place: Panama | collected 2016-02-17 | reverse complement strand
TCTTGCCGACTGTGACGCGCTTGCGCTGAATGTTCGGGTTGAAGCGCCGCGAGGTGCGGCGGTGCGAGAACGAGACGTTTTTGCCGAAGCCCGGCGCCTTGCCGCACACGTCGCAGACGGAAGCCACGGGATCGCTCCAGTTCGGGAAGTAAGTTCAAGCCTGGTAGTTGGCAGCCACAAGCCATGGGCAAGCCAGTCGTCGAAGGATATCCGAACAACCGGGTGCTGCGCGAGCCGGGCGCACTGACCCAGCCCAGCGTGACGGTGGCGCGGCCTATCCTGACGGGGTGATGACGGTCGTAGCAATCGCTGGACGCCTGCATGGCAGTCCTGGCTGATCCGCTCCGGCTGGTCGTCGGGGACAGGGCCGCCAAGCGTCTCGCCGCGGTCCTCGACCTGCATACCGTCGGCGACTTGCTCAGCTACTACCCGCGCCGCTACGACAAGCGCGGCGAGCTGACCGACCTGACGAGCCTCAGCGAGGGTGAGCATGTCACCGTCCAGGCCGAGATCGCGGCCGTGTCGGTGCGTAAAATGCGCAATCGCTCTGGCTCCATCCTCGAGGCTGTCGTGACGGATGGGCGCGGCCGTCTGACGTTGACATTCTTCGGCCACGGCCGCCAGGCCTGGCGCGAGGCCGAACTCCACCCTGGCGTTCGCGGCCTGTTCTCCGGCCAGGTCTCCAGCTTCCAGGGCAAGCGCCAGCTCACGCACCCCGAGTACGAGCTCATCGGGGCGGGCGGCGCTGGCGGCAGAGCGGCCGAGTTCGCAGCCGAGCTGATCCCCGTCTACCGGGCCAGCGCTCAGCTGTCCTCCTGGAAGATAGCCAACTCGATCCGGGTCGCCCTGGACGTCCTGGACGTACCGGATGATCCCTTGCCCGCCTCGGTCCGGAGCCGGCATGGCCTCTGCGGCTACGCCGATGCCTTGCGCGGCATCCACCGGCCCGTTGACCTAACCGACGTCAACCGGTCTAAGACGCGGCTGAAGTGGGACGAGGCTTTCGCCCTCCAGGTCCTGCTCGCCCAGCGCCGGCTGGCTGCCTCGAGCTACAGCGCCATCCCGCGTCCGCCTGTCGCTGATGGCTTGCTCACCGAGTTCGACGCCACGCTTCCGTTCGAGCTGACGGTGGGCCAGCAGCTCGCCGGCGCGACCATCGCCGACGACCTGGCCCGTGAGCATCCGATGCATCGCCTCCTGCAGGGCGAGGTTGGCTCCGGCAAGACGGTCATCGCCCTGCGGGCCATCCTCCAGGTGATCGACGCTGCCGGGCAGGCCGCGCTGCTGGCGCCGACCGAGGTGCTCGCGCAGCAGCACTTCCGCTCGATCTCGAGCCTGCTCGGGCCGCTCGGGATGGCGGGTCAGCTCGGGGGAGCCGAGCACGCCACCAGGCTCACGTTGCTGACCGGCTCGCTGGGTGCCGCTGCACGACGCAAGGCGCTGCTGGAGGCCGCCTCAGGCGGAGCCGGGATCATCATCGGCACGCACGCTCTGCTCGAGGACCGCGTGCAATTCGCCGATCTCGGCCTCGTCGTGATCGACGAGCAGCACAGGTTCGGCGTCGAACAGCGAGACGCGCTACGCGACAAGGCAGGCGACGGCCGTCCGCACATGCTGGTCATGACCGCCACCCCGATCCCGCGCACGGTGGCCATGACAGTTTTCGGAGACCTGGACATGTCCACGCTCACGGAGCTGCCCGCTGGCCGGTCACCGATCGCTACCCATGTGGTGCCGGTGGCCGAGCGGCCGCACTATCTGGCCAGGACGTGGGAGCGGATCAGGGAAGAGGTCGCTGCCGGTCGCCAGGCGTATGTCGTGTGCCCGCGTATCGGCGGCGACGGGCCCGCCGATAGCGAGGAGGCATCCGCTCTTGCGCCTGAGGAGGATGCACTGGGCCCGGCCCGGCCTCCGATCGCCGTTCTCGACCTGGCGCGCGAGCTCCCCGCCGGACCGCTGGCTGGCCTCCGCCTTGCCGTCCTGCACGGCCGTCTGCCTGCTGACGAAAAAGAGAAGGTGATGCTCGCCTTCGCCGACGGGCTTGTGGACGTGCTCGTGACCACCACCGTCGTCGAGGTCGGCGTCGACGTACCAAACGCCGTGGTCATGGTGATCATGGACGCCGACCGCTTTGGCGTTTCTCAGCTGCACCAGCTGCGCGGCCGCGTCGGCCGTGGCAGTAACCCAGGCCTTTGCCTCCTGGTGACCGAGGCCCCGGAGGACGCGCCCGCCAGGGAGCGACTGGACGCCGTGGCCGGCACTCTTGACGGGTTCGCGCTGTCGAGGATCGACCTGGTCCAGCGCCGCGAGGGCGACGTTCTCGGCACTGCTCAGGCCGGCCGCAAGTCCAGTCTCCGGCTGCTTCGCCTGCTTGCGGACGAGGAGCTGATCGCCCAGGCACGTGTCGAGGCAACCGCGCTGGTCGCCGCCGATCCGGCGCTGGCCGATGCACCCGGGCTGGCCGCGGCCGTGCGAGTCCTGATCGACGTGGAGCGATCCACGTTCCTGGAAAAGGCGTGACCAGGGTCATCGCGGGCGCCGCGGGTGGCCGTCGCCTGGCGACGGCAGTCGGCCGCACCACCCGACCGACCAGCGACCGGACAAGAGAAGGACTGTTCGCGACCGTCGTGGCGATCCTGGGCGGCCTGGACGGTGCCGCCGTGCTCGATCTGTACGCGGGATCAGGCGCCGTCGGGCTCGAGGCCCTCTCGCGTGGTGCCACCAACGTGCTGCTGGTGGAGTCCGACCCGCGGGCCGCCCAGGTGATCCGGCAGAACATCGCCGCTGTAGGGCTGCCGGGTGCTCGGCTTCTGATGGATCGGGTCGAGCGCGTGGCTGGCCGCCCGCCGGACGGTCCGCCGCGGCATTTCGTCTTCGCCGATCCGCCGTACGCGGTGAGCGACGGTGAGCTGGGCCGTGTACTTGATGCGCTGCTGGCGAATGGCTGGCTCGTTCCGGGCGCGCTCATCGCGCTCGAAAGGTCGACGCGGTCGGGACCACCGACCTGGCCCACGGGTTACGAGCATGACCGATCCCGCAGGTACGGCGAGGCGACCCTCTGGTACGGTCTGGCCGCAGGCACGTGGCCTGCTGCGATACCCCGACGGGAGAGTGAACCCGATTGCGGCGCGTAGTCTGCCCAGGCTCTTTCGACCCCGTCACCAACGGGCATCTGGACATCATTTCTCGGGCAGCCTTGCTCTACGACGAGGTTGTCGTGGCCGTGGTGCTCAACCCCAGCAAGACGTCGCTGTTCACGGCCGCGGAACGGGTCGAGCTGATCCGGGAGGCGACCAAGGAACTCGACAATGTGCGGGTCGATCGGTTTGAGGGTCTCATCGTCGATTTCTGCCGCGACAATGACATTTCCGCCATCGTCAAGGGCCTGCGCGCCGTTAGCGATTTTGACTACGAGATGCAGATGGCGCAGATGAATTACAGCCAGGCTGGCGTTGAGACTCTCTTTATGACCACCAATCCGCTGTATGCGTTCTTGTCATCGAGCCTGGTGAAGGAGTTCGCGAAGTTCGGCGGGGACGTCAGCGGGCTGGTCCCGCCCACCGTGCTCGACCGGCTGACCAGCAGGCTGAGCGAAGGCTGACGCGACCGAGTTGAGGTTGCCGCTCGCGGGTCGGGTAAGCTATTTCGACACCGTGCCCCTACTCCTATCCTGCTATGCCATGACGCTGACCTGACCGCTATGCCACATTCATCGACCAAGCACCCAAAGGGGCTCGATTCCCGTAATCCGCTGGTGTTCGACACCAGGGATCTTGCACCGGGTATCGCGCGTACGCTTTCACGTACCGTCGCGGCCCCTGCCTACATGGGCGTGGAGCTGGCGAGGGTGCCGGCTGGAGCCGAGCTTGAGCTAGAGATCCAGCTGGAAGGCGTGGCCGAGGGCGTGCTGGTGACGGCCACGGTGGGCGGGCCGGTAACAGGTGAGTGCGCGCGGTGCCTGGAACCGTTCGCGTCGGTCATGAAGGTTAGCTTCCAGGAATTGTTCATGCTGGGTGGCGACGAGCCCGCCCCCCAGGTTGAGGGCGAACAGGACGCGGACAGCTACCGTCTCGACCCGAGCGGGCTGCTTGATCTCGAGCCGGCGTTGCGCGACGCCATCGTGCTGGAGCTACCGCTGTCTCCGCTGTGCGAGGCCGGTTGCCAGGGCCTGTGCGTGGAGTGCGGCGTGCGGCTGGCCGACGCCGAACCCGGCCATCGGCACGAAGAGCGCGGCTCCGGGTGGGCGGCGCTGAAGGACTTTAAGGCGGAGCGGCCGGACGCCGCGCCGGGACAGACAAAGGAGCACTGAAGTGGCGGTACCCAAGCGCAAGATGTCGCGCAGCAATACCAGGTCGCGGCGCGCGCAGTGGAAGGCGACGGCACCGCAGCTGGTGGCCTGCCCCAATTGCCGAGAGCCCCATCTGCCGCACACTGCGTGCCCAACGTGCGGCGTGTACAACCGTCGTCAGGTCATCACGCCGTCCTGACCATGCCATCAGGCACGATGACGCCATTTGCCATGGGGGGCTGCGGGAAGGGGCGGCCTGGTGACAAACTCACCGGCTGACGGGTCGAGCCGGCCAAACGGCGGCCTTCTTGAGGTGCTCGGCGTGCCGGTTGGCGCTGAACTACTCGAGCGGGCCCTGATGCACCGCTCGTTCGCGTACGAGAACGGCGGCCTCCCGACCAACGAGCGGCTGGAATTTCTCGGCGACTCCGTGCTCGGCCTGATCGTGACCGACACGCTGTTCCGCTCACATCCAGACCGGGCCGAGGGCGAGCTAGCCAAGCTGCGCGCGGCAGTAGTGAACATGCGCGCGCTGGCCGGTGTCGCGCGCGGCCTGGATCTCGGCGCCTACGTTCGGCTGGGAAAGGGCGAGGAAGGCACTGGCGGCCGGGACAAGGCATCGATCCTGGCTGACACGCTCGAGGCCGTCATCGGCGCGGTCTACCTCGATCAAGGCCTGGCCGCCGCCGACGCGCTGGTTCACCGGCTATTCGATGGCTTGATCACGCGGGCCGCCGCGATGGGCGCTGGCCTGGACTGGAAGACCTCGCTCCAGGAGCTGACCGCAGCCCAGGACCTCGGCGTGCCCGAGTACCACGTTGAGGAGAGCGGTCCCGATCACCAGAAGTTCTTCCACGCCAGAGTCCGCATCGGGACGCAGATCTACGGCGAGGGCGAGGGCCGGTCGAAGAAGGAAGCCGAACAGCAGGCCGCCGAGGCAGCGTGGAACGCGATCACGGAGGCTCTGGCCAGCGAGCCGCCCGGACAGGCTGACGGCTCGGCCACTCAGGCCTAGATCGTGCCTGAGCTGCCCGAGGTCGAGGTAGTCCGGCGCGGGCTCGAGCAGTTCGTCGTCGGACGGCGTATCGACACCGTCGAGGTCTTGCACGCGCGCGCGATTCGGCGCCACGAGGCCGGCGCGGCCGACTTCGTTGCGCGCCTGACTGGCAGGACGATCGACGGCGCCCGGCGACGGGGCAAGTACCTGTGGCTACCGGTTGGCGACGACGCGCTGGTCGCCCACCTCGGCATGAGCGGTCAGCTTCTCGTCGGTCCCGCCGACGCGCCGCTCTCGCCGCACGTCCGGGTCCGGATGACGTTCGCCGACAGCGGCCCCGACCTGCGCTTCACCGACCAGCGAACCTTCGGGCACCTGCTTGTCTCGGCCGATGGCGCCGGGCTGCCTTCGGTCATCGCGCACATAGCGCCCGATCCGCTGGAGGACGCGTTCGACATGGCCTGGCTCACAGCGCGGCTGCGGGCACGGCAGACGGGCGTGAAGCGGGCGCTGCTGGACCAGTCGCTGGTCAGCGGCATCGGCAACATTTACGCCGACGAGGCACTGTGGCGGGTCAAGCTCCACTATGCGCGCGCGACGGACCGGCTTAGGGCAGGGGAAGTAGCGGGCCTGCTGGAGGCCGTCACCGACGTGTTCGCCGAGGCGCTCAAGGACGGCGGCACGAGCTTCGACAGCCTGTACGTCAACGTCAACGGCGAGAGCGGCTACTTCGACCGGTCGCTGAACGTCTACGGGCGCGGCGGCGAGCCGTGTCGGCGCTGCGGGGCCCTGATCCGCCGCGATCCGTTCATGAACCGGTCGTCTTATACCTGCCCCGTATGTCAGCCGCGACCTCGCAATGGCCGGTGGTGACGTGCCTGCCGACATCCGGCTGACGGCGTGGGTGAGCGGGCGGGTTCAGGGCGTCGGGTTCCGCTGGTGGGTCCGCGCCAATGCGCTCGAGCTTGGCCTCGTCGGCTTCGCTGAGAACCTGGCCGACGGCCGGGTCAAGGTCGTGGCGGAGGGTGGCGAGGACGGCTGCCGCCAGTTGCTGGCGCGCCTAGAGGACGGCCACGCCCGATCGCGGATGCTGGTCCGCCCTGGTCAGGTCACCGGCGTTGCCCATCGCTGGGCGGAAGCCGTCGGCGGCCTGCCGAGCTTCACAGAGCGGTGAATCTACCGTTCTCTGCTGACTTGTCGAAACCCTCGCATCCGGCCCGTGACCTGCATGATCGTCAAACTTGACCGGATAGCCTTGACGGTGGGACCATACAAGTGTTAACAAGCGCGCAGCCGTGTCCGGCATGTGTGCGCACGCCCACTCTGGTCACTCAGTGTGGAGGACCCTACACAATGGCAAAGGCTCTACTCGGCCACGTCGGCGGGCCGGATCCCCGCATGGTCTCAGAGATGCGCCGCCTCCAGCAACGAGTACGTGATCTAGAGGCTGAGCTTGCTCGGCTTCAGGATGAGAATGATGTGCTTGTCGCTTCGGTCGGTCATGACCTGCTAATTCCGGATCGCGAGCCTGCGCTCACCTGATAGAGCGCCGGGGCCAAAAGTTACCGAATGGCGAGGGACGCGGTTAGCGTCCCTCTTCGGTCTTCTGGGCCACGAATGCCAGGGCATTCGGAAGATTCCTGGCCCAGAACGCGTCGTCGTGGCAGCCAGCCAGTATCCCGCCCGCTGGTTGACGTCCGCTGACCACGGCCACCCTCGCTCGCAACCGACTCGTCTGCGCCTCGAATGGGTCGTCCGCGCCGCAACCAATCCAGCTGGGTATGCGCCGGAGTGCTGCGGCACCTGCCAGCACGTCATGGCCCGCGAAGTCACCTGGACCGTCAAAGGAACCCGGGTTGGCCGCGACAGCGTCTGGATAACTTGCGAATATCGCCGGTGATAGCGCGGCGACGGCGGTGACCGCGGGCTTGTGCCCGGCCAGTAGCTCGGCGAGCAGCACGGCGCCGTATCCGCCCATGGAATCGCCCGCGATGGCAATCCGGGACGCGTCATGACCTGCGGCCGCAAGGCGTGGAAGCACCTCGTAGATGATCATGCTGACCGGATCGTCGCCGTCGGCTCGCTCGTGCCAGTACGTGCCGCCGCCGTCAACTGTGACAGCGGCGATGCTGGTGATCCGGGCCGCCGTCAGTGCCGGGCCGAAGAGGCTTGCCAGCTGCCGTGCGTCCGAGCCGACGCCGTGGAGCCCGACCACGACAGGAAGAGCGGTGGCATTGGCGTTCGCCGGGGTGAGCGTCACCATCGTCACGATGCGGCGCCGGTAGGCCGAATAGAACGTGATCTCGCGCCGCGTTGGCGGCGTACCCCGCGGCGGCGGTGGCGGAGATCCACATGCACCGTCCAGCCGAGCCAGCGCGTACTTGCCAGGCAGGACGCCGTCCTGAACAAACCGGTAGCCGGCCGCAGCGCCGCCCGCGACGGCAGCACTCAGACCGCCGATGAGAATGGTGCGGCGCGATGGACGTCCGCGACCGCGCTCTGCCTGCCGCCCGGCGCCCATAACCGTCCTCTGGTTTTGCCATTAAGAGGCGGGCTGCTGGGAACGTGGTTCTCGCCGTTCGAGCCTTATCGGACGCTTCGCGCACCCGCCTGGAAAATGCTATGCGAACCCTCTTATCGGTCAACTACCCACATATCGATTCGGCCGAGGCCGCGAATGCGCGGGGCCGGTACCGCGTCGCGGTACAGTGCTGGCGAGGGTGGCCGCCCGCCGTGGCATGCCGCGTGGCCATGTGGCCGGGCTGGGGAGGAGTCAGCAGGTGTACCTGAAGACCCTCACCATGCGCGGCTTTAAGTCCTTCGCTTCGGCGACGACGCTGAGATTCGAGCCCGGCATTACGTGCATCGTTGGCCCGAACGGATCAGGCAAGTCGAACGTCGTCGACGCGTTCTCCTGGGTGATGGGCGAGCAAGGCGTCAAGCCGCTGCGCGGCGGCAAGATGGAGGACGTCGTCTTCGCCGGCACGGCAGGTCGGCCGCCGCTAGGCCGGGCCGAGGTATCCCTGACCATCGACAACAGCGACGGCGCCCTGCCGATCGACTATTCCGAGGTGACCATCAGTCGGCTGCTGTTCCGGTCCGGGCAGAGCGAGTACGCGATCAACGGCGACCAGTGCCGGCTCCTGGATATTGCCGAGCTACTGTCCGACACGGGGCTCGGCCGGGAGATGCACGTCATCGTCGGCCAGGGTCAACTCGACGACGTACTCAACGCCGGGCCGGACGCCCGGCGTGCGCTGATCGAGGAAGCAGCCGGCGTACTCAAGCACCGTCGGCGCAAGGAAAAGGCCGTTCGCAAGCTCGACGCCATGCAGGCCAACCTGACGCGACTCGTCGACCTCACCGGCGAGCTGGGCCGCCGGCTCAAGCCGCTTGGCCGTCAGGCCGAGATTGCCCGCAAGGCCGCAGTTATCCAGGCGGACCTGCGTGACGCGAAGCTGCGCCTGCTGGCCGACGACTACACCACGATGGCCACTGAGCTGGACCAGGATCAGAGCGACGAGGCTGCCGCGGTTCAGGTGCGCGCGACGCTAGAGGCCGCGCTGACGCAGGCCAGGGAGACAGAAGCCGCGCTCGAGGAAGCCGAGCAACAGCACGCGCCGCGGCTGGCGGAGGCGCAGGAAGCCTTCTTTGCGCTGTCGGGCCTCGCCGAGCGCATGCGTGGCGTCCAGGGTCTGGCGGCCGAGCGCCACCGGCACCTGTCGGCACCCGAGCCCCAGCGAGTTGGTCGTGATCCTGACGAGCTCGAGCAGGAAGCGGCAGAGCTGCGGGAGCAAGAGCGGGAACTTGCCGAGCGCCTCAGCCAGGCCCGCCAACAGCTAACCGTCACGGTGGCGAGCAGGACCAAGGCCGAAGCCGCGCTGGCCGAGAACGAACAGCGGCTGGCCGCTGACGCGAAGGCGGCGGCGCAGCGCGCGGACCGGCTGGCGCGACTGCGCGGCCAGGTCGAAGCCGCCAATTCCCGCGCCGCCGCCGCGCAGGAAGAGGCCGGACGGCTCGGCGAGGCGCAGGCTCAGGCGCGAGCAAGGGCCGAGCAGGCCCAGGTGGAGTACGCGGCGCTGCAGGACCTCGTCTCCGGCCGCGAGGAGGGCCGGGCCGATCTCGCCGCGGCGCATGAGCGCGCGGCCGCGGCCCTGGCGGCCGCCTCGGCGACTGTAGCTGAGCTTCGGAAGGCAGAGCACGCCGCTAGCGATCAGCGGGCAGCGCTGCGGGCCCGGGCGCAGGCCCTGGCCGAAGCCGTCACCAGCGGTGCCGATGCGTCGCAGGTGCTCCTGGCTCAGCCGCGGACATTCGACGGGGTCCGCGGGCCGTTGGCAGAGCTGCTCACGATCGAGGACGGCGCTCAGGAAGCGATCGCCGCTGCGCTCGGGGCAGCTGCCGGATCCATCGTTGTCGACGGCCTGGACGCGGCCGCGGCCATCATCGACCGGCTGCATAGCGAGGACGCGGGCCGGGCAGGCCTCGTGGTCGCCGCGAGCCCGGACTCTGAACCCCGGCTGCCTACTGACCTCGAGCGGCTGGCGGCGGAGGCCGGAATCGGCCACGTTACCCACGCTATTGATCTTGTAAGTGCACCGGCCGATCTCGGCGGTGCTATAGCGAGTTTGCTCGGCAATGTTGTCGTCGTCGCGGACGTCGCCGACGCCGTTCGGGTCCTTCGCGCAGACCCGCGGCTTCGAGTCGTGACCACCGGCGGTGACGTGCTCGGCATGCACTGGGCCCGCGGAGGTTCGGCTGGGGAGCAGAGCTTGCTGAGCCTGCGTGCCGCCGCGACCCAGGCCGCGTCACAAGTGGGCGACGCCGAGCACCAGTGCCAGCGAGCCGAGCGCCAGCTTGCGATGGCCTTGGAGGACGAGGAGCAGGCGCGGCATGCGCTGGCTGAGGCGGCCGCCGGACTCCAGCACGCTGACGCGGCGGCGGCAGAGACGTCCGGCAAGCTGGGTTCGCTGGCTGGCCGCGCTCGGGCGGCGAGGGACGAGATGGGGCGGCTCACGGCCGCGATCGCGGCCGCCGAGAGATCGCGCCAGCAGAGCCTGGCGCACGTTGCGGACGCACAAGCGAGGTTGACTGAGCAGGAAGCGCAGGATTTGGCCGGGGCCGCAGCGAGTGGCGCAGCGGACGGGGCTGCGGCGGCCGACCCGGACGCCGGGCTGCCGACCGACCGGCAGCAGCTCGCCGACGCGGCGGTCGCGGCTCGCGGCGCGGAGATGGACGCCAGGCTCGAGGTGCGCACGGTCGAGGAGCGGCAGCGCGCGATCTCCGGCCGCGCAGACGCGCTGGCATCGGCGGCCATCGCCGAGCGGCAGGCCGCCGCACGGGCGCTGGCGCGCGCGGAGCGCCGGGCGGCCGGTGCACTCGTGGCGAGCGCCGTGGCCGAGGGCGCGAAGATCGCGCTGGGCAAGATCGAACAGTCAGCAGCGGCGGCGGACGCCGACCGACAGCAGGAGGAGGAAGCGCACAAGGGCCGCGACGGGGAGCTGAAATCCGTGCGGGCCAGGATTCGTGATGTTTCCGATGAGCTCGAGAAAGTGATCGACAGCGCGCACGACGCTCAGGTCGCGCGCGCGACGCGCCAGGTGCAGCTCGATCAGCTCGCCTCGCGGGCGCTGGAAGAGTTCGCCATCGAGGCCGATGGTCTAGTCGCCGAGTACGGGCCTGCCGTACTCGTGCCCGGTAAGGACGAAAGCCAGCTCGCAGTACCCTACGATCGCGAGGCGCAAGAGCGCCGGGCCCAGCAGGCGCAGCGTCAGCTCGACCAGCTCGGCAAGGTTAACCCGCTCGCGCTTGAGGAGTTCGCCGCCCTCGAAGAGCGGCACGCGTTCCTGGTCGCCCAGCTGGAGGACCTAAAGAAGACGCGTCGTGACCTGCTCACCGTGATCAGGGAAGTCGACGAGCGCGTGCAGCAGGTCTTCACGTCGGCGTACGACGATACGGCGCGCGAGTTCGAGCTGATCATCGAGAGGCTGTTCCCTGGCGGTGACGGCCAGCTCGTGCTGACCGATCCCGACGACATGCTCACGACTGGCATCGAGATCGAGGCACGGCCGGCTGGCAAGAAGGTCAGGCGACTGTCGCTGCTGTCTGGTGGTGAGCGGTCGCTCACCGCCATCGCGTTCCTGGTGGCGATCTTCAAGGCGCGGCCGTCGCCGTTCTATGTGCTCGACGAGGTCGAAGCCGCGCTCGACGACACCAATCTGCAACGGCTGCTTGAGATTTTCACCGAGCTGCGGGACTCATCCCAGCTCATCATCGTCACTCACCAGAAGCGCACCATGGAAGTGGCTGACACGCTGTACGGCATCAGCATGCGCGGCGATGGCGTGTCCTCAGTGATCAGCCAGCGGCTTCGTGAGCGCGAAGCGGTCTAACCGGGTGCTCTGAGTGCGCGTCCATCGCTCGCGGTCTGTCAGACTGGTTGCGCCATGGTAACCGACCTTGTCATTGCCGCCGTCGTAGCTGTTGTCGGTGGCGGCACCGCAGCCCTCATTCCGTACGTTCGGGCACGCCGCCGGTCACAACCGCCCGGCACCGAGGGCCAAGGCGGCGTCAGCACGGGTACGCTCGCGCCGCCCGAGGCCGGCGCGTCAGCAACTGCGCCGCCGGAGGCAGCCGCTCCACCCGAAGTCGCTGAACTGCCCGGCGTCGTCGTCGAGCGGCCGCCACCTTCCGCCGGCCGGCTCGCTAAGCTGCGCAGCAGGCTGGCCCGGTCGCACACGGCGATCGGCTCGGTTCTGCTCAGCCTGATCTCCGCAGGCAAGCTCGACGAGCAGGCCTACGAAGAGATGGAAGACACGCTCATCAGCGCGGACATGGGCGTTGGTCCGGCCCGCGAGCTGGTCGAGCAGCTGCGGACCGAGGTCAAAGTCGTCGGCACGCAGGACCCGGCGGAGGTCAGGCAGCTGTTGGCTGCCGGGCTCGTCGCCATGATCAATCCTGAGATCGACCGGACGCTGCATCTGGCCAGGCACGGCGACCGGCCGTCGGTAGTCCTCATTGTCGGCGTCAACGGAACTGGCAAGACGACCACGTGCGGCAAGCTCGCTCGGGTACTCGTCGGCGATGGCAAGACCGTCGTGCTCGGCGCCGCCGATACGTTCCGTGCCGCGGCTGCCGACCAGCTGCAGACGTGGGGCGAACGAGTGGGTGCGCAGGTCGTCCGTTCCGATCGGGAAGGTGCGGACCCGGCGAGCGTGGCCTTCGAGGCCGTCGACGTCGGGATCCAGCGCGGCGTTGACTCGGTCATCATCGACACGGCCGGTCGCCTGCACACCAAGACCGGCCTGATGGACGAGCTCGGCAAGATCAAGCGCGTGATCGAGAAGCACGGCACCGTCGACGAAGTGCTACTGGTGCTAGACGCGACAACCGGACAGAACGGCCTGCGGCAAGCTCGCGTTTTCGCTGAGGTTGTCGACATCACCGGGATCATCTTGACCAAGCTCGACGGCACCGCCAAGGGCGGCATCGTCATCCAGGTTCAGCGGGAGCTCGGAGTCCCGGTCAAGCTCGTCGGCCTCGGCGAGGGACCAGACGACCTGGCGTACTTCGACCCGGTCGTATTCGTCGACGCGATCCTCGGCAGCTAGCGTTATGGTCAGGTAACTGGCCACGCGAAAGGACCGGCTGTTAGAACCTAGCCGCCGCGCGCCGGGCGGGCCGGGTCTACGACCGGGGCGAGATCAGGGCACACCGGGGCGATCTGGACGGTGCGCTGGCCGACTGGCGACGTGTGCACGAACTCGACCCTGAAGACTTCTCCGCGGTGTATGCCAGCGCCTTCCTGCTCGAACGCGAAGGACGGCTGGCCGACGCCGCGCAGGCGTGGCGTCACATCGCCGACTACGCCACCGAGCAGGGCTGGGAGCTCACCGCCAGCTGGCCCCGACAGGAACTTCAGCGCTTGCTCAGCCGGCTCGAACTTGGCCAGGATCCGGGCAGCTAGCCGTCCTCGTCGCATCGGCCAGCAGCGTGAGGTCGCGACGCTTCCGCGAGGACGCTTATTGTGAATAGGCGTATGGGGACGGCACCTTTCAGTGGGTTTTACTCGTGCGATTGCAAACGGCATTGCGGATGCGATAATTAGCAGCTCAGTTACTGCGATAACTAGCAGGATCGGTAATCGACGATCTGTTGATTGAGCTGGCCATGCATAGCAAATCATCAGCGGCGGGCCGCGAGTCGGCCTCGCGGCCCGCCGTCTGCTGGCGGCGGTAAAAGTTCGGCGACTGGTCGAAATCCTCGTAATACCTGTGGAACACCGGGGTGGCCGACGACGCGGCCGGAGGAACGATCCAGCTCCAGTCAGCGGGGCACGCTCGCCCCTGGCGCTCTTCGAGCTCGAGATGCTTCAGGAAGCGGACCGACTCCGTGTGGTGATCGGTGATCGTCACCCCAGCCGACCCGAATGAGTGCATGACCGCGACGTTGAGCTCGGTCAGGGCACGGTCCTTCCACAGCGTGCGGTCGCTGTTAGTGCGCAGACCCAACCGCCGGGCGATTCTCGGCAGCTCGTTGTACCGGCCGACGTCGCCGAGATCGCGGGAGCCGATCTCGGTGCACATGTACCAGCCGTTGAACGGCGCCGCCGGGTAACAGATACCGCCCGCCTCGAGCTGCATGTCGCTGATCACCGGGACGGCGTACCAGCGGAGGCCAAGGTCTGCGAACCAGGCGTAGTCCGGGTGGTGCAGCGGTACCTCGAGCAGGGCGTCAGCTGGCACTTCATGCAGTGTGAGGGCCGCACCGGGTGCCTGGATGATCAATGGGAGAACGTCGAAACGGCCGGGTTCGGGTGGCGACCGCCAGCCAAGCCGGGTGGCCAGCCTGGTCTGCCCTATGTTCGCCGGGTCGCCGGTGATCCGGCCAGTGCTGTCGCAGTATCCGGCGTACCGGACAAGCTGCGAGCCGAGGATCCGCGGGCCCGGAGCGCCGGGAGCGTCCGGCGCGAACACCGTGATCAGCGGCCGGATCCGACCGCCGTTGGTGGCGGCGCGCAGGTGGGCTGCACATTCGACGGCGATCTCGGCCGCGGTGGAGACGTGCCGCCGATCCCGCGCGCGCAGGCTCCGCCAGTACAGGCGCCCGATACATCGAGAGCTGTTGCGCCACGCCACCCTGGCGGCGAATGTCAGCTCGGCCTCCGTATGGCGGTAGGTTCCCGTCGTCGCGATCTCACGCTGTATTTGCGTGATGCGCTCATTCGCAGATTCGGCGACTGGATTCTCTTTGCGAAATAACGCGACGAAATTCGCTGCCTCGGTTAACAGGGCAGCCTCGCCAGCCGGCTGGCCG
>Ga0126373_10002085_pt1 | contig 14597 bp, 15 predicted proteins | sample PanSoiMetPlot_11_FD_92545 | JGI IMG/M metagenome (GOLD analysis project Ga0126373, IMG submission 92545) | Tropical forest soil microbial communities from Panama - MetaG Plot_11 | ecosystem: Environmental > Terrestrial > Soil > Tropical forest > Bulk soil | place: Panama | collected 2016-02-17 | reverse complement strand
CGATCCATACGCCCAAGCCTGCCGGAATTGCACGAGCCGCGTCCACCAGCCGCGACCGCACGCCAGCCGCCTGCTACGGCTGCACGCCGCCGCCGACCAGATGCGCGACACCTGGCACGTTGCCCGCGCTGTTCATCTCGCTGGTCTCATCGCCGCTGCCGGCTAGGTACTGATCCAGGAAGTCGATCGTCACCTGCGCCACGGTCGGCTCTGGGACCTGGTCGCCTTCATAGGGGGGAAGATGCTGGGCGCCGTACAAATTCAGGTAGTACCGGATCCCTGTACTGTCTGCCTGGTACAGCTGAAGGCTGGCGGCCGGAGGATTGATCGTATCGGCGTTGCCCTGGACGAACAGCATGGGTGGCGTCGCGGCGCTAAACCAGCGTCCGGTGAACGCTGGCCACTCGGCACCCGCAAGCACGATCGCCGCCCGCAGGCCTGGATACCTGCAGCAGCTCATGGCGGCCATGGCCGCGACGGTGTCGCCGCCGTCGGAATGGCCTGCTACGGCGACCCGTGATGCGTCGATGAGGCCAGCGAGCGGGCCCTTAGCCTGCTCCGACAGCTCCTCGAGGCGGCCGATAACCGCGCTGACATCCCGGGGCTGGTTGATCAGGTCAGACTCGTACGGATTCTTCGTGTAACAATTTGTGTTCGGGAAATTCAGGACCGCAACGACGTATCCCGCGCTAGCCCATTGCGTCAGTAGATCGCTATACACTGCGCCGCACTGCAGGAAACCTGGCGCGAATACCACGAGCGGAAATTTGCCTGCACTAGCTGGTCCGCGAGCAGGGGCCGGACCAGACTGCCCGCTCTCCGGGTAGCGGACCATGACCGGCAGGATGCGGGTGCCGAGCGTGGCACCGGCCGCCTCGCTGACCGTAAAGGACTGCTCGGCTACCTGGTAATCACCAGCTTGGCCCGGCGGCCGCGGCGACACGGCGCTAGCCGAAGGTGCTGGTGAGGCGCCGTGATGCGCGGCCGGGAGATGCTGGCGCTGGTCAGCCGTGAGCTGGCGGACACCGTACCCGGCTCCCGCGAGCAGGACGGCGACGGTCACGGCGATGAGCGTCAGCCGCCCGGCGCTCCTCCGCGCGGGCCCGCCAGCGCCCCCCGCGCGCCGCCGTCGGTGGCGGGCGGCCCGGTCAGCCCGGCGCGGGTCTGGCGAGATTCTCTGCAAGACTGCAGACCTTAATGAAGTCTTCATTAAAAACGCAGATGTTAACTGTTTCTGAACGAGAATCTGACTGAATCTGAATCTCCTGAGCTTGGCCTGTTTGTACTGCGCTGATTAGCCTGCCAGAATGGCAGCTAACGAGCATCACGACAACCGGACATCACCCGCCCGCCAGCGGCCGAGACGCGGCGCTGCCCGCTTGCAACGCTACGTCTGGTCGCGACGTGCCCGCACGTGGGACCAGCATGCCTCGCCTGCCCTCGAGAGTGTTACCTCGGCGCTTCTCGCCGCCGCCACGGTGCGGCCGGGTGACGCTGTGCTGGACCTCGGCTGCGGTACCGGGCAGATCAGCCTCCCGCTCGCTGCCCAGGGTGCCGACGTGGTCGGCGTCGACGTCAGCCCGGTGATGGCAGACCAGTTGCGGGCTGAGGCCGAGCGCCGGGGTCTGGGGTCCGTTACGGCAGTAGCAACCCCGATAGAGGCGCTTGCTCTCCAGCCGGAGACGGTCGACTTGATAGTTTCCAGCTACGCACTGCACCACCTGCGCGACCCCGACAAGGCCAGGCTCGTCCAGGCGTGCTATCACTGGCTGCGGCCAGGGGGCCGGCTGGTGATCGCCGACATGATGCTCGGCCGCGGCGGCTCAGCCCGAGATCGGGAGATCATCAGGGCGAAGCTCGGCACGTTCGCGCGACGGGGACCCGGTGGCTGGTGGCGCATCGCCAAGAACGCGGCGCGCTATCTCGTGCGAGTCCAGGAGCGGCCGATCTCCATGGCCGCCTGGACCCGGCTCTGCAGGACGGCCGGATTTACGCCCGTCGCTGCGTTCGGCATCATCGCGGAAGCGGGCATCGTGACGGCGCGGCGGCCTGCTCCGGCGGCCACGCCGCTCGCGCGGCGAGGCGCGGCGCGGTCGGCCGAACGGTGAACGTCCGGATCGGCCCGGTCGGTCCCCGCGGGCTAGCGCTGCTGGGCGTCACTGCCGTTGTCGGGGTGGTGCTGGCCAATCACGGCTGGTCGACCTATCACGGAACGACACCCGGCTCGCTGGCGGGCGGCCCGACGGCACAGGTGGCCAGTACCCCTGCGGCGCGGCCGGCCGCCGCCGACCATAGCCATTCGGCCCAGCCGTCGAGTGGTCCGAGTGGCTCAGCGAGCAGTCCGGGCCCGCTGCTCTCATCGGAGCCGTACGCCCAGTACGCCGTCCAGGTGTGGCCTGGTCCGCAGACGACGGCTGCTCAGGCCGCCCTCACGGGGCTGACCGTCAAGGTACGCAGCGTGGCAGGCGGCCTGTCGGTGACCGCGGGCGTCAACGGGCAGCCAGCGGCCGCACCGCATCTGTATCCGGGCGGCGTCCGCGTCTACGTTGTCGAGGCGACCATGGGCGACGACTCCGGCGCGAGCGACTACAACCTCGGCGACGACGGCCTCGTCGTGACCGACGCCAGGGGAAGGATCCTGCAGTGACCGCCAGGCGCGACCCGCCGGCTGACCGGCGGCCCGCTGCGGCGCGCAGCGCGACCCGCACGGACTCTCCGCAAACTCCCGCGCGCGGGCGCGTGCTTCGGCTCGGCGAACGGCTCGCCGACCTGGCGGCGACCTGGGGAACGACGACCGCCCGGGTCCTGCTCGGCCTGGTGCTGGCCTGGTTCGGCTACCACGAGCTGATCCAGCCCGCGCTGTGGACCGGGTATGTGCCCGGCGTTCATGCCGCGTCCGCGACGGCCATCGCGCTTGTTCTGGCCCACGGCTGGGTGCTTCTCCTGCTCGCCGTAGCCCTGATCGCCGGCATCGCGCCGCGGGCGGCCGCGGGGCTGGCGGCCCTGCTTCTCGCCCAGATCGTCATCTGGCTGTGGGCCTCCGCCGGGCTGTCCGACCTGACGCTACGCGACGTCGGAGTCCTGGGACTCGCGCTGTGCATCACCAGCCGGACGGAGCAGCGATTCGCCCTGAGAAACTAGGTTGGAACGGTGCACGCAACGTCGCTCCTGGACTGGCGCCGCCGGGTGGCGGCGATCTACGCCGAGGTCCGTGCTACCGCTGACGTCGCCATCGCCCACCAAGCCTGGCAGTCCGCCAGGAACGAACTCCTCGCCACTCACCCGCAGTCGCCGGTGCCCCCAGCCGCCCGGGCGGCATTCACAGGAGTCCCTGTCGCTCCTTATGACCCGGCGCTGCGCTTCCATGCCGAGGTCGATACCAGCGTCGCCGCGGCGAGGATCGAGGTCGCCACCGGAACAGACGGCGTCGTGCCGTTTGAGCGAGTCGGTGTCGTGCACCTGCCAGGGGTCGGCGATCTGGACGTCTGGTGGCTGGTTGGCTACGGCGGCGGAATCTTCCTGCCGATCCGCGACACCAGAGACGATGGCGCCACCTACCCGGGCGGGCGGTACGTGCTGGACACCGTCAAGGGTGCCGATCTCGGCGGTGATGACGGCTATCTCGTCGTCGACCTGAACTTTGCCTACAACCCGTCCTGTGCATACGACCCGGCCTGGGCGTGCCCGCTGGCACCGCTAGGCAATAGCGTGCCCGTTCTGGTCGACGCGGGCGAGCTCATGCCGCAAGCGGCGTAGAGCGCCAGCCGGTCACGCGCTCGCGGCGAGTTCCGGAGCCAGCAGCTCGGCGATCTGGGCAGCATTGAGGGCCGCGCCCTTACGCAGGTTGTCACCCGAGACGAACAGGTCGAGCGCGTTCGGGTCATCCATGCTCTGCCGGACCCGGCCGACCAGCGTCGGATCGGTGCCCGCCACGTCGGCGGGCGTCGGGTAGACACCGCGTTCCGGGTCGTCAACCAGCACAACCCCCGGCGACGTGCGGAGGACGTCCTGCGCCTGCTCGCGCGTCACCTTCTGCTCGAACACCGCGTGCAGCGCGAGCGAGTGACCGACGACAACCGGTACGCGGACACAGGTAGCGTTGATCTTCAGGTCTGGCCTGCCGAGTATCTTGCGGGTCTCGTTGCAAAGCTTGAGTTCCTCCGACGACCAGCCCTCGTCCCGCAGCGATCCTGCCCACGGCACGACGTTCATCGCCAGCGGTGCGCCGAACGGGCCGCCGTCGCCGAGCGCGGCCCGGATGTCACCAGGCCGCTGGCCGAGGGTCCTGTTGCCGGCCGCCTTGGTGAGCTGATCGTAGAGCGCGTCCACTCCGGCCTGGCCTGCGCCGGAGGCCGCCTGGTAGGAGGCCGCCACCAGCTCGCGGAGCGTGAACGCGCGGTCCAGCGCGGCGAGCGCGGCGATCATCGACAGCGTGGTGCAGTTCGGTACCGAGACGATCCCCCTGGGCCGGACCCTGGCCGCTTCCGGATTCACTTCCGGCACGACCAAGGGCACCTCCGGATCCATCCGGAACGCCCCCGACTTGTCGATCACGACGACTCCGCGCGCGGCCGCCACCGGTGCCCACTGCCGGGATACCTCGTCCGGCACGTCGAACATGGCCAGGTCGACACCGTCGAACACCTCAGGCGTCAGCGCCTGCACCACGACTTCCTCGCCGCGCACGTCGAGCCGCCGGCCCGCCGACCGCGCGGAGGCGACCAGCCGGATCTCACCCCAGATGTCCTGCCGCTCCGACACGACGCTGCGCATGACGGTGCCGACGGCGCCGGTGGCGCCGACGATGGCCAGAACCGGGCGGCCCCCACGGTCGGCGATCACCGGCCTGTCCCGCCGTAGACGACGGCCCGCTCGCTGCCGTCTCCGAGCTCGAACGCCTCGTGCGCAGCGGCGACCGCTACCTCAACATCATTCTGGTCCACGACGACCGAGATCCTGATCTCGGACGTCGAGATCATCTCGATATTGACGCCCGCCTCCGCTAGCGCACCGAAGAAGGTCGCGCTCACGCCAGGATGCGACCGCATGCCAGCGCCGATCACCGATACCTTCCCGATGCGGTCGTCGTAGAGCAGCGACTCGAAGCCGACCTCGTCCTGCAGCTGCCCGAGCTTGGTCATCGCGGCGTGGCCGTCCTCCCTGGGCAGGGTGAAGGAAATGTCGGTGCGGCCGGTCGACGCCGCCGATATGTTCTGCACGATCATGTCGATGTTGATGCCAGCGTCGGCAATGGCGCGGAAGATCCGGGCGGCCTCGCCGACCTTGTCCGGCACACCGACCACCGTAATCTTCGCCTCGCCGCGGTCCTGCGCCACGCCAGAGATGATCGCCTGCTCCACTGCTTCGCCTTCCTGCGACTGCCTCATGTCCATGACCCAGGTGCCCTCTTGGTTGCTGAACGAGGAACGCACGTGGATCGGCATCGTGTAGCGGCGCGCATACTCGACGCACCGCAGCATGAGCACCTTGGCGCCGCAGGCCGCCATTTCGAGCATCTCCTCGTAGGAGATACGCGGGATGCGCTGCGCGCTCGGCACTATCCGGGGGTCTGCAGTGAACACGCCGTCTACGTCGGTGAAGATCTCGCAGTAGTCCGCGCCCAGGGCCGCCGCGAGCGCGACCGCCGTGGTGTCAGAGGCGCCACGGCCCAGCGTGGTGATGTCCTTGGTGGTCTGCGATACACCCTGGAATCCGGCGACGATCGGGATCGCCCCGTCGTCGAGCGCAGTCTGGATCCGGCCGGGCGTGATGTCGATGATGCGTGCCTTGCCATGCGTCGCGTCGGTGATCACGCCAGCCTGCGATCCGGTGAACGAGCGCGCCTCGAGACCGAGGTTCGCGATCGCCATCGCGAGCAGCGCCATCGAGATGCGCTCACCGGCCGTCAGGAGCATGTCCAGCTCACGACCGGGAGGCGCAGGGCTTACCTGATTCGCCAGATCGCGCAGCTCATCGGTCGTGTCACCCATCGCTGACACCACAACGACGACGCGGTTGCCTGCCTTACGCGTCCCGACTATCCGCTGGGCCACCCGCTTGATGCCGTCCGCGTCGGCGACTGACGATCCCCCGTATTTCTGCACCACCAGAGCCACGGCTTTCCTTGTACCTCCGCTCCTGGCTCGCTCGACGCCTCAGCATCGGGCCACCTGGCTGGCCCGGTCCTGGCTGGCTGAGCCTTGAGTCTATCGGGACAAGGCAGGCAGCTACCGCGCCGCGGGCTCCTCGGCTACGTCCAGCCGGGCATGCGCGACGACCGAGTGGAGCGCCCGCATCGCGGCCCCGCCGTGGGTGCCCCAGTGGTTGACGTAGGAGTACTGCCACCACCACAGGGCCTCGGCGACTCGTCCAGCCTCGTGATGCCTGAGGCCGTGCACGAGGTCAGCGGCCACGGCGGCAAGATCATCAGAGAGACGGAACGGGGTCGCTTGGGTGTCTGCGTAAGGGTCGAAGATCTCGGCATAGTCATCACAGCTACCCAGCCGGGCGGCCAGGCCCGTCCGTAGCTCGTCCAGGGCCACATCAGGGTCGGCGCCGATATCGGGCTCCGCGTTGCCCGCCAGGATGACGTCCTTACTGGCCCCGAGCTGCGCACCCGCCAGCATCATCTGTGCGGTTTCCAGCAGGAGCAGCGGCACGGTCTCCTCCGCGCTCTCGCCGCGGGCCACCGCCGCGAGCCCGTCCAGGAAGTCCCTGGCATTCCCCGCGACCCGGTCAGCGAGCGGCCGCCACTCCTCGGTCCCGCCCGGCTCGCGCGGCGACTCAGACATCCAGCAGCCTCCGTCCCTCGAACGCCCTGCCGAGCGTGACCTCGTCCGCATACTCCAGCTCACCGCCGACCGGCAGGCCGCTCGCTGGCCTGGTGACGCGCACTCCCATCGGCTTGACCATCCGCGCCAGATACGTCGCGGTCGCCTCGCCTTCCAGATTCGGATCCGTCGCCAGGATGAGCTCAGTCACGGCCCCATCGGCCAGCCGCGCCATGAGCTCCCTGATCCGCAGGTCGTCCGGCCCCACCCCGTCGATGGGGCTGATCGCGCCGCCGAGCACGTGGTAGCGGCCGCGGAACTCGCGGATCTTCTCGATCGCGGCAACATCCTTCGGTTCCTCAACGACACAGATCACCGACTGGTCGCGGCGGGGATCCTTGCAGATCCGGCACTCGTCGTCCTCCGCCACGTTGAAGCACACGCGGCAGAACCTCACCCGCTCGGTGACTTCGGCGAGCACCGCAGCGAGGCGGCGAGTGACCTCCGGATCGGCGGCCAGCAGGAAAAACGCGATCCGCTGGGCGCCTTTCGGGCCGATCCCCGGCAGCTGCCCCAGCTCCTCGATGAGATCCTGGACGACTCCCTCGTACACGCCAGGGTCGCCCTTAGCTCTCGCGGTCCGGGGTGTCCTCGCCCGGCGCTCCGGCCGACGGCTGCTCGTCGTCCGGGCCGCCGACACCGCCGGGAGCTCCGGCCAGGCCCGGAATGCCGGTTAGATCTGGCATGCCAGGCAATCCGCCTGAACCCAGGGCAGCGAACGGGGCCATCGTTGCCTGCTGCAGGTCATCGGCTTCCTGGCACGCGTCCCGGTAGGCCGCCAGAACCAGGTCGGCTATGGTCTGGGCGGTCTCGCCGGGGTCGCCTGAATCGATGGCCGCCGGCGCGATCGTCACATCGACCAGCTCGCCCTGCCCGCTGACGGTGACCGTGACCAGCCCGCCGCCCGCGCTGCCCTCGATCTCGGCGTCCGCAAGTTCTTGCTGAGCCGACATCAGCTGGCTCTGCATCGCCGCAGCCGCCTGGAGCAGTTGCTGCATATTGAGCTGCCCGCCAGGATCCACGCGACCTCCCTGGTTCGGTGCCCGGCGACCCGCCGGACAACCCGAGCCTACGGCTTCGGCGTCCGGCCTGGCACGACGGCCGGCCCGGGCCGGCGCGCCAGGCCCGGCATCTGTTACGGCCCGTCCAGCTCCTCGATGATCCGGCCGCCTAGCTCGCGCGCGATCAGGTCGGGGCCAGTCAGCGCGTCAGCATCGAGGTGGTCGCCGTGACCTGGCTCCGAGCTCGCGGCCGGGCCGGGCGACCGGGCCGGGCGTTGCGGCGTGCGGCCTCCGGCCGGCTGACCACCCGTCGGCGCTGCTGGGCTCTGTGCTCCGCCCCCACCGCGGGGCACATCACTAGTGCCAACGGAGGTAGCGATACGCGCCCTGACGCCGAAAAGGTCGGCGAGAACCCCGGCGAGGACCTTGTCATTCTCGGCGACAAGAAATCCCTTGGCGATACCTCCCTGAGCAAAAGCCAGGGTGAGCACGCCGTCCTCAAACGAGGCAACCTTGGCGTTGGTCAGTTGCATGGACGCGACGCGCTTGCGGCTCTGCACCGCTTCCAGCACGTCCGGCCAGCGGGCCCGCATCGAGGCGACGTCGGTGACCGCGTCGGATCGCCGGGGCCCCTCGCCGGGCTGGTCCGAGCGCTGGTCGGCGGCCGCCGAAGGGGACACCCCAGACGCCCTTGGCCCCGAACCCCCCGCGGCTGCAGCCCGCGGTCGCGCGGGCGCAGGCGGGCTGGCGGGCTGTGCCGGCGCTGTGCGTTCCGAAGGCGGCGCTGCTGACCGACCCGGCTGGCCTGCCACGGGCGAGGCAGCCCTCGGCTGGCTGGCGGCCGCCGGCGCGCTGAACCTTCGCTCCAGCCGGTCGAGCCGGTCCGCCAGCACCGCCGTGTCCGCCGCGCCGCCCGGCAACAGCACCTGTGCGCACATCAGCTCGAGCAGCAATCTCGGCGAGGTCGCCCCTCGCATCTCGACCAGCCCGGCGCTGATGATCTCGGCGGCCCTGGTCAGCTGGGGCCGGCCAGAAGCGGCCGCCTGCTTGCTCATCTGCTCCAGCCGGTCCGGCGGGGCATCGATCAGGCCGGTGGCGGCTGCGTCAGGGACCGCGGACAGCACGATCAGATCGCGCAACCGGTCCAGCAGGTCGGCGGCGAATCGGCGGGGATCGTGACCGGCCTCTACGACGTGATCGATCGCGCGGAAGACGGCGGCGCCGTCGTCAGCGATGAACGCCTCGATGACCTCGTCCAGCAGCCGGTCGTCGGTGTAGCCGAGCAGGGCTATGGCACGGTCGTAGCGCAGTCCGGAGGGGTCAGAGCCGGCGATGAGCTGATCCAGAACCGACATGGCGTCCCGCACGGAGCCGGCGCCGGCCCGGATGACCACCGGAAGCACGGCAGGCTCGTACGGCACCCCCTCGCTGGCCAGGATCTGCTCCAGATGCTCGCGCAGCACCGCGGGCGGCACCAGCCGGAACGGGTAATGGTGTGTCCTCGACCGGATCGTCGGAATGACCTTTTCCGGCTCAGTGGTCGCGAAGACGAACTTCAGGTGCGGGGGCGGCTCCTCGACGAGCTTGAGCAGCGCGTTGAAGCCCTCCCGGGTGACCATGTGCGCTTCATCGATGATGTAGATCTTGTAGCGCCCGGACACCGGGGCGTAGAAAGCCCGCTCACGCAAGTCCCTGGCGTCATCCACGCCGCCATGCGACGCGGCGTCGATCTCGATGACATCGATGCTGCCCGGTCCGGCTGGCGCCAGCGCCACGCACGAGGCGCACTTTCCGCACGGCTCCGGCGTCGGGCCGCGCTCGCAGTTCAGGGAGCGGGCCAGGATCCGGGCGCTTGAGGTCTTGCCGCAGCCACGTGGACCGCTGAACAGATAGGCGTGATGCACCCGGCCGCTGCGCAGCGCCTGTCGCAGCGGCTCGGTGACGTGGTCCTGGCCCTTGACCTCGGCAAAGCTGCCCGGCCGGTATCTGCGGTACAGCGCCAGAGGCGGCCCTGGACTGCCTTGTTCTGGACGGGGGGCGTTGCCTGCCATGTCCCCATCCTGCCAGGAAAATAAAGGACCCCCCGCACACCCGACAGAGCCCGCGTACCCTTGCTGCCTTCCGGCCCTGGGGGGGTTGGCGGGATGAACGCCGTGCGAGGGGTCTGGGTGTCAGTTTAGCCGCGCTCGGAGATGCGGTAACCGACGCCCGGCGTTGTGGAGATCACCGGTGGATCGCCCAGCTTGCGGCGCAGCCGGCCGATCGTCACCGCTACGGCGTTGGTGAATGGATCGGCGTGCTCGTCCCACACCTGCTCCAGCAGGTCCTCGGCACTGAGGAAGGCCGGGCTCGCCCGCAGTAGCGCCTCGAGCAGGCCGAACTCCTTGACCGACAGGTCGAGCTGCCGACCGTCGCGGCTTACGGTGCGCCTGACCTGGTCAAGCTCGACCCCGGCGGTCCGCAGGACCCGGCCACGGGCCAACGGCTGCCTCCGGGCAAGCGCCCGGATTCGCAGCACGAGCTCAGGGAAGTGGAAGGGCTTCGTGAGGTAGTCGTCCGCGCCTAGCCCGAGACCAGCGACCCGTGCGCTCGCCGTTCCCGACGCGGTCAGCATGAGCACCATGGAGCGGACGCCGGGATCCCCGCCTCCGCCGGTGATCATCTGGCACAGTGCGTCTCCGTGAATGCCCGGCAGATCGCGGTCGAGCACCACCACGTCGTAGGCGTTGAGGTCCAGCTTGGCGGCTGCCTCCAGCCCGTCGTGCGCAGCGTCCACCGCCATGCCCTGGTCCCGAAGGCCCTCAACGAGGACATCCGCCAGCGACCGCGAGTCCTCCACCACCAGGACTCTCACGACGGCGCTCCGGCCAGCGCCTGGCTGGCTGCGAGCGGCAACGTGATGACGACCCGCAGCCCGCCTTCCGGCCTCGCGCACAGTTCCAGCGATCCACCATGCGCCGCTGCGATAGCGGCGACGATGGACAGGCCGAGACCGGACCCGCGGTCGGATCCGACGCGGTCGGCGCCGAGCCGGCGGAACGGCTGCGCAAGCTGGGACACCTCGTCCCCATCGAGCACCGGTCCCCCGTTCTCGACCACGATCCGCCCGGTGCCCACGCCAGCCCAGATGCCGACCGCAATCCAGCCGTGGGGCGCGTTGTGGACGACCGCGTTATCGACGACGTTGTCCACCATTCGGCGGAGCATGACCTCGCTCCCTGTGACCGGCAGGACGCACCCACCGACCTGCCGCACCGAGAGCCCGGCGGCGTCGATGTCCGCCGATCTGACGCCCACTGCCTCGGTCACGACACTGTCCAGCGCGACCACCTCTAGCCCCGCCAGCGCCCCGTGCTGTGCACGCGCCAGCACGAGCAGGCCCTCCAGCAGCTCGTCGGTACGGTCCAGCTCTGCGCGGAGCCGGTCGGCGAGCGCAACGGTCTGCTCAGGGACCGGCCCCTGTTTCGCCACTGCGACGTCCACCGACGCGCGCATCGTCGCCAGCGGGGTACGCAGCTCGTGCGACGCGTTCGCCACGAAACGCCGCTGCGCCCCGAACGCCGACTCCAGCCGCTCGAGCAGTCCGTCGAACGTGTCAGCCAGATCCTTCAGCTCGTCGCGCGGGCCGTCGAAGGCCAGCCGCTCATCCAGGTTGTCCTCGGAGATTCGCCGCGCCGTCGCCGTGATCAGCCGGAGCGGACGCAGGGACCGGCCCGCGAAGATCCAGCCGAGCAGAACGGATACCGCGACCATGATCCCGAGAGCGATCAGCGAGGCCACCAGCAGCTTGTGGGAGATGCCCGCGCGCACATCGGGCTGATTCGCCAGTGCAGCCTGCAGGGAAGCGATCTCCCGCTGCGCCTTGGCAAGCGCTGCCTGTGTCGCCTCGCCCTGAGCACCAAATTCCGGGGCCTTCGTCACCCCGACCGGCGCCGTCGACGACGAGCCCACCACAAGGCCGCTGGCGATGGCTAGCAGCGCGGCACCCGACAGCAGGAACAGGCCGCCGTACAGAACGGTCATGCGCAGCCGAACGGTGCCACGCGGACGCAACGGCCGCAGGATCCAGCCGGCCACGCGCATGCGAATCAGTCCTCTCGCCAGACCTCCCAACCAGGATGCCCGGCCCGACCTAACGGCGAGATAACGACTTCGGTTCGGCCGCTGTTACGGCCGCTGCCATACAACCAGGTCAGCCGAACCTCTTCGGACTTCAGCGAACATCGAAAGGCACGAACGTGGAAGCGACAATCGAGGTAACCGGGCTGCGAAAGCGGTTCGGGGCGGCGCTGGCACTGGACGGGATGTCCTTCACCGTCCAGCCCGGCCAGGTCACCGGTTTCGTCGGGCCGAACGGGGCCGGCAAGTCCACGACCATGCGGGTGATCCTGGGCCTGGATGCACCCGAGGCTGGTCGCGCGCTTGTCGGCGGCCGACCCTATGCCAGCTTGCCGTATCCGATGCGCTACCTGGGATCGCTACTAGACGCCGGCGCCCTGCAGCCCGGCCGGTCCGCACGCGGTCACCTGCTCTGGCTGGCTTTCTCCCAGGGCCTCACGGCGCAGCGGGTGGACGAAGTTATCGAGCAAGCCGGACTGTCCACGGCCGCCCGGCGGCGGGCAGGCGGCTTCTCCCTCGGCATGCGGCAGCGACTCGGCGTAGCGGCAGCCATGCTGGGCGATCCGATGATCCTGATGCTGGACGAGCCGTTCAACGGACTCGACCCCGAGGGCATCGTCTGGATGCGGGGCTTCCTGCGGTCGCTGGCCAGGCAGGGCCGTGCTGTGCTGGTGTCGAGCCACCTCATGAGCGAGCTGGAGGACACGGCTGACCATCTGGTGGTTGTCGGCCGCGGCAGGGTCGTCGCGGACACCAGCGTGGCTGCCTTGCTGGCCGCAGCAGCGGGTGGTCGCGTGACGCTGCGGACGGCCGCGGTGCCGGAGGCGGTGACGGCGCTGGACCGCGCGGGGGCCGCCGTCGCCGCCAGTGGCGACGGGGCGCTCACCATCTCCGGATTGCCCGCCGAGCGAGTAATCACCCTGCTGAGCCAGGCGGGCGTGCCGTTCTCGGAGGTCTCCGGGCACCGGGTCACGCTCGAGCAGGCCTACCTGGACCTCACCAGGGAAGCGGTCGAGTTCCGCGCCGAGCCCGCGCCGGAGGTGGCGCTATGAGCAGCGGACTGATCGCGCCGCGCAGGCCAGGACTGCGGCCTGACCGCGCCAGCTTCGCTCAGGCGCTGCGCGCGGAGTGGGTCAAGTTCCGCACCGTGCGCGGCTGGGTCATCGCGATGATCGTCGCAGCACTGATCACAGTGTTCCTCGGCATCTTCGCGGCTGGCAACCTCAGTATCGGATGCCAGAGCCGGCCGAATGGCCCGGTGCTCACCGGCAGGGCCTGTACCCCTCACTTCCCGATCGGGCCAGACGGAGAGGCCGTGGTCGATAGCTATTACTTCGCTCACCAGACGCTCACCGGCAACGGCAGCATCACGGTACGGGTGACGTCGTTGACAGGCCTGTACAGCAGCAACGGCAAGGGCGGGCAGAACCCGCTCGCGGGCATGACCAAGGGACTGGTGCCGTGGGCGAAGGCCGGCATCATCGTCACTGACGGCATGAGGCCGGGATCGGCCTACGCGGCAGTCATGGTGACCGGGGCTCACGGCGTCCGGATGCAGGACAACTACGTCCACGACACTGCCGGCCTCAGCGGACGGGCCACCGCAACCTCGCCGCGCTGGCTGCGGCTTATCCGCAGCGGCGACACGATCACCGGATACGACTCGGCCGACGGGTCACACTGGTCACTGGTCGGCAGCACCGTTCTGACCGGTCTTCGCCACTCCGTCCAGGCCGGCCTGTTCGTGACCTCGCCGATCTATACGGTCACCGCGCAGAGCTTCGGCAGCTCGACCACACACGGCGGCCCCAGTCAGGCGACCGCGGCCTTCGACGACATCAGCAGGCGCGGCACGTGGCCCGCGAAGGCCTGGATCGGTACCGAAGTCGGGACCGGCGCCGCGTCTCCCGGCACCGGAATCGGGTACGTCCGCGTGACGCCTGGCGCCGTCACCGTCAGCGGGTCCGGTGATATCGCGCCGCTGGCGACGGGGCCTGGCGCGTCCGGACCGGTTTCGGTGTTCGAGCAGCCGCTGACAGGGTTGTTCGCCGGGCTCATCGCCATCGTCGTCGTGGCGGCGATGTTCTTCACGGTGGAATACCGGCGAGGCCTGATCCGCACCACCCTGGCCGCGAGCCCGCGGCGGGGCCGGGTGCTTGCGGCTAAGGCCACGGTCGTCGGCGCCGTCGCGTTCGTCGTCGGGCTGGTCGCCAGTGTCCTCGCGATTACGCTCGGCCTGCCGAGGCAGCGCAACCAGGGCAGCTACGTGCTCCCCGCATCGATGCTGACCGAGCTGCGGGTGATTGTTGGCACCGCAGCCCTGGTGGCAATCACCGCCGTCATGGCGGTGGCGATCGGCGCGATCCTCCGTCGTAGCGCGGCGGCGGTCACCGCGGCCATCGTGGTCATCGTGCTGCCATTCCTGCTAGCGGTGACGGTGCTGCCCGTCAGCGTGGCGGCCTGGGTGCTACGGCTCACCCCAGCGGCGGGGTTCGCCATCGAGCAGAGCATCCCTCACTACCCGCAGGTGAGCAGCGTGATCTCGCCCGCCGACGGCAGTTACCCGCTGCCGCCGTGGGGCGGCTTCGCGGTGCTGTGCGCCTGGGCCGTCGTCGCGCTCGCCGGGGCGTACGTCCTGCTCCGCAGG
>Ga0126373_10002084_pt1 | contig 14599 bp, 27 predicted proteins | sample PanSoiMetPlot_11_FD_92545 | JGI IMG/M metagenome (GOLD analysis project Ga0126373, IMG submission 92545) | Tropical forest soil microbial communities from Panama - MetaG Plot_11 | ecosystem: Environmental > Terrestrial > Soil > Tropical forest > Bulk soil | place: Panama | collected 2016-02-17 | reverse complement strand
CCACCCCCCATTACTTTTTTTCAAAAAATTCTTTGGGACCACTTTCCCCTCTTTCACCCCTTTTTCCACCCCCGAAGGGGGTTGGTGGGGTGCGGGGGGGGTGGGGGGGGGGGGGGGGGGGCGAAAATTGAGGCTGTTTTGAGGGGCGACGTGTCCAATTCTTATCAACGGGATAGCTATTACTACTTGGTTACTAGTGATTGTACCACTTAGTTAACACACTAGACCACGCATAAACATTGAGGTTTATGAACATGACCCATCTGTGACCCGCATAAATGGCTGCGTTTTGGAAGTATTGCACTATTTTTATGCGTGAAGTGCCATACAGTTGACAAAATCAGAAAAAAGTTGACAAAATCAGAAAAAAGTCCTTTACTTTTTGGTAAACCCGTGATACACTATAAGTGTAAAGTTAGATTAAGAAAGTTTTCTGCTGGCTATCCCGCCGAAATACCTACTTCTAATCTCGACAATTAAATAACTTGTGTTCATTGGGTGGGGCAGACCTACGGGATTGCAACCCGCTGCCCCTCTCTCCTTTGAATGCAAGAGTAAAGGAGAACCCAATGATTAATAAGAAAGACTTTAGTACAAAACTGTCATACCGCTATCAAAAGGTAGGACGCAAGATTCAGTTTGTTAATGAAAAGGGCAGACAGGTTTATGCCATTCGTTTAATTTGGCTCGGCCTGTTGGAGTACGTTGATGACGCTGGAAGATGCAACCCCGGCTATGAAGCCTTAATGACCTATGCAGGAGTGGGAAGCAGACACACAATAAAGAATGCCATCGACATCTTCGTAAAGATGGGTTTGCTGGTTTATGCAGCTGGAGGTAATGGTCTGAAGGATTCCAATTCTTATCAATTCGACCTAGAAGCCATGACCCAGACCGTGATTTCGCAGGGCCGTTACCCAGACCCAGAGTCGATGAAATTGGCAAGACCTACCCAGAGTGCACACAAGGCTTCGCAGAGTGCACACAATCAAAATAGTGTGCAGTCTACAAATAGTGTGCACTCTGGAGCCTTTAAGAGTGCAGTCTGCGATGAAATAGAGTGCAGTCTGAGTGAAAAAGTGCTTGCAGAGTGCACTGGAACCATATTGAACCATATAGAGGAACCACAAAATGAACCACAAGGCTCCTCTGATTTTTTTGTGGGTTTAGGTGGAAAGGCATGCTTGGCTGTAGAACGGAATAGACCCCCTACAGACCCGACAGACCAGCAGGACAATAATTATACTTCGGCTCCGGTCTCTAAGTTCTCCATAGAAGAATTGGTTGAAGCATCGTTATATGGTATTAGGGCTTGGAAAGGAGATAAGGCAGCAAAGGCTGAGGAAATCTACGACAATTTAACTTTGAAGGGCGCTACTCCAGACCAGCTAGCCCCACTGTTGCCGTTCTTCGTAGACATGGAAAGCTCTTATAGCGACGAGTTAGCAGCTCAGACACCCCAAACCTCATTTAAGTCGCAGAATGCGTCTATAAGTCACGGAAATGGCCCTAGCGATGCCTTTACAGCAAAGATTGACCATCGTATTCAAACAGCGGCTCTCAAGGCTGAAAGTCTAATAAACGAGCAGCACTTGGAGACTTCACTCTTTGTAGATTTCTACAGACAAGCTATCGTTTACCGACCCTTGCAGCGTGCCGAGTACAGTCTGATTGAGCGAATTAAAGCAATTCAGACGAACAAGATTGTCCGCAAGGCTGGGGTTAGCCCCAAGTCACCTGCTAATCGCATTGTCAGACCCGAGGATTTAGACGATTTGCTGAGAGAATTTCGATACGAATGGGAAGTTCTCGGAAAGCCCGAGATTGAGCCTTACACCACAGCTGTAGCATAACCGAAGAACAATTTAATACACAGACCCGCCAGACCTTCCGGATATTCGGGAGGTTTCGGCGGGTTTTCGTTTGGAAAGGATATTAGCAATGAGAAATGATGAACTATTTAACAATAACTTGAGTGACGAAGAAGAGATTGAGCTGCTTGAGGCAATGATTGTCCGTCACGTAGACATCCCGGTCGAATTCTGTGGATGTGATGGCTGCAATCGCCTTCGCACAGAAAACGAATTCAGCCAGAACCGCAAACTCTATTTGAAGATGCTCCGAGGCATCCGCAAAGAAGGACGATAAGAAAGGACCCTCCCCCAATGAAACAACGCAAATTTGATTACGTAGGACCTGCAACCGGGCTGGTTGAAAAGGGCTGGAAACCTCAACAGCCAAGCAAGTCCGTCATTAAAAACAAACAAATCCCGTTAGACTTTAGTTGCCTACAGAACCAAGGTAAGTGGCTCCCGAGCAATTTGGACGGCACAAGCCACAGACAAGTGGGCGAGAAAGATTACTTCCTGCACTTTGAATGCAAGCACGGTGAGCCTGTTAGCAAGCGGCAGGAGATTTTGCTCGCTGCCTTAGCGAGACGTGGTGACATCGTTCTGATTGTTCACTGCAAGCGTGTGTATGACGAAGCATTAAACGTCATCAGGTTTACGCCACTCGCTTACGAAATTCTGAACACAGGCGAAGTCATGAGCACGAACGTAGCGCAGTTTGCCAGCCGCTATGAGAACTGGTGTAGACAGCCGAGTAAAGGTCTTGAGCACTGGCAAGATACGAAAGGAGATTATGAGTAGACACGAATACCACAACGTTAAGTTGCTGAGCAATGCGAGCGGCATACTCGTTATAGCGATAGATACAGCTCAGAACGGGCTGACCAGAGATATTTTGCGAGCGGTAAATTCGTTAGTCAGACGAAACCGCCTGACGCCACCTAACCCACAAGTAGCGCAGGCAATAGAGCTGATGCGATTGAATCCCGGCATGAAGTCTTACGCAGCCAGCAAGAAGATTGCTGGTGACTACAGTTTGGTTCGTCAGATTCGATACTGGACTGAGAAGGAAAGAAAAATTAGTCATACGAAACAGGTGAACCAGCAAGAGGCTGAAATGAAAGGAGAGAATGATGGGCAATCTCACGTTGCTTAAAGATGGTTATCAGTTGTGCTGCGAATGTGGCGAGCTGTTCGTTGAAGGGTGCTACATGCTGTTCAATCGCAGCCACGGCACCTATTGCTGCGTCGATTGCTTCAAGAGCGGCAAGCCGATTAAAAAGTGGAGAAAGACAGAAGCACTAGAGAAAAGAAAGGAATCAGGTATGGAAAAAGACACTACAGCGAAGTTTGCAGGATACGCAGTACTACGGCGGCATGATGTTCCCGCTTATGAGTCTGCTGTCGGCCAAGGCTTGCGAAGCTGAAGCGAAGGTTGTTGAGCGTTATCAGCACGACCTGCTACCGCCAAGCGACTTCATTGTTTCCGACCGAACAGCCTCAAAGTCTGCGCAGTTTGATGCCCTTCAATATTGCTTCTCACACAAGTACCGCAAGCAATCTGACCGTGATTTGAAGGTTGAGCAGGAAGTCCTTCTTGAAGAGAGACAGCGCACGTTCTTGAAGGGTCGTAAGCTGGTAGTGGACCCGCTTGTTCAAAGAACGATAGAGACGAACGACAGCATCACCGTCCCTGAGCAGATATTCAGCTATGCGTACCCGAGAGATAGCGCTGGTACAAGAGGCAATGTGAAGAAGTTCAAGAAAGACGTGCTACAGGCGATGTACGAAGGAAAGGGGCTGCTATAGACCCACAAAAGCACCAAAAACAGGCGTAAACCTGCCAAGTAGCGTCATTCTACAAAGGTATAAGACGGGCAAATATATTCCTATTTCAAGCGGGTAGGTCGAGCGACGGCCTACCCCTCCTCCGTAGTTATAATAATTATACTTTTAGGGGTCGGCAACCCAGTTTCTTTTGCTGTCGGTGGGCAGCGTTTCGACAGAATCGCCTTCAAATTTAATGTAAAGGCACGCAAACAACAAACAAACCCACTTTCAAATCACCATGACTTTTCATGCAGCGTTAATCATCGTCGCAGTTCTAGCTGTGGTGGATAGGCTTCATTCATGAATATCGACAACAACACAAGCAATCAAATAAATACAACAGGAACTATTAAGTCAGCAACAATCAGTGAGGGCGTTGCTGACGCCTTGGGCTGCACAATTGATGACAATGGAACACTGCATGCCAACCAAGTTCAGACAACGGGAAACTTGGTGCCTCAGTCACAAGGCGTTTGTCCTGCATGCGGCTATTGTCCATGCTGTGGACGCAGAGGATATGGATTCACGCCTTACCCGTATTGGCCGTACTACGGTACTTGGACGGTAAGCGGAAACACAGGTGATTTTGGAAATCAGTTCCAAATTTATAACAGTACGTATCAGGGCGGACAGACAATTTCTTAACGGGTTCCAAGTCCATTTCTTAATCCTCCTTTCTGATGGACTTGGCAAAACGGCGTCCAGCCCCAGCTAGCCGTTGAGACGGGTCAGGCTGGAAACGCCCGTCTACAAAATCATGAAATACATACAGAGCACATTTTCATGCCCGGTTAATTCGAAGAAGGGGATGACTGAGCAAGAGTACGAGATTGCCGTAGGCGTTCGCTGTGCGGAATGTAAAGAGAGAACTGAGGATTGCAGATGCTGCAAAAGCTAATTAACTACTGTCAGGGTCGTCACACAGCATTTGCCGTTGCATTCTTTATTGCGGGAAATATCCTGCACTGGTTTCATCGCTTAGACGGAACTTACATCACATTCATGCGGAACGCTGATGGGGTTTGTCTTAGGTCATAGTGTGAAAGAGGATGTAGTAGGGCTGAAATCTCAAAATCCACCTCAACAGTAAAGGAGAAATGAGAAAAGGAGAATGATGGAAATGGATTTGAATAAAGTTAAGGTGCTTTCTGAGCTGTTGGCAGAAGAAATCAGTAAAGATTGCTTTAACAAAGAATGTGGTCCTGACGTAGCTCGAGTAAGTGAAGAGGAACAGGAACTGTATGACATGCCTTTAGATGTGTTGTACAAGGCTGACCAGTTAGAACGCTTTGATAATCTAGTTGCTGACCTTCGTGCAAGACTAGAGAGCGATACTACATCCGAGTGTACAAAGGGTGCCATACTGAACCAATTAAGCAAAGTCAGCAAGGTTATCGACGGGTGGGATTAAATGGAATTACAGCTAATCAGAAAAGTCTGCGACTCATGTGGAAAGACTGAAGATTTCACTGCAAACGACATGAATAAAGAGTCCTTGGGCAAATGGATTACTGTCAGTCAACAATGGATGGAACGGCGGAAAGCTGATGCAGAGTGTTACGCACTACTGCTCAGAGCAGTGCCTTCTAAACATGCTGAAGGATGAAGTGAAAGCTGAACAGCCAATTGACTTAAACAAGTTGAAAGAGGCTGCGGGACTGAAGTAAAGGAGAGGAAGAAAGAAATGGAAGCATTAGCAGTAGTAGTAGCGTTCATACTTGGATATGCATTTCGTGGATTGATTGGTCATGAGCTGAAGGCAGTTGGCGAGGAAATCAAGAATGAGATTGCAGTGTTGAGAGCCGACATCAAGGCCAAGATTTAATGGCGGAACAAGTACAGCCTTCGGCGCTAGCACAGAAATCGGCCCTGCATACATGCAAAGAATGTGGTCAGCAGATGTTCCATAAGGACAGAAACGACTATAGGAAGCATGGTATCAATTGCTACCTCTTCAGGGACATGCTGAGAGAGCAGTACTTCAAAGGTTATCGCAGCAACGCAGTACGAGTCCAATAATTGCAATCATGCGGGGTTGCTCAAGATGAGTGCCCAAGCTTCCGACTTTGGATAGGTCGGTTTGATTCCGACACCCCGCTCCAAGACTGAAATTCGCCCCCCACACTCACAGCCTCTTATGAATGAACAGGTCTATACAGAGACGCTTTATGTGTAAGAACCGCTTGCCTCACACCGCACACATTTAGCCCAAAATCAGCATGTAACAAAATGAAATAGTGTTACATCCGGTATAAATAGCCTATAATCAATCACTTACGAGCTATCTAGCCAGCCCATCCGCTCATCAGCCGTGTTTGACGGCATGCGACAGAAGCAGAGGGTCAAGAGTTAGCGTTATGCAATAGCCCCCCACGATAGCTAAGCTGGAAAGCATGCGACGTTTTTGAGCAAGCAGGCTGCTAAGTACAGCAGAATCAGCGACTTATAGGAGAGCAAGAAGAATTCTTTACGGTAGAATTAAGCCCGGCGGGGGATGCCCCCAAAGGTGACGAGTGCAGGCTTGGCCTTGGCTGGAAACAGCCTCCTAATGCCTCCTAATAATGACAGACCAGCACCAGCTTCACCCGCCTTCCAGTAAACCATCAGTTCCGCCGTCCAGTACACCATCCGTTCCACCATCAGATTCTTAGAAAAGGAGAGAAGTGACCGATTACAAGAATTATAAAAAGCTAAGTATTGAACCAGACCTAACTCAGCCAGCCGTAAAGCCAGTTCTAGTATCTCAAGTAGAGGTAAGACAGCTAGCGGCTGAGTTTAATCAAGTATTAGACGAACACAGAAAGGCGATTATCAGCCTGATGGAGACGACTAGTAAGCTGGATTTGGTCCTAGCTTACATCATGCAGAAGCAGAACCTGAGCATCGAGGACCTACAGGAGTGGATAAAGGCGAAGGCTGAAGAGGCGAAGGCTAACGCCGTCTGCGACAGCACCGAGCAGACTGAACAGGCGAAGGCATAATGACTGAGCTGTGCAAGCTCGCTGCAAAGCATGGGACTGACAAGTTTGGTGCGTATACCCGCCTCTACAGTTCTCTGTTTGAGGACAAGAGATTTGAGTTTAAGCACGTCATGGAAATTGGCATAGGAACAAAACAGGCTATGAGCCATGTTCCTAATTACGCCCCCGGCGCTAGTCTAAGAATGTGGAGGGATTATTTCCCTAATGCGACTATTCTTGGATGCGACATTGACGAGTCCGTATTGTTTTCTGAGCCTAACATTGATTGCATCCGTTTAGACCAGAGCAACAGTAATGACTTGGCCAAAGCAGCTTCGTGGAACGGGAATGACAAGTGGGACCTGATTATTGACGATGGTAGCCATATTCCAGAGCATCAAGTCCTGAGTGCAAAGGCTCTTATGCCTCATATTCGTTCAGGCGGGTACTACATAATCGAGGACGTTAACGAGTTTTCTACCGTATCCCCGCATCTTTCGCACGAACACAGCATGGTTTCATACAAGTATACAGACGCATTGATTGGACGCTGCATCGTCATTCGCAAAGAAGAAAGCACTAAAGAATAAAAGGAGACTATACGGGGCCAAATAGTAATTACACCCTCATTATTACCGCTTGCAATCGTAACGACCTGCTGAAAGAGACTCTGGAGTCTTATTTCAAAGTCGTTGATGTCGCCCCTCAAGAGACGATTGTCATCGAGGACAGCGACCAGCCAATGCCTGAATTCCTGAAGGACTGGGTATGGCGTCAGCGTGGGCTTCGTTGGATGAACAACGGCCAGCGCATAGGACAGATTTACAGCATCGACCGTGCCTATCGTGAAGTCAAAACCGACTTCATCATGCACTGCGAAGAGGATTGGTTCTTCCAGAATTGTGCAGGCGAATTCATAAAGGAAAGCAAAGAAATCCTCAACAAGTACCCTGAAATTATTCAGGTATCGCTTCGTGGGGATACAGGCTGGCACCCTCTAGTCAAAGACCCGGCTTACCCGTTTCACATCGCTCAACCCTATTGGCGTGGAGTATGGGGCGGGATAGCGTTCAACCCTCGGCCTACGTCGCCTGTCTGACTACAGAAAACTAGGCTCTTATGGAGCGCACGTCTCCTACAGCAAAGGCGGACTAGTTCACGAAGAACAGTTGAGCAAGATGCTCCTTGACCAAGGTTACCGCATAGCGGACCTTAACAGACCAATCGCTAGTCATATTGGTGGAGGCAGAAGCAGAGCGATAGAGACATTGCCCCCGCTTCCCAAAATTCTCATAGCCGTTCCTACGTGCTTTTCATTCGAGTATGACAGATGGGAAATGAAGAGTGACCCTGATAAAACAGGCTTTCATCAGAACGGTCCTAACGAGCAGACACAAGCAGTACGTGAGACATGGGCTAAGGATATTGCCCCATTCGGACAGCACGTCACGCTTAAGTTCTTTTATGGCAAACCTGCGTCGGGCTATCCACGTCAGCCGCTGGCTGATGAAGTCTTTCTTGACGTTCCAGACGGTTACGGAGCCTTGCCTCTAAAGACGGTTGGCGTATGCCAATACGCTGTGGAGAATGATTTTCAGTACGTCTATAAGTGCGACACGGATACAGCTGTTTACATTGACCGACTGATTCTAGAGATATTAGAGAACCGCTTTGATTACGCTGGATATGTTCACGCCAACGTATGCTCTGGTGGTCCGGGCTATCTTCTCAGCAGACATGCAGCAAAAATCGTAGCAACTCAAGGCAGAAACCCTGACCATTGGGCTGAAGATGTCTGGGTTGCTAAGGTACTTGGCAATGCAAACGTCCGTCCATTGATGTTGCCCTGCCATCGTCCGGGGTTCAGTGCTCACTTCTTCTTCAATGAAGGATTCACGCCTGTGAAGCTGACTGAAGGCATCGTCAGTATGCATGCCGTCTTTCCGACGGAAATGCGCCAATGGTACGAGTTCAAGGAGAGAAATGGGCGAAGAGAACCAGTTGGACAAGATAAAGACACATCACCTGTTCAATCAACTGACTGAAGGACAGAAACAGTTCGTTCTTAAATTCATCGAGACGAACGGTGATGGGGTCCTAGCCGTCCATTCGGCTTATCCGAAAATCACTACTCCCTACGCAACCCACACGACGCTGAGCAAGCTGCTTGGCAACTGGAAGGTTCGTAGAATTCTGGCTTGGTATGGCGGCTATTCGTTTGACGGCTCGCCCATGAGCCAGACTGAAGCAGTTCAGCTCATCAGCGACAGATTACGCAGTCCGGACACAGACACCGCTTCATTCACGAAGATGATTGTCCTACTGGCTGACATCAACGGATGGGCAAGCGTTAAGGGGAAGAAGGCCAATGTCACACTCACGACGCAAGAAGAGAATGAGTCTGAATCTGTAGACAAATTGGTATTGGCCCTTGAGGAAAAACAAAAGAAGGCATTATGAAAACGAAACCAGTAAAGAAACCGAGAAAGACCAAGGTCGAGACTGTGAACCTGCGGCAAGAAGGGCAGCTTCAAGGTTCGTAAAGGGGCGTTGCACCGTGCGCTAGGCATTCCCGAAGGCCAGAAGATTGGTCAAGCACGTATCAAAGCGGCGGAACACAGCAAGAATCCTGAGACTCGTCGTGAAGCCCGTAGTGCAATGGGCCTGACGCACATGAACAAGAGAGGATGAATCAATGATTAAAGAGATTAGAGACAAGAAGTCAGCCGCAGTTCCCAGCGTGGAAGAGATGAAGGAATCGGCACGTAAGGGGAGTGTGGGCAAGGGCATGAACGAATACGATTTGAACGAATGCATGTCTGAATTGAATCAAGGTGCAGACATCAACGAGTAACCGCTAAGGACACATGAGCGTAGAACAGCTAGCACAGAAAAAAGTAGAGGAACGAGCAAGAGCAAAGACCGATAAACTTTTCTTGGCTACAGAAGTTCTGCGGATATGATTTCCAGTCATCGGTTCATCAAGAGCTATTTGACCAGTACATTGCGTACAACGAATCGAAACCGTGGGTAGAGCAAAGCGAGACGAAGAACAGACTGATTCTCTGGCCCCGTGGTCACTTCAAGAGCACGTCGGTTGTCGTTGAAATCATTCAAGCCATCCTAAACAACCCTGACATTCGTGTTTTGATTATGCAGGGTACGTTGAAGGTCACCAAGAACATGCTGAAAGAAATAACAGCACACTTCTTGGGAACGGCGATTAATAGCAGACTGTCAGAATTGTTTCCAGAGTACTGCGGGACTAAGAAGCAGCTGAAGCTGACCGCTGAAGCATTCACGACTCCAGCCAGAAAAAAAGTTCAGTTACCACAGGCTACGGTCACGGTCGCTTCTCCAAACAGCGTTAAGACAGGTCAGCACTACGATATGGGCGTGTTTGATGACTTGATTCACGACCAGAACTGGAACAGCCAGACTAAACTTCAACAGGCAGAAGATGATTTCAATGGATGCCAGCCGCTGATTGACCCCGGTTGCTACCGTTTAGTTTCAGGCACCAGATATACGTTTGGTGATTTATACGAAAACATCATGCGCAAGAATGACGGCTCATGGAAGGTGAGCCTGAAAACTTGCTGGACTGATGACGGAACAGAAGTCCGCTTTCCACAGACGAAAACGAAAGACGGTCGCTTCATCGGCTTGACGAGAGAAATGCTGATGCAGATAGCGAAGGACACCCCTTCACTATTCTCCAGTCAGTACCTCAACCAGCCGATTATGGAAGGCACACAACTCTTCACTGAAGAGAAGATGTTGGGCGCAGTCGTATCAGACAAGGATAGTCCGGCATTGAGCCAAGCTGTTCTCTTCGTGGACTTGGCTACTGAAGGACCCAACTGCGACGATTCAGTAGTGTTGGCAGGGAAGGTAGACGCAAGCGGCAGAATGTACGCTGTGGACTTTCGTGGACGGCCAGTGGTCAGTCTCTGCATTAGCAGCGAACATTATTGACATGACGCTGAAGCATCATCCAATGCGTGTGATGATTGAAAAGACTGCCAGTGCAAAATACTTAGTCGAATACATTCACGTCATTGCTAAGAGCAAAGGCATCGTCATCCCAATCGACTTCATCACTGTAGATTCAGCTAAGGGAGCGAAGTACACAAGAATTGCTGCTCTTGAAGGGCACATCAGAAATAAGCGTCTGTTCTTCTTTGCTGGCTTGCCCCAGTGGGAAAAGATGTTGGAGCAGTTCACTCAATTTCCTAAAGGCAAGTATGCTCACGACGACTACCCAGACACAGTAGCGTTGATGGCTAAGCATTTTGGAGCTGCCTACGTACCTCTAGCGACTCTGCCGCAGACCCGCAGTCCGTTGATTGCGATGATGGAAAGAGACATTGTTTCAGAGAGAGATGCAACAGTCAGTCTTGGTGAGAGCGCAGAACTGCCTCCAAGATTCGATAACGATTTAGGCGATTTCTTCGCTTGTTGATAAAGGATTAATTATGGCATTTGAAAACTTAGAAGGTGCCGTATCGCTGACTGAAGCGATGCAGCCAGTATTGCCTGAAGAGACGGAATTTCAAGACCCTTGGAGCGATGAAGTAGCCCTTGGAATCGTGCTGGCTGATGTAGATAACGGCATCCGGATACGTTCAATCTAAAAACTTTCTGACACAGATGGAGAGTGCTGACGATTTGGTTCGTCAGTACGTTCGTGTCCGTCCTTGGCCGAATACAGACAAGCCTCGTAGTGCGTTGGGCATGCCTGTCGTTCTCGATGCCATTGAAAAACTGCTGCCCACTTTACACATGGCAATTTGGGGTAGCGGCAAAGACCCATTCCTTGTAATGCCTGTCGGCAAGACGAAGCCTGAAGCTGCCAGAGCATGGCAGAACCTTTTGCGTTGGGCTGTCCGCAAAGCGGATTTGAAGGAAGGAAGCCGTCTGACGCTTAAGAACATCGTGACCTACGGATTTGGTGTAGGCACGTATGGATGGAAAACTGAAGAGATAAAGAAAAGAAAATATCGCATGACGGCTGATGGGCAAGGCGTAGAGCGTGACCCAGACGCCAAGTCTGAATTCATCGCCCGTCCTGATTTCGAGTGCGCCAACCTGCGCAACATAATCATTGACCCGAATTGCAGCACTCAGGATGCGAGAAAGGGCAAGTTCTTCTGCAAGCGTATTGTCATCACGGCTTACGAGCTGGATGACCTACGCAATGACGACACGTATAAGAACATCCCTACTGAAGAAGAACTGAGAACAATTCTGGCCAACAAGCAAGAGCCTACCGAAGATAGTATGCAGGCTCTGAAGCGGCAACCAGACCAGAGAATATCAGGCACAAAAAGACACAGTACCAAGCAGCAAAGACCCTCTAGCAGCACCATTGGAGTTGTTGGAGTACTGGAGTGCCGACCGTATCGTCACGGTGCTTCAGCGCAAGATTGTCATTCGCAACGAAGAGAACAAGATGGGCAAGCTGCCTATCGTCTCTTGTGCGTTTATGGATGTGCTGAATAGCGCATTCGGATTCGGCGTCTCTCGTTTGCTTGGTGGTGAGCAGAGATTCCAGCAGGGCGTCATCAACACATGGATTGACTCGTTGGCGATTACGCTCAACCCAGTCTTTCAGCAATTGAAGGGACTAGGAGCTGGTGGACAGAACATTAGCATTGCCCCCGGCAAAGTCATCACCGTTGAAGGCGAATTGAAGCCTTTGGTGACTCCATCAGTCTCAACCGAAGCAATGAACGCTATTCAGAACAGTGAACAGCGTGCCTTCCGTCGTGTGGGAGCTGATGGCGGCTCGAACATTCCTGACCAAGCCTTCCGTACTGGAGCTGGCGTTCAAGCGTTTCAGGGCGATGTCACTCAGCGTTTGCAGTACTTCCTAGAACAGTACGTTGACTTGGTATTCGTGCCTGTTCTCGAAGCATTTCTAGAACTGTGCGCAGAGAACCTAACGCCAAACCAGATTCAGCAGATTCTTAGCGATGAAGATGCCAAAGCGTATGAAGGCAACATTCTGGACATATATAACGCTGACACGAAAATTGAAATTGTCGCTGGCATCAAGTTGACGACAAAGCAAGCGGCTATGAATGTCGCTCCTTTGCTTGTTCAGCTTTTGAGCAACGAAGCCGTCCAGCAGAGTTTGGTTACTCAGGCTAAGAAGTTTGATTACGCAGAATTTGCTGACGAGTACCTAGAGCTGATGGGCTGGGACATTAACTCGTTAATCGTTGACATGACTAAAGACGATTTGCAGCGCATGCAGCAGCAAAACGGAGCAGCAGTCAAGGCTCAGGCTGATATGCAGCTAGAACAGCTAAAACATCAGAACGATATTGACAGCATCGATACGAAGGCAACCGCTCAAGCAGGAGTTGCAGTACTACGCAGCAATCTAAAACGAGCAGAGCAACAGGGTCTGAACGAAGCGATACCAGCAGGAAACCCCCAGCAATAAATGATAACTAAGGAGATACATGGACAATCAGCATGCAAACCAAGCAGCATTGATGGTCATGAAAAAAGAAATCGTGGCTACAACGAATACAACTGGTTGGGCATACATTCGCAAGTTTGCTGACAGAGTCGTTACAGACATGGAACGTAAGGCGATTGACGAAGAAGATGACGTTAAGGGAAACAACCTGCGCCGTGAAGCTAAGGCAGCACGCATCTTCTTCAATGACCTGATGACTCGAATTGAACTGGCGAAACAGGTAACAGATGAACCAACAGATGATGACTTTGTAGACATTGCTATGGATTAGTTACGCCGTTTAACAAGTGTCGGATTGGCACTTGGGCACAAGGAGAAAGAACTAATAATGAGTAACGAGAACAACCAAGTCAATATAGATGACTTGAGTTTAGATGAATTGAGACAGCTTGCAGAACAAGAAGCAGCAGCAAATCAGCAGTCGAATGGTCAGCCTGACGGCGGACAACCCCGTAATGAAAAAGGCCAATTCGTAAAGGCTGAAGAAGCGAATGGTGCTGACCAGCAGGATGAGCAACTAGAAGATGAGCCGACTGGTGAACCAGACAGCAAGATTTACCGCAGAGTGATTGACGTAGGCGGTGACGCTGGTGCTGAGGTATTCGAGGCTGAAAGCCTTGAAGAACTAGTGGACAAGATTGCTGAAGCGAAGAAGCACGCAACGAAGAAGATTCGTGACCAAGAAGCGGAACTTCGCAAGCTAAGAACAGAACAGCCGAAGGAAAAGGAATTCACGGCTGACGAAGAATTTGTAATCAGTCAAGAACTGCTGGCTAAGCCTACCCAAGCATTCAAGAAGATGTTTAAAGAAATAACTGGCGCAAGCCCAGAGGAATTTGCCCAGATAAAACAGAACATCGATGCACAGAGTAAGGCGCAAGCGGCTAGTGGTGCCGCCAACCAGTTTTTGGCTTCGCATCCCGATTTTATTGATTCTCCGAAAAACGGAAAACTCATGAATATGGCCCTAAAGGGCAGTGAAGTGACCTTGGAGAATCTAAATAAGGCTTATATCGACTTGAAGAACAGCGGATTGCTCGAACTCAAGGATGAGAAAGCGCACGATGGGCAGGAACCGACGAGTCAACCAGAACAGAGGATTTCTGAGAAGGCTGAAGCGGAAGTGCCACCCCAGCGTATTAGGAAGGCATCAGGACTATCTACGAGAACTAGAAATACAGTTACTCCAAGAAGTACTGAGCCAACCGAGCAGGACCTATACAGTATGCCATTAGAGCAACTGAAGGAACTTGCTATGCGCCAACAGAAATAAGACTAGAAGTAGCATTATTACTCTGTAACGTCTAGCGAGTCATAACTAGGCTTCCTGCTATTTATGCTGGCTTTTCCAGCAGACGGGTGAATAACCCAGAAGGAAAGTAATTATGGCTCTACCTACAGCAGCTTCAGTCGTATCTAGCGGTTTGGGTGCTTATCCCACCGTTTACTACGACCGTGTAGCTCTT
>Ga0126373_10002083_pt1 | contig 14600 bp, 14 predicted proteins | sample PanSoiMetPlot_11_FD_92545 | JGI IMG/M metagenome (GOLD analysis project Ga0126373, IMG submission 92545) | Tropical forest soil microbial communities from Panama - MetaG Plot_11 | ecosystem: Environmental > Terrestrial > Soil > Tropical forest > Bulk soil | place: Panama | collected 2016-02-17 | reverse complement strand
TGGAGCCGGATGACCTATCTCAGCCGCCTCAACACTTATGTCGATGTGACGGATAATCAAAGCGTCGAATTAGGCACGAGCATCGCCACTACGCCATCGGTGCGTCGGGTAGGATTTCCCAGTGGCGGCGGCTATCGAATGCTTAACGGCGTCGATTTAACCTATCGCTATCAGCCTCTGGGCAGCGCTGTTTATCAGGGTCTGACCTGGGGTAGCGAATTTTATACCAACAGCGAGCGGATGCCATTCGAAACCGACGAAGGGAGTTTCTCCAAGCGCCAAAGGACTTATGGCGGGTATAGTTACATAGAAGCAAAGCTCAACAAGAATTGGTCCGCGGGATTTCAGGTCGACTATGCCCCCGTTCTTGATAGCCCTGGACATAGGACCATGAGCTATACACCGTTTCTCACCTGGAATCTGAGCGAGTTTAACCGGCTGCGCCTTGAATACTATTACTTGCAAAACAATTTTCGCGGCGCGGACAAGGCTGAAACTGGCAATCAGGTCTTTCTCCAGTGGACGACTGTGATCGGAGCGCATACCCACGGGTTCCTAACGCGCTAGAGCCATATCTGAAGGAGTAGGTTTATGAAAATGAAAATATTTAAAAGCAAAAACTGGAAGGTATTTTTCGTGTCGCTGGCATTTATCTGGTTGCAAGCGGGTTCAGTCTTCGCGCAGCAGATCCGCGTCGTGGCGACTTGGCCTGCTTTGGCTGATATTACCCGCCAGATCGGCAAAGAGTTGGTGAATGTTGATAGTCTGGCGACTGGCGTTGAAGATCCTCACGGTGTTCCCATGAAACCCAGTTTTGTGCCCCGGTTAAATCGGGCTGACGTGTTGGTCTTGATTGGCTTAGAAGATGAACACTCGTGGTTGCCGGCACTCTTGGATGTGGCGAATAATCCAAAAATTCTTCTGGGCAGGCCGGGCTATATAGATTGCTCTGTCGGAATACCGGTGCTGGAGGCCCCCACGCTTGTGGACCGTTCAGAAGGGGATCTTCATCCGAAGGGAAATCCTCATTATCTCTTGGATCCGGTGAGGGCGAAGATCGTGGCTCAGAACATAGCCGCGGGGCTATCGCGAAATTTTCCTCAGCATCAGGCGGTCTTTGAAAAAAATCTCAAAGCCTATCTCACGGAGTTGGATACTTGGATTGCGCGCTGGGAAAAAATGGCGGCGCCTTTAAAGGGCGTCAAATTTGTCGAGTATCACCCGGAATGGATTTATCTCGCCGATCGATTTGGCATGAAGCGCATAGGAAGTGTTGAACTCAAGCCTGGAATTGAGCCGACGCCAAATCACATCGTGCAGTTGGTACAAGACATCAAGCAAGATAAAGCTCAGTTGCTAATTTATGGCGCTCAGAATCCACGAGTGCCCCAGCAGATTGCCAGTGAGACGGGCATCAAAGTTATTCGCCTCTACAGTGGCGGCGGAAACCAACCGGAGACCGATAGCTATATTAAATGGATTGATTATACTGTTCGTACTCTAGTACAGGCGGTTAGTTAGATTTGAAACCATCGAGGCAAGATGGCGAGCAAACACAAACGTCGGGAGGGAGGGACGCCACAGATAGGTCTCTTCCTCTGGTGTCGCTGCAGAATGTCAGCCTCGGCTACGATTCGGCGCCGGTTCTTCAGGGTGTTAGTTTCGCTATTTATCCTGGCGGCCTGATCGGTTTGGCCGGACCGAACGGTTCGGGCAAGACCACGCTTTTCAGAGCCATCCTCGGACTGTTGCCGATTCTTGGCGGTTCTCTTTCGCGCCATTGCCCGCTATCCAATTTTGGCTACGTTCCCCAGAGCGCCGCCCTCGATCCTCAGTTTCCGCTCAGCGTAGCAGAGATTGTGGAAATGGGAGCCTACGGGCGTGTGAAACCTTATCAACCTCTCCCAGCCCAAGAAAAAAAACGGGTAGAGGAAGTTCTGGATCAGGTCGGCATGCCGCATCTGATCGCGCAGTCCTTTTTTGCATGTTCCGGCGGGCAAAAGCAGCGGATTCTCATTGCTCGAGCTCTGATGGTTAACCCGCAGATCATGATTTTAGACGAGCCTTTATCCGGCGTGGATGAGGAGTCCCGCAGAAGTATCACAGCCGTTCTGATCAAACTAACCCGCGACAAAAACATCGCGGTGTTTTTTTCCAGTCACGATCTCGAGATGGTTCAGAGAGTGGCGGATCAGATCGTGCGCGTAGACAAAGGAAAAATGTGGTTGGAAGAAAGAAGATAGTCGTTGAGCCGTGAGCACTCTGTTTGAAATTGTGCATCCTTCGTATCTGCTTTTTCCTGCGCTCCTGGGAACGATGATCATGGGGTTGGTTTGCCCGTTGGTCGGTTCTTATCTCGTTCTACGGCGCACTGTATTTCTCGGCCTGACGCTCCCTCAGATTGCTGCAGCGGGAGTGTCCTTCGCGTTTTGGCTACAGCAGACTGGCTTTCTGCCCCGGTGGGAACAGAGCGAGCAAGGAATTGGCATGGTGGGATCGCTCGTGTTCACTTTTTTGGGGATGGGACTTATTGGCTATCTGGAGCAGCGCGGCAAGGGTCTGGCGGAAGGCCGGCTAGCGGCCGCCTACGCTCTGGCCGGAGGCTTGACCATACTCTTCATCGTTTTCAATCCCGCTGGCCAGATCGAAGTGCTCAATCTTTTGAAGGGTGAAGTCATCGCTCTATCGCAAGTCGAACTAAGGCTGTTGGCCGCGGTGTTCGGCCTAGTGTTTCTTGGAATGCTAATTTTCCGCCGGGAATTTCTCCTGACGTCTTTCGATCGCGATTTGGCTTTTCTTTTAAAAGGGCGTCAAGTCATCTGGGACGTATTGCTGTATCTCCTTGCCGGGCTGATCATTGCGTTCGGCGTTATCATGGCCGGACCTCTGCTGATTTTTGGGTTCCTGGTGCTGCCGGCACTCGCGGCTCGACCTTTGGTGAGCCGGATGAGCAAGTTTCTCTTGCTGTCGTCGCTTCTGGGTTTAGTTATGGCTTTCATGGGCTTTTACAGCTCGGTGCGTTTGGACCTTCCTTTGGGACCAACCGACGTAACTCTAGGATGTTGCTTAATTTTCTTGGCCTATGGATTGCGCCGCATCTCAGCCAAGGCGAGTGCTACTGTGATGATGTTACTGTTTGTTGTCTTGTTAATTGCTGGTTGCGCGACGAGCATGACCGTCACCACCCCCGTTCCCGACGCCAAAGCCGTTCGCTCTGATCGCATCTGGTTAGCAAAAGTAAAAAACAGCACCGGCTTGCCTTTGCTCTTGCCGAGCACCAATCTGCTGCGCTCGGCCGGAGAAATGTTTGGCAAGGTTCCATCTGACTACCGCCAAAACGTGATGGATCTGTTGCGTGACGGCCTGCGCCAGGAACTCCAACAGAACGGCTATCGTGTGACATTTCCAGAGGAAACCGACGCGCGTTTTCCGCCGTTTTCCGCCGAGACGAACTCCGCCCTGCAACTCGGTCGCGAGGGAAAGCTTTCCGGTCTCGTGTTTGTTAGCGAGATCTGGCGTTGGGAGGGCTACCCTCAGCAGTTCGTCCGAGTTTTTGTCGATTTCAAACTGGTACGGCTTGAAGACGGCGCCGTCCTTTGGGACCGGCGTGTCCAGAGGGCCATTCCCACGTCAAGCTCAACCAACCTAGGCCAGGCGTATACGGATGCGGTAATAGCGGTTGTGCATGAGATCTTTGGGTAGGGAACTTCCCCTTATCATGGAACAAGATAGTGTCCTAGACGTTCGCGATTGCGCCGTCGTGCTCGATGGCCAAACTCTTCTGTCCGGAGTGTCGTTTAAGGTTCGCAAAGGAGAAGCTTTGGCGGTGATCGGTCCCAATGGCGCGGGTAAAACGATTCTGTTCAAAGCGCTTCTGGGTCTGGTGCCGTTTCGCGGAACCATTGAGTGGGGCGAGGCTTTACGCATCGGGTATGTGCCGCAAAAATTTCCGGTGGATAAAACCGTGCCTCTGACCGTGTGCGAATTCTTTTTGCTAAAAGCGAAACGATTTTGGTCACCTGATGAGACGTTTTTGGAGCACCTGTCGCATGAACTTTCATTGGTAGGACTGTCTCAGGAAATACTTGAGCGGCCCGTGGGGGAGCTCTCCGGCGGGCAACTGCAACGCTTGCTCATTGGCTGGGCCATGGTGGACCATCCCGAAGTGATGCTTTTCGACGAGCCCACCGCCGGTATTGACGTCGGCTTTGAGGAAACGGTGTACCAACTTTTGCAGCGCTTACAAAAAGAGCGGAATACGACCATCCTCCTCATTTCTCACGAGCTCAATATTGTGTACCGCTATGCAGATCAAGTCGTATGTCTGAATCGGGAGATGTTGTGCCGCGGAAAACCGCATGAGGTGTTGCATCCGCAGGATCTGGCCAGACTTTTCGGTGAAAGCGGGTTCTACAAACACGCCAACGAAGCGCACCAGCACTGAATGGACCTCCCACCGGTATCATCGCTTGTCGAGGCCTGTGCCGTGGGAATTGCATCCGGCGCCATCGGCTCGTTTATCATCTTGAAACGCATGGCTCTTGTGGGCGACGCGCTCTCCCATGTCGCGCTTCCTGGGATCGCCCTTGCTCTGTTTTATGCCATCGATCCGTTTTGGGGTGTTTTGATATTTTTATCGGCGGCCGCCGTTATTGTCTGGTGGTTGGAGGGCCGCACGACCCTCCCGAGCGATGCGCTGGTGGGATTGCTCTTTACCACGAGCTTGGCCATAGGGGTTCTCACGATTCCAGACGAGGAGCTCATTGAATCTCTTTTTGGCGGGTTTCCAGCCCTGTCGCCTTTCGCCTTCAGCGTCACCGCAGGTCTCGCTCTTGCCTCCGGCGGCATCACCATCGGGCTTGCCCGCCAATTTGTTTTTCGGACGATGACACCTGATCTTGCGCAGGTTCATGGGGTAGGGCGTTGGTTCGATCTCTTCCTCTTCTTGCTTTTTGCGCTCATCGTCTCCTTGGGGATCAAACTGGTGGGAACCTTGCTCATGGGCGCGCTAACCATTATTCCGGCTTCCATTGCGAAAAATTTTGGCAAGAGTATGAAGGGGTACCTCGCCTTATCGAGTCTTGTGGGAGGCCTCATCAGTGTGGTTGGACTCTTGATTGCGCACACTTTTGTGTTTTTACCCGGGCCGTCGATTATCCTCTTCGGTGTAGGGTTGTTTTTGATTTCGCTCGTACTCCCCCGCTCGGCGCGACGCTCAATGCTAAAACTGACTTTGTTGAAATTCAGATAGGGGATCGCATGCTAAACCGACCAAAAAAATCATTTGCATCGCTATCGGGCATGCTTGCGCTCGTCGGTTTCCTGAGCGCCTTCGCTGCGCTGCCTCAGGCTGCCACGGACTCGAATGTAACCAGAGCGACACTGAGGAATGGCTTGCGAGTGGTCATCGTGCAGAACGCGCTTGCGCCGGTGATAACGACGGAGATCAACTATCTGGTGGGTTCGAACGAAGCACCCGATGGTTTTCCCGGTACAGCGCACGCCCTCGAGCATATGATGTTTCGTGGCAGCCCGGGCCTTTCGTCGGCGCAGCTTTCTAATCTTATTGCCGCCATGGGCGGGCACTTCAACGCCACGACCCAGCAGACTGTGACGCAGTATTTTTTTACGGTTCCCTCCAGCGACCTCGACATCGCGCTCCAAATCGAAGCCAGCCGGATGCGCGGCCTCATCAATAGCGAGGCGCTCTGGGAAAAAGAACGAGGCGCCCTTGAACAGGAGGTGGCGCAGGATCTTTCCGATCCCCAGTACATGTTCTACTCCCGGTTGCTCAGCGTGATTTTCGCCGGCACGCCTTACGCCCATGACGCTCTAGGCACACGCCAATCGTTCCAAAAGACAACCGGGAAGATGCTCCGAGATTTTCACAAAAAATGGTACGTTCCCAACAACGCCATCCTGATGGTCGTGGGAGACGTGGATCCCGATGCGACCCTGGCGAGCATCAAGCGGTTGTTCGAACCGATTCCGCGCCGGCCGGTGCCCGCGCGTCCCAAAATTCAACTCCAACCCATGAAGTCATCGACCATCGAAGTTGACTCGGATCTTCCCTACGGTACGGCAGCGGTGGTTTATCGCTTGCCGGGATACGATGATCCAGATTTCGCCGCGGGCGTTGTTCTGGCCGATGCGCTGGATAGCCAGCGGGGAAATTTATATGCGCTTGCCGCCGAGGGAAGAGCCATTGCCGCAGGATTTGATGCCGTTGCCCTTCCCAAGGCTGGCTTCGGTTACGCCAACGCATCGTTCCCTCGGGGGCAAGACAGTTCTGCGCTGGTCGCCGAGATGAAGCGAATCGTCGACGACTACATCCAGAGCGGTGTTCCCGCCGATATCGTGGAAGCGACCAAGCGTCGCGCCATCGCCGAAGCAGAGTTCCGAAAAAATTCCATCTCAGGGCTTGCCCGCGAATGGTCGCAAGCGCTGGCGGTTGAAGGGCGCAGCAGTCCTGATGACGACATCGAGGCTATTAGGAAGGTTACGGCGGCGGACGTGAACCGGGTCGCCGAGAAATATCTTATTAACGATACCGCGGTCATAGCCCTATTGACGCCCCGCGAATCCGGCAATCCAGTTGCCTCCGACGGCTCGCGTTCGGGGGCGGAATCTTTTGCTCCCAAGGAGACGAAATCAGTTCCTCTCCCCGCGTGGGCGAAGAGGAAATTGAATCCTCTCGACGTGCCGACGTCGGGCGTTAATCCTACGGTGACGGTGCTGAACAACGGATTGAAACTGATCGTCCAACCGGAAACCATTAGCGATACGGTGGGCGTTTACGGCGCGGTGAAGAACCGGCCTGAGCTGGAAGTGCCAAAGGGAAAGGAAGGCACGGACCAGATTCTTAACGACCTTTTTCCCTACGGATCGACAACGCTCGACCGCATTTCATTCCAGGAAGCTCTCGACGATATCGGCGCTGAGGCATCGGTGAGCACGCGATTCTCCCTGCAGGTCCTCGCCAGTAGCTTCGAGCGAGGGGTTGAGCTACTCGCAGATAATCTATTGCATCCAGCACTACCTGAAACGGCTTTCAAAGCTGTGAAGCAGCGGACCCGGCAGACGGTGGCCGGTCAGCTTCAAAGTCCAGTTTACTTATCGCAGCGAGCGCTGCTTCAAGCGATTTACCCCGACAATGATCCGACTTTGCGTCAGGCAACGCCGGAAACGGTCGGGTCGGTGGAACTCGAAGACGTGCGTGCTTATTACGAAAAGGTTTTCCGGCCCGATCTCACGACGATCGTCGTCATCGGGAGGGTAACTCCCGCGCAGGCGCAGGCTGTGATAGAAAAATATTTTGGCGCATGGAAGGCAACGGGACCGAAGCCAGAGACGGATCTCCCTCCGGTGCCGCGCAACAAACCGACCACCATCGTCGTGCCGGACCGGAGCCGCGTGCAGGATGAGGTCACGCTGGGCCAAACTTTCGAGCTGACGCGACAAGACGCGGATTATTATACGCTTCAGTTGGGGATGAACGTTCTTTCCGGGGCCTTTTATGCTACCCGGCTTTATCGCGACCTGCGGGAAAATACCGGATTGGTTTACTCCGTGGGAGCCGGACTGCAGTCGGGTAAGACTCGCTCTGTCTTCACGGTTTCCTACGCGTGCGATCCGCCCAACGTAGCGAAAGCCAGGGCGCTCGTTGAGCGCAACCTGCGCGAGATGCAAACCAAGCCGGTCACGGCTGAAGAGCTGCTGCAAGCGAAGACACTGCTGGTGCGCGGCATTCCTCTGTCCGAATCGAGCATTCGGGGAATAGCCGGCGGACTGCTCGATCGTTCGTTGCGAGACCTCCCTCTCGACGAACCGATCCTGGCCGCGAAACGCTACAAAGAACTCACGGCTGCGGATGTGCAGGCGGCCTTTTCAAGATGGATCAGGCTCGACGACCTCTCGCAGGTCATTCTGGGTCCGAATCGCAAATAGGCGACACAGCCGCTAATTGGTTCAGCGCATTGAAAAGGCTCAAGCCGTTCAAGCAGCTCCAAGTTTTCGCATCGGACTTTTCGTCGGGCGGTCGCTTTGCTATAGTCCGCCCATGCCTTCAATTCTGATAAAAAACATCGGTACCTTGGCGACCGGCGATCTCAGAAATCCGCTACGGTCCGCTAATTCAATTTTCATCGACAACGGCGTTGTCAAAGAGATCGGCAACGGCATCAGCCGCAAAGCGGATCAAGTTATCGACGCTGATGGAATCACCGCGATTCCCGGCTTGATCGATTCGCACTCCCATCCGTCCATCGGTGAATATACGCCGACGCAAAATTCCCTGGGCTGGATCACTAACTATATGCACGGGGGCGTCACGTCGCTGATTTCGGCAGGTGAGCTGCATTTGCCGGGGCTACCGCTGCCGCCAGATGCGCGCACCGCACTATCCGTCGCCATCGTGACCAAGAAGTGTTACGACGCCCTGCGGCCGTCGGGCGTCAAAGTTCACGCGGGGACGTTGCTCTTGGTGCCGGGGCTAGTCGAAAAGGATTTCGATGAAATCCATGCTCTCGGCATCAAGCTGGTCAAGTTCATCTTTTACGATTACAGCTTGCTCCCCAACGGCGAAGCCGCGCGTTACGTCGGATGGGCGCGAGCCCGCGGCATCAAAGTGAAGATTCATTCCGGTGGCGTGTCGCGCTCGGGCGTAAGCCAGGTAGCCGGTTGGGACATTGTGAAACAGGTCGATCCGGATATCATCGGCCACATCACCGGAGGGCCGATCCCGATGGCGGAAGAAGACATGCTCCGCATTGCCGGGGAGAGTGAATGTTTCATGGAGATCTGCACGTCGGGAAATTACCGCTTGGCGCTCAGTCTTGCCCGAGCGGTGAAGGCGAAAGGTTTGCATCATCGCGTGCTGATTGGCACCGACACTCCGGGTGGAACCGGCATCGTGCCGCGAGGCATATTGCGTGAAATTGCTTTTCTGTCGTCGGTCGGAGAAATCGAGCCGGAGAAATCCATCTGCATGGCCACCGGCAACGTTGGGCGCGCGCATGGCTTGAATTTGGGGATACTGGAAGAGGGCCGGCCTGCCGATCTTGTGTTGTTGCACAAAATCACCGGATCGGTAGCCAAAGATGCGCTCGATTCTTTCGCTAAAGGCGATCTGCCGGGGATTTCCTATGTAATTATCGACGGCGTGGTACAAGTCGCCGGCCGCAGCCAGCAAACGCCGCCGCCGGAAGTCCTTGCTAAAACTGTTTGCTGTTAGCGACGAGCGGTTTGGCATCTTATATGTGTTCCAGTCGTTCCAGGTGTTCAATCCCCCCGATCAAGTCCGGGGTCCGTTCAATTCGTTGCGGACACCGCACGTTCAAACCGCTGTAACCTCCGAGAGACGGCTAGACGGCTTGAACGGAACGAAGTTATTGAACGGTTGGAACCCGTTTTATTAAGGAGACTTCATGAGCGGTCTCGAATTCGGCGTCGGGCTTTTTCCGACGGAGCCATTACAAAAAATGATTCATCTTGCCAAGCTCTCCGAGGAGTTGGGCTTCAGCCACATATGGGTCGGTGACTCGCATCTGATCTGGCGCGAGGCTTACGTGAACATGGCCGCCGTGGCGTTGAATACGAGCAAGGTCAAAATCGGCACCGGCGTCACTAATCCGCTGACGCGCCATCCGTCGGTTGTGGCCAGTGCATATGCCACCTTGGAAGAATATTCACCGGGTCGCATGATTGTGGGCGTAGGCTTGGGCGATAGCTCCGTGGAAACCATGGGCATGAAACCGGCAAAGCTTTCGTTCTTTGAGAAAACAATGCAGCAGATGCGCGATCTGTTTGCCGGCAAAGAAGTCCGGCTCGAGACAGGCAAGATTCACCTACTGAACCCATGTAAGGGCAAGGTCCCTATCTACATCGCTGCCAGCGGACCAAAGATGCTCGAACTTTCGGGACGCATCGCCGACGGCATCATTGTTCTGGTCGGCGTAGCTGACGAGTATATTGCTCATGCGAAAGAGAGGATTGGCGCCGGAGCGAAAGCAGCCGGACGAAAATTCGACGATCTTAATCTAGTGCTTTGGGTTCCCTGCGCCGTATCAGACAAGGCGCCCGCAAAAGACGCGGTGAAAGCCCACGTTGCACGCGTGGTCGCGCATCCATTGCCTTATGTTCTCGATCCAGAGGAGCAAAAAGTCTTGGCAGAAATTCGTAAAACCTACGATTACTACCATCACATGGACCAAGAAGCGAATCACGCCGAAGTAATTCCCGATTGGCTAGTGGAGAAATTTGCCGTCGCCGGAACTGTCGATCAGTGCCGCGCGCAAATAGAGCGAATCAAAAAAACCGGCATCCAGCAGATAGCCATCATTCCCTATAGCGCCCCGGGCGGAAGCAGGGAAGAAACGCTGCGCGGATTCGCGAAGGCGATGAGCTAAATCAAAACTGGAGAACTGTAACCAAGATACCAACTATTCCGGAAATGGGGGGCAATATGAGAATCGTGCATACGATGATCCGAGTGAATGATCTGGATGAGAGTCTCAAGTTTTACTGCGATGGCCTTGGCATGAAACTCTTGAAAAAAAGGGAATATCCGTCGGGACGGTTTACCAATGTCTTTGTCGGTTATGGTTCGGAAGAGACCGACGCGGTCATCGAGCTTACGTATAACTGGGACACGCACTCTTATGATATCGGCAACGGTTTCGGGCACATCGCACTAGGCGTGCCGGATGTTTACAAAGCGTGCGATGAATTTCGCGCCAAAGGGATTAAGATCGTGCGCGAGCCGGGCCCGATGAAGCATGGAAGCAATAGCAATGCCATCGCTTTCCTCGAAGATCCCAATGGTTATAAAATCGAGTTGACGACCCGAGCGGAAAGATAAATTCATCCCGGCACCACGCTAACTTCTTGCGCCGGGATACCCTTTGTTTTGTCAGTGCTCTGTATCGTCCATCGGCAAACTTTGCGGATTATTCAGCCATTAATAGGCATTGCAAAAGCTTCTTGCGTTATGCTCGCCAACAGATCGTTAACACTCACGATGCCGCGCCGGCGAAAAGCACGGCAAAACGCTGCGCGGGTCTGTAAAGGCGATGAGCTAACGGTCGCGATTCAAGAGTTGCTGCGGGAAGGCGCGGGGTTTCTAGCGGCTACCTCTGTTGTTCGATGGAAGTTTTTACAACGTCAGACTTGGTGGTTTGTGTTTCTTTCGGTCCCAGCGGCTGGGTCTGGATGGTCTTTCTGACGTGCAACGGCCATTCGCTCTCTGGAACGTCCGTAAGAGTGCCTGCTCTCATAGTAGCATAGCGAATCGGCCTGCCCATTTTGTATTCCGTTAGTGATTCCAGCTGACCCTCTCGATCCCACGATTTCCACTCGCCGTGCAGGAAACCGTCTTTCCACATTCCCTGCTTGCTCTTCTGAGCGGAGAACCTATGCCACTCAGTTTGTGTGCCGTGATAAAGACCGGCTTTGTTAACGGGAGCCGCAAAAATTTTCCGGTCCTGAAGATAGCTGACTTCAACTGAACCATAAGTGCCGTCATCTTGACGCGTTTGAATGATTTCAGTCCGAGTCTCGGAGAGAATTTTTCCTGCTTCAAAAACAAGAGGAGCAAGAATGCCGATTAGCGCAAAAGGTATATATACAGCTAAAATGCCCAACGTCGCAGAAAACGAAGGTGGCGAGGTACGCGCTCGTTGCCAGATATCTCGTACATGGCGGGCGATCACTTTTGCATCGTTCTTTTGGGCGCCCAGTTTTGTTCTCAGTTCATTGATTATGTAGCTTAGCTGGGATTCCGGCACCTGTTCCTCGGATAGATCAGACGGTTGGCTGCGCGCCCGCACCTGGCGCGCAGCATTGGCGGCCAGAGTGGTACCTTTGAGGGAAAAGAGCGCGAAAACAGCAAAAGAACTAAGAAAGGCATCTCTTAGCGCAAACGCGATGCCAGCCAGCGCAAGCCCTGTGATAACCTTGAAGGTGATTTCAATTTTGGGGTTTCTTGATAAAAGCACGCAATCAAGAAAACGTCCGCCATCCAGCGGATGGAATGGGAGCAGGTTGAAACCATTGATAAAAAGGAATGAGCTGGCGGCGGAGGAATAAAACTCGTCCTTGGTTTTATAAAATAGGATTGCAGACGCAATCCCAAGCACCAAGCCAGGAATCGGGCCCAGCAAGCAAACGATGGCCTTTTGCATACTGCTGGCATTTTTTTCTGAGCCCGAGACTGCCGCCCCAAAGAAAGGAATGAAAAACATCTGCACGTCGCGGTAGCCAAACATTTTCATTCCTGTGAAATGTCCCGTCTCGTGGATCAAAAGCACGACGATAACAATCAAAATCCCAGAGAGGGATTGTTGGAGTAGGCCGAGGCCAAGAAAAAGAACCAAAGTCACTACCAATGTCCAGATGTTTTGTAACGAGCGGCGGCGGGAATTTGCCGTTGTTTGCAGTTCTATTTTGACCTGGTCAATAAGAACTGATGCAGATGTAGTCGCTGTCTCCGATTGCGTCACAAGGCTAAAATCGGCACGTCCAGGATCGTCTGTACTGCTGTGTCGTTTGCACTCTGCTCTGTTTCTGGGTAGTTGCTAGGAAATGGCTGAATTAATCTCAAAAGCGACAACAATTCCTGCCGCAGGCAAGCCACCGAAGATTATCGAAGAGTTTGTCGGTCGGGTGAATACAAGTACTTCTGGCATCAGTATCGCTAGGATGACGAGCCCATCAGCTTGGAGCGAACCGGGACAGACTCCAGAGTTTGATGAGTATACTGTGGTCTTGCGGGGCGAGTTGCAGGTTGAGACGCGTGATGGCGTGCAGCGCGTGGGCGCCGGCCAAGCCATCATCGTCAGCCGCGGTGAGTGGGTCCGTTATAGCACGCCGAACGCAGAAGGCGCAGAGTATATCGCCGTATGCTTACCGGCTTTTTCGCCCGACACTGTCCATCGGGATGCGAATTGAATAAGTGACCGATACGCCCGACAAGATTACGAATTTTCTCTTTGCCGGACGGCAATATTCTTCGCAGCGTCGATGCAAATCAGCCGCATGATGCCGGGTTCATCTTTGGTGAATGGACAGACGGTAAAATCAGCGAAAATTTTCTTTTCAAAACTTGCGAGCTTGGCCAGCACTTCCGGCGGCACGTTGTCGTAACCAGCCAAGGCGAAACGTCCCTCTGATATGCCGAGCAAGCGATGGGTGCCCATGGGCCAGAGACGCAGACTCGGCGCGCCATTACGGTGTCACAAATCCGGAGCGGACCAAAGCGATTCTCGATAAATACGTGAAGATAAAAAATCCCGAGTTTCTCGAAGCGACCTACCAGGATTACGTTCATATCACAGACCCAAGAGTGTATCCCAATATGGAAGGGATCCGTTTTGCTTTAGAGGAAGTGGCAAAGCGATCGCCATCAAAAGGGAGAAAACCGGAGGAGTTTGTCAACTTGCGGTTCTTGCAGGAACTAGAGCGCGAAGGATTCTTTAAAGAGCTTTACGGAAAATGACAGCGACGCTAACTGTCAAACATCGTGATCTCTGACTTTTGACAAGCATTGGCCAGCGACCGCCAACCGGTGACCGCCGATCTGCGCTCTCTGCCCTCTGCTCCATCCCAGCCTAGGTCGTAACGTTAAGTGCGGAATCTGGGTTCGTGTCGCGCAGCTAATGCGCGTAGACAAATTGTTTGTGACAGTCGATTTTTAATAGGCCACAAAAAAAATCTCGGATTTCTGGGGATTTCATGAAGTTGTCGTATTCATAATGCGGCCCGTAACTGGACCAAATCTCTTGTCCCGGTTCGATATCTTTTAAAGCAACGAAAGTAAAATAAGGGGAGCGACAAAGTTGCTTGATGGCCGCATTCTGAAAGTGCGTTTCCACGCCGTTTATCTCCCGGGGAGCAAAATTGATCCGGCTTACATGGGCGCCGTAATCTTTGCTATCGATGTATTTGTACGGGTATGTCTTCTTCCAAGCGCATTCCGGTATGGCAGCCATGTAGTGATTGCCGTGGGGGTAGTCCTGTTCGGTAACCAAGCGGCCACCCAACTGGCCAATCACTTCTTCTTTGATGATTTTAACACGGGCGAACAAACCGTTGCCCGCATTGGGGATAAGTGATTTTTTTATCACCGTTCTTTTATCATACTCTTTGTTTATTTTTAGTATCGTCGTGTCCATCGACGATGTTTCGGCGGATAGCGGCGCAAAGCGGCTTGAAGCAAAAATGAGGGTAAAAAGTAGAATAGAAATATACGGTTTCATGTTCCATTTTCGTGGGTCCACACCCACGCCATCGTTGTGTTATTGGCCTCAGGAATCACAAGCAGAAACTCGTGTCAAATACAAATGGTCGTGCGCTATGGCAGCCCGAATAGACTTTTCGCATTGAGTGAGAGAATGTTCGCTTTATCTTCGTCGGTGATTCGCGCGTCCTTGATCTCCCGGAGTGTTGCGCAATGCTCATAGCTCGCCGGGTAGGAGTAAAACAGGCTGCCGAAGATTAGCCGGCGCGACCCTACGGCTTCGACGAACTGCCGGACATAGCCTGAGCTGCGCACGTGGGCAGTGTCAAAAAGGATATTGTGGGTCCGCTTGGCGATGTCCAGCGCG
>Ga0126373_10002082_pt1 | contig 14600 bp, 15 predicted proteins | sample PanSoiMetPlot_11_FD_92545 | JGI IMG/M metagenome (GOLD analysis project Ga0126373, IMG submission 92545) | Tropical forest soil microbial communities from Panama - MetaG Plot_11 | ecosystem: Environmental > Terrestrial > Soil > Tropical forest > Bulk soil | place: Panama | collected 2016-02-17 | reverse complement strand
GAAGTCACAAAAAAGAAATTCCGCGACGGATGGCTCTACACGGGTGACCTTATGCGACGCGACGAGGATGGGTTCTTCTACTTTGTCGGGCGCAAGGATGACATGATCAACGTCTCCGGCGAAAACGTCTATCCAAAAGAAATCGTCGACGTTCTATTGCGCCATCCGAATGTTCGGGAAGCTTATGTCATACCGGTGCGTCATCCGGTCAAAGGGGCCGTCCCGGTGGCATTCGTCGTGCAATCACAAGCCGGAACTTCAGCGGAGGAAATCAAGGAGTTCTACTTGAAACACGGCACACCATATGCCTACCCGCGCCAGATCTATTTCCTTGAGACCATGCCACTCGGCGGGACAGGCAAGGTGGACCGTGCGCAACTTGCAAAACTCGCGGGGGAATTCGAGGAGAAACTTCAGCATGAACCAGCCTGATCTCTCGGAATCACCGTACCAGCGTTTTTTGGGTTTGAAACTGGTGCGCTGGGAAGACGGTCTAGTCGAGATTGCTATGCCGTTTCGCGAAGAGTTTCTGCGGGACGATAGCTCGGATTGGTTACACGGCGGAATTGTCAGCGCGCTCATCGACATTGCGGGCGATTATGCCGTTTATTCGCGTACCGGAGGCGATGTGCCAACCGTCGATCTTCGGGTGGATTATCTCCGGCCCACAAAGCGCGGTCGCCTCACTGCAATCGGACGCACCGTTAAAGTTGGCCGAAGGGTCGCTGTCGCAGACGTTGAAGTCAAAGATGAACAGGGCCAGGTCGTCGCGGTCGGTCGAGGCGTCTACGCCACGCCGGCGCAGTAAGGCGGGCACAATGCAGCCCCGGAACCAAAGGGATTGGGAATCATCCTCGAAACCGCAATCAACGACGAATGATTGAATCATTGCGCTAAGGACCGCACTTGCCTCCACCCAATCAGACAGAGAGTTCCCGCTGGTTCGTGCTAGGCCTGGTACTGCTCACAACAGCGGGCGGGCTCATGATTTTTTCTGCTCCCTTTCCTCTCTTGCCTCTTTGGGTAAGGGACCTTGGCATTTCGCGGACACAAGCAGGCGCCTTGACGGGCCTTTGGTACCTGGTTTCCGCTTGTGTATCCTTGCCAGCCGGCTGGTTGGCTGATCGGGTCTCTCTTCGTCGCCTGTTTCTTTCACTTTGGGCCGTGATTGTTGGAGGCACGGCCTTAATGGCTGGCGCATCGGGTTTCTGGATGCTCTGCCTGGGAAGAGTGATATCTTCAGCCGGGCTGACTGCACACCTTGTGGCCGGACCAAAACTGCTCGCGGTATGGTTTGAAGGCCGAAAAGAGTTCGGCCTGATCATGGGCTTTTACAGCATGAGTATGACGGCAGGAGTGTACGCCAGCCTGTTTGCGCTGGGAAGAATTGGGCAACATTCCGGGTGGCAACGGGCAATGTTGCTACTGGTCGTGCTCGCGACAATCGGCCTTTTCATGATGCTGTCGGTTCCTTCTTCACCCCTGTCTTCGGGCAAGAGCGACTCGACTGGTTCTATTCTGCAGCCTAGCCACAAGATGGCGGCCTGGATGTTAGCGCTGGTCTATGCTGGCTACAATGTCGCTACCGAGGCCTACCTGACCTTCACCCCGGATTTCCTGGTGCAATGTGGGTACGGTATCGCCGCAGCATCCGCTATGGTCGGAATATACGCCTGGGTGGCTCTGGGCCTGAAGCCATTCGTTTCCCCCTTTCTGAGGAAGAGCAATGCAGCGAGTTATGTGGTTGTGGCATCGCTCCTTTTCATCCTGTGCGTCGTTTTGCTGATCACGCGTATTGTTCCAGCTGCAGCTTCCGCAAGCTTGTTTGGTATTTCCATGGCGATCGGAATGCCCGCTTTTTACGCGTTGCCGCCGCTCATGTTTGGCAATGAGCAGTCTGGATACGTGTATGGCTTGTGTTCGTTTCTTTACGGTCTAGGGTTTCTCGTCCAGCTTCTGGTGGGATTGGCTGTGGACAGGACCGGAAGCTATACCACTGGATATGGGCTCATCGGTGCCGTCGCAGGTGTCGCTTTGGTCGGAGGGCTGTGGCTTCGCCGCGAGAACAGTGCACAGCCTGCAGCTACGGGACTGAGCGATCTGGCGTGACTGATGCTTTGACATTCTCGATCCCTTTTTTCGATGCGGAGGATATCCCCGAAAGCAGACCCGTTGGTTCATTGCTGGTCGCATAAGGTTCTATGAGTGCCCCCCAATCAAATGCATTGCCTCAAGTTTTCCTGAATCACTTTTACGTGGTCCTGGATTCTCCTACCTGCCGTGCGGTCGAACAGAATGCGTTTTTCACAAATCAATTTGCTCCTAACGAAAAACGAACGACGACAAACGCAGATCTGACCTACACCGGCCTATACTTCTACGGAGTTCACACCTACTTTGAGTTGTTTGACATCGCTGATTCTCCCGGGCGTCATGTCGGAGACTCTGGAATTGCGTTTGGAGTCGATCAACCGGGAGCGATAAAGGCCTTGCAGGAAAAGCAAGGCCCGAGCTTCGAGCCAAGTCTGAAGTCAGTTACGCGCCTATACCAAGGGAACCCGATTCCGTGGTTTCTCATGGCGGCTTCCAGAAGCCTTCCCTACGAAGCTGAATTGAGCTCCTGGATAATGGAATACCATCCGGAGTTTTTGGCCAACTGGAACCCGCAGCCCAGCAGAACGAACCGAGGCGTTTCGCGTGAGCACATCCTGAAGCGTTACACCGAGGTCCTGAGGCCAGTGGATAAACCGTACTTTGAGGACATCTTTGGCTTGACAGTTGCCGCCGCTGAACCCATTGCCAGCAGTCTTGTCCGCTTCTGCCTCCAGCTAGGCTACGAGATCGACAGAAAAAAGACCGATGGCGTCGATCTGCACGGACCGGACGTCGTCCTGCGCGTGATTCCGGCGAGTGAGAGCACTCGCGGCATTCAGGAAGTCAAAATGCGCACTCGACGCCAGCTGCAGCGCGAGGAGGAGCATCAATTGGGGCGCTCGTGCTTACGGTTCGTTGGTTCATCTGCAATCTGGTCTTTTCGCTGATGAAGCGGCAGGCCGAGCTGGTACCGGCGTCGACAATCGTATTAATTGACCAGCCCGTCGGGGACGCCAATTCCATTTCAGAATCCTAGCCCGGCGTGCATGCTCTCGCAGTCATCTCCCTCTCGGCCGGATCGCTGATTACGATCCGACGTGTGGCCGTCTGCCTTCTGCTGCCGTACTATCCGGGCGTATCCGATTCGCCTAGTGCATGAATCAGACAGAGAAAAAGCCTGTGCGCTCGGTGCCCTCTGGGTGGCGCGCTCTCGGCCACGAACTAGGCTTGTTTGAATAGCGGATGCGGCACGAAGTGTGCCGGAACTTCGATTTCGTCTCGCATTATTTCCTTCGACTTGTAGGAATACTCCTCGCCGCAACTCTCGCAGCGCACTTTGATTTTCTCAGGCAGCAGGGGAAGAGAAGCAAACGCATCTGTTTCCCCGAGCAGGATGCGGTGCGCATAGCCGATGTTTCCCTTGTGGTGAAAGCGATGATTCTTGCAGACAACAGCCCAGAAGTAGTCTTGCACAGGGCGACCTCCAAGTGCCCAATTCTTAGAGGATTTTGTACAAGTATCTCCTACTGGGTCCGTGCAGGGTGTAAGAAACCTGCAAAGCGGTAACGCAGAAGTGCATTCCGATTCTCTGGCGAATATCAGGATTAGGTTTGCCTGAACACAACAGTCAGGGCTTGCATAGTTCTTTTGGATTTTTCGATCAGGCGGGCAGTTTGCTCTTTTAACAATTGGGTTTTCGCCATCAGTTGCTCGGAGGCGACACTCAACTCTTTGGCCCTTTTCTTCAGTTCCCTAATGTCTGGATCCATCACGTCACCATGTTCCAAAGGATTCTACTGCTCTCGCTGAGGTGGCGCTTCGTGAACCTTACGTTTGGGCATGATAGCTTGCGGAAGGGGCCGTCCCCCATACATTGAACACCCGACTCAACGAATCCGCATCCGGTTCGCCTAGAAGTGACCCTTGGCCGCTTGTGAAGCCATGCAGAATGCGCCATTGTGAATGCCGAAGATGAACAAGCACGGATGATCGCAAAAACCACATCCGACCTTGAGTAGTCTGGATCTGACAAAAAGCAATTTCCGGCCAACAAAGGTGAACAAGTTGAATGCTCACGCGATGAGCAAGAAGTAGCGAGTGAGCACGGATGGCTCCTGGGTGCTGCGCAATTTGACGGAACGCACCCTTAAACGGCTCGTCATTCAATAAGCTGAGAGTTTGTAGGACCGTCCACTAGCGGAGATCTCCCCAGCGCGGTCAATCGCTTGCGCTACACGATCGGGGAGATTGCCATCCTTGGCCTGGGGGCTGACAAGGCCATCTCCTTGCTCGCTGCGATTGTCGGTCCTACAGGAGACGCAATGGTGAGCAAAAGTTGGACGGAGTTATCACTGCTCAGGTCGGCCTCCACGCAGAGTCCAGCCAAACCACAGGAATGGTGCGTATGTCGCGAGCAAGGCAATGCCGTACCAGTGTGGCTCCGACTTCCATAATGTAACCAATGAAAAACTTCCTACCAATAGACCAAGCGCTGTCAGAATTACAATTGCGAATCTGTGCGAGCGCGCAATCACGGCACAGAGATAGCCTGCTCCAAGGAGGTACAGGCATTGGATGATCAGGTCAGCCACAAAATAGGCCGAGGACTTTTCAGCGCCCTTGGTCGTAGCCGCTGAAAGAATCGGCTCCGTGACTGCGACCATCAAGCCAAAACCTAGGTAACTACTCACTACCGCAATGAGGACGCGGCCCACGATGCCCTTCGACGTCTCTTGTATCGGGTTCATCGCTGACACTCTAGTATGAACAGCCTATGGCGAGCGCATCCCGTTACGAGCGCTTCTGGGATTCTTGCCTACGCACTATTCAGGTTGCCGAGCGTGCAACACGCGTGAAGTGAACCGACTTCCTCTTCGCAGTTCAATTCTTCGCAGCACCTCTCGCGGCGTTTCCCTGGTGGCCCCGAGACTCATTTTTGCGGAAGGCCAATGAAACCTTGGCGGGGATACATGATGTTCCGTGCCGATTGCGCACCACGAGTTTTCAATCCCCCAGTGTTAGAACGGCGATTCGCACCGGCTCCAGTTTGGAAGAGTCCAGAATCTTTTCCCCTTTGAAATTGTCGACCTGCGTATTGCTCATGAAATAGAACTTTGAACCGAGGATTGCTCCCGTGGTCGGCAAGGCCACCAGAGGTGACCTGTACTCAAGAATCTTTGTCGCAGTGACTTTCACTCCGTCCGATGAGAGCTGAAACTGAGCAATGCGCGAAGACCCGAGACTGTTCTGGACTGCAATTAGGCTGTTTCGATACCAATAAAGCCCGTCAGCGCCAGATACAGTGTTGTTGGGGCCAGGGAGAACTTCGTGACTGCTTTGGTTGCGCAAATCCAGTTCGACAATACCGAATGCATCGGCGACATAGAGCAGGTTGCCATCATCGGAAAGCGCGATGCCGTTGGGGTAATAGACTGGGCGGCAGAGGGGAACTTCGGCGAGGCTGTGCGAGTTTCGGTCAAACCTGTAGGCTCGATTTGCCAGACTATCGGTGAGATAGATCGCTTGCCCGGCTCGCAGCACGAGATCGTTGAAAAGATGCTGTCCGGAAGACGGAGCTGGAAAGCGCTCGAGGAGTTTGCCAGCCGGGTCGAAATGGAGCAGTTCAGCTCCGCTTCCGCTATCGGCACAGGTGTTCGCCCAGACTGTATCGTCGTCCTTTTCCACTTTGATGCCGCAAACTGGGCGAATGTCGTACCGATGCGCTTTCACCAGGTCGGACACATCGCCGGTTTTGCTGATTTTTATGATCTTGCGAAGATTCAGGCTTCCCATGTACAGCGTCCCGCTTCGGGGATTTGCTGCGAGCCCTTCGGGGATCAGATCCTTCTGAGGGACGGTGAAGGCGACTCTCGCCTTCTGGACCGCCCGATAACGAAGGTGAACTTGCTCTACTAACCCCTGAAACTCCGCATTCGACCTTAAAGGGGTGAAGGCAGGATCGCCCTCGGGATTGAAACCCTCATTCAAGGAAATACATTCCCGTAATAACGAGAGCGCTTTATCAGCATCTCCGAGATGAGCATAATCATGGGCGAGCAAGAACAGTGCCGCACCACGGTCCGGGAGTTTTGGAAGAATGCCTTCGACTTCCTGAATTTCCTGTCTAACCTCGGCCGCATCGGCTGGGGCCACAGCGAGCGCTGTTCCTGTCTGAGCCGAAAGAAAGTTTGTAAGAGAAAGAGACAAACACAATCCAGCCGACGCGACAATGTCAGTCAGGTGCCTCGTTATCCATGTGATCCGCAAGAATTCCATCCTTCCAAGTCGTAGTGTCGAGAAAATCGATTGTGGCTCGCGGATCTCATGTGCGAATTGAGTGCAGCACCTCAAAGAAAAGAAAAAACCGATACAGCACGACGACCAGCATGGTTGCGGCGGTTAGTACTAAAGCAAGTGGGGCCGCGAGCCACGGGCCATTCCGGTAGACCCTCCTTACTGCGAAATAGAGATACAGTGCCACCAGTACAGTGATTGTCACATATATCGCTGGTCCTTCTCTCGGCTCGTTTGGCCTAAAGATCATCGTTGCCAGTTGCAATGTGGGCAAAAGCAGGAATGCAACCAACATAAGGAAGGTGTAGTAGTGCAGCGAGAATACAAGATGTTCAACAAAATATAGCTTCCTAGGGATTTCCATTACCGCGAGGATTCCTGCGAACACGGGCACCATCAGAATCAGGAATTCTTTGGCTGCAGACTGCTGGCGATGATCAAACTCCCGTTCCAGTTCCTGCGGTTCGATGTGGGTCTCCGCTAACGTACGATCCACCGTCCTCTGCAAGAGACCCATGTAAGGGCTGGCCTTCAATTGCAATTCCAAAGGGACGGTGAAAGGCCCCGTGGCATAGAACGACTGTAGAAAGAAGAACACCAGGTTGGTCATGAGGAATAATTGAGCCGGGCCGAGGTATTTCTTCCGTCGTCCCGCCATGAACTCGGAGGTCAGAAATCCAGGCTTGAACAGCAGCAAGCGAAGCGAGCGAAAGACGTTGTGGTCGGCATGGGTGAAGTGCTCGACAGTCTCAACCACGAAGTGTCGGAGATCGTAGCGTCGTGTGCTTGCTTCCAATTCGCCGCACCCGGAGCAGAATTTGCCACTTATCGGACTCCCGCATGTAGCGCATGTCCGTGCAGGCTGCACGGATGGTCCGCTTAAGTTCGAATCTGATATTGGAATTGACACCTTCATCTTGACCTCGCAGTGGCTTCGGATGCGCTGACACGCCGACCTTGGCGAACCCAAACCGCCATCTTACGTCTGATGGCTTGAGCGAGTACATCGAGAAGTTGGGCGAAATTGGTTTGTTTTGCCTTTTATCTTCGCGTAAACCGAGAACGGATCACACGAGCACGACTGCAATCAAGTAGGCGGCCGCAAAGGTGATTAGCAGACCGGTCCCTCCTGAGATTCTGGACTCCGTACGCACGATGCTGTCGGAATCGGATAAGACAGAGGTCGAAGAGGAAGAGCATCGATGACGCTGAACATCGCCGTAATCAACGCCCATTCCCCAGATTCGGACGGCAAATCGTGACCGGAGAGTTCTGGCCTCACCGAAAGTCCAGGCGGACGTCATGCTGTTTATGGATCAAGCTGCTGCCGGAGTCCAATCATGCCACGCTTGCTTTGGTCGAAGCCAGGCAGGCCGCTACCTCGCGGATAACCTGCTCATAATCAGCGGCTACGGCGCGTTCCACGTGAAGCCGAGCGCCCTTTGCGCCTGCATCTTGCGCCAACCTCTTGAACTCAATCTGGAGAAAGTCTGCCAACTGCTTCGGGGTCAAGACAACGATGGGGACAGTAATGGACTTGCCAGTTGCGGTTTCGATCTTCACGGAGTATGGGGATTCAGTCTGTTGCATTTCCGGACTCATGTGACACTCCTATTTTCGACGAAAGTCGGCGAACGAAAATACATCTCTGAGCGGAACAAAAGTGGCGAGGAAGACGAGTGTATTCTACCGCTTCCGCGTACTCCGTGAATTCTTCATTGCAAATCGGACAGACATTGTTTTGATCGACAATTTTCCAAATCCCCTTGGGGTGATGCGGATCTTCGATACGCTGTACGCCGAGCCGGATGAACTTTGGCTTGGCCACCACAGCACGCCCACAGCAGGATTTGAATCGATGAATGGGACAGAGTTGGTTCGAATGGAGTTTCATGAGGATTCCTTTTTGAGGACCTTCCTAGCGGTTCCCGATGCGCCCAACGCTGCGTCAAGGCTCTAACGCATGAGTGCTAGCGGCGGTGTTACAATTCGCGTCCGAGGACAAATCAATGGCGAACCTGGCAAGCGTAGTCCAGCAGTTGAAGGTGGCGAGAGATCGTGTCCAAAGACAACTCGATCAACTCGATCAAGCACTGCAGGCTCTGGGCGGTGTCAGCGGATTGCGTCGAAGGGAGAGCGGCATCAACAAAGTTGTTAGGACACCGAGAATAATATCCCCGGCTGCCCGCAGGAGAATCGCTGCCGCTCAGCGTGCCCGCTGGGCCAAATGGAGGGCAGGAAAGCGAGCAAAGGGAAAAGCCTGAAATGGTCCCCCCGCGAAAGCCACCGTTCCCCCAATCCCGCGCGCGGTGCCTTTCGGCACGCCCACGTTGGCCTCCACGCGGGTCTAGAAGGCCAGCCTAAGGTCCAGCAGCCAACTGAAATGTGCTCGGAATCCTGGCGCTATTCGCTTACGGCGCGTCCGATCCAATCACGGAGGCGGCTCCGCTTCGGCGGTTCAGAAGGGAACAAAACTCTATTCGAGTCGGTCGAATTAGAGTCGGTCGAAGATGTGTCTTCTAGAGGATCTTCTGGGGTGCGAAACCGACCCCGACCAGGGCAGGAATCGGTTGACGAAAACGACGGCGGATCGCGCGGCTAAAGCATCCCGGAATCGAAAAGGGGTCATCGCGTCTCCTTGCTTCCCTGACTACCGCTTGCCGGCTTCAACGTTACGAAAGCCAACAATTATGACCACCAATCTGACCAACTTGGAGGTCGCGATGAGGCCTGAACTGAACAAAATTGACATTTTTCTTGCATCTGCATATCGTGAACCGGTTTGGCGACATGAGAGATAAGGGATAAAGCGTGATTAGCTTCTCATCCGAGGGGGCTTCTAGTCGCCGCTTTCACCACACAGGAAATTGTGTGTTTGACTAGCGAGTAACGAGTAGGACGCTGCAGCGGCGGACTATCTCTATCGACCCGCAGGGACACCCAGTTCGGCGATGCCTTCGCCAAGAAGGAATGGCTCCTTGCTGGAGCACCTTGAGGTAGCAACATGGATACTGCAGTTGGATCGAATCGGTCAGAATCGTGCCGAGTTCCCTCTGTATCCAGTCAACAACCGGACCGCCCAGACCCCGCCAATCAAGAAAGCTCACAAGATTCCAATGTTGCAGTAATCGCGATCCATGGCGTCGGACAACATGCCACGGGTGCGTCCGCTGACGCAGTCTCGACGCTTCTGTTATCCTTCGGGACCTGCGCGAATGAAAAGGTGAGCCAGAAATCTGTTTACTCTGGCTTCGTGTCCACATCCATCGATGTTCCCCTTGAGCCCGTGCGGTCCCCTCGGGAGAACGCTGAGATCGCCAACGAGAGGAACCAGCAATCGTTCTGGGAACGCCTGATTGGTGTCTTCGATGAGCGCCGTGGTTTTCTTGCACACGTGAGGAAAAATGCGGACTATGATCCACCCGGCTACAGGCGAAACGAACTCCGGCCTGGCGAGCCGGATCGCGGTGAATACGGCTATCAGTTTATGGTTACCCAGTTAGCCGGATATGAAGGCGAGGTCGATCGCGATTTCCAGACCGTCCGCCTCGAAGGAAAACGCGTCTGCGATACCGATACCCACCATGTTCATATCTACGATGCTCATTATTCTGATCTAACCAAGCCACAGAGCAACATTCTGGCTTTTTTCTTTGCCTTCTACCAGCTTCTCTTTCATCTTGCGAGCTTAAGCCTGATGGCCGTTTATTGGGCGGAAGCCGAGAATGTCAAAGCAGACAAGCATCGCAGAAAACTTTGGCGGATCGAATCTTCCATTCATGCCACATCGGTTCGCTTTCTGCTAATGTGGGTGCCAATTCTGAACGTCGTTCTACTTGTGCTTGGTTGTTGCGCTTTTGTCGACAAGCTGACCGACTCGCGATTAAGGGTTTCATCTCTCGCCGGAGCTGGCGTCGTTGGCCTTGCGGTGATCTTTCTGGCCTGGCGGAAAAGGGAATCCCCGCCGCGGCCTTTCCTCTGGTCTTTGATACCCTTGGCCGGCGTGGCAGGCGGAATCGTTATCCTGGTGGGTTTGTCTGCCCTCTACAATTACGCTTTTCACGTTGGCAATTTGTTCGCGACGTTGCTGCTTTTCGATTGGTTGCTTATCGCCGGTGTGCTTCTCGCACTGGTCGCCGGCAAGTTCAATCAGCTGCGCCCGGGAGCATACGCGTTATCTGTCTTCCTCTATCTGGTCAACACGGCCCTGTTTCTCACGTATTTCCTGCCGAAAGCACCAAATGTCGCGACCGCAACGCTGTGGGCTGCGCGTTTGATTTTTGCCGAGATGGTAGCTTCCTGGATTGTGTGCCTCGGAAGTGCTTTCCTAGGCTGGCCCCTGAGCGCCTGGTGCATTCGTGGAATTAGACACGACGAACCCAGAAGGGCCCGCGCCATCGCAGCTTTCCGTACAGGCCGTTTCGCATTCTCGATCCCGGCGATTCTTTTGGTCATTGTTACCTGCGCGCTGTGGTCCGGTGTCTTGGTATACGGCTCTTACAAGCTGAAAGCCTTCGATAACGTTTCGTGTGCATCTGGAGAGTGGAGGGACTCTTACGCGTGGCCCACCATTTTTGTCCCGGACGTGTACCGCGTGGAAACTTGGATGGCGCGGGAAGATCCTCGCTTGCAAATCGAATGTCAGCCCAAGGGCTCGGCGGACTTCTGGCATGTGTATCTGGTCGGTCTTTTGCTGACCTCGGTCACGCCAAGCCTTTTCGTCACCATGGTTCTTTTTACGCTGGGACTCTTCTTGCTTGTCTGGGCGGTGTTGCCATCAGTTGTTTTCGAACTAGAGCCGGAATGGGCAAGAAACAGTCGAACGGCCGGGATTCGAGCACTGGGAAGCTGGCTTTCCCGTGGTCTGGACAATACCGCGATTTTGACGCGATTATTCTGGTTCGCGATTGTCCCGATTCCTCTCTTCTTTCTTGGATTCGATTGGCATGCCGTTCATCGTGTCATCGGATTGAAAGAAATGGAATTCCTCGATCGCGCTAGCCGGCTCACACTCCCGCTCATCCAGTGGGAGGGAGTCAGCCTGGCTGTCGCCGGCGCGGCGGTGTCCGCTTTTGTCCTGAAATACCTCACCACGATCCTCGACGCCATTCTCGATGTAGATAACTATCTGCGCACCTCCCCTTTGGATCAGACCCCCCGCGCTCGAATCGCCGAACGCGTGGTATCACTGTTGCGGTATGTAGCCGCATATCGGGACGATCAGGGGCGCCCATATTCGAAGCTCATCATCGTGGCTCACAGTCTGGGCACGATGGTCACAGCTGATCTTCTGCGTTATCTCGAGCGCTCGGGACGCGACGCTCCTGATCCGGCATTGGTTCGATACCAATTCCGCGGACAGCGGATTGACGCGGGTCAATCAAATCTTCCTATTTGCCTTTTCTCCATGGGCAGCCCGCTGCGCCAATTGTTGAACCGCTTCTTTCCGCACTTGTATTGGTGGATATCGGACGAGCCAGATAATTCTCTCCATCCACTTGGCGGCCCGCTCCATGTCGGGCCGGCAATCCAATCGAAGCTCCCTAGAACGGATGAAATGAACGCAACGCTATGGGCCAACGCCTATCGCAGCGGCGATTACATCGGCCGCTCGCTATGGGTCGGTCAGTGGTTCGAACGAAATGCAAACGACGACCCGAACCAGGAACCGGATTCGGCAACTGCTTCTCCACCGCTGTCGTGCTTGGAAATGTGCATTGGGGCGGGTGCTCACACCCATTATTGGGATCGCTCGGCACCGCCAGTCGGTCGCCTTCTGGATGAGCTGATCAGATCTAAGTCATGTACGGCAGTCCAGACGCAAAAGCAATAAGCGGCGGTCTACGCCGGCAAGACTTGTCAAATCGCTGTATCCTAGCGTTGCTTGAACGAGAGAGAAGGCCGTTGAGGTTATAAGTACCGGGAAGCGATCGATCATGCCTGAAGCGCGAGAAAAAGCGTCTGCTAGATTCGCTTTGCCCCGTGAGCCTCTTTCATTATTGAATTTACGGCGAAGCCAAATAACGAATGCACCTTGCCGGATGACCTCGCTTGGACAACTACCCCAGGCTTGGATGGCTGCAAGGTAGCGGAGGGGATTGCCACAATTCACCTCCAAATCACAAGAATAGCTATCGCCTGAGCTTGCTTCTTGCCCACTTTGCTTCGTGTTCCATGAGCAACAGGTCGGCTTCGAATTCATGATTCAGATTTTCAATACGTTCATGAAGGTAATCAGCCTGAGTCATGAGCGCTGCCGCGCGCAGTGCATCTTTCTGAAGATCGCTGACGGGTTTCTGCTTCGCGTCGAGCAAACGCGCGTGCACCTCAACCCAATGACCGATCAAGTGCGCTTCTGCGCCTAGATCGCTGAGCAACGTCGATTCTGGCTTCGGAATAACCGGTTTATCGGTGCGCGGCTCCGCCAAATTCAAAGCCGCGCCAATATCATCCGCCTTTTCTTGTCTCCAGCCCAACTGCCGCTTAGGCAGCGTAAAACAGTTCACAATCGTGCTTAATACCGAAGTGTGTTCGAAGACACGGTGAATCCGGGTTTGTGGCTTGGTGTACGCGGATACGGCGATCGCCGGAACGCGAGGGCCAAGCCGGTCAAACTTGAAACCACATCCCCCGGGCTGACCTTGCGGAATAATTTTGTCGTCTGGCGCACTGGCTACCGCACATTCTTTGGCTGACGGCGGAGGAACGTGGTCATAACAGCCTCCATGCTCGTCAAACAGGATCAGCAACAGCGTGTCCTCCCAATTCGGCCCGTTACGAATCGCATCGTAAATACTCCACACCAATCGTTCGCTGTTGTGAGCGTTGGACGGACCATAGAACTTCCAGGGGTTACACTCCGGATGCAGATCATTGTGCGCGCCCCACACAAGCGAATCGAAATAGATGGGTTCGATGAAAGAATAATGTGGCAGTCCGTCCGGCTTGCCGGCGGCCGAGAAGAACTCGTTCATATGGGTAATATGCCTGGTCAGGCCGTATTTCCAGAGCGGCTTTTGTATTAAGAGCGTAAAGCTTTCCAGTAACCAGCCGCCTCCAAAAATCGTCCAGCTCTTGCCCGCGTCTTCCAACAAGTCGAAAACTGTCCGAGTCTCGTTGCCGAAAACCAGGCCTCCCCCTCCGTTGTTGACATAGCCCGAAGACGTCCCAGCATGCACAAACGAGCGATTGCAAAAGGTTTGCGTCGGAATGGATGAAAACCAATGATCAAAGAGCGCATATTGATGCGCCAGAAAGGAAAGCACCGGCACCGTCTTTGGAGTCAGCGATAACATGATTTTCCCGGGATCTTCGGGTTTGTCTTTCTGGTCCGCGTAATTGCGGATGAAGCCCATCATGTTAGGCGGCTGAGGGGGAACCGGTGGAACGTCTTTCAAGTCGGTTAGCGGCACGTCGTAAATCTGGCTGTAGACATCCTGAAACGGTTCGCCGGGATTGGGTTGCGGGCTGCGCGGATCGTCAGTCTTGCCGGCATACACGATTGTTCCGTCAGCCTTCTTATTAAAAAACCTCCCCCGGTTCAAGCCTTCAAAATCTGCCGGTACCAGGTTGAAAGGTGGGTCGTTTTCGGGATCGTAGAGCCAGCCCAGGAGATTGTCGAATGAGCGATTTTCAAGCATGAGCACAACGATATGATGGATTCTTCCAAGGGAATTCGACTCGGGCATAAGGTTCTCCTAACATGCCTGTGTGCGAGGAAGCCGGCACTGAGCGGATGATTGTACAACCACGTGTGCGCCAAGTTATCAATGCTACGATTTTGCGGGTAGCATATGAGTGACTCCGAACTCGCTCGCTTGAGGCGGATCATGAATTATGCCCGTAGCGCCGCTGCACCAAGTGGAACGATCAATTAGATTACGACCCATAACCTCTTTTACAGGTGGTAATCCGGCTAGCCCCAAATGGGTTTACATTCGTTAACTATCAACCGCGAGATCATGCTTGCGGAAGACATGCTGGTCATCACGAACACACTGACAGCAGTAGAAGCCGCAAGAAGGAGATTCTCCGCTAAATGGAATGGTTAATCGGCCCAGAAGCCCGTTGTCCGGCAACTTAGAAGCGAGCCTCGACTCACTCCTCACGCAGCAGGATCAGAGGATTGATCCCTAGCGCGCGTTGCGCTGGAATCCACGTGGCCACCAGCCCCAGCAGCAGCATCGTCAGAACCACACCAGCCAGGACCAGGG
>Ga0126373_10002081_pt1 | contig 14601 bp, 15 predicted proteins | sample PanSoiMetPlot_11_FD_92545 | JGI IMG/M metagenome (GOLD analysis project Ga0126373, IMG submission 92545) | Tropical forest soil microbial communities from Panama - MetaG Plot_11 | ecosystem: Environmental > Terrestrial > Soil > Tropical forest > Bulk soil | place: Panama | collected 2016-02-17 | reverse complement strand
GGCTATGGGACTCCCGGGACAAGTGGCTGGCTGTGGCGCTGCCAGTCCTGCTGACCGTGATCGGGACCGCGGTCGGCATCGCGGTAGGCAGCCGGATCTCATTCGGCCACGGGATACATGAGGCCTGGGTGTTCGCCGTTGGCGTCAGCCGCGCTACAGCGGTGCTGAGCGCCTGCTATCTGGGCTGGCGCGCGGCGCACGGTCCGCGTCCGCCGGTCGTCCCGCCGTGGGACAGGCCGCACCGGGTTACCTAGCCAGTCGCGGCTAGCTCTGGATCGCACGGCTCGGCAATCTGAGTCGGCCCGCAGCTGGCTGGCCGGTGATTGGCGGCAACCGGCGCTGGGTATCAACCGACCGATCTTGCTGGCGGCTTTCGCTAGCCAGCCGATTTCCCGGCTTCGCGCGATCCCGTCCCAGCATCATCTGACGCGTGAGGCCGTGGAAAACGTGGTCCCGGCGTCAGCTGGGACCACGTCTATGTGCCGGGCCGCTTAACCGGGCCGACGGTCTGCCACTGAGCTGCCGGCAGCGCGGGACGTGGCCCGAAACCGATAGGCTAAAACAAGCATGCGCTCGACGCGTGCGTCCACATCGTTCCTCCTCTGTTAAGGTCCCGCACGTGCCTACTGGCAAGGTCAAGTGGTATGACGCCGGCAAGGGCTTCGGCTTCCTCACCCGTGATGACGGGGGCGAAGTCTTTGTGCACTCAACGGCTCTGGATTCGGCGGCGACGCCGCTGAAACCTGGCCAGCGCGTTGAGTTCGGTGTTGCTGAGGGCAGGCGCGGAACCCAGGCGCTTCAAGTCCGGGTGCTGGAGCCGCCGCCCACGGTGGCGAAGGCTGCGCGCAAGAGCCCGGATGAGATGGTGCTGCTCATCGAGGATCTGATCAAGCTACTCGACGGGGTTTCGAACACCTACCGCCGGGCGAAGCACCCGGATGCGCGCGACGCTAAGAAGATCGCCGCCGTGCTGCGCGCCGTGGCAGCTGACCTGGAGACCTGACAGCTAGCGAGCCGGGCTGGCTGCCGCGGGCCGGGCGCGCAGGATCCGGCGGCGGCGGCTGATGAGCAGCCATATCAGCGCGACCAGCAGCCCGGCTGCGGCCGCGGTGAGCCCGGCGAAGCCGCTGTCGGTGAGCGAGAGCAGCAAGCCGAGCAAGCCCCCGCCGACCAGCGCAAGCTGGTGCAGCGTCTCCGAGAACGCGAAGGCGGACGACCGCTTCTCAGCCGGAATCTGGCGTTGCAGGATCGAATCGAGGGCAACCTTGACCAAGGTCTGCGCGATTGCGGCGGCCAAGGCCACCGCGAGGACCGACCACAGGCTGAACAGGACGGCGCACGCGGTACTCGCTGCGGTCGCAAGGCCGAGCACGGCCAGCATCATCAGCTGCGGCGCCCTTGATCGCAGTGCCGAGCCGATGGCGGTGCCCAGCATGCCGCCTGCCGCCACAGCGACGGCGAGCCCCCCTAGCGCGATCGCGTCCGAGATATGGCCGAAGTGCTCACTGCGGAGAATGAATGCCAAGAAAAATAGCAAAAAGCCATAAAAGACGCGGATCGCTGCATTCGCTCGCATGGCCTCGGCGACGACAGGTCCGACTTGCGGTATGGCGAACGGCTTGTGCCTTTTTTGCGGCCTGCCAGCACTCGCGGCGCGGCCGCCGCCAGGGCCCGCCGGGCCGTTGTGAGGGAGGCTGTGGCCGGGAAAGCCAGTTCCAGGCAAGGTCGTGCCGGGAACGGTTCCGGGGACCGTGCCGTGAGGGCCGGTGCGGCGGCGTGGCACGTCGACGGTGTCCGGCAGCCTCATGGCCAGCGCCATGGCCGCGAGGTAGATCACAGTCCCGACTCGCAGCACCCACGCCGCACCGTGCCCGTCGCCGCCCATGACCTTGTCCACGCCGAGGGCGACGGCCGCCCCGGTGGACGTGGCGATTAGCGAGGCCATGTTGGATCGCGCGTTCGCCGAAACCAAAGGTATCTCGCGCGGAAGCAGTCGCGGCGTCACCGCCGCCCTTGTGACGACGTAGGCCTTCTGCAACACCAGCACCCCGAATGCCGCGGGTAGCAGGGTCAGCGTGTCGTTGTACTCCACTGCGCCTGACATGCCCCAGCACAGCAGGCCGCGGGCCAGCAGGGTCCCCATGAGGATGAACTTGTTCCCTTGCTTGACCCGGTCAAGCAGCGGGCCGATAAATGGTGCAAGAATCGCATATGGTGCAATAGTTATGAGCAACGCGAATGCGGCGCGACCCCGCGCTGCTTCGACGGAAGTACTGAAAAACAGGCTGCCCGCCAGGGCGACGGTGACGAACGCATCGCCTACGCCGCCGGCTGCTGTCAGTTCAAGCAATGTGGAGAAGCCGGTTCGGCTCGCGCCGGACGAGCCAGTCAGCCGGTGCACGAACCGCCCCGCGCCGCTGGCCGCAGCCGCGGTTACCCGGCCCGCGCGCTGCGAGGCCGAGTAGGCCGAGCGGCCGGCCCGCCGCACGCGCGCTGCGGTCCCGGTGTCTCCCATGGCTCAAGTATTCTTCCTCTGCGAGCCTGATCAACACCGCCCGAGCCGTCGGGTTAGGTGGTTGTCCTGAGCAGGAGTGCTTACCGCCGGATGAGGAAATAACTTACTAACGTGAGTCCTACCCGTACCCGAACCGCAGTCCTGGATCAGGTCTGCGTCGAGGCTACTGACCTGGCCCGTTCCGCAGCAGAGGAACTGGCGGGCGTGGCCAACGTCGGTGACCACGTCGGCGTTGTGGCCGACGACGAGCGCGTGGTGACCCACCTCTTCAGCAATACGGACCGCGCCTACGTCGGCTGGCGCTGGGCGGTGACGGTCAGCCGGGCCTCGCGGGCGAAGAACGTCACGGTGAGTGAGGCGGTGCTGCTGCCCGGTCCTGACTCGCTGCTGGCGCCGGACTGGGTGCCATGGAGCGAGCGGGTCCGTCCCGGCGACCTGGGGGTCGGCGACCTGATGCCCACCCCCACGGACGATGAGCGCCTGGTCTCGGTGAGCATGCTCGAGGGCGACGACGGCGTGCTCGACTGGGATGACAGGACGAGCTGGGATCAGGGCAGGGAGCTGGCGGCTTCGCTTGGCATGAGCGGGGATGCCGCGGGTGCCGCCGAATTGGCTCCTGGTACCAGCCCGGCCGGCGCGAGTGTGGCCAGCGCAGGTCCGCTGACTGGCGGGGCTGGCGAGGAGGCAGCTAGCGGCGGCACGCCCGGCCGCCGGACCAGGGTCCTGTCGGCGATTGGCCGGGACACTACCGCGATCAGGTGGTACTCAAGCGAGCACGGGCCAGGCACACCGCTGGCCCGCGCCGCGCCAGGGCCGTGTGTCACCTGCGGCTTCCTTGTCCCGCTTTCCGGCCCGCTGGGGCGGGTTTTCGGCGTATGCGCCAATGAATACGCCCCGGATGACGGCCGGGTGGTTTCGCTGGACCACGGCTGCGGCGCGCACTCCGAAGCTCTGTTTGCCCCGGCACGGACAGGCGCGATCGCTCCGGTCATCGACGAGATCGGCTACGACCTGGTGGACATGCCAGGGGTTGCGCTGGCTGACACGGTCTTCGAGTCACTCGACCACGAATCCTGATCCCGGGCCGGTAGTGCCCGTTCCGGCGGCCCTAGCCGCCGTCGCGGCCTCCCGTAGCGCCGGAGTTGTCCGTGCCCGCCTGGCGGCTACGGTCCTGCGCCGCTTGCCGCCGCTGCGCTCCTCGGTCGCGCCTGCGCTTGAGATAAGGCACGTAGACGAACCCGAACAGGCCCATAGCTGTCCCGAGCGCCGCTACCCATACCCACCAGCGGTCCACCGCGGGCAGTTGATCCCGCATGATCAGCAGGACGATCAGGGCCACCAGGAATCCCGCCGTGATCACGGCGGTGATGACCCGGTCATCGCCTTCCAGTGGGGGCGGGACCGGGCGTTGCTGGCGGCCCACCGGCCCAGGCTAGTCGATAGGGGGATAGGCCATTTGCCTATGCCGGCCGGGCGAGCAACTGGGGCCAACCGAAGCCGACGTGGCCGGTGTGGTGTCGAACTCGGCCGCGTGGATGTGGTCCACGGCTCGGCGTCTGCACCTACTGGGTGCGCTAGCGCCGCCGCCGTGCGACGATGCTGGCTCACCTTGCAAACGCAGCTGCTAAGGCGGAATGCGCAAGCGCCGCTTATAGTTAGCAAGAGTAATGACTCAGGTTAATGAAAATGACCACGCCAAAAGAGACCAGGTCGGACGCGGGCCTGGCGAGCGCACTGCGGATCTCGGTGAGCCGGCTCGCCCGCCGGCTCCGGGCCGAGCGACAGCGCGAAGGACTGGAGCCCGACCTTTCGGACACCCAGCTGGCCGCGCTGGCAGCCCTCGAGCGGCACTCCGCGATGACGCCCGGCGAGCTCGCCGATCACGAGAAGGTGCAGCCGCCGTCGATGACGCGGGTCATCACGGTACTGGAGGAGCGGGGCCTGGTCATGCGGGCACCGCACGCTTCCGACCGGCGTCAGGTGGTGCTGACCGTGACGGACTACGGCAGGGAAGTGGTACAGCAGTCACGCAAGCTTCGGGAGGCGTGGCTGGCGAAGCGGATGCGGGAGCTGACTCCGCAGGAGCGGGCGGCGCTCCGGGCGGCAGCGCCGGTTCTGGAGAAGCTAAGCCAGTCCTGACGGGCAGGCGCCGCTGGGGCAGTAAGACCTTCGGCTCGCTGCAGACCAGGAATTACCGGCTCTTCGCGGCCGGCCAGGTCGTCTCCAACACGGGCAGCTGGATGCAGCGGGTTGCACAGGACTGGCTCGTGCTCCAGCTGACGCACGACAGCGGCTCGGCCCTCGGAATTACCACTGGCTTGCAGTTCCTGCCGTTGCTGCTGTTCGGCTTGTGGGGCGGCGTAATCGCCGACCGTTACTCCAAGCGCGGCATCCTGATGGTGACACAGGCGGCCATGGGCGGGCTGGCGCTCCTGCTGGGCATGCTGGCGCTGACCGGATCAGTGCGTATCTGGCAGGTTTACCTGCTGGCATTCGCGCTGGGCGTGGTGACCGTGGTGGACAACCCGACCCGTCAGACCTTCGCTGTCGAGATGGTCGGCGCTGACGGGATGGCGAACGCGATCGCGCTCAACAGCGCTGTTTTCAACCTTGCCAGGATTGCCGGGCCGGCCGTGGCCGGGCTCGTGATCGGCTTCGTTGGCACGCCGGCCGCATTCCTGGTCAACGCTGCCTCCTACGGCGCGGTGCTGATCGGACTGAAGCTGATGCGACCCGATGAGCTGCACCAGGCTCCCCGGGCACAACGGAGCGGCGGGCAGCTCCGCGAGGCGCTGTCGTACGTGCGCGCCCGGCCGGGCCTGTGGATGCCGATGATCCTGCTCTTCTTCGTCTCGACTTTCGGCATGAACTTTCAGGTCACTACCGCCCTGATGTCGCGCACGGTCTTCCACACCGGCGCGGGCGCGTTCGGGTTTGCCTCAGCAATGTTCGCGCTAGGAGCACTTGGCGGTGCACTGCTGGCCGCCCGGCGGAGCCGGCCGACGCTGCGGCTGCTGCTGGCAACCTCGTTCGCGTTCAGCCTGCTCGAGATCGTGACCGGCATTGTCCCTAGCTACCTGGCGTTCCTGTTCGCGCTCGTGCCGACTGGCGTAGCCATGATCACGTACACCACGGCGGCCAATTCCAGCACTCAGCTGAACACGGCACCCGAGATGCGAGGCCGGGTAATGGGCCTGTACATGCTGTTGTTCCTGGGCGGGACCCCGATTGGTTCGCCGCTGGCCGGCTGGGTCGCCGAGGTGGCGGGGGCACGGCTGAGCGTGATCGCCGGCGGGCTGATCTCGATGCTGGCGACTGCGGCAGTAACTGCGCTGCTAGCCAGGAACGGCGGAGTCCGGATACGCAGCTACGCCAGGTCCGCGGAGCTAGCGGGCAGCGCGACCTGACGCCGCATGACGTTGGCGGGCGGGAAACCTGGTTGACCCCGACACGGGCCACTCGTGACGATGCAGTGTCAGCCATCAATCAGCCAGTCGCAGGGAGCTGAGCGTGCCAGTGACAGATCGTCTTACCGCGGTGCCGGGCGTATCGCCAGGGCCGGGTTTCGCCCATGCCGTCACAGTCACCGGTCAGCTGGCCTTCGTGTCAGGTCAGGTTGCTCTGGATGCGGCTGGCCAGGTCGTCGGTCCAGGCGATCTGCGAGCGCAGACCAGGCAGGCGCTGTCCAATCTGGGGGCGATCCTGAGTGCGCTAGGCGCTGACTGGGCCGACGTGGTCCGCTTCAGCTGGTACGTCCTCGATGCAAGCGACGTTCAGGTGATCCGCGATGTCCGCGACGAAATGATCCGCCCGACGCTCGGCGGCCGGGCGAATCCGGCAAGCACGCTCGTTCAGGTAGCGGCCCTGTTCCGGCCGGAGTTCCTGGTGGAGGTAGACGCGGTTGTAGCCGTGCCCGGCAGTCAGGCGCCTGGCCTGAGCTGATACCAATGGCCGGGTGAGGCTGTTCGTGGCGATCGCGCCGCCGCCCGAGGCGCTCGGCGAGCTAGCGGCCGTGGTGGAGCCACTGCGGATTGCCGCGCCTGAGCTGCGCTGGGCAGGCCGTGACTCCTGGCACCTGACCCTTGCTTTCCTGGGCGAGGTGGACGAGGGCTTGCTGGCTGAGCTCAGCATCCGGCTGGAACGGGCTGCGAAGCGGCACCCGCCGCAGCGATTGTCGATCACGGGCGGTGGCGCGTTCCCGTCGGCAGGCAGAGCCAGAGTGGTGTGGGCCGGGATCAAGGCCGACGGCCGGGCGCTGGCCGCGCTCGCGGCGTCGGTTGCTGCGGGCGCCCGGCGGGCCGGCGCGCCGCCGCCGGATGAGGGCAGGAAATATCACCCGCACCTGACGCTTGCCCGGTGCCGCCAGCCTGCCGACGTCAGGAACCTCACAGGTGAACTGGCGCAGGCAAGCGGTCCGGACTGGACGGCCGACGCGATTCACCTTGTACGCAGCAACCTGTCGGGCAGTTCGCCCCGGTATGAGCAGATCGGTTCCTGGCCGCTGCTCGCCCGTCCGCCGATCGGATCGTGATCACGTAAAGAAATCGTCGCGGACGACGAACATTCTTCGTGATCATGGACCGGGCGGTCAGAGGCGCTCGAGCACGTAGTCGATGCAGACAGTCAGCGCCTCAACGTCGGCAGGTTCGACGGCCGGGAAGGTGCCGATCCGCAGCTGGTTGCGGCCAAGCTTGCGGTACGAGTCGGTGTCCACGATCCCGTTAGCGCGCAGCGTCCCGGACAGCGCCGTTGCGTCCACTGAATCGGCGAAGTCGATCGTGGCGACCACCTGAGACCGCTGCGCAGGGTCAGCCACGAACGGAGACGCCACCGGTGACTTGTCCGCCCAGCTGTACAGGATGCCGGAAGACGTCGACGAGCGCTGCGTGGTCCAGGCCATGCCGCCGTTGCTGAGCATCCAGTCCAGCTGCTCGGCCAGCAATATCAGCGTTGACACCGCCGGCGTGTTATAGGTCTGCTGCAGTCTGGCGTTCTCTATGGCCACTTGCAGCGACAGGAACTGCGGAATGTAACGCCCGCTGGCCGCGAGTTGCGCCGCCCGCTCGAGCGCGGCCGGGGACAGCAGCGCGATCCAGAGCCCGCCGTCCGAGCCGAAGCACTTCTGCGGCGCGAAGTAATACACGTCGAACTCGGCCGGATCCACGGCGATGCCGCCGGCTGCGCTGGTCGCGTCGACCAGCACGAGCGCACCGTCGTCTGCGCCCGGCACCCGGCGGATTGGCATCGCCACGCCGGTGGAGGTCTCGTTGTGGGTGAGCGCGTAGGCGTCGATGCCCGCTTCCGCCTGCGGCCAGGGGTGCGTGCCGGGGGGAGCTGCCAGCACTGACGGGTCGGCCAGCCATGGCGCTGCCTGGGTGACCCTGGCGAACTTAGCCGAGAACTCGCCGAAACTCAGGTGCTGCGAACGCTCTGAGATCAGCCCGAACGCGAGCGACTCCCAGAATGCGGTTGTGCCGCCGTTGCCGAGCACGACCAGGTAGTCACTGGGCAGGCCGAACAACGCGGCCAGGCCGTCCCGTATCCGCTGCACGACCTTCCGCACCGGAGCTTGCCGATGGGAGGTCCCGAGCAGCGTTCGGCCGGCCGCGCTGAGTGCCTCTAGCTGGGCGTCCCTGATTCTGCTCGGACCGCTGCCGAACCTGCCGTCAGATGGCAGCAGCCCGGCTGGTATAGCGATCCGGGCGGGATCAGACATGCCGGTCAAATACCTCACTAGCGCCGGGGACGTCGCGGACAGAACGAGCCTTGGGTCCCACGTAGACCGCGCTTGGCCGGACCAGCCTGCCGGTCCGCTTCTGCTCGAGGATGTGGGCTGCCCACCCGGCGGTGCGTGCGCAGGTGAACATCGAGGTGAACATGTGCGATGGGACTTCGGCGAAGTCCAGCATGATCGCAGCCCAGAACTCCACGTTCGTGGCAAGGACGCGGTCGGGCCGCCTGGCATGCAGTTCCTCCAGGGCGGCCTTCTCCAGCGCCTCGGCTACCTCGTACCGCGGAGCGCCGAGTTCCTTGGCAGTCCGTCGCAGCACCCGGGCACGCGGATCCTCGGCACGGTAGACGCGGTGCCCGAAGCCCATCAGCCTGTCGCCCCTGTCCAGCGCCTGCTTGACGTAGGCAGTGGCATCGCCGGTCTTCTCGACTTCCTCGATCATGCCCAGCACCCGAGCGGGCGCGCCGCCGTGCAGCGGCCCGGACATGGCGCCGACGGCGCCGGATAGCGCGGCGGCGACATCCGCGCCAGTGGAGGCGATCACCCTGGCAGTGAATGTGGAGGCGTTCATCCCGTGCTCGGCAGCGGACACCCAGTAAGCATCGATTGCCTTGACGTGCCGGGGGTCGGGCTCGCCGCGCCAGCGGATCATGAACCGCTCGGTGATCGTCTTGGCCTCGTCCACCCGCCTCTGCGGCACCATGGGCTGGCCGAGTCCGCGGGCGGCCTGGGCGACGAAAGACAACGCCATGACCGAGGCCCGGGCGAGGTCATCCCTGGCCTGCTCGTCGCTGATGTCCAGCAACTGGCGCATGCCCCACGCGGGCGCCAGCATCGCCAGGGCGCTCTGCACGTCGACCCGGATGTCTCCGGAGTGAACCGGGATCGGGTAAGGCTCCGCGGGCGGAAGACCTGGCGCGAACTCGTTGTCCACTAGCAGGCCCCAGACGTGCCCGTAGGAAACGTGGCCCGCTAGTTCCTCGATGTCGACGCCTCGGTACCGGAGCGAGCCGCCTGCCCGGTCAGGCTCGGCAATCTCCGTCTCGAATGCGACGACGCCCTCAAGACCGGGCACAAAGTCGGACATTCGCGCTTCCTCCACTCCTAGTCAGTGACAGGCCGCGCGCTGGCCCGGGGGATCAGGTCGCTTGTCGGGGCGGCGGGGGGCCAACTTCATGTAGCGCATGCTGCCTGCGTCCCTATTCAACCGCGCCCGCGCTACGGGTCGGTAACCCGGCCCACAGATCAGCGCCAGGGCGCACGTGGGGCGAATGAGACACGGCTGGGATGGCCCCTGTGCTGCGAACATTGCGCAGTGGCGGGCAGGCCCTGGATGCGAGAGGATCACTAGCCGTGAAGCCCACCGGACAAGCAAGCGAGATCGGCACCGCGAGCCCGGCAGCTGCAGCTACCGGCCGCGGCGGCAGCGCGCCAGACAGCCACGGCATGCTAGGCACGCTCGATGAGGCCATGCTGCCCGCAGACCCGATGGACCTGTTCGAGGCCTGGATGGGCGACGTTGTCCGGGCCGGCCTGCCCGAGCCAACTGCGATGGTGCTGTCAACCGTCTCGGCCGATCAGCGCCCGCGCGGCCGGATGGTGCTGCTGAAGGCCGCCGATGTGACCGGATTCACCTTCTACACGAACCGCACTTCCCGGAAGGCCAGCGACCTGGCGGAAGTGCCGCTGGCCAGCCTGTTGTTCCCCTGGCACGCGCTGCACCGGCAGGTGATCATCGAGGGCCCGGTCACGCCGCTGTCTACCGCCGACAGCGAGCCGTACTTCCACAGCCGGCCGCGCGGCTCTCAGCTCGGTGCCTGGGCCAGCCGGCAGTCAACCGAGCTCTCCTCACGGGCGGAGCTCGAAGATCGTTACGCCGAGCTGGACCGGCGCTGGCCGGAAGGCACGCAGGTGCCGATGCCGGAATTCTGGGGCGGCTACCAGCTCCGGCCGGACCGGATGGAGTTCTGGCAGGGCCGGCCTAGCAGGCTGCACGACCGCTTCAGGTACACCCGCCAGGGCGGGGCGTGGGGCGTTGTCCGCCTGGCCCCCTGACTACCGCGCAGAGCCGTACGGATTGACCGTAACGTGCACGTTTCCGTTATTACTAACAGCTAGCCGAAGGGTACGTTGCGCGGGCAGGCCGACATAGCATCGTGGTGGAGGTAATCGCTTGTGACTGCGCACGGCCTAATCGACACGACCGAGATGTACCTTCGAACGGTCTTTGAGCTCGAAGAGGAAGGTATTGTCCCGCTGCGCGCGCGGATCGCTGAGCGGCTTTCGCAGACTGGCCCGACGGTGAGCCAGACGGTTGCGCGGATGGAGCGCGATGGCTTGCTGCGGGTGGAGGGTGACCGTCAGCTTGCACTCACCGCGGACGGCCGCGCGCAGGCGACCCGGGTAATGCGCAAGCACAGACTGGCTGAGTGCCTGCTGGTAAGTGTTATTGGGATGCCATGGGAAGAAGTTCATATTGAGGCATGCCGTTGGGAGCATGTCATTTCTGCCAATGTGGAACGGCGCCTCGTCGAACTGCTTGATTATCCGGTTCGCTGCCCGCACGGAAATGTCATTCCTGGGCTAACTGAGCTCGGCGTGCCTGATGACGCCAGCAAGCGTGCCGACGCCGCCACTGCCGAGTCCGACATTGCGATGACGGCCATGGCCATTCCCTGCGCTGAGCACGTGACGGTCAGCCGCATCAGCGAGCAAGTTCAAAGCGATGCAGCGCTCATGCTTAGACTCAAGAACATTGGGATACAACCCGGACGTGAGGTTACGCTTGCGGCCACTGATAATGGTGTGCGGGTGACAGGTGCGAAGACAGCGGGTGACGTCGAGGCAGTCTTGCCCGTCGACATTGCCTCGCATGTCTTCGTCACGCGGTTGTGATGGTGGCCAGGTGAAACCGGTATGACGCCGCCAGGGGAGCTGCCGCACCCGCTGCTTACCGCCGGTGAAGTGCTTGACCAGGTATCCACTGGTGTCGTCGTCATCGACCGGGACAGCGCGCTGCTGTATGCCAACGCATTCGCCGTGACCTTGTTCGGCTTCCCTGACGACTCCGCTCACCTGGCCGGGCGCCCGCTGCTCTCACTCGGGATCGAGCAGTCGGACGCTGCCACTGTGCAGCACATGACGGAGAACGTTCTGCGCGGCTGGCCGTGGGAGGGCACGTTCGCTAGTCAGCGGATCGACGGGTCGCGCGTCTTCGTGCGGGCGCACGCTGCTCCGCTGCGGTCCGCGCAAGGCGAGATCACCGGCATCGTGATCATGGCCAGGGAGGCGACCAGGCGCGGCGGTCAGCGGGCCAGCGACCGGATCGGCTTGCTGGAGCGGATCGGTGAGCGGCTGTCCAGCTCGCTGGAGCTCGATGTCACGCTGCGCCAGGTTGCCGAGACCCTAGTCCCGCAGTTCGCTGATCACTGCTTCATCGACTTGCTGCACGGTGACACACTGATCCGGCGGGCCCAGCTGCACTCGCGCGGCTGGACGCCTGAGCCTGGCACGTGGGCACTGGCCGGTGAACCCATCCAGTATCCCGATGGCCACTTCTGCGAGCTCGCCATGTCCCGGCAGGAGACGATGGTGGTCGCGGACCTCGGTCAGGAGCGGTTCCCGGCGCCGACGCCAGAGAGCATGCAGGCCTCCCACGAGGTCAAGATGACCTCCGTCATGGCGGCCCCGCTGGTCGCGCGCGGGCAGCTGCTCGGCGTCATGAGCCTGGCGCTGTCAGGGCTGACCGAGCGCGAGGAGCGGCACTACGGTGCCGACGATCGTGACTTCCTCTCCGCGATCGCGAGCCGCGTGGCTATTGCCATTGACAACTCACTGCTGTTCGAGGAGGAGCGGCGCACTGCGCTCGCGTTCCAGACAAGCCTGCTGCCGAAGGACCCGCCGGTCGCCGACGGGCTCGAGGTGGCCTACAAGTATGTCCCCGCCAAACCGCTGGAGACGCACGGCCAGGGCATCCAAACCCAGGTGGGCGGCGACTGGTACGACATCATCCCGCTGTCGGCCGGGCGGGTGGGCATCGTGATCGGGGACGTCGAGGGGCGCGGTGCGGGGGCCGCCGCAGTGATGGGCCAGTTGCGCGCAGCGCTGCGTGCATTCGCCCAGGACGACAAGTCGCCAGCCGAGATCCTGCGCAGGCTGGACGACTGGGTCCGGGCGCTCGGCCCGCCGGCCGCGGAGGCACACGGCTTCGCCGAGATGGATCCGCCGACGGTCAGCTGCACCTACCTGGTCTATGACGCGTGGGCACGCACGTTGTCGTTCTCCAACGCCGGGCACGTGCCGCCGCTGATCGTGCACGGCCATGACGTCAGTCAGCTGGAGATCCGGGACCGCGGGGTGCTGCTCGGCGTGCGCGGCAAAGGCGTTCCCGGCCTGCCTACCTACCGCGAGGAGATGCGTTACCTGGCGCCCGGCTCGACGCTGATCTTCTACACCGACGGGCTCGTGGACCGGCGGCAGCGAGTCGACGGTAGCGGGCATTACACCGACTCCGAGGTCATGGAGCTGCTTAGGTGCGCGGTCCGGCTGGCAGCCGATGGCACCGTGGAGCAGATCGCCGAGGCTGCCGAGCACGCGGTGCCCGGCGAGATCGACGACGACATGGCCGTCGTGGTCGTGCGCACGTCCGATGTCGACCTGGCTTCCTGGGAAGGGCAGTTCCCGGCGGAGCCGATCCGGGTTTCGGAGGCCAGGCGGCTGGCGCACGAGACCTTCATGACCTGGGGCATGGATGCCGAGCAGGCTGACCTGACCTGCCTGCTGGTCTCCGAGGTCGTGACAAACGTCGTGCTGCATGCGTCGGTGTCGCCGACACCTCGGCATGAACTCGTACTCGAGGGCGCCGGACCCGGCCCGCTGGGGATTCTCGGCGACTGGGAGATCCCGCCGTTCGACGAGAACTTCACCGGCGTGCCCGGCAAGGACTTCACGCTCCGGCTGCGCCGCGGCCACGAAGCCATCTGGGTCGAGGTGCTTGACTCCGACCTGCGCCTGCCCAGGATCCGGAGCGCGGGTGAGAGCGATGAAGGCGGCCGCGGCCTGTACCTGGTGGATCAGCTGGCGAGCCGGTGGGGCTCACGGCCCACCAAGGACGGCAAGGCTGTCTGGTTCGAGATGCCGATCAAGGGCGGCATCGCCACCGGAAGGCTGTAGGCATTCCAGGCGGGTCAGTGCGTTTGGCTGGCCCACAATGCGAGCGCAACGATGATGACGCCGAGCATGACCACAAGCCAGGTCTTGCCGGTTACCAGCAGCCCCATCCGGCGTCGCGTCCTGGCCACCACGTAGGTGATGATCAGCGCGATCACGACCAGCAGGATAAAGCCCTGACTCATGGCCGCCTCCCGTCTTCCAGCTCAGCATAGAACTGAACTCGAGCGGGCGCAGAGCAAGATCACGTATAGCGTGCGCTGGTGGCAGATGGCGCTGATAACTGCGCAGGCTGGCTGATCACCTGTCCGGGACAATGGCGAGGCTAGGCCTCCCGCCTGCGGTCCCGAGAACCGAGGAGACCGGCAGTTCGCTGTCGGCAGCCTGCACCGACGCGTGCAGTCGCCTGAGCACGGTGACTTGCCGGGCGAGTGACTCGATCTTCTCCTCGACCAGCCGCGCTGCCGCGTCGCGCTGGCCCTGGCTGACCGAGCGGCCGGCGGCGAGGCGGGCCAGTGGCCTGACTTCATCCAGGCGGAAGCCGAGATCCTTAAGCGCGAGCGCGGCCGCGATGTAGCCGCCGTACTCGCGCGGATACTTCCGAGTGCCGCCGGGCGATCGCCTCGGCTCTGGCAGGATGCCAAGTTCCTCGTAGTAGCGGATGGTCCGGCTGCTGACGCCGGCTTCCCTCGCCAGCTGACCGATGCTGACCAGGGTCGCTGAATCCTCGCTGAGCTTCGTCATGAGCGGCGCTTTCCCCCGTCCGGGCGCTCGCGCGCAGATCATCCTCGCCGTGCCGGCAGACGCTGTGCGACCCGCGCCCCCGGCGCCTATCACGGATCGTAGTCGTCTGACTACACATCACGGGCGGTTATCGAAATAGCCCCGGGCTCATTGGGCCGGTTTTGGCGATTCCCGCCTTAGCTACGCGGGGATGGGGCTATGGTGCCGGCCGAACAGCGCGGTAGCCTCAGTGTGACGGCATAGGTCCGCGCGCAGGCTCCCGGCCGGCGTATAACCGCGGGTTCGGCGCCGCTTGGTGTTGGAGGTGGCGTGATGTCTGAGGCATACATCGTCGGGGCCGTGCGTAGCCCCATTGGCAGGCGGAATGGCGGTCTGTCGGCAGTCCACCCGGTGGACCTGGCGGCCCATGTGCTGCGCGAATTGATCGCGAGGACGGGGGTTG
>Ga0126373_10002080_pt1 | contig 14607 bp, 16 predicted proteins | sample PanSoiMetPlot_11_FD_92545 | JGI IMG/M metagenome (GOLD analysis project Ga0126373, IMG submission 92545) | Tropical forest soil microbial communities from Panama - MetaG Plot_11 | ecosystem: Environmental > Terrestrial > Soil > Tropical forest > Bulk soil | place: Panama | collected 2016-02-17 | reverse complement strand
GCGTGGACATTTGCCCGGCAAAGAACAAGGGCGAAACCCGCCTGAAGGCGATCACGATGATGCCGCAGGCACCCCTTCGAACTCCCGAACGCGAAAATTGGGAGTTCTTCCTGAAGATTCCTGATCTCGACCGGCGAAAGATCAAACTGTCGACGATCCGGCAACAACAGGTGCAGCAGCCCCTGTTCGAATTTTCTGGCGCATGCGCCGGCTGTGGTGAAACCCCCTATCTGAAACTGGTATCGCAACTATTCGGCGATCGCGCGGTAATCGCGAATGCCACTGGTTGTTCCTCGATTTATGGCGGCAATTTACCCACAACTCCCTGGGCCAGAAATACTGAGGGCCGGGGACCGGCGTGGGCAAATTCGCTCTTCGAAGATAACGCCGAGTTCGGCCTGGGCTTTCGCGTATCGATCGATAAGCAGGCCGAGTTCGCCCGGGAACTGGTGAGTCGCTTAGCACCGGTGATCGGGAAAGACTTTGCCGCAATCTTGCTGGCCGCTCCGCAAAAAGATGAAGCCGATATTTGCCTGCAACGCGAACGCGTCGAATTACTGAAGCGCCAACTGCAAGAGCAAAGCTCTCCCGAGGCAAAACAGCTCCTGGCCATTGCCGACATGCTGGTGAAGAAAAGTGTGTGGATCGTAGGCGGCGACGGATGGGCCTACGACATAGGTTACGGCGGACTAGACCATGTCCTGGCCAGCGGGCGCAATGTGAACCTACTTGTGCTCGACACTGAGGTTTACTCCAACACCGGAGGACAAGCCTCAAAATCCACACCTCGGGCCGCGATAGCGAAATTTGCCGCCGGTGGAAAACCGAGTCCCAAGAAGGATCTCGGGCTGATGGCCATGAGCTACGGCAATGTTTACGTAGCCAGCGTAGCCATGGGCGCCAAAGACGAGCACACCCTTAAAGCTTTCCTTGAAGCCGAGAGGCATGACGGCCCGAGCTTGATCATCGCCTACTCCCACTGCATCGCTCATGGAATCAACATGACAACGGCAATGTCGGATCAAAGGATGGCAGTCGAATCCGGCCAATGGCTGCTCTATCGCTACAATCCGGCGCGAGCTCTGGCGGGTGAAAACCCACTCTCGCTTGATTCGCGAACCCCCACGAAGAAAGTTAAAGAGTTTCTGGAGCAGCAGATGCGTTTTCAGATGTTGACCAAGAGCAACCCCGAAACGGCAAAGCAATTGTGGCAGCAGGCTCAGCACGATGCGGAAGCGCGGTTCCAGCTGTATGAATATCTTGCTCTGCGTAAACCGGAGCCGGGGACGAGCGTACTCGAGGAGCCCGTAGGGGAGCTCGATTCTGCTGAGACAACAAAAGTTTCGTCGGTTAAGGAGTAGTCATGAATCGGGCGCTGATCCGAATGGCGCGACCAACGGTTCGAATACCGCAAACCAGATGGCTCGAGCGTCCGACAATCTTGGATGCTTCGTCAGAGGAGAGTCTCACAACCTGATTGACTCAGAAGATACCCGAGGATCGCGATGGAGAGGCGGAAATTGATTTGCGAAAGACTAAAGAAAATCGGTTACACCCGCCAACGCAGCATTCGCTTGTACGGGGAGAAATTGCACTTGGTCTCTGATCCCGTCGCCGATGAGATTGGCTATAGCATTCTGGCAATCGTGGGGAGGACGGGGAATCTGAAGCATTTACAGATCCCTCTTCCCATAGTCAGCATGCTGGAACGCGAATTGGAACTAGAGGAAGCCGCCCAACGGGTCGCTTGAACCGGCCTCTTTTGGTTATGGTTTCGCTCATTTCTTTTATGTGCTTAGCCATTCCGGGCAAGATTCTCTCGGCTGAAGACAGCCAGGGCTTGCGTGTTGGACGCATCCAGTTTGGCGGGATCGTCCGCTCGGTACGTCTTGACTTCGTCCCTGAAGCATCGATTGGAGATTACGTAATGGTTCACGTTGGATTCGCAATCAGCCGCGTGGATGAGGCCGAAGCCCAACGCACCTATGACCTATTGCGGGAGATGGGCGCATCCGATGGCGAACTGCCTACCGGCGACGAAACCGCCTCATGAAGTGTCTCGACGGGTATCGCGATCGCAGGATAGCTCGCGCTCATGCAGCACAGATGGCGGACACCGCGACAAACATGCTGGGGTGCTAATGGAAACGGGTTTCGCCCGCATTGTGATTCTGGTTTCTTAGGGCGCTATGCTGCCTGTGCCGGGTTCGAATTCTGATCGGTTTCGCGCTGAAGCCCGGGGGCGAACGTCCGTATTTCTCATTCGCCCCCGGAAGCATGGAAGATTGATTTTGTTGCAGGATCTCAAACCCTAATTTCGCAGCGTGAGCACTGGGCAATTTGCTCCTACAACAACCTTATGGGCAATCGAACTGCCGAAGTGGGTTGATGGCCGCGCCTCGTTCCTTGCCGGTCGTACTCCCAGAATGCTCAAGTCTGCTTCGTACTCTCCCGCGATTTGTAAGATTACCTCTGCCGGCGGTCCATACTCGGCCATGAATTCCGGTTTGTAGCGGAGACCTTCGCAGTCCGGGACCAGCTGTTCTAACCTGCTGAGCGCTACATCGATGGATCCGGGATGTTCATACAGATCTTCACCAAATTGCTCGATGACATGCAGAAGCGTCAAGCGCGACTGAAACTCCCGCGCTAGTGAAACCGCATACGCCGCATTCTTGGCTGAATCTTCCTTGAAATCCGTGGCGTAGAGAATCTGACGGAACCTGATTTGCGGTGGTGGCATTTCGTGGTCGTGACGCGACTCGAACACTTTCGCGGTCGCCGGCACCCTCGACCCTACGGTCAGAACCGGGCAGGTTGCCCGCCGAAACAATTCTTCCGCGACCGACCCCATAACCAGCCTTCCGAGTCCGGTGCGACCGTGTGTACCCAGAACTAACAGATCGATGTCGTGCTCTCGAATCATTTCTCGAACGACCGTGGAGACGTCGCCATGCCGCACATAGGTCTTGTGGGGATACCCGCAAAGCTGTTTCGCCAACTGCTGAATTTTCTCTTGCGCGGGACTGTGAACGTGCTCGTAAATCGATCCCATCACGGCCGGGTCGGGGGCTCCTGATCTCACCAGAACCGTATCCGGGAGCGCGTGCACGACATGAATGTTGCCGCCGTAGCGCAAGCTGATTGCCGTGACATACGGTAAAGCCGCTTCGGACACGGCCGAGAAGTCGGTTGCCAAAAGGAGGTTCCTGATTGCAACCTCGGTTGCAGTCCTTTCTGCTAATAAGCTCACACAATCACCTCCTGTTCCCATCCAGTTTTACCTTCTGGTCACGTATCGGCAGTGTATAGTGTCACCAAAGCGTGTGATTGACCTCACATATCGTGCTGCAACAATGGCCTAGTCTGAGGCTGAGCAGAAAGAGCTGCCGCAGAGGAAACGATGGCCACTCACCTCGTAAAATCCGCACCTCCGAATGACGACCAGCGCTGGAAGCGCGTGGACGCAACCATGCGGAGAACGGGGCAAAATTCGCACAGCCTTATCGAGACCCTGCACACGGTGCAGGAGGCTTTCGGACACCTGAACGCAAGCGCGCTGCGATATGTGGCCACGGCACTCAAGGTGCCATTAAGCCATGCCTATGGTGTGGCCACGTTCTATCACTACTTCTCGCTCGAGCCGCAAGCCAAGCACGTGTGTACGGTTTGCACCGGGACGTCGTGTCACATTCGAGGCGCTGGTGAGCTGTTTGCCGCGGCTCAAGACGCGCTCGGAGAATCCGGGCGCGCCCAACCGAATTCGCATATTTCCCTGATTGGCGAGCGCTGCATTGGGCCATGCGCCTTAGGGCCTGTGGTGGTGTATGACGGCAAGGTCACGGCCACAGAGAACCTGGAAACGCTGAAGCAGCGCCTTCGAGAATGGATTGCGGAATGATTGCCGAGAAAATCTCGGAAATTGCAAGAAAAGAGCGGGACTCTCGAGCCCGCTTCGGGGAGACTTTCCATGTTTGCCTGGCCAGTGGCTGCCTGGCGTCCAATAGCGATGGCCTGAAACATGCTCTGGAGAAGGAGATAACGGATCGCGGCTTGAGTCATAACTGCCGGGTGAAGGCTGTCGGTTGCCTGGGGTTGTGCTCGGACGGCCCGCTAGTTTCGACGCGTTCAGGGGCGCTCTACAAAAAAGTGCAACCTGCGGACGCGCGCGAAATCGTCGATCACATCGGTCGCGAACCCGTCGCCCGCCTCTCGCGACCAAGGAATATCCCCTTCTTCTCAGGGCAGACGAAAATAGTACTGGAAAATTCGGGAGTGATCGATCCTGAGCGGATCGAAGACTACATCGCTGCGGATGGGTATTCCGCGCTCGTGCACGCGCTTCAGGAGATGACTCCGGCTCAACTGATCCAGGAGGTAACCAAGAGCGGGCTTCGCGGACGCGGCGGAGCTGGTTATCCCACTGGTCTGAAGTGGAGCACGGTCGCGAAAGCCACCGGAACCCAAAAGTTCGTGATATGCAACGCGGACGAAGGCGACCCGGGCGCATTCATGGACCGCAGCGTGCTTGAAAGTGATCCGCACCGGGTGATCGAAGGCATGATCATTGCGGCCTTTGCGGTTGGCGCGTCGGAAGGCTTCATCTACATACGAGCCGAATATCCGCTCGCGACTCGCCGGTTGCAGGCCGCGATACCGCAAGCGGAACAGCTTGGGCTGCTCGGGGCCAACATTTGCGGCACGCCCTTTAGCTTCCGAATCCAGATCAGGGTTGGAGCCGGAGCCTATGTCTGTGGCGAAGAAACTGCATTGATAGCGTCGATTGAGGGCAAGCGCGGCAGTCCGCGTCCCCGTCCACCTTATCCCGCGGCGGAGGGACTGATGGGACAACCTACCTTGATCAACAACGTCGAAACCTACGCAAATATCCCGCCGATTATCCGCCGTGGTGGAGCGTGGTATGCAGGCATCGGCACCGCGACCAGCAAGGGCACCAAAGTGTTCTCGCTCACCGGTCAAATCTGTCATACCGGAGTCGTGGAAGTGCCCATGGGAATTTCGCTGCGTGAGATGGTCTTTGGAATTGGCGGGGGCATCCGGAACGGGCGGAACTTCAAGGCCGTGCAGACTGGTGGTCCATCAGGAGGTTGCATTCCAGCGCAGTTTCTGGACACCCCGGTGGAATATGAGTCCCTCGCGAAGCTCGGCTCCATCATGGGCTCAGGAGGCATGGTGGTGATGGACGAGAGCTCGTGCATGGTTGACGTGGCCAAATATTTTATGGATTTCTGCATGCATGAATCCTGCGGCAAATGCATTCCATGTCGCGTAGGCACGTATCAGATGCACCGCATCCTGGCTGCGATTACCAACATGTCTGCGACACCGGCAGATCTGAAGATGCTGGAAGAACTTTGTGATCTGCTCAAACATACGAGTCTATGTGGGCTCGGACAGTCGGCACCGAATCCGGTACTCAGTACGCTCGAGTGGTTTGGCGATGAGTACAAGGTGCATATCGGAGATCACAAATGTCCGGCGGGAGTTTGCAGCCAGAAAAGACAAGGAGCTGAGGTATGAGTTCGGCAGTAAAGACGTTCAAAATCGACGGACGCGACTTCAGCGCTGCTCCGGAAGAAACCATCCTTGATGTCGCGCGGGAAAACACAATCTTCATTCCGCGGATGTGCGAGCTCGAAGGCTTGTCCACGGTCGGGGCATGCCGCTTGTGCCTGGTGGAGGTGAAAGGCGCGAACAAACTTCTCCCTGCGTGCGTGACCCACGTGGAGGAAGGCATGGAAGTTACAACAACTTCCGATCGCCTCGAAAAATATCGTCGCATGATCGTGGAACTGCTGTTCAGCGAGCGCAATCACATCTGCTCGGTTTGCGTTTCGAACGGACATTGCGAGCTGCAATCCATGGCGGAGAGGCTGGGCATTACGCATATTCACTTTCCCTATCGCTATCCGAAAGAGCAGGTCGACGCGTCGCACGACCGCTTCGTCATCGATCACAACCGCTGCATCTTGTGCACGAGGTGCGTTCGCGTCTGCGACGAGATCGAAGGTGCACACACCTGGGACGTGATGGGCCGTGGCATCGGATCCCATGTAGTTACGGACCTGAATGAGGCTTGGGGATCATCCGAAACCTGCACCGGTTGTGGCAAGTGCGTCCATGTTTGCCCGACCGGTGCCCTGTTCGAAAAGGGGCGCTCGGTTGCAGAGATGGAAAAGCGTCGAGATTTTTTGCCTTACCTGACCATGATGCGCAAGGACCACGAATGAGCAAACCGAAGCTGGCAACGGTATGGCTCGACGGCTGCTCAGGCTGTCACATGTCGTTTCTGGACATGGACGAACGCCTGATCGACCTCGCCGGCAAGGTCGATCTGGTGTACAGCCCGCTGGTCGATAACAAAGAATTCCCGCCGGACGTAGGCATTACGCTCGTGGAAGGCGCAGTGAGCAGTGAAGAAGACCTGCACAAGATAAAGGCGATCCGCGAGCGCACCAGGCTTCTCGTTTCTCTTGGTGATTGCGCGGTGACAGCGAATGTGCCCGCGATGCGCAACCCCTTTACCGTCGATTCCGTCTACGACCGCGCCTATCGCGAAACCGCTACGCTCGAACCCGGTACACCGACCGAAGTCATTCCCCGCTTGTTGCGGTACGCCCGCCCGGTTCATGAAGTGGTTCCGGTCGACGTTTTCGTTCCGGGCTGCCCACCCTCGGCCGACGTGATTTTTTACACGTTGACGGAGTTGCTCGCCGGACGGCAGCCAGAGCTGACGACGAAAACCAGATTTGGAGCCTAGGAGAAATTGTGGCAGAACGCAAAACCATCGTGATCGATCCAGTGACCCGCATCGAGGGGCATTCCAAGATCACTATCCATCTTGACGAACAGGGCCAGGTCGAAGACGCCCGCTTCCATGTGACGCAATTTCGCGGCTTTGAAAAGTTCTGCGAAGGCCGTCCATTCTCTGAAATGCCGTCCCTGATGGCGCGTATCTGCGGCATTTGTCCAGTCAGCCATTTGATCGCTTCCGCCAAAGCCTGCGACGCGCTGCTGGCGGTGAAAATTCCGCCCACCGCCGAAAAGCTGCGCCGTATCTTCGGTCTTGCTCAGGTGGTTCAATCGCATGCACTGAGTTTGTTCCATCTCTCTTCCCCGGATCTTCTGCTCGGCATGGATGCGGACCCTGCCAAAAGCAATCTATTCGGGGTTCTAGAGAAAGAGCCGCAACTTGCACGTGACGGTATAGCGCTGCGCAAATTTGGACAGCAGATCATTGAACAACTCGGCGGAAAGCGAATTCATCCGGCCTGGGTGGTGCCGGGAGGCGTCAGCGACCCACTCAGTCCGGAAAACCGCGACGGAATTCTCAAATCCATTCCCGAAGCCTTGGCCATTGCCGTGCGCAGTATCGCTTGGCTCAAAGCTACGATAGAGCGCTTTCGCGGCGAAATCGCATCTTTCGGAAATTTTCCATCGCTTTTCATGGGAACCATTAAGGAAGACGGCGGGCTTACCTTCTACGACGGCAAAATTCGGTTTGTGGACGCGACCGGCCGGGTCGTTGCCGATGGTCTTAATCCCGGGCGCTATTTCGATTTCCTGGGAGAAAAAGTCGAGTCGTGGAGTTATTTGAAATCGGCGTATTACAAACCGAAAGGGTTCCCCGACGGAATTTATCGCGTGGGACCACTCGCGCGACTGAATGTCTCTGATCGGTGCGGCACCCCGTGTGCGGATCAAGAATTAGCCGAATTTCACGAATTGCAGCGCTCCGCCGTTCTCAGCTCATTCCATTACCATCAGGCGCGGTTGATAGAGATTCTGTATTCGATCGAGCGGCTTGAACAATTGCTCAACGATCCGGAAATTCTCGACCCGCATGTTCGCGCCCTGGCCCGACCGAATTCGCTGGAGGGTGTAGGGGCGGCAGAAGCGCCCCGGGGCACGCTTTTTCATCATTACAAAATCGACGAGCAAGGACTGATTCGCTGGTGCAACCTGATTATCGCCACCGGGCAAAATAATCTGGCCATGAACCGCAGCGTTTTGCAGGTAGCCCAGCATTACGTGAAGGGCGAAAAGATCACTCATGGGATGTTAAATCGGGTGGAAGCCGTCATACGGGCTTACGATCCGTGCTTGAGGTGCTCCACGCACGCAGTAGGCCAGATGGCGCTCAAGGTGCAATTGCTCAGCCCTCAGGGCACAGTGCTGGATGAGGTCGTTCGTTCATGAGTGGACGAGCAATGTTATGAACAGGATTCTAATTATCGCCTACGGCAATCCGCTGAGAAGTGATGACGGTGTCGCCTGGCAAGCCGCCGAGGAACTTGAACGCATCTTGCCCGATCGAGCGCAGGTGATCTGTGTTCACCAACTGACTCCTGAGTTGGCTGAAGCTGCGAGCTGCTCAGATCTCGTGGTGTTTGTGGACGCCTCCCGCGACGGTAACCCCGGAAGTGTTCTCTGCCAGTTGCTCTCGCCAGAATCCGGTGATTTTCATTTCTCCCATCACCTAACACCACAGGAAATCTTGGTGATATGTCACCGGCTATATTCCGCCAAGCCGCGAGCCTTTCTGGTGTCTGTATGTGGGGAATGCTTTGACCACGGAGAACAATTCACACCGGCAGCGATTAGCGCGATTCCCCGCGTACTTAGTCTAGTCCGAACCGCAATGGAAGATCGTTTTCCCTCATCATTCGAAGATGCTGGCACATTCTGAGCATCTCAGGGAAATCCACCTAGTTTTCACAGTTGTTCCCTGATTACCACTTGGCTGGAGTCCGAGTAATAGAAAGCAGCTAACCCCGTCACGGCACTCCCCATCGATACGGGAGTCGCCGTGCGGGGTGGTCCGATTCCAAATTCACAGTTAAGTGCGAGGCGTCAGTCATGCACTCAGGGCCTCTCGCCAAGCCTGCGGCTCCCCCGTTAACTTTGACAGTTGTGACTGCAATGTTTTGCCTCTACTTTCCACACCAACACTATCCCGTCTGAACATAGTTATTCTCCTGCAACCCATAAGCGGTCTTATTTTTGGAAACCACGGGGTATGCCAGAAGGATGCCAATGCTAAGCAGGAAAGAACCTCTGAGGAGATCTGAGATGAATCTGCCCACCTTTCCCAATGTGGATTTATTTTCAGCAGGGATTAATGCCTTGAACGGTGCGCTCGTTGCCCGCAATCCATCGCACAATCGCGGCTATGCGGTCGTAGGACTACTGATAATGGCATTCTTCGGCGGCATTGGGGGTGGCGTATCGCGTGACATATTGCTCAACGACATACCCTCACCGCTCAAGGATCCGAAGTATATTGTGGTCTGCATTCTGATGGGTCTACTCGGCTTGGCAATCTATCGCTACGCCGACTCGAAAGAGGAGCAGTTTCGCACAAGAACTCTGGCCTTTTTCAAGTCCTTTACGCTTCCTTGGTTTGCCGTCCTAGGCGCTCACAAAGCCCTCGACCATGGCCTTGGCATCTATGCCGCGATCGTCATCGGCTTGATTTCCACCACGGCTGGTGGGGTGTTCATCGATCTGTGTTCAGACGTGACGCCCGAGATTCTGAGGCCCTCTGAGCACGTCGTTACCTCGGCAGTGCTGGCCGCGACTACATACGTCCTTCTGGCTAAATATGCGTTAACAACCCTTCCCGCGTTTCCGGTCACCTTAATTGCGGTGTTGGTTGCCTTCGCCTTTCGCGCTGTGGCCGTGCGGGAACACTGGAGACAGATGGTACCCTACCAAGCCCCAGCCGCTGGCCCGGGAGTGCGGGCGGCGTAATACTTTTTCAAGATAGTGAGGTTTTATGGACCACATGTGGGCACGAGTCGGAAGCCAACTACTTGCGCGCGTGAGCGGACCTATGAAGTTCAGGCTCGTGCTCCAGCCGGCAATGTCGTGCTTCTTCGCGATTCGCTCCGGCTTGGCAGATGCCAAAGCCGGGCGACCTCCGTATTTCTGGGCAATTCTTTCCAATTCCGGCTATCGCGAGTACATGATTAAGACTGGATGGAAAGATGTGGGAAGGGTTTTTCTTCTTGCGCTGGCACTGGACGTCGTTTATCAGATCATCGTTTTGCGGTTTGTTTATCCGGGAGAGGCAATCATCGTTGCCCTGGTACTGGCAATTTTGCCATACCTAATCTTGCGCGGACTAGTCAGGCGAGCTGCGCGAAGGAAAAAACCCGACTTTCGTACTACAGGCAAGTATCCTCCTGTGAGTCGCGCCGCATGAATGGTGTTTAGCGGGTGCAGCAAGTCGGTTAACCGCAACGGCCACAGAACCATCCCCTAACAAGCACAGGCGACAAGATGTGATCCTACGCTCGAGGAAGCCGAAGAATAGAGTAAAGCGGAAAACAAAGGAGCAGTCCCGCGAACACCAACACCGACACACGAACCAATTGGATCTTGAAACGCTGACTGACCGCGATGAGTAGCAATATCGTTGCCAGCAACACTGTGGTACGCACATACTCATCAGAGTGCTCCCGAGCCTGATTTCCCTGTTCAAACAGACTAGAGGCGTCTCGGTTTAATCGCGTGGCTTCGGCCGCCTTAGGGCCTTGATAGAGACCCATCACTTGAGGTCCTGCGGGCGCGTCGGGATTATTGATCGGGTCGGTCTTCTTCCAAGCTTCGAACATTGGCCGATACTCAGGGAAAATACGCCTCTCAAAAAGCTTAGCTAATTTATGTTGCCCTTGGGCTTCAGCCTTCAACCATTCGGCGACAGTTGCGGCAATTAATAGGCGTTCCTGGTTTGCGGTCGTCTCGGCACCTTCGGCTTCGACCCGTAGCCGATTGGCTTCGCCATATCGCTCCGCTTGATACCCAGTCCAGCGAGCTGCTTGGTAACCGCTCCAGGCAGTGGCGACTGCCACAATCGCGAGAACCAGCGCCTCAGCGATTTCAACGGCTTGCGTGGTAAACGATACCGCATGTTCCTTGACTTCGTGTTCCCTGGCTCCGTGCTTGCTGGCTTCACCCAGGTGATGCGCGATTTCAATATTGGAATTGCCCGTATCCGGCATTCACTCTCCTCGGATCGTGACGCGTGCTACTAAGGGTAAGCGAGGAAGCTCAATCGTTTAACTGTTACATCTGACAGCGAGACGTGAAATGACTCTTTGGCACTCAAACGAAGTAGCTCTCCAACGTTTTCGGCCTCTTCTGAATCGAACGCCTACCTATGCAGTTCGACAGCTATCTGAGTCCACTGCTGTTCTGATTAGTGGCCTTCACACCTGTGACAATCTGGTTTTCGCCATTAGCGACAATACACAACCAATATGCGATGCCATCGATGGACTGAGTCGACGGCCAGTTTACGATCACCCGAGAACGCGACACGGAGATCGTTGTTCCCGGATCGGGAATCGCGCATCGCGTGACTCGCAGCTTTGGTGAACAACTGTGGTGGTACGACCACGTTGTTTTCCGAAGCCGAAACACGGAACACACAGGCGAAAGGAAGGAGTGGTGGACCATCACTATCAGATTTGACAGTTGTTTCCTCTAAAAGCAAGGCCGAGTTTCAATAGAACGGAGCTGCGATCGAGATACTGCGCATGACGGTTGTAAGATGGCTACTTCTGGTTGGGCTGACTTCTATTCTTGGCCATGCACAAGATATCCAATTTCTCCCTGAAATGGACACGCACCTTACCGTTGCCCAGCGAATTCGGCTACTCATCCAGGCCAAAGATGATCGGGAAGGCGGTGATCCCCAGCAGTTCACATTCGGGCCCAGCGTCCAGCTCTATCTGAAGCCCTTGCTGAAACTCAAAAACGTCACACGGTTTGATCTCGACGACGCCAAGCGGCGGATGGTCGTCTTTGAAAGCGGGTATCGCATCATCACGGCTCCCCACACCCTCGCTACAAATCGTGCAATAGAGTCTGTGACCTTTCATTTACCAATTATGTTGGGAATTTTGTTAGCCGATCGCAACCGTGCAGATCTTGACTGGCAGGGCGGTCGTTTTACTTGGCGGTACCGCAACCGATTGACCGCCCAGCGAACGGTGTCAATACTTTCCTACCACCTCATTCCCTACCTGATGGCGGAGCCTTTCTACGAGAGTAAGTACGGCAAATGGAGCACCACGGATTTGTATGCGGGTTGTCGTTTTCCGGTGCGAAAGGTTGCTCTATTCGATTTCTATTATGAACACGAGAACAACACAGGAAAGAGCCCGAATCGGCAGAATACGTTTTTCGGGGCAAAGCTCAACCTGTACTTTTTCTCAGAGCGCTCTACACCGTCACAATGAGAGGGAGGGAAATAGGAGGCTTCGACCTCACCTTTCTGGCGAGTAATAGCCTCGTTTGTAATAGGCTTGTAGTCGCTCGTCGCCAGTTGGCGAAATCACTCGCACTTTGATCTTGCGCCACTTGCCGTCGAAAGATGTGGGCTTGTATCCGAGGAGGTATTCGGCGCGCAGCTCGCGACTGACGGCAGCAGCAGCCTCCGGCACTTTGGAGCGATTCTCGACCGCCAGGGTGCGGCCACCCGTCCGGTCAGTGATTTCGCTCAACCATTTTTTGCCTAATTTTTCTTCGATAGTGTTGAAGAAAAATGTTTCGAACAAACCGATTGCATAAATCTGCACGTCGGACTCGGCCACCAGTCTCTTGACGTCATGAAGGGTGTATCGGCTGGCATTATCACCGCCGTCGGAGAAAATTACGATCGCTTTGCGCTGATAGCGAGCTGAACGCAGCAGCGATTCAGCCATGTAGACCGCGTCCAACATCGAGGTGGAGCCGCCCGGCTGTATCGACATCAATTTTTGTTCGACTTCATCGATGGCTTGAGTGGGGCCGTCGAGAAGTCTTGGTTTATCAGAAAAGCTGACGGCAAAGTACTCATCCGCGGGGTTTGCGTTGTCAAAAAATTGATGCAAGGCGGCACGCTCGGTCTCAACCTTGTCGGCCATGCTTTTGCTCACGTCAAAGAGTACGGCAATTGAGATCGGCACTTCCTCGGCCATAAAATAACGGATCTCCTGCGGCTTGCTGTCCTCATAAAGTGCAAAATTGGACTTCATCAGACCAGTGATGGAACGGTTCATCGCGTCGGTCACCACGACGGGAACTTCGACCAAATCAACTGTAACGTGAATTGGTTTAGCAACCACGGAAGTCCCGGGCGGATCGTTTTCCTTCGCCGGTACGTTCTTTTCAGCGCCTTCGCGAGGAACAATGTGCACGTCGTTGGAGGTTTGCCCCGGCATCGAGGGGACGAAGACCACCGAGGTCCACAAAACCAGAAGACAAATGCAGTACCTCCGGGAGGAGCCAATCGCAGTCATGGTGAGGAGGACAGCTCGGCTGATGCTTGGAGTATGGTCCAGAGTTGCTGTTCCGTCAAGATGAACTCAGTTCGTACGGTTAATTTTGGTGGAACCTAGAGGACAGGCGAAGGGGCTCGAATGTAGCTTGACAGCGCTGACGCTGCTGCAGGTAAGAAGGTTTCTCGCGCTTTATAAGGAAGGGGGGAAGCTGGTCGAGTCCGCGATTGTTCTTGAGCCCGCAGTATCTGGCTCAAGCGTGGTTCGTCGGAATGACCGGCTCCCCCCCGAGAGATTCTTTATGCCGCAAGCTGTTCTTGGTCGACCTCAGCACGCCGCGACAAGACCTCCTCAAAGATCTCCTTTGTGCTCATAATCTTGTCGTCGCCCTTCGCGACCGCAGCGGCGCGTCCCCAACGGCCCGGGATGTTCTCTATGGAAAGTGTTCCCATCCAAGACGGCAGGACTGGTTGAGTTGCAGAGGTAAGAACGTCCCCCTTCGGCTCTAATCCCAGTAATGTGCGGAGCCCCAGCATCGGAGCTCCAGCGGCCCATGCCTGCGGCAGGCAAGCTGTGGGGTACTGTACTGGAAAGCGGGTCTTGGCGCGCTCGTACCCGGCAAAGACTTCCGGCAAACGGGAGCGGAAGAACAAACTTGCTTCAAATATGGCAGCAATGATGTCGGAGGCTTCTTTACGAAACCCATAGCGCGCTAGGCCGGCCGCGATGATACTGCAGTCGTGGGGCCAAACCGTCCCGTTATGGTATTCGATGGGGTTGTATCCGCCTTCGCCTTCCGCCATGGTGCGAATTCCCCAACCAGAGAACATTTGCGGACTCATCAGATGATCGCGTATCGCAATCGCCTTGTCCTCATTGACAATCCCGCTCCAGAGGAGCTGGCCGATGTTCGAACATAGGCTATCCACCTTCTTTTTATCTCCGTCTAAAGCTACTGCGAAGAACTTGCGGTCTGCGATCCAGAAGTCTCGGTTAAATCTGTCTTTGAGTTGTGCGGCTTGCTTCTCCAGCTTGCCGCCGAACGCCTGATCCTTCCATATCTCACGTGCCAGTCTTGCGCACCGCACCTTAGCGTCGTAGGCGTAGCCCTGTATCTCACATGTGGCACGAGGGGTGCGGGCCAGCGTGCCATCGTGATAGAGAATCGAATTCCACGAATCTTTCCAGCACTGGTTATCCAGACCGAGAGTCGTCTTTCTTTGATACTCGATATATCCATCATTGTCGCGATCACCGTAATGATCGATCCAGTCCAGAGCCGCACGAGCGTTCGGTTCGAGTTTACGCACCAAGTCAG
>Ga0126373_10002079_pt1 | contig 14607 bp, 9 predicted proteins | sample PanSoiMetPlot_11_FD_92545 | JGI IMG/M metagenome (GOLD analysis project Ga0126373, IMG submission 92545) | Tropical forest soil microbial communities from Panama - MetaG Plot_11 | ecosystem: Environmental > Terrestrial > Soil > Tropical forest > Bulk soil | place: Panama | collected 2016-02-17 | reverse complement strand
CCTGATCGCTCGGCCGGTCCCGCGCACCTCAAATTTTCGGAGTGGCAGGGTCGGCCAATGAACAAACGACTAAATCTCAAAAATCTCGTTCGCGCAGAATATCTCTTGATTGCGGCGCTCGTGGCTGTCGCCTTGAGTGCTTGCTCAACTTCGCGACAACAGCCTCCTGAGACCAGCGCAATCGCAAATTCCGCATCGACTCCGGCTGCGCAAGCAACTGAAGTAGCCTCCAAGGCAAAACCTGCCCACCACGCTTCATCATCGGTGGGGGCATCCAGCCGTTCCACCAGTGCGGCAATCATTGTGCGAATACATGAAGATGATCAGAAAGAAATTGCGCTAGGCAAGGTCGCACTAGAGAAAGCTTCAGGTGACGAAGTTCGATCATACGCGAATCAACTAGTGATGGATCACACAAATGTTGATCGCCTGGTAGGCGCGACGGCGCAGAAGATGAACCTACATCTTCGCGACTCGAATAGGAGCCTAGATCGCCGTTCGGGAGCGCAAGCAAAGCTGAGCTCGGCGACGGGCGCTGAGTTTGAAAGGGAGTTTCTGCAACAAACCAGCGCCGAGCACGCCAAACTAATTAAAGCACTCAAGCAGGAGCGCGAGGACGCCAGCGATGACAATGTCGAGGCGCTAATCGATGAGATTCTTCCGATCCTCGAGCAGGACCAGCAGCTTGCGCGAATCTTGATCAAAAAGGAGCAGGCCTAGTGGCCTGACCTCAAACATGGCTGAACAATCGAACAGCGCGGCTGATACTGGTGTTTCGTGGGGTGCAAAAGTCCTCGCGGGATTAGTTGCAGGAATCCTTGCCGCGGTTTTAATGCTGGGCTTCATGATGGCGTATTCAAGCGCCAGCGGAGCGGGCGCGACGACCCTGCTGAAGGCGCTGGGCGCGCTCATCTACGGCGTGGAGGCTTTGGTTGCCGGCTCGAACGCGATCGCGGCGGGGGCGGGCATACAGTTCGGATTTTCGATCTTGCTTGGAATTCTATTCGGGCTGGGCACGTCTCGTCGGACTTCGATGATATTGGAGCTATTGGTAGGGATCATAGTCGGCATCGCGGTTTGGGTAGCGATGGAATTGTACGTTTTGCCGTTCATAGACCCGACGATGGCTGCGCGTGTTGAGCTGATGCCGATCGCGTACTTCGTTGCACACGTTCTGTTCGGTATCGGTCTCGGGCTGACGTCGCTTTTCGTTCGTGCCTTCGGTCGAAGTGGCCATCACACGCTGATCGAGGGGCGAGCACAGTCGCTGCTGACTCAACGGCACGATCGAGGCCTAACCCGAGGTACCAGTGAGCTCTGAGTCTCCGACACTCCTGGCGTTTCGGAAGCATCGAGTTCTCTCCCTGTTCGGCGCCGTGTTTGGGAGCTTGGTCCTCGCCTTGTTTATTGCTTCGTTTTTCTTGGACGATGTGATCCGCGTCCGAACCCAGGCGGCGATGAACAAGAAGCTTACCGGCTATCACGTGGTCCTCGAGCATGCTCACCTTCAACTGGTCGACGGTATCCTCACGTTGAAAGGGCTCAAGGTGGTTCAGCAGGAGCACCCCCGTCCACCGGTTGCAGACATGGCGATAATGCGTTTCCAGATCCAGTTGAAGGAGCTTTTTTCGCGGCGAGTGGTGGCCGACGTATTGCTTCAGCGGCCGAAAATCCATATCGATAAGACCCAGTTTGTGGCGGAAAAGAAAAGCGCGGTTCCGCTGCGCCAGAAAGGGTGGCAGGATGCGCTTGAGGCCGCGTACCCATTCAAAATCAACAGCTTTCGGATTGATGACGGCGACGTTCTATATATCGAGGACGCGGTGAACCCACCGCTACATCTGGCAAATCTCAACTTTACCGCGGACAACATTCGCAACATCCATGCACCGGACAATGCTTATCCTTCGCGTTTTCACGCGAGTCTCGTGATCTTTGGTAGCGGTCGCGCCACAATCGACGGCCACGCCAACTTTCTCGAACAGCCTTTCCCGGGAGCCCGCGCGCAATACACGATCACGAATGTGCCGCTGAGTGCGTTCGATCCTGAGATCCGCCAGGTTAATCTTACTGTCAATGGCGGTCAGCTGGCCAGCAACGGTTTGCTCGAATACTCGCCCAAGATCACAAGGGTACAAGTGAACAAGGCGAGCATCTCGGGTGTCGCTGTCAGCTATGTTCATTCACCCACCACAAAGGAGCAAGAAGCGCGGCGCGCCAAGGAGGCGGGCGAGCAGGTCGAGAAGCAGAACAATCGCTCCGCGGTGGATATCATCGTGCGCGACTTCGAACTCAATCATAGCGACTTTTCCTACACCGATCAGACCAGTAGTCCGCACTACAAGTTATTCATGAACAACACCGACCTGACGTTGAGGAATTTCTCCAACCAGCAACAACAGGGACCAGCCGACCTTTCGCTTCGCGGCAAGTTCATGGGGAGCGGCGATAGCAACATCGCGGGGAGTTTTCTTGCAAGTCGGGCCGGGCCAGCCTTCGACCTGAAGATCGCGGTCCTCAACACCGATCTGCCATCAATCAATGATTTGCTACGCTCATACGGGCGCTTTGACGTGGCAGCTGGCAAGATGTCAGTCTACTCGGAGATCACGGTCAAAGATGGCAATCTCGGCGGTTACGTGAAGCCGATGTTCGCAAACCTAGAGGTTTACAACTATCAGAAAGACAAGAACAAGCCCATCATGCACCAGGCGAAAGAACTCGCCATCGGTGCCGCGTCGCACCTTCTAAAGAGCCATCGCACTAATCAGGTCGCTAGCGACGTCGATTTGAATGGAAAGCTGACGAGGCCCGACATCGATACGTGGCAAGCCCTTGGTGAGGTGCTGCGCAATGCCTTCGTCGAGGCTATAATTCCCGGCTTCGATCGCGCTGTCACCTCCGCCGCGCCGCAATGACGCTGTATCCAAGCCTTCGTTTGGTCGCCCGCGCTAGCAACACCTCCTTCGATCGAGGAGAAGGGACCCGGTGGCCATCCTGGTCTTCGAAATCCGGCCGCTTGACTTAACCGCTTGAACCGATTCGACGAGCGGAATCGCTAGTCTATTCTGATCGCCAGCAGCTACGTCGAAGCCTCTTAGTCATCGCGATCGTGCTCATGACGATGCCGACCGTGATGCTCGCTCTCCCAGCGCTCATGGTACCCCATGCATATCGGCTGCCTCCGTCATCCTGTGTGGTAATATCGATACGGATACGGGTTGGAGTACCAACTATATGGTGTTCGACTATACCCGGAATACGCCGGATACGATTGGTCGTCGACGCAAGCTTGAACGGCAAACAGCATCAGACCGAGGACCAAAGCCTCAAAATGGTCGCAATATTTGTCGCCACATTGCAGGTCACCTGCAGGTACGCGGCGACGGCGATGCCAGCCCCGAGCCTCATGGCAGATATCAAAGTGCTCAGTTAAATTGACCTTTTTACGTGCGCCGATCGCCAATTAAAATCCTTCTCTTCGAACTATGCTTTGTTGTTGAATCAACTGTTCAACCATAGGGTGTAATGTCCGTTTTTTGCCGCCAGGTTTGATGTTTCACGAGCTATAGTTAAAACCAATGCCGCCGATGGCGCGGTTGTCGAGCCTGGCTGCATTGTGGGAGCGGATTCCAGAACATAACGTGGCTTCAAAAATTGAGTTCGTAGTGTCGATGCATCACAGGTCGCGGCTTTAGCTTTCCGAACGCTTTCGCGCCCGCGACCTAAACCTGACGCCTTACGGCAGTATCATCCAATTCCTGGACGCCGAAATCGGTGCCCTGCCAGCGTCCCAAGAGAGCCTTCACCCAGGTTAGGTTTGACGATCCACAGCGTGGATTCACGTCGGCCTGGCCAGGTCCAACTTGGAAGAAGAAATCTATCGAGCGACAAGTCAGCTCGGCGAAGAAAATGATCCGAAGGCGGTCGGATTCCCGATTTGACCTGACCACGTTACCATGGAAAGGTCGATCTACGGTCTTGATCGATATACTGAGGACCTGCTTTGCTCGAGTGCGAGCGGCTTTGCTGGGGGCTTGTGATCCTAGCTCTGTGCTTAGGGTGTGCGAAGGCTCAAGCTTTGACAGTCGACCAAATCGAACCCAAACAAACTTACCACATTAGCGGCATTTCAATTTCCGGCAACCATGCGCTCTCGACCAGTGAAATTGAAGCGCAGTTGTCCACCAAGACCCGCCCGGCTTATTTGCCTTGGAAGAAACGGCCGATTTTTGATCCCGACGTCTTTGTGAATGACATTCAACGCATTAAGCGACGCTATAGAGCTCACGGTTATTTCGAGGCTGCTGTCACGTATGACCTCAACCCGAAGGATAGCCGGGTCAATATTCATCTGGGAATCAAAGAAAACGCGCCGATAAAGGTTCAACAGGTAAATGTTCTCGTCGACCACTATACGATTCGATCGGGAACCCCGCTATACAATCTAATTTCTATCAAACCAGGCGAGATTTTCGACGAAGGAAAATATCAGGCGGGCGAAAATGCAATCACTGAGTTCTTTCAGAACGGTGGATATGCTCGAGTATCGGTGACGCGCCGGGCTGACGTCAACCTTGACGAACACGCAATGCGCATATGGTATTTCTCAAGGCCTGGCGTCAGGACGGTTTTCGGCACGACTAAACTAACTGGGACCGAGGAAGTCAGACCGAACATCGTATTACGAGAATTGAGCTACAAACCCGGCGACCCATTTTCCCAGGCTAAGATCGAAGACTCCCGCAAAAAGATTCTAGCACTTAATCTATTCAGCGTTGTCCATTTCGAACTACTAAACGACAAGACCACTCGTGAAGTCGTGCCTATCCTACTGAATGTTAAGGAAAAGCCAAAGCACGAAGTAATTGTCGGGGGTGGATACAATACCGAAAGCCAGTTCATCGCGGACTTCGAGTGGAATGACTACGACTGGATTGGGGGCGGAAGACAACTGTCGTTACTCTTGCGCTATTCTAACATCGACAGTGTGGCTGCCCTGATTCTTAAGCAACCATACTTCTTGGGGTCCCCTAACTTGACCGGGTTTCTGAGCTTGCGCGAGGACATACAACAGGTGCCGCCATATACGCTATTTGGCACCCGTCTGATACCAAGAGTTGAGTATCGCATCGCGGATCATTTCACGCTCTATGGCAGCTATCATCTTGAATATGACCAGCTGAACTCGCTCAGTTCAACACTCGTACGGGCACTCGGCGGAATAAAAGAGAATGGAATTCTTTCTGGTCCAAACGCCGGCATCGTCCTCGATACATCGAACGATCCCTACAATCCAACCGCCGGCTACGTATTGAACCTTGACGCGTTGCAAGGTGGGGGGATCTTCGGCGGAAGCTATGATTTCTGGCGGGTGGTCGGCGAGGCGAAGAAATATCAGGAAGTCGCATTTGGGACCATCCTGGCCTTGCGGTTGAAGCTCGGTGTAGCGGACTCTATCGGATCGAAAAGAAACTATCCGTTGTTTTATCGATTCTATGCGGGTGGCGCAGGCAGCGTTCGAGGTTACGCTTATTGGATGCTTGGTCCGCTAACCGCGGACGATGTACCGCTCGGTGGCCTGGGGTGGATAGAAGGATCCATCGAATTGCGCCATCGAATCTGGGACAAGCTTTCGGGCGCTGTCTTTCTCGATTTCGGACAGTTATCTACTACGGCTAGTCATATTCCCATCGATAATCTTCAATTCGCAGCCGGACCTGCAATCAGCTATTCGACGCCTCTCGGTCCTATACGCCTCGATCTCGGAATTCCATTCAACCCCCCACACGGGCAGCAACCCTGGCAGATCTATTTCAGCATCGGTCAGTATTTCTAGTTGACATGATCTTCGCATGCGCGTCTTATTCACACTACTGCGATGGGTTTCGTTGGCACTAACCACGGTCGTGGCGATTTTGCTCATCGCCCTTATCGGCGTAACGCAGACCAACCGATTTCGCAATTTTCTGCGTGCTCAAGTACTGAGCGGCCTGCAACGCGCTTATCAAGGTGAGATAACTCTCCGCCATATCGAAGGCTCCATCTGGGGAAGCCTGACCATCAGAGATCTCTCGATTTCTTATGCGCAGCGAGAGGTTTTATATGTTCCGACGACCAGCCTCCACTATTCGCTGATTTCCCTTCTTCACGGATCTGTCAATTTCTCCGCGATCGTGCTTACACGACCCGTGTTAGTTCTTAACAGAGCAAATTCAGGTGGCGCGTGGAACCTGATCGCCGCAATGACTCCGCGTGAGCCTTCGACAAAAAGTAGTGGCTACACTCTGGTTCTTCAGCATATCGAAATCAAAGATGCGGCGATCGCGCTTCAAACTTCAAGAGGTGTCGAATATCGGCTGACAAATATTGTCCTCTCGGGCAGCGGGCGATTAGCCCCAAACGGGTTGCGATTTGAGGTGCGTAACTTTTCATCGGTCCTCAATGAACCGAAACTACCACAGCTTTGGATCCGTACGAATTTTGCTGTAGACACAATGACACCTGGGGGTCAAGCAAATATCTCCGAATTGCAAGTGTACACGAAGACATCCCGAATCCGTTTTCGCGCGTCGATCCACGACCTTTCAAAGATCAATACCGATGCTTTTGTGACAATCGACCGAATTGCCGCCCAAGATCTCAACAAATTGTACGATCTGGGACTACGCGACGAGGTATCCGGTTCTGCGCGACTTAGCGGAGATCTTATGTCCCTCAGTGCCTCAGTAATTCTGAGTTGTGGAAGCGCCCGCATAGGAGCCAGTGTCAACTCGCAATTTGCGAGCAGGCCGCGGTATCGCGGTACGCTATACGTTACCACCTTGGATCTAAAGCAGATATTGACCCAAAACGCGTCGGGGCCGATACCTTCGGGTCTCATTGGCGCACGTGTGAATTTTAGCGGCATCGGATCTGACCTGAAAGCACTGTCCGCGAACGTCGATGTCCACAATGATAATCTGGAACTTCCCGGTCTCCACCTGGGACGCTTCGATCTTGCTTCGAAGATGCAACATGGAAATGTCTCTATCAACGCAACTGTTACCGAGAACACTGGCCACGCTCAGCTTGATGGCAACGTCGAGATTTCAAGGCCTCTCAGCTACGACCTTGCCTTGGCTACTGCTCATGTGAATCTGGGGAGAATACTTGGGCGACGAGAGTTGGCTTCCGATCTCAATGTTCAGACAACAATCAGAGGATCAGGTACCAATCCTGACGAGTTAAACGGCGATCTAAGAATCAGATTCTCACCTTCCAGCCTCGGCACGATAAAGGTTGACCAGGGTTTGATTCATTCGCGGATCTCTCGCGGCATGGCAGAAATACGACAACTCATTGTTAAAACCAACGACTCAGCGATTGAAACCAATGGTTCGATAGCGTTGGTCGGAAGCCATCGAACGAATCTGCGATATTCGATTCACATAGCATCTCTTCGCCCGTGGCTCGCGACGGCCACCCTTAAAGGTGAGGGCGGTGCGAATGTTATTGGATCAATTTCTGGAGATCTGAACAGTGCGAGAGTTAACGGAACAGGCGAGCTTACGAACTTTCGATACGATGCTTATTCAGTTAAGGACGCGAAGCTTAGCTACGATGTCACCCGTCTGGCACGTCAAAAACAATTCGAGGGCAGATTGAATGTTGCTGCGAATCGGCTCAACGCGGGTATAAAGCTAAAGTCAGTCGAAGCGACTACCCAATTGGTGCCCGGTCTCGATCAAGTTGCAAATACGTCTTTGGTAATGGTGGATGACGAGTCACGAAAAGATCGACTGATAGCGAGGATTGCGTATCGACCACAGCGTTTCGAAGTTTCGCTAACAGCGCTCAACATTGCCACGTCGGACGGCGTCTGGAATCTACGCAGCCGGGGCGACGTCTTAATCGAGAATCACGAAGTTCGGGTTCAACGGCTGGAGCTGGCGAACGGAACGCAAACGGCAGAGCTTGAAGGTTTAGTAACCGCGTCAGGTTCGCAAGACTTGCGAGGCGAAATTAGTCAGCTGCAGTTGAGCTCGATTGCTTCGCTTGTCCAAGGCCCAAAGTTCGAAGGAATATTGTCAGCAAACGTCCGGGTGTCGGGAACTGCGGCTGCGCCGATCATTAGCCTAAGTACGAAGCTCACCAGCCCGAGCGTCGAAAACGTGCGGTTTGCGGGGTTTGATTTGGATGTTTCATTCGCTGGAGACAGATTGAATTGTTCTGCACTTCTTCGACAGGACACGGCACATTCGTTAAACGGAACGGGAACCATTCCGGTTAGGATTAGCTGGGCTCGCGGATTGGTCATACAACCAGCGGGCGACATGAACGTAGCAATTAGTTCCTCGAGCATCGATCTGGCGTTTCTCAGCGCCATGTCGCACGGATCGTTCGAGGATTTCGACGGTTCACTGGCGATGGCTCTCAGGGTGAGTGGACCCCTAACTCATCCTACTCCAGCCGGCTTCATTCAACTTTCAAATGGGACGGCGTTAGTCCGAGCTCTGAACGTTCGGGTCAGGCAAGCAGAGGTTCGTTTGGATATCGACCCTAAGGCGCTGAAGTTCACGGAAATTCGTGCGCTTTCTTCGGACGGAAGATTGGATGGCTCAGGAATTGTCAACTATGAAGGCTACAAACCGACGCACTTGAGTATAGATATCGCTCTCGACAAATGGCCCGCGATCGCGACTCATCAATACAACTTCACGATCGCAGGCGAAGTTAATTGCCGGGGACCACTCGAACAACTTCAACTCACGGGTGCGTTGAAGTCACTGGGTGGGACCGCGCGTCCTGATATTGCACTTTTTGAACAGCAATCGCTCAAGCCTGATGACACTATCCGAGTCATTCGATCTTGGGACGAAGGTTTGCAAGGACAAAATCAGGCTCAAGTCGCCCAATCGAAGATGCCCGCAAATAAAGCGGCTTCGGCGTTCGACGCGATGCGAATTGCACTCACTTTCGCAATCGATCGCGATAATTGGGTCAAGCTTCAAGATTCGTCTGCAGAGCTACAAGGTCACATACAGGTTATTAAACCTACAGGCCATCCTATATCGCTGTCTGGCGAAATTCACACAGTAAGAGGCACAATTGGAATCGCCGGAAAGCAGCTTGACGTAACGCGCGGCACAATCGACTTCACTGATGGCAATAAGGTTGATCCTGGTCTCAACATCGTTTCCACAAACCAGGTTCAGAATTATCAAGTAACTGCGGCTGTGGAGGGTACTGCAAGCAAGCCAACTCTTTCGCTAAGCAGTGTCCCTTCCCTCGATCAGGCAGATATTCTGTCACTTTTGATGTTTGGCCGAACGGTGAACAAGCTGGACGGTTCTCAGCAGCAAAATCTTCAGCGACAGGCACTCGGCCTTGCCGGCAGCTATGCCGCATCACAGGTCGGGCAGTCCGTCGCCCGAGCCTTAGGCATTTCCAGTTTAGGTATCAGCGCAGGCGAAGGCGGTGTGGGGATTGGACACTATTTGACGAAAAATGTCTACTTATCGGCATCACAGGGTAGCACCCAGCCAAATGATCGCGAAGGTTCTTTCACTTATTACGTCCTCCCAGAACTGGGTATTAAAACCTCGACGTCGACGCTTAATGGTAATCAAGTCGAACTGCAATGGCACAAGAACTACTGAATAGGTTCAGCGACCTTCCTGTAACGGCCGCGCATGTCGAAGGACAGAAGGCACACCGTGAATCCGTCGGAGCCTGCAATGCCGTTTCGGCAAGCCGCTAGGGCTGCGCTGTGAGTGTTGCTACCTCGAGCCGGATTCGGAACGTCGGTCGCCGGATCAATGTATGTTGCCTGCCCAGTGACTGCTGAATGGAACTTGGGACCATTACATAGACTACCGCGTCTGCCACCGCCGGGCGCGATTACGGGTTCTGAGATTCCGGAAATTTACGGCCAGCACTCCAAAGGTTTTCAATCGCCCGGCGTGTCAAGGGCCTCACGATAGGGTATCATTCAAGCCAGTTGCCCTACCAGTAGACATCAATACTACTACTCGTACCGGCAGCGGATTTGACCTCACGGTGTCTGGAGCGATTCTGGGACTGGTTCATCCTCATCCGGCGCGCGGGCCGAACAGGCCGGCTGTCGAGACACCCTTCAACAGGTGGCCGGCGGAGACTCACAGTCCGCGCACCACTTTCTCGCCGCGCACCGCTGAACTCCCGGTCTCCGGCGAACTTGATTACTCCCGTCGGTCGCCCGTTCGCGGGCGCGCGGCCAGCCGATCGGCAGAGCAGAGGACAAAGTGTCGAAGTACGGCCAGACCGTGAGCGCGGAGAGTGGCGTCAGGTGAAACTGGGCTTCACCGACGAAGTCAGCTCAAAGAAACTCTTGCTCCGGGCGAAATCGGACACCGTCCAGACTCTTCCGACGGGATAAGGGGAAGGTTTATGTAACGTCGGCGCTGTGCGAGAATACGCGTATGCGTAAGGTCATTACTAGTGTAGTGGGGATCGACCGCTCGTCGCACACCCAACAACAGTGGCTCGATCTGGAAAGGAACGCGATTGTCCGGGTCACATCCGAGGATCCCAATTTCCCGATCGAGTCCGCTCTGACCGGATCTAAAGAGGCAGGCTGGCGCGCCGCCACTCCGGGCGATCAAATGATCTGTATTGTCTTTGATCGCCCGCGATCGCTGCATCGGATACTACTCGAGTTTTGGGAGAGAGACGTCGAGCGGACGCAAGAATTTACACTACGATGGGCATCGCCGGGCGGATCATCAAAGGAGATCGTTCGTCAGCAGTGGAACTTCAGTCCACAAGGTTCAACAATTGAGGTCGAGGATTACCAGGTTCGGATCGAGAATGTATCGGTCCTGGAGTTGGCTCTCAAACCTGACCTCAGGAGACAAACCGCATTGGCGAGTCTGGCTGCTTTGCGAGTAGCCTAAAGAACCAGGGCGCCCTTCGTTCTCCCACAGATGTAGCCTGTATCAAGCTTTCCGGCGATTTTGATGACCATACACTCACCCCGCACGACAGTCGAGCGTGGGCCAGAGGCGTCTCAATAGATTCACTTCACTTCGCGAGCGATCGCGATCGCGTTAGGCAGTCCTGATCGATTCCGGGTCGTTGAGAGGGAAGCGAGTCCTGGGTCGCGCGAGGTTTGCTGCGCGATATCCGTAACCATCTGGACAACTGCTGGAGTGAACATTGCGTCGAATCTCGCAGCGGAGTGCTTGCGGATTTGATGTGCCATCACGGGATCGAGCGGCGGTACCACCACCACCGTCGCGAACAGGAACAGGTCGATCCCCAAATTGGAATAGATCCCGAACGCATGCCCATCCAGTCCCCGGCTGGACGATAGTCGTGCGATTTTGCGACCGGTTTTAGGCTCGGTGAAGGTTACAATCAGCGTCATGGGATCGGCGACTTCGATTGCTGGCGTGGCGAGCAGGTCCAAGTTCGCGGCGTCGCGTGCGTCCTCGACGATCAACACATTCTGGAAGGCTGGCCCAAACCCGTTACGCAGGGTCTCAGCCAACCCAGGGTTCATCACTTCTCTGAAATCGCTCAGCGAATAGATGGGTGGATAATCGAAGCTGAGCGCCGGATCTGAAAGCACCGCGAGCGAGAGCTTGAGCGGCTGGGCGCGGATTGAAGCGGGAACCGGTTGCGCCTCAAAGTTCTGTCGAATCGAGCAGCCTGAAATTACTACAACGATCGCGGCTGCGAGAATTGCCGCGAAACCTCTGACCATGTTGCGACGCTCCCGGTCGACAGTCTCCCATTATCGGTCTTTCGCGCAGGTAGATCGGGGATTGTAACTAAAGCATGCTGCCGCGGAAAAATTCAACTGCCAATTTCCCGCACCGTCCTCGCGCGTGTGGGACGGCAGAATTGGAGTCTGGCGATCTGTCGGATGAATCGGCCAACCGCGTCAATCTTGCGCGCAATCGTCGTCGCCCGCTCGCGGCAGTTCTTCTTGCGGCATGGCGCGACGTATTCGCAGTGGGCAAGCTCGACGGTCGCGGGAGTCGGATCGAGATCGAGGTCCATGGTCGGAGCCTAGCTGCGCCGCGTTTGCAAATGTTCCTTCGAGCAATCGCCTCCCGTCATGATTCTCTCTCGAAATCTATGCCTGTGGCGCGGAGTAGTTGCTGTGTTCCACATCGAGTATTCAGCATTGCCGCCGCATCAAAGGGCATTTGCCGCATCAAATCACGAAACGGGGGAATATTTTCTGGCTCAAATGAAGCCGGTCTCACTTGCAGCGCCGCAATCCAACGTAAACAGTTCTCCAGTTCTGCCGCTCGTTCCCGATCCATGGTTATTACGTCAATCATGTCCTGCACTGTCCATCTTCTTGTCGCAGCCAGGATGCGCACAACGTCCATCGTAGTGAACCCAGCAGTGAGGGACCGAGAGTTGTCGTCAGCCACAGAATCGGTACGACTGGTTCGAATCCCACTTTGCTTCCCAGGTTAAGTGTAGCTGATCTAGCTCGCTCTTTGTGCCGCGGACCGTTCTTGTGAACAGTTTGAGGTACGGTCCGGGTTCCGGCGCTCGGTCCGAACCCCACCACGTTATCCAACCCCGCGTTGGCAAAGATCGTTTCAAATGCTCAGTTTGTCATTCGGAAGAATCCTGGGGAGCAGTTTCTCGAGCGCCTCTTGTAGGCCCTGGACCATTGCGGAAATGAAGCGCAATAACTTCAGTCGAGGAGATAGACAAATGGCAATTTTGAATTCGAGCGAGTCACCAATGACAGCGTTGGGGAGGTACCTTATGCCGCGGCGCCATACCGCGATGCTCTGCGCTATTGTTACGTTCATCGCGGTCCGACCCCTCATAGGCGATAGTGCGGTAGCTACTGTTACGTTCAGCGCTGCGCTCGTCGCGCTGATGGTGGTCGCACTTTTCGCGGTCAGGATTGACGAGCTCGTCGGAGAGGAATCGACTCTGCGGGCGGAACGACGCCGAAGAGGGATAATCGGAGGCGCCCTTGCCGTTACTGCAATTGTCTTGCGCGTAGCATCGGTCTACGGGGCTTCGCAGACCATAACACCCCTGTTTGATTTGTCCTGGATGGCGTTCTTGGCCTTCATCACGTGGAATGAGTTGCGTGCGCTTTTACGCCAGAAGGAAATTACCGGAGAGAGCATCAGCATGGCTATTTCCGTCTACCTTTTCCTGGGCATCACCTGGAGCCTGCTTTACGACGTGATCTATCAATTCCAACCGGGTGCTTTCGCGCTAAATGGCACTGCTTCCCCGCTGGTCGCTCCTGGTCATCCTGTTTACCCGGTACTGGCATACTTCAGCTTCATCACGCTGACGACTATAGGATATGGAGACATCGCACCAGTTACGTTACAAGCACGGTATGCTGCTTTGGCTGAAGGCGTCATGGGCCAGTTCTATTTGGCGATTCTTGTCGCGCGGCTGGTCTCCATGCAGCTGGTCCAAGTAACGGCCGGAAGTCCCTCAGTTGGTCCAACTTCTGCTTCTATTACCCGAGGCGAGGAGAATGTGCGCTGACCTGATACGTGGTTGACCTTGAAATGAAGTGCAGAGTGGCAAGTCAGCGCCGCGATCGTTAAAGACTCCGATTCATATGGTTCGACCCAGGAAACATCGCACTACTGACGCACAAAAGCAGTGATTGCCGCGAGCTTGGGCCATTTCTTCTCGACGTTGAAGGGTGAGCCGCATTGCACCGCCTAGCCGTTGACTCCGCCGTTCGTCGAACAGTGCATCAGTTATTCGACAATGGACCGAAAATCTTTCTCGATCCCATCGCTCTGCGCATGTTGGGTCCAGCTTGGCTGCGGGCCGCAATTCGCGCATTTGCGGAAACTTAGCGTTCTCGTTTCAGCGGGGCTAAGTTGTGTGGTAAGGCTCGGGTCACCAGCGTGGTGCTCGAAGCCGTTAGGGGCTGCGGCTGCCAAAAATACGAGACCCGCTGGAAGGGATTCGTTCTCGCATATATTCATCATGATCGGTGCTGGCGCGCGATCAGATTGGCGCTAACTCGACCAGCGGAATCTCGCGCGTGGTCTTCTTCTCGTAGTCGGCATAGCTCGGATAGATCGCCAGTTAGCCGCACTGTCCGTGTCCCGTCCCATGTAAGAGTCTTGACTACCCTACGGAGAACCGGATTAATCGGTAATTGTGATTGATGCGAGCACAGCTGCGAGAGAGTTGAGCGCTATGGCCGTCGCCGCCAAGAAGCAACGGAAGCTCGATGTACTCGCTCGTCTCGATTCAATCGAAAAGAAGCTCGAAACCATCCTGGCGGCGTCCCAAGAACAGTTACCCAAAGAATCGTGAGCGTCCCGACGGGTCCCTTTCGGCGAAAACTGACCCGTCAATCCTTTTGAACGACACCGTGATAAAGTGGGGCGGGCTCAGTTACATTGCGAGTGGACCGCTATATTGGTACGACGCCCGCTTTGATTGCACCGATCTTTGGAAGGACCACACCGGCAATGCTCAGATTTTCCAGCGCCTTTTTGGCCCAGGTGGAGAATTCACGAAGGTCGATCCCGTGGCTGAATTTCCGAAGGTGCGCTGTCCGGTCTTAATCGCTTGTGGGGTGTTTGATTTCGCCGCAGTGCCAACGGCGTGGCACAAGTT
>Ga0126373_10002078_pt1 | contig 14611 bp, 12 predicted proteins | sample PanSoiMetPlot_11_FD_92545 | JGI IMG/M metagenome (GOLD analysis project Ga0126373, IMG submission 92545) | Tropical forest soil microbial communities from Panama - MetaG Plot_11 | ecosystem: Environmental > Terrestrial > Soil > Tropical forest > Bulk soil | place: Panama | collected 2016-02-17 | reverse complement strand
TCTGGCGAAGCTCGACGACGCGGACCTGTCCGATGCCAACCTAGTTGGCGCCGAGGGCCTGACACAGGCTCAGCTCGACCAGGTGCGCTGCAGCAGTGGAGCAACACTGCCGGATGGCTTGATGGGGGTGGAACATGTCAAACGATGAGCACATTGCGGCGCTTCGACGTGGCGTCACGGTGTGGAACGCATGGCGTGCGGAAAACCGCGAGACGCCAGATTTGCCCCAGGCCGGTCTACGAGGTCTCGACCTGAGCGGATACGATCTTTCCCGGGCTGATCTTCGAGGCGCCGATCTCCGAGGTACGAACTTCAGCGGAGCAAACCTGTCGGGTGCCCGCTTGGAGGGCGCGAACCTTTTCAAGGCGGTACTCGATGGAGCCGACCTCGCCGGGGCTTTCCTGTATGGAGCGCAATTCCTGAATTGTGCGCAGCTCGGGGTGACCCGGAACTGGCAGTCGGCGTTTCGCGATGACGACCTTGCTTGTGGCGCTTCAATCCCGGACAGACCGAATTAGGCAGCGGGCTGGCCGTGCACTGTGTTGAATGTGCGTCGGTTTAGGTGTTGCCGATAACGCTTTTATTCGACCTTTTCGAATTTCTGCAGGCAGCGCAGGTTAGCCGGGTGCGGCTTCCCCGGGTAAATCTGCGGCCACGCGGTCCAGGAGACTTCACCGACGTAGATGTCGCCACACGAGTCGACGACGATACCGTGCGGAGCGAGAAACTTGCCGAGCTCGGTGCCGGCCGGCGTGTTGCCGAAGCGGCCGATGAGCTTGCCCTCGTGGTCGACGATACTGACCCGCGGACCGAGATTGGGTATGTCGCGGCTGACGGCGGCGGCAGGCCCCACTTCTCCGATGTAGCAGATCGGCCGGTGACCATATGGCATGTAAAGGCCGCATGGGCGATGCAGGTTGTTCCATTGCGTCTCATACTTGCCATTACCGTTAAACACCTGAACCCGATGGTTTTCGCGGTCGGCGACATAGACCCAACCGTCGGCGTCGCAGCAGATGTTATGGACGATGTTAAACTCGCCAGGGCCGGTGCCCGGCTCGCCCCACGACATCAGCAATTTTCCGTCCGGCGAATATTTGTGGACGCGGGCGTTGCCGTAGCCGTCCGAAACATAGATCTCGCCCTCCGGCGACAGCGCGGTATGGGTGCAGCGGTGGAACGGCTCGCCGCTCATGAAAGGCGCCGGCTTGCCGGGAACGCCGAGTTCGAGCAGCACCTTGCCGTCGAGCGTGACCTTGCGCACGAAATGACCGCCATCGTCGGTCAGGAAGATCGTATCGTCGGGCGCCATATGGACGCCGTGCGCCCGCGGATACTGCCCCTCGCCCCAGGAGCGCAGAAAATTGCCCTCTCGATCGAGCACCATCATCGGGTGCTCGCCGCAGTTGAAGACATAGACGCGATCCTGGCTATCGACCCCAACAGCGGCGACCTCCTTGAAAGACCAGCCGTCAGGTAGTTTTGCCCAGTCGGCATTGACGCGGTATTTGAACTGGCCGCTTCCGACGATCATCGAACGCCCCTCGCGCATGCATCCATTCGAAATCGGAGCATCGCGATCCCGCCGCTTAACGCAAGCACCGCGTGCGCGCCTCCAACATTGTTAGGTCAATGTCTTCTTAATATGCTCTCGAGGCACCTCAGGGGAAAATCGATACAAGCGGAGGAACGGCTATGCCCTTTGGAGGAAACGACTGGCTGGCGCTGACCCAGGAGCCCACTCTGGAACCGGAAATTCCGATTTGCGATGCGCACCATCACTTCTGGGATTTTCGCACCGAGCGGATTCCGTACCAGCGATATCTGCTTCACGAGCTCGCTGCCGACGTCAACTGCGGCCATAACGTCCGTTCCACTGTGTTCATCGAGGCGAGATCCATGTACCGTCCCGGTGGAGCGGTCGAGCTGCGCCCACTTGGCGAGATCGAATTTGTCCAGGGCTTAGCTGCCGCCGCTGCAACCGGGCTCTATGGCCCTTGCCATGCTGCGGCCGCGATTATCGGCCATGCCGACCTGAAGCTCGGAGATCGGGTTGCGCCGGTGCTGGAGGCATTGCAGGCCGCCAGCCCGACCGGTTCCGTGGCATTCGGCACACAGTCTCCTGGGACGCGCATCCCGAGATCGAGAACCGAGAGAAGGAAGGAGTACTGGCGACAGCCGACTACCGCGCCGGAGCCCGGGTGCTTGCGCGTACGGGCCTGTCCCTCGACATGGGAGTCTGCTTCCCGCAATTGCCCGAACTGGCTGACTTTGCGAACGCAGTGCCTGAGCTGACGATAATCCTGAACCATCTTGGCGGTCTGACGCGGGTCGGTCCCTACGCCAACCGGGACGAAGAGGTGCTGGCGACCTGGCGCCGTGGCATCGCGGCTGTGGCGGAATGCCCCAATGTCAACCTCAAGCTGGGCGGTATTGGCATGCCCCGGCTGGGCTTCGACTGGCACACTCGCTCCCGACCGATCGGTTCGGAAGAGTTGGCCACGTCGATCGCACCGATCATGAGCTACTGCATCGAGCAGTTCGGCCCGAACCGGTGCATGTTCGAAAGCAACTTCCCGGTAGACAAAGTGTCGTTCTCCCATCACGTCCTGTTCAATGCCTTCAAACGGTTCTCGAAGAGCTATTCGGCCTCCGAGCGCGCCGCTCTCTTTCACGATACGGCCGCTCGCGCTTATCGGATTGGTGAAATCTGATGATGGGGAGCAGCAAAATCCGCGTCGGGATTGTCGGGGCTAATCCGAGCCGCGGATTCGCCTCGATAGCCCATATCCCAGCGCTGAAGGCACTTCCGGATTTCGAGATCTGCGCAGTTTGTACGACGCGGCAAGAATCGGCCGACGCAGCGGCCAAGCATTTCGGGGTGCCCCTGGCATTTGCCGATGCCCACAAGCTGGCGCAACATCCCGATATCGATTTGGTGACGGTATGCGTCAAGGTACCTGACCATTACCTGCCGGTCATGGCGGCGATCGAGGCTGGGAAGCACGTCTATTGCGAATGGCCGCTCGGCCGCGACACTGATGAGGCCGGTCGAATGCTGGCAGCAGCAGAGCGCAAAGGGATTTGCCACGCGGTCGGGCTGCAAGGCCAGATGTCTCCATCAATCAACTACGCTAAGGATCTCATAGCCAACGGCTATGTCGGCCGCGTTCTCTCGGCGACGATGATTGCTTGCGCGCCGAACTGGGGAGCCACGATCGACCGCGCCTATCAGGCCGACCGGGCGAATGGCGCCAATTTGCTGACGATCACCGGCGGCCATACGATCGACGCACTGTGCTACTGCCTCGGTGAATTTCACGAGCTTGCCGCCTTCGTGGTGAGCCAACGAGACCGTATTGCATTAGAGGCAACCGGCGAGATGACCCCGAAGACGTCACCCGACCAGCTTGTCGTCAATGGTATTATCGGAGATGAGGCGGCGGTTTCCTTCCAAGTTCGCGGGGGTATGAGACGAGGCACCGAGTTCCTGTTCGAGATCCATGGCGAAGAAGGTGACCTCCAGCTCACCGCCACATCACGCGCTTCAATGCAGCGTCAGGAGCTCAAACTGAAAGGAGCTCGGGGAGAGAGTTCGTCACTCGAGGATCTGCCAATTCCCGGCAAGTATCGCTGGGTGCCGGAAGGGGCGTCACCAGAATCTCCCTACAATGTCGCGCAGCTCTATGTGAGATTGGGCGAAAGCATCCGCACCGGCACACCTGTCAGCCCTGGGTTCGATGCTGCCGTCATTCGGCATCGCCTCCTTGACGCAATCGTGCAAGCCTCAGAGACCGGAATGAAGCAGGTCGTCTAGAGCGGATCAGTGGGCGTGCGCCAGTCAGGTGTGCGCGGGATTTTTCACCCTAAAGCCATACCTCCAACAGCAATCCCGATTAGCTGTATAGCCCTTCTGGACCAGGGCCGTCATCCCGTCGATAGGCGCCCACCGCCTCCCGAGCATCCCGAAAAACGAAATCGTTTCGCATTTCGGCGGCCGGTTGACGGCTCGGCCTCACCTCGGTGAACGACTGGAGCGATCTTATGCGATATGCTCGCGCTGCATCTCTCCTGTCGAGGGGGCGATAACCATGAGTGAACAATCACCGTCAAGATCCGCCAGCCTTCAGTCGTTGATCCATCGTCAAGGCAAGGTTTTGGCGGTGCTACATCCGCCGAGCGCGGCGCACGCCCGGATCATGGAGAAAGCTGGCTGCGAGGCATTGTTCGTCGGCACGGGAGGAGTAGTAGGCGCCTATACCGGGCTTTCGGATGTCGGCACCGCGACAATGACCGAGTGCGTAACGATCGCCGGTTGGATTGCCGACAGTGTGTCGATCCCGGTGATCTTGGATGGTGACACCGGGCACGGCAGCATCATGGCGGTGCGCCGTATGGTGCGGGAATGCGTCCGCGCCGGTATAGCCGGGATCCGCATCGACGACCAGCCAATCGAAGGCAAGCGCAAGACGCAGAGCGCGGGAGTGGAGGTCGTACCCCTCGATCAGGCGATTGCCCGCTATCGTGCGGCGGTGGACATGAAGAACGAGCTCGATCCCGATTTCGTGGTGATGGCGCAGTGTTACGCCCGCGATGCCCTCAACGGAACGCTGGAGGACACGATCACAAGGTTGCGGGCTTATCGCGAGGAGGCCGGGGTCGACTGGGTGCAATTCGAGTCGCCCCATTCGGTGGACGAAATCAGAGCGGCGCGCGCTGCGGTAAGAGGCCCCTTTTCGTTCATGAAAGGAAAGCTCGACCGTTACTTGGATCTCGACGAGCATCTGGCGCTCGGCGTCACGATCGCCTGGTATCCCGGTTTCACCCACCACGTCACGTGGGCTGCGCTGTGGGACTTCATGGCCGCTTTTCAGACCCGCGGCGTGAAGGCGTGGGATACATTTGTCGAGAGCCGCCGAGATCGGCCGTACCCGGTGCCCGAAGCGCCGGAGGATGGCGAAAGTGGCGCAAAGCAGAGGGCTCTCGAGCAACGCTACTTTTCGTCAGGCGACCAGCGCCGATAGACCTTAACATCCGTTCGAGGGCTAAGGGATGGCACGCGATGGCTACAGGATCTTTGACTCGGATACACATGTGGGCCCGGACGCGCGCGTTCTCGCCAGCTATCTCAGCGAGGCGGAAAAGGACAGGCTGCGTGGCTGGGAGGCCTATAAGTCGCGCGGCCGCTCGGGGCACGAGACGTACACCAAGGGCCAGCGCCGCTATCGTCGGCGTCTTGGAACAGCCGAACCTGACGAGGCGCCAGGCGGATACATGGCTGCCTTCACTGGCGTCAAGCGGACACGCGAAGCTTCGCCACTCGTCGATGCCGACCCCAGTGAGCGCATCAAGGACATGGATCATGAGGGTGTCGACGTAAACCTGACACTTCCCTCAGGCTGGTTCGGCACTTGGACGGCGGGCGATGACGTCGCGCTCGAAATGGCTATGTACCGCGCCTATCACCGCTGGATGGCCGACTACTGCGGCGCTTATCCAAACCGGCTCGGCGGCGTGATTCTGGCAGGCGCCCGGGACATTGACGGAGCACTCAGCGAAATCCGCGGCTGGGGCGAGGCGAAATGGGCATGGGGACTGATGGTTTACGCCCCGGCCGGCATGCCGCTCGACCACCCCGCGCTGGAGCCGCTTTACGTCGTAGCCGCTGACCTCGATCTCGCCGTCGTGCTGCACACCTTCACAGTTATGCCGCCCTATGCGCCGGGCGGCCAAGACACCTGGGACAATCTCTGGCTTCAACGTTCGGCAGCTCATCCTTGGTGCGGTATGCGCAATATGGCAGCTCTCATCGGAAGCGGGGTGATGGACCGGTATCCGACGTTGCGGGTTGGCACGCTGGAGGCTGGGCATGGATGGCTGCCGTTCTGGATGGCGCGCCTCGATGAACACGCAGAGACGATCAAAGCGGCACTCCCGGAGCTCGCACATGAGCCGAGCAAGTACGTCACTGGCGGACGCTATTTCCAGAGCATTGAGATCCCCGAGGGGTACCCGCTGACGAACGCTGTCATCGATTTGATCGGCGACCACGTGCTGATGTATGCGTCGGACTATCCCCATGGCGAAAGCCATTTCCCCGAGTCGGTCTCGCTCGTGCTGGCCTGGGAGATGGACCAGGAGCGGAAACGGAAGCTCCTCTGGGACAATGCCGAGCGGTTTTATGCACGGGCTCCAGTCCGATGATGCCGGGCGTTGACCGATAGAAGGAACCTATGGGTCGGCTGCGGGAGGCGGCGAACGCAACGGGTGGCGCATCGGAGATTGGGGCGCAGCCTGTGCGACGACACTGGTCACGTGAGGGCGCCAAGGTCGTGATAACCGACCCGGACGGTCCCAGCGATGCGTCGGGCCGACAGTGGCTCGATCATTATTATGTCGTCGGTGGCGGGCCTCCGAGGGTCGGCAGGGCTGGCGGGCTATTGCGCCACGAAAGGGGGCGTGCGCTTGTTCGCAAAAGCGGTCGCGATGGAGTGCGCGGCGGCCGGCGATGGCATCTGCATCAACACGGTCCATCCCGGAGTTATCGACACGCCGATTTGGACGAAGATACCAGTGTCTGCCGGGAGCAACGCGCCGATCGATCCCAACGAAGTGGCCAGAGCCGGGGTGCCGCTCGGTAGAGCCGGCCAAGCGCCAGATATCGCCAATGGTGTGCTGTTCCTCGCTTCCGACGCGTCCAGTTACATGACCGGCGCAGAACTCGTGATCGACGGGGGATGACTGGAGGTGCGAGGCCTCGTTGGAGCTAAACGGTGACCAAATGTCTCGCCAGGCGACCAGAGTCTGGGAGGCTGAGGAAAGCGCAATCCGCGCCAAAGCACGTCGGCTCAGCTTTAACAACTTTCGCTCCTGCTGGCGGCTGCGATGGCGCTCTGCCCTGAAGGACCGCCAATTTTCCGTCAGTTGGCTACCATGTTAATATTAGCAAGGATACGAGTTGTTGGCCTCACGGGATGGAGGCGGAGCAGATGCCGGCGCAAATCACCGAGCTCAAGGTCCGGGACGTCGCGATCAAAATACATCGAGCCGGGAGCGGCCCTTTAGTCTTGTTCCTGCATGGCGCGGGAGGTGTGCCGCAATGGCTGCCGTTCTTCGATCTGCTGGCCGAGCGCTATGAGCTGCTGGTGCCTGAGCACCCTGGGTTCGGCGGCTCCGACGATCCTCCGTGGATCCGCTCGATGCCGGACCTCGCCATGTTCTATCTCGACCTCCTCGAAGAGGCGGAGCTCGACGGAATCCACCTTATCGGCAATTCACTCGGCGGCTGGCTCGCCGCAGAGATCCTGATCCGCGACCGTTCGCGCTTCCGCAGCCTGGTCCAACTGGCCCCCGCCGGCATCCGCGCCAAGGGCGTACCATGCGGCGATAACTTCATCTGGGGACCCGAAGAGGCGGTGCGTAACCTCTATCATGACCAGACTTTCGCCGACCGTATCCTGGCGCTCACGCCGAGCGAGGTGCAAATGGATCTGATGCTGAAGAACCGCTTCACGGTGGCGAAGCTCGGGTGGCAGCCGCGCTGGTTTAATCCCGATCTCGAGAAGTGGCTACACCGCATCAAGTTGCCGGCGCTCGTCGTCTGGGGCGAAGACGACAAGATAATGCCACCGGCCTATGGTGCGCTGTGGCGTGAGCGACTGCCGGATGCGCGCCTTATCATGGTCGAGGAGTGCGGGCACCTGCCCCATGTCGAGCGGGCCCCTCGCGTCGCACGGCATATCTGCGACTTCCTGGAGGCCGTCGTGTCATGAAGCTCGTCTCTTTCCATCTGATGCCGTACCGACCACTGGATCTGGCGGAGGCCGCGAAGCACCGCTCACCCTGGGTGGTGCTGCCAAACCGCCTCTACGACCCGGTAAAGGGCGCCGAGGAATACGCACGCCACATCGATGCGCTCGTTTATGCCGAGGAACTCGGGTTCGATGCGATCGGCGTCAACGAGCATCACCAGACAGCCTACGGCTTGATGCCGGCGCCCAATCTGATCGCCAGCGCGCTCATTCCACTGACGAAGAGGATCAAGATCGCGATTCTCGGCCGCGCGCTGCCATTGGTGAACAACCCGATCTACATCGCCGAAGAATTCGCGATGCTCGACAATTTGTCGAAGGGCCGGATCATCGCCGGGTTCGTGCGCGGCATCGGCTCGGAATACCATTCGTCGGGCACCAATCCCTACTTCTCCCACGAGCGGTTCCACGAGGCGCATGACCTGATCATCAGGGCCTGGACCGAGCCCGGTCCCTTCGCCTTCGACGGCGACCACTTCAGCCTGCATTATGTCAACCTTTGGCCCAGGCCTTACCAGGCCCCGCATCCGCCGGTCTGGATACCCTCTCAGGGGTCGAGCGAGACGGTCGCCTGGGCGGCTCATCCCGAGCGCAGATACCCGTTCCTCGTGACCTTCTCGTCGGCCGACCTGGTGGCGCGTTACCACAACGGCTATCGCGACCAGGCACGGCAATACGGCTACGAAGCAGCGGCGGATCAGCTCGGATGGGCTTGTCCGATCTATGTTGCCCAGACCGACGAGCGGGCGTGCGAGGAGGCCGGGCGGGCGGTGGAGACACTGTTCAACGATTTCCTGCGCCAGAGCTTCGAGATGCTGATGCCGCCCGGTTACACGTCGATCGGCTCGATGAAGAATTTCATCCGCGATCGCACTGCGCTGGGCGGCGGCAGGCTCACCGCCCAAGCTCTCATCGAGAGCGGCACTGCCCTGATTGGCAGCCCCCGGACGGTACTCGCGGGCATCGAGCGGATGCGCGAGCGCACTGGTTTCGGTATCCTCGTAGCACTCCTCCAGTTCGGCATCCTCTCGGACGAACTCACGCGGCGAAACATGGATTTCTTCGCCGCCGAGGTTATGCCGCATCTGAGGGACTAGCTGCGAGATCACGGTTCCCGTTCGTGCCTCGGGAAGGGTAGCATCGCAGGCGGCAATTGGTGGGTGGCCGACCTCCCCTCAGGCAAGCGAGAAGCAAAGCGGATTGAGTTGAAGGTACCATGGCCATGGACAAAGCGACCGTTGAACTGTTGGCGCGGCGGGCCGGGCTGGACAAGGCGCTGGCGCAGTTCCCGGAGGACGTCGCCGCGGCCGCCAAGCAGGCGAGCGACGCGCTAGCGAAGATGAAGGTGCCGAGCGACCCGCGCGCCGAACCCTGGCCGCCGATGCGCGTCGGGAGCGGGTTGTGACCGACCTGCACTGGATGACCGCGGCGGAGGCCGCCCGAGCCATTGCCGCCCGAGAGCTCTCACCGGTCGCGCTGATGGAAGCGCTGCTGGAACGTATCGGCCATCTCGATCCGAAGTTGAACGTCTTCATCCGGCTTGACGGCGATGCGGCTCTAGACGCGGCTCGAGCTGCCGAGGTCGAAATCGCATCTGGCCATCAGCGCGGGCCGTTGCATGGCGTGCCGGTCGGGATCAAAGACATTATCGATGTCTCAGGGCTGCCTACGACCTGCCATTCGAAGCTGCTGATCGACAATATCGTATCAACCGACGCAGTATGCGTTTCACGGCTGCGCGGAGCCGGCGCCATTGTGCTGGGCAAGCTCTCTACGCACGAATTCGCGATCGGGGGTCCGAGTTTTGATCTTCCGTGGCCGCCCGCTCGCAACCCGTGGAATACTAACCACCACCCGGGAGGCTCGTCCTCGGGCTCAGGTTCGGGTCTGGCAGCCGGGTTGTTTCCGATGGCGCTGGGCAGCGATACCGGCGGCAGCGTGCGCAATCCGGCCAGTGCCTGCGGAATCGTCGGGCTAAAACCGACCTATGGCCTCGTCTCGCGTCGCGGGGTCTTCCCGCTTTCCTTCACGCTTGACCATGTTGGGCCGATGACGCGCACGGTGGCGGACAACGCGCTGATGCTCGAGGTCATCGCCGGTCGCGACCTGCTCGATCCAGGCAGCGTCGCCGCTCCCGCGGGCCATTACTCGAGCGGGCTGCAGCTCGGCGTGCGCGGTCTTCGCTTCGGCTTTATTCGGCATTTCCACGAGCAAGACATGCCGGCCGATCCCGAGGTGACGGCCGCGCTCGAGCACGTCGCCCGCACGCTGCAGACGCTCGGCGCCGAGATTCGCGACGTCGGGTTGCCGACACTTGGCGAGTTCGCCGCTGTCAACCGCGTGATCCTGCAAAGCGAGGCTTGGGCAATACACGGCCCGTGGTTGCGGGAGAGGGCTCGAGACTATGGTCGGCTCGCCCGGCGCCGGCTGATGTCCGGAGCGTTCCTCAGCGCGGGCGACTATGTGCAGGCGGGGCGCCGACGCCTGGAGATGATCGCTGCCGTGGAGAGCGCATTGCGCGAAGTTGACGTCTTGCTCTGCGCCAGCTCCATGGACCCGCCCTGCCGTATCGATGACCCCGAAACGGTCGAGCGCACCTATCCGCGGCAGGCTCGCACGCCGTTCAATGTCACCGGCCATCCGGCGCTCGCGATGATGAGTGGCCTTTCGTCCGGCGGTCTGCCGCTGTCGGTGCAGTTTGTTGGCCGGTATTTCGCAGAGGCGACATTGTTTCAAGTCGCGCGGGAGTGGGAGCGCACGGCTGGTGCGGAGAATAAGCATCCAACCGTAATGTGAGTGGAGAGGTTCGCCAGCCTCGCAGAGGAATGTGAGATTTGGGGCGTAGACATTAGCCCCGTCACATCGCATGGTGCCAGGAGAACCTGAATCCGCCGATGGTCAGGCAAATACAGCAAACTCACCGGCTGGAGCGGTTGAACGAGGAGATCAAGCGACGCACCCATGTCGTGCGTTGCCTCAGGCTGGTGCGAGCCCTTGCCATCGAGACTCACGAGAACTGGCTCGAGCAGCACCGCTATCTCAACATGGACGATCTGCGTGAGCACAAAAAAGAGGCGCTGCGTCGTGCTGCTTGACCCCGACCCGTCCAGCTTAGCGCCGTGCTCGCTCTGCCAAGGACGCTACGCGCTGGCTATCGCTGGTGCCGCCGCGGTCGCGGCAGCATCCTTGACTGCCGCTGCGCGCGGTGCTGTGCCAGGAGGCAGGTTGGGACGAAAGGATGGTCGTTTTCGATCGAACAAAGGGATGTCGACTTTGGCCTGAAATCAGCCACTACCCCTCACCATGACCAATTTGCTGAACTTGACGCACACAACTGCAATCCCCGCCAGTCCGGTTCGATGAGCGGGATGTGGAAACGGAGCCACGGCCGAACCGGTGAGGCACCGCCAGACGAAAGGGGCGGCTACAGATATGTTCGACCTACAGCCACCGCGTCACATCTCGACTCTACGCAAATGCGCCATTTCGACCAGCACGAGCGCAGTGTCGGCTCGCACTCTACTCAGCCGTGGGACTTGTGGGTCCGTGACCGCAGCCCGTTAGGGACCGTCCTGGCCGGAGATGGGCGGGATCACCGCTCGGATCTTGGCGATCGTGTACTGCTTCACCTGGAGCGTCCAAGGTGAGTCGATCGCGGGCTCGGGCGATCCCGCGAAGGGCAGAAACAGCGCGAGGTTCGACACATAGAGAAACCGCTCATCGGGACTGAATGCCGGGCTCGCCGGAAACAACAAACCAAGGATCGTCCCGCCGCTGCTGATCCCATGGAAGTCTCCGCGCTTTGCGATCACTTTCGCCATCAGACCTTGCGGGGTGGCCGAGTTCGGGCTGATGACATCGATCTCGTCCTCCTGATTGGCGACGACCCAGAGATTATCATGGCTGTCGACGGCCAGACCGTCTGGAGCATTGATCCCGGTGGTCAGGACCTCTGCCGCGCCGGTCACCGCGACCGAGCCGTCCGGATTCAGCCCCACGGGCACTTTGACGATCGAGTGATAGGCGGTGTTCGCGACGTACATCGCGGTGAAGTTATTGTCGAATTCGACACCGTTCGCGCCGAAAGGCGGGATCAGAACCACCCCCGGACCTGCCTGCGGTGAAAGTGTCGGCGAGGCGACGAACTGGGTCGGTCTCCCGCCATGGGGCCCGGTCTTCCAGATGACGCCCTGGAATGAGTCCGACACATACACATTGCCCGCCGCGTCGAAGGTTAGACCATTGAGGCCGGAGGCGGATCCGAGGCCGGTGTCCATGAAGACGCGCGACTTTCCGGTCAGCGGGTCCGCTTTCCAGACGATGCCCTGCGCCAGATCGCAGATCAGCAAGCTCCTGGTTGACGCCTGAAACACAAGGCCCAACAGGTGAGGGCTGGGCTGCGGAGTCGCAGCCGTGTTCACCAGAGTCACATCGTGGAGCAATGCGCCATTCGGATGGAACGAGAAGAGATGTGGCGCCTGTATAACCTCACCTGTGCTGTTGAAACCGAAAGAGGGCGAATAGACGGTCCCGTCAGGTCCAACCGTAAGCCCTTCGACTGAGACCGGCACATTGCCCGGCAGAGTAGGCACAACCGCGAAAATCTCAGTCCGGCCACGATCCCAGGCCTCGGCGGGAATTGCACCGCTAGCCAGCAACAGCAACACCAGAGCCGCTGGGCCTAACAAGGCTCTTCCCATGATATCCTCCCACGATGGTTTTAGTTAATTCCAATGGAAGAACGGCAATCCTCGGTTGCCAACTGCACTAATGTCAAGCATGGGCGGCCTCGGGTGCGATCTCGATCACAGCCCCACATTGCAAAGCCCCTGCGGTCGTGTCGGGATGATGGGGCGACAGCATCTCAACTGGAGGGAGGGCGAAACACGGGTTAGCCCGCTCGCTTAATACGCCTCGCCGCAGGAACCAGCGCCCATTACAGTAGAGGCGACACGGCTCAAATCTGGCCGCCGCTCCGTTCTATGGCAAACGAAGCCGGCATTTCGGACGCGATCCCGGTAGCTAGGGACCCAGGCTGAATGTACTCACCGGCACGCGCGGTCCGTGCGTATCACGCCGACAAGGTGGTATTATAGATCGTGCCGTCGATAGTGACGTTGTCCAGCGTTAGCCCCTGCACATTATAAAGGTAATAAGGTTGCGCAGCATCCGCTGGGGTGCCGAAATCGCAGTCGGCAACCTTGATGTTCTGCACCGGATAAACGGTGGGCGGCGGCTGGGTCAGACCGTTGTAGTCTTCCGCCACCGGCCCTTGGATGATGATCGCCTCGTAACAGCTTGCGCTCGCGCCCGCTGCCGATGCGGCGTTGACATTGCTAATGGTGATGTCCTGCACCACTGGCGGGCGGATGCGGACATTGTCGGAGCCCGGCGAATAATCGCAGTCAAAGGTGATGATGCCGCCCTGATTGGTGGAAACAGTGTCGGCCGGGATCGGGCTGCCGTTCAGCGGTTTGTAAAAGCTTGGCACCGCATTGATGCCGTTTGGCAATGATACGTTACGGACATGGAAATTCTGCGTAACGCCGCCGCGATTGAGGTTGGTCTTGATGCGGATCGCAATATTGAGCGGGTTCGTCGCGTAATTCTGGTTCTGCATTGTGAGATTTTCGGCAAAGATATTCTGAATGCCGGCGGCGAGCTCGCTGCCGAGCGTAATGCCGCCATGCCCGCTGTTCATCGTGCAGTTGCGGATTACGTGGTTTTGCGCGAGGCCGAATTCGGTGTCAGTGTCTTTCCCGGACTTGATCGCTATGCAGTCGTCGCCGGTGTTAAACGTTACACTGTCGACGAGGACGTAATTGCAGGCCTCGGGATCGAACCCGTCATTATTAGGGCCGAGGCTGTTGGCATAGACGTTGCGGATCACGAGATCGCGGCATGCGATCGGATGATGCTGCCAGAACGGCGTGTTGATAACCTGATAGCCTTGCAGCAGAACGCCCGTGCAGCCGAAGAATTCGATCATTGCCGGTGGCAGCTGATGGCCGATCCCAAAGACTCGCTGTGAAATCGGTACCTGCGCCTCAGACAAGGCCGGAAGATAGGAGCTGTCGGCAGTATACGCGTTGCCGGTGCCGCCCGCCGGGGTGCCATATTCGATCAAATTTATCTCTGCTACGGAGAGCGTGGGGTTGAGGGAGCCCAATGGCATGTTCAACGGGTTAGGCGTCCCCTCCGATGGCTCGCCGCTGACATAGCCGGCGGTCCCCGCAGTGCCCTTCCAGGTCCACCACGTATTCGTGCCGTCGTAAGGCGTGCCGCCCTGGCCATTCAGGATGCTCGTTTGGTCCTCCCCGGTCAGCGCGATGTTGTGTTGGCCGTAGGCATAGACAATCGACGAAAAATTGTAGCAGTCGTTACCCTGCCAGCGCGTACGCACGAGCTTGCCGTTGGGTCCAAAATCATAGAGGCCGTATTTGGCGTAATCGGCCGGGTTCGGGCTGAACCAGATTTGGGCGCCGCTCTGCAAGTGGAAATTGACATTGCTCAACAGCGTGATTGGTCCAGCGCAATACCAGTCGCCGGCCGGAACGATGACCCGCCCGCCGCCGGCCCGATTGCAGGCGGCAACAGCGGCGGCGAATGCCGCGTAATTGTCGGGCGAAGCGGATGCCGGCGCGAACCCGGACGCGCTCGTCGTGCTGGAAATGTAGATGAGCGGCACCTCGACGAGCTGGCATTGCGCGGCACCAAAGCTAGTGACGTAAAACTGGCGCAGTTCCCGCCGCCGGCGTTCGGGTGTGTCGCCTAGCCAAGCGAGGTGATTGACGATGAGC
>Ga0126373_10002077_pt1 | contig 14616 bp, 8 predicted proteins | sample PanSoiMetPlot_11_FD_92545 | JGI IMG/M metagenome (GOLD analysis project Ga0126373, IMG submission 92545) | Tropical forest soil microbial communities from Panama - MetaG Plot_11 | ecosystem: Environmental > Terrestrial > Soil > Tropical forest > Bulk soil | place: Panama | collected 2016-02-17 | reverse complement strand
TTTCAAGCGCGCGGGAAATGTAGGTTTGGGCGCGGTCATAATCCTTGAGGAGGAGCAAGACTTCGGCGGTCTTGGTCAAGGTCATCAGCCTGTAGGTTTCGTGACCGATCTGATCAAATGCTTCCTGGGCGAATTGCAGGTACTTGAGAGATGTCTCATATTCACCCATCGCATTCAGGGCCAGGACTATGTCGACTCTGGCTACCGCGAGGCTGAACTCGTCGCGGAATTTGAGCATGATTCGGATCGCGCGCTCAAGAGCAGTACGAGCATCTTCGACCTTGCCAACCCTGGCCAGGACACCGCCCAGGCTCATATATGCGAGGCCTAACCTGTAAGATCTGGACTGGGCCGAATAGAGCGCAATGGCTTCCTCGTAGCGTTTAACAGATTCCTCCCAGCGGTTGAGTGACCAGAAGGCTTTTCCTTCGGCGAGAATGGCCTCGGCGGCGGTGGACTCGTCGGCTCTAGCCTCGGCGACGGTTCGGGCCGTTGAGGCCAGTCGCAAGGCTTTTTCGCCGTCTCCGTCTCTGTTGTGATAGATCGAAGCCAGGATGAGCGCTCGTGGAGCATATCCAAACGGGATATTGTCAAGATTGCCAAGATAGGGCTCCAGGGCATCGGCCATTTGCTCCAGTCTTCCCTCGCGGCCATAGATTTCAGCAGCGAGCATTCTCATCCGCATTGTATCGACGTCCAATGAATTCTGGTCGTCCCAATGCTTAGGAAGCGCTTTGGCTAGGCGCGCATAATCGCCAGCCTCTCTGAGCTCCTCAAGCGCATCTAACTCCAGTTCCTTGTTCTGCATAGTTACCTCGCTTCAAATCAGATTTATCAATGCTGAGCGTTTTTTCGGGATCCGAGGGCTTCATTCTGTCCCAATCAGGGCAAAGTGTCAAGCCTAAGATCAAAAAGTTTCTTGAGCCTTCGGCCGGAACCGACGGAGCAGCAAGTCGCCTAAGTTGTTGGATTCACTGTCATACATTGGTAGGACGGCAATCCCGTTTCAGGCAAGTAATTGAGAAATCAGGCTTTCCTAGGACGTCAATGGGCCCGTGTGTGCTACAACTGTTCCGTTTGAGCAGATCGTCGATTGCGACGAACTGGGGTTTGAAACTCTGAGGACTTGATCTAGAAACAACCTTGGTTGCTACAGAATAGAGAGCGGCCGAGCCCGCCTGCTTGTTCAGGGCTGCAATTGAGGTGGCGACAGCTTTGGAGCTGGGCGCCGGCGAGCTTTCAACAGATACGCAACTCCAGCGACTAGGAGCAGGAAGCAGACAATCGCAACAGAAAGCTTGGTTGCCTGGGCTCCTCGGCGGCGAATCGGCGTATCGAGGAAATTGAGGGTTATGTTGTGCTGCCCTGCATCTAGGTTTAGTCGGATGTCGCCGAGGTCTTCTCCGGTTTCGATTGCAACCGGACTGCCGTCGACTGACGCGGTCCAGCCGGGGTAGTTGAATGTCCTGACCCACAACGTGTCTGGATCGGTCAGGCGGGCTTCGATTTCTCGATGCTGCGGGAGCCAACGTTGCACATGGACTTCGCCTGCACCCTGATCGAGTTGAACGGGCTCGACGTCTGGCAGGTCCTCGGGATCGTCAGGCGCGGTACGAGGGACCATAGTCGGGTTAAGATGTTCGATCTCTGGAACGAACAGGACCCCGTTCCAGACAGGGGCCAGAACTGCGATAATGGTAAAGGCGACCGCGGATGCAATGACCAGGCTCACAGTAGCCCATACGGCCGAGGTTCCGCGGGCGCGCTTTTGAAAACAGCGAACCCCGATATCAGCTAGAGCGCCGGCCAGCAACGCGGCTGCGAGCGTTGTTATTCCCAGCATTCTCCAAGAGAAAACACCGATGTCGATCATCGGAATTCTGCGTCCTATAGGATCGGAGAACACAGTCATCATGAAGCTGGCGAAGAGGCCGATTACGGCCCAAAGCCCGGCCTGCCAGCGCGGGGATTCGGACTTCTGCTTTCTCCAGTACCTCAGCAGCAACAAAGCGGCGATGCATACGAGGATGATGGCGAAATTGACAGTCCACGTCATATTAATGAGGTTGAAGAAGGGCCGATGCTCGTCCATGTACTGCGTGTGAAGAAAGACATAGCTCTCACGGTAAGGCCAGTTCTCGGCTATGAACTCGTTATGGATAAGATCCTTTTCACGAAACGCGGGATACAGGTATGCGCTTGATAGCAGGAGGCCGAGAGCGATCCCCGAGCCAGCGAGAAAGATGCCACGCCATTTCTTGCGGGCGAGTGCGAGCAGAGGAATGAATACCGCCAGCACCATTGAGAACTGGAACGCTGTAGGCGGATGGGACCAAATGAAAGCAGCGTAGGCAAGCGCAAGTCCGACGACGGCCCCTATACCGCGAACGGTGACGCGCGTGCGGTCAAAGGGCAGGGCGGGGGCAACAGTTTCAGGCTTAGCAGGGTCCGAAAGGCCGATCGTATCAAGCGATGATGGGGCGTGCTGTCGATCGACCATCTGCTCGATGAAAAGGAGAATAAGGGGCATCCACACGAAGCCGAGAAGTTCGGCAATGGCTCCTCGCTGATATTGATCGATCAGGTGATAGGGCAGAATTATGTAGCAAGCCATCGCTACGAGGGCGGCCGGGCAAGACAAGCTCCGTCGCGCATACCAGTAAATGGCCGCCGCAGAAGCTACCATGATTGCGACGTGGGTCCACAGTAAAGACAAGACCCAGTTTCGGACCAGGTAATAGAAGAATGAGGTTACATAATAAATGCCCGGAGGATAAAAGCAGGTTGTTGGGGCTCCAAAGCCGCGATTGGTTTCGACCTCCCATTTCGGATAAATTTCGCCGGCCTCCAGGCCAGTATAAAACGACTTCATCTGGTCGTAGTGAAGGAAAATATCGTGGGTATCAGGCATGCGCAGGGACCATCGAGTTTGGCCCTGCTCGTCATCGGGCTGCCCCATAAAGAAGTAGGGGACGGTGGCGATGCCAGACAGAAGCAGGCAGAAGCAAATCACTCCCAGGCTCTTGGCAAGGTTGTGCCCTCCGCGGGCAGGTTTCGAATCCGTAGCGGTATCGATTGCTACTGTCTCCATCAGAGTTCCTGGGATGGGCACTAAGCGCGCCCCGGAATCACCTATTCATTCCCAAATCGTTGATTCTAGGCTGGAAACCCGCAAATCGACAACCGTCGCACGGCAAGCTGGGGCCCCTTGAAGCCCGTGAGAGATACCGTGAAGGCGCACCAATGGAGTATATTGTTAGTTGATGAGAAGTAGTCTTGCCCCTCTGTTGTCGATAATTATTACCAGCCATTTCGTTTTTGCGAGCAATTCTGTGGACTGCCGGAGGCCTACTGCCTTTGGGCCGGCTCGAGCGACGGCGGGTATTGATCAGGCCGTCCACATCAATCGCAAGGTCGAGCCAGAACGAGGAGCGGCGGCCCTGGACCAGGCGGTTAGAGATCTTGGTTGCCCCTTTGTAGTCGCCTGTATAGCGGCGCGGCCGGGCGATGAAGACAGCGCGTCCCTGGTCTTCTGCAGAAAGAAGCTTGGCGCCCACACCGTATCGGTATTTGCTACTCGCGGTGAACAAGGTGAGGGTGAAGGGTTGCCAGCGGTTCCAGACGAGGTTGGAGTGGTTCGGACCCGCCAGGCCCTGGAAGCAGGAGCGGCCGAGGGCGCTGATGTCTACTTTCTGAATCTGCCCGATCAGCCGGCAGGAGAGCCAGCTGAAGAGATATCCGCGGCGTGGGAAAAGAAAGAGAGTGCGTCGAGACTGGTCCGGTTCATTCGGACAGTGCACCCGGATGTAGTAATCAGCGGTGGGGAATTAAGCACCGGCCAACCTGCGGAATCCGCCGTGGAGGGACTCGCAGTTCGCGCCGTGGACGCGGCGGCTGACGCGGCCCAGTTTCCCGAAGCGGGCAGTGCCTGGGCTGTAAAACGTCTTTACCTGAAGGGAACTCAGGCTAACCACAATGCAACGGTTAGTGTGAGTGAGTTTGATTCGATCCGGGGCCTGAGCTACGAGCGTCTAGCCGATGTTGCGCGGGAAGCCTACTACCCCGTTGTTCCTCACGGCAACGTCGACAACGTCTATTACAGATTGGAACGTCCTGCTGACAAGCCTGCCGACGCCACCGGCGACTCTATCATGCCCATACTAGGAGGTCTGAGGGTTGGAAAGGCTGTCGAGGACGCGATTTCTATTCCCGGGATGGCCAGTGCGGGCGGCTTGAACGCGGCTGATCGCCGCCAATTAGCGCAGTCACTCAGCGGGAAACTTTACTTGATGCGAAGCGAGGGCTCTGACGACGACCTGCGCTCGCAATTTGGAGTTGAGTACTTCAGAATCGATCGCTTTATGCAGTGCCTGGAAAGGGCGATATCGTTAGCGTTGGGCCTTGAGATCGAGGTGCAGGTGAGCGACCAGGTGGTGACTCCGGAGCAAAAATTCGGGATCAAACTGAAATTCACCAATGGGACGGAAAGCCAGCTCGCGGTTGAGTTTCAGACGCCGGGCGCGTTTCCGGTTCCGGGCGCGGGTCAGGTCAAGTTCAAAAGGGACCTGACTAATGCAGAAAGCGGTCGTGTCACCGTCAGGGACTATGAATACCAGGTACCTGGGGGCGCGCCGCTCACGCTGCCTAATAGCTCGCACCTGTACGATTCGACTCTTTATCCAGTTGGTGACGGGCGCTGGCCGCCGGGAAGGCCGTTTGGTATCGCTTTTGAGACCGGAGTCCGGGTTAGCGCGGGCGCGGCCATTATTTTTCTCCCGGCAATAACTACGATCGATGTCGTGCCGGCCTTCGAGCTTGCGGTCAGCCCGTCGGTGGCATTCTTGAAAGACTTCGATACCGGGCGGACGGTGGACTTCGTCGTGCGAGTCATCAACCACACTCCCGGGCCTTTCGTGGGAGAGTTGTGGGTCGTTCCGATGGCAGTGACCAAGGACGACTACCAGCCCGTACAGGTCAAATTCTCAGCGGAGGATGAGAAGGTCGAAATACCGTTGAAGTTGAAGGTCCCGATTCTCAAGCCGCCGGCGGGGAACACGATACTATTGGAACTGAGGCGTCCCAAGCCAGCGCCTTCGTCCGCACTGGCGTCTTTCAAGATTGATTTGCGAGCAGCGGATCTGGCTGTCCCCGAGGATCTGGCTGTTGGGTACATTTCGAGATCCGGACCCGAGTCGAGGGTGGCTGAGGCGCTCCGGCAATTGGGATGCAGGCATGAACTCATCACGGTCGAGAACTTGAGGTTTACCGGTGGCAGTACGGACTTGAAGAGATTCAACAGCATCATCGTCGATCGCAATGCCTATCACGACCAGCCCGAGCTGGCGCGGCTGAATACCAGGCTCCTCGACTACGTGAGAGCGGGAGGCAACCTTGTGGTTCTACCGCAGCGAGCTGACGATTGGAACAGTGTTTCAGGCCTTGGGCCGCTGCCGATCAAGCTATCCGGGCAGCCAACGAGCGTCCGTATGGACGCCGCACGGATTATGGACGCCGGGGCAACAGTTCTAGCCCAACCCAACAAGGTTGAGGCGGGCGACCTCAGCTCCTGGGTTATTGACCGGAAAGTTTATCTTCCCGAAACGTGGGATAGCCAGTACCAGCCGGTAATCGGGTGCGGGCCCGGTGATGCGACGCCACCGCGGAGCCTTTTGCTTCTAGCTTACGCGGGTGAGGGAACCTATCTTTACCTGGCGGTTGGAGTCGATGAAGCGATTGCCAGCAAGAACCCCGGGCTTTTGAGAGTACTATCGGATCTGCTGAGCCTGACAAAATACAATTCAAGGCCGCGCCGGCACGACCCGGATAAGTAGAACCCGACGGTATGACCGCTCCGGCGGTGTTATGAGAGCGACACGTTCCTGGCGATGCGGCGCAGGAGGAGCGGTTGATCAAAAAGGGCGATTGCGCCGCGGCCCACTGATTGGCGCGGACTCTCGGCGACCGAAACTGTTATGCCGGAAGCACTCCTGATCCGGCTATCCATTCCAGCAAGGAGTGAAATGCCACCGGTGAGTATAATGCCCCGATCGTGGATGTCCCCGGCAGCCTCGGGGGGAATGACTTCGAGGACAGATCTGACGGAATCGACCATTTGCCGTACCACGCCATTGATTGCGTGATGAATGTCAAAATTGGTGACCTCAGCTGTGGCGGGCCGGCTCTCGACGAGGGACTGGCCTTTGACAACGCTCTTGCGCTCCTCAGGCGGTGTGGTGGCCGAGCCGATCTCCGTCTTGATGCGCTCTGCCGTGCGCTCGCCGATGAGGATGCGGTAGTGCTGTTTGACATACTCGGTGATGGCCAGGTCCATATCCAGGCCGCCGATTCTGACATTTTCGGCATGGATGAGGCCGGAATTAGCAATAACGGCAATTGAGGTAGTCCCGCCGCCTATATCAACGACCATTGATGCTTGTCCGCCTGTGACCTGGAGCTTGACTCCGATTGCGGCAGCCATTCCTTCATCGACCAGGTAGACCCTGGCGACGCCAATTCCTTTGACAACGTCGCGGACAGCGAACCGCTCGACAGAACTGATGTTTGAAGGAACGGCCATTATCACTCTTCGTGAAAAGCGTGCCCGGCCGCCGCGAGCTTTGCGCATGAACCTGGCGAGGAGCTTCTGGGCCAGGTCGGAGTCAGCCACTACACCTTCTCGCATCGGGTAGACGACTTCGACGTCTTCAGGGGACCGGCCAAGCATTTCGAGGGCCTCGTTGCCGACGGCGACCACATCTCCGGATATTTTGTCGACGGCAACAAGGGATGGTTCATTGACGACCATGCCGCGGCCTGGTGCATACACGAAGGTGTGGACGGTGCCGAGGTCAATCGCCAGATCCTCGGTGAATGGAACGCTGAGGGGGAATTTCATAACTTCACTTGTTGAACGGACACTACTTCGCGAAGCGAAGACAAACCGGCAAGGTCATCCGGAGAGAGGGGCTGATCGATCTGAATGAGAGCCAGCGCATTCTCCCCGATTTTCTTACGGCCCAGGTACAATCGTCCGATATTAATGCGGAGATCACCAATGAAAGTGGCGATGCGGCCGAGGACACCCGGGACGTCATTGTTCATAATAAAGAGCATATGGCCTTTTGGAATTGCTTCGAGGCTGAATCCATTAATGCGAACGATGCGGGCATCGCTGCGGCCCATAAGCGCACCAGCGACCTGACTTTCGCCTGCCGCGGTGACTGCTCGCACGTTTACGAGGCTCGCGAAGTCGCGGGCCTTTCTTGAAAGCGATTCGGTGACCTTGATGCCGCGCTCGTCGGCCACGAGCCTGGCATTGACCATATTGACTCGCTCGATCACCGGGCTGAGCAGTCCGGCCAGAACGGCCTGAGTGATCGGTGAGGTATCCTGTTCGACGACTTCGCCGGAATACTCCAAATGAACTTCGCGGATATCGTGACCGAAGACAGAACCCTGAAAGAGCCCTAACTTTTCGCCGAGAGCAATGTAGGGACCGATTGCAGCGAGAGTCTCAGCAGTAACGGAAGGGGCGTTGACCGCTCCACGAATAGCGCCTCGCTTGAAGTAGTCTACAAATTGCTCGGCCAGAATCGTGGCGACGCCTACCTGCGCTTCTTCAGTCGATGCTCCAAGATGTGGCGTCAGAATTACCTGGTCCATCGCGAGCAGCGGATTGTCTGGCGCGACCGGCTCCTGGTCGAAGACATCGAGGGCGGCGCCCGCGACCCTGCCAGACCGGACAGCGGCCGCCAGGGCATTTTCGTCGACGAGTCCACCACGAGCGCAGTTGATAATCCGGACGCCCGGCTTCATTTTCTCAATTGAGGCTGAGTTGATAATGCCGCGAGTCTCGTCGGTGAGCGGGGTATGGACCGAAATAAAGTCGGCAGCAGCGAAGAGATCTTCGAGGTTAATCAGTTCGATCCCGACCTTTGAGGCGGCTTCTTTAGTGAAATAAGGATCGTAGCCGATAACGGCCATCCCGAAGCAGGAAGCCCGATGGGCGACTGCCCTACCGATCCTGCCAAGACCGATTACACCCAAAGTTTTACCCATTAGCTCGACGCCGATGAATCGCTTCTTCTCCCATTTGCCCTGCCTCAACGAGCTGGTCGCCTGAGGGACCTGTCGAGCCAGAGCCATAAGCATGGCGAATGTATGCTCGGCAGTAGTGATCGTGTTGCCCTCCGCGGCATTCATTACGATGATGCCGCGACGGGTCGCAGCGGAGACATCGATGTTGTCGACGCCGGTTCCGGCACGGCCAATCACACGAAGCCGGTCGGCGGCGGCTATGACGTCTCGATCGACGCTGCTTTTGCTGCGCACGATCAAACCAGAGTAACCCGGGATAAGCCTTACTAGCTCATCGTGAGATAAATCGGGCCGAGCATCTATAGACAATTCGGCTGCCCGCAGGATATCGAGACCCGCTTTTTCCAATCCATCACAAACCAGTATCTTCATGCTTCTTTCATGGTGCGCATGTGGTCTGTCGGCCGGTTCTTCTCATCGAGAAAGCGGCCTTCGCCGGCGCCCACAGACGGCGCTGAACCGAACACGACTCTGGCCCGACGGTGCTCACAAGAACCGGCCTTCCGAAGTGCATATTCTAACCCGAGCGAGCCCGCGCCGCCATGTCGAACCCGTTGGAGGAGCTATGTTAGGAAGCGGGATGTTCACATCTATGATATATTAGGCGATAAACGGAGGTGATCGATGGCTGGTCAACAGTGGTGTGCCGTGGAGTCGGCACTGAAGATAATCGGAGATAGATGGACTCTGGCTATCGTTCACGAGCTAAGTCTTGGACCTCGCCGTACTGTCGAACTTCACCATGGATTCAACGGACTGAGTACCAAGACTTTACTGGCTCGGCTGCGGAAACTGGAGAGGGCCGGATTGGTGAGTCGCCAAACCTTCAGCGAATCGCCGCCGCGCGTCGAATACTCATTGACTGCGAGGGGACACATACTATTGCCGGTCGTGCGAGAGATGGGTAAGTCAGCGCTGCTCTGGGATAATCCCGGCCGTCACGATCTGGAATGCAAGGCCTGCTCGGTACTGAATGAACCAGCCGAATCTCCTGATGGGCACGAGGCTTCGACCCCAGAAATCAGCGACAGCAACCCGAACCGCAGCTTCGAGTCGTCACCGATCCGCCGCCCAATCCGCAAGCGTCGCGACATAACCCTGCTCTGAGAATCATGTCAACCTTTACTGCCCTGGCAATAAAACTGCGATGATCGGCGGCCGGATTCACTCCTGAGCTACGAGAATACTAGAAGGAGCCGGGCGCCGCACTCGATCGCCAGAACGGAAGTGCAGATCGGAGGGCGGCGCCGAGCGGCTCGACGACCTCAAATGCGGAGGTCCGCCTTGACCAGTTCTTTGACACCTTGACGACCAGTCATCTTGAGCCAGACAGGACCGCCTTCGCATTCAACCAGAAGGGTCGTTTCGAAGTATGGCGAGCAAAGTCGCACAATGGACATAAATTCGGCAGTGTCCCGAATGCTCTCAACTGAAACGGGCAGCCGAATAGCATAGCCGTCGGCGAACTCCCTAACCTCTTGTTTCGCAGCGCGAAACCCTTTGATGAACGCTCCGAGCCGGTCTGACTGGGTTGGATTCAAGGCCCGATCGTTGCAGACGAGCGGCGACTCCCTGACCGTAGCCGTCGTCGCGGCTGAATCCATGTCTGGATGAAGGTCTTGATCAAGCCCGAATTCCAACCGGGCGAATTCCTTTACGCCCTCGCGGCCGGTCAAGTTAAGCCAGACCGGACCGCCTTCGCGCTCCGCCTTGAGAGCGAAGTCAAAAAAAGGGCAACACAGGCGCTCGAGCGTGATGTATTCGGCAGCGTCGCGAATGGCCGATCCATCTGTGGGGAGCCGAACGGAGTAGCCGTTCGACAACTCGCGAACCTCCTTTCGGCCCGCGTGAAACTCGTCGAGCAGAGCTCGGATTCGCGCTCTCTGCACGGGATTCAAGGCCGCGGCATTGCACGCAAGCCGCGACTGTCCAACACCGTTGCTTTTCATGTTTTGGCACCTCACCGGTCGAGGGTCGGCTTTGACGTATGTCGCAAAAGGCCAGGTGCTTTGTAGCAAAGCCGCCGCCAGTATCGTCGCGACTGTAAACGCGAGTGTGAGATTGTGTCTTGTCATAACTCCTCCTTCGCCGATTGAATTAGCTGATCACAAGAATCAGCCTACACCCGGTATCTATGTATAGAGTCAATAGGGATTTTGACGGGCAGTGTCGATATCAGTCGATTAGCAGCGACGATTGTGCAAGATGCTGATTAGAATTATGTAGTGATCGGTGTGGTTCCGTTGCTCCAGGCGATGGACAGGGAGGCCTTCCCAGCCACTATTGTGATTGAGACGGCCCCCATAATAAATAGTACTGCTCTGGAAAAGAATGACGCAAACTGTACAGTTTGCGCTACCGCACCGGATTAATGGCCCACGGACGTCGCCCCCGGAGCATTGATCATGGAGTTCAGGGTCGTGACGACCAGCTTCTTATCATACCCGCGTCCGCTTGTTGCGGTCAGGACTCGGGGGACGTCGCCAGCGATTTCCTTCATCACCAGCCGGCAAAAGGCGGATACGACTCCGGCGTCGAATTGTCGTCCTGAGTTGCGCTTTAGCTCCTCGAGCGCGGCCTCCAGGGACAATCGCGAACGATAAGGCCGATCGGTCATCATTGCGTCAAACGAGTCCGCGACGGTTACGATTCTGGCGCCGAGCGGAATCTCGTCGCCTCGAAGTCCCTGGGGATAGCCTTTACCGTCGACTCGCTCGTGGTGGCATTTTGTCATATAGGCGATCTCGTTCCAGGGGCGGTTGATGCTCGACAGGATCTCGTAGCCGGTAACGACGTGGGTATTGAGTTCTTTGAATTCGCGGTCGGTCAAGGGCCTCGGATTGTTGATTATCGCGCGATCGACGACGATTTTTCCGATGTCGTGGAGATAGCCGGCAACAGAGATATGCTCGAGTTCCTGGCCCTCAACCCCCATTTCGCGGGCGATCGCCTCAGAATAGCGCGCCACGCGGTCGGAGTGCCCCTTGGTGTACGCATCCTTGAGATCGATCGCCGCCGCGAAAGCTCTGATGGTGTTCTGGTAAGTGTCTCGAAGCTCACGGTACAATCGTCTGTTTTCTTCCGCTCTGCGCCTGATTGAAACCAAAAGCCGGTGATTGTAAATGGCCACACCAATGTGGCGGCTAATTGTAGCTATGATTGCGAGGTCCTCGGAATCATAGTCTTCGCCTGAAAACTTCTCGGAGAGGAAAATTACGCCCATCAATTCACCGCGGGCGACCATCGGCACAATGGCAGCGGCCCTGAGGCGCTTGAGGCTTTCTCCGTTTCTTTGAACGAATTGGGCGAGGCCGTTGCGCTCGGCAGCCAGGTCAACCGGGCCCGGCCGTTTTATCAGGCGATCGACCTCGTCTTTGCCGAGGCTGACCCGGCTCCCGACAGCGTCTCGCAGTCCCCTGGCTGCGATTATTTTGAGCTGGCCGGGACTCGAGCTATAGCGAGAGATCGCTCCTTTTCTGATGGCGAGGGTTCCAAGCAGTGTGTGCAATGACGCCTGAACGACCTCTTCAAAATCGTGAGTAGAACTGATTTCGGCTCCGAGATCGGCAAGCGCCCCGAGGCTGTGCAAGAGTTTTCTGGTATTCATTGGCATATGTTTGTTACCTTAGCAGCGGGCTATTGCGGAAGCCTCTGCGGCAGACGTAGTCCCACTTTTATCAATCAGGAATATGGCTCCCCTCGTCAGGCTGGTCGCAGCCGGTTGGATTGCGAACCAGACTAGCCAGGGCGCCCTCTTCAGTGCCAAGGATTTCGACTCTCGAGAGGATGCCGAGGACTTCAAACAGCTCGCGGTTGCTGCTGTTCAGATTGGTCAGGATGACCTTGCCCTCGGACTCGTCGACTGCCTCGATTACGCCGAGCAGCAGCGAAATCCCAATGCTGTTGATAAGTTCGGTCTCTTCGAAGTTGATTACGAGGTTTCGGATCCCGTCGTGCAACATTTCGAGGCATCGGCGCTCTATGCGTTCGCCCCTCAACTGATTCAAGTAAGGCCCGGGGTAGATGACGGCGGCGGCGCCGACAAGTCTTTCTCTGATTTCGATCGTGGACATCAAGATATCTCCTCAGACAGATCTGGACAGATGCCAGGAATAGGGAGGCCAGGGTCCTACCGCTCCGGCACTTGTCTGACGACCGGCTGACCTAAGAAGCACTGCCGGCCTCCAGGGAAAGAGTAGGCAAAGCAAAGCCTGGGCTGATTCTAAGCCTGCGTGGCGGGGCTAAACGATAGAGTGGGCTCTTACTAACTACCTGTCCGCTTCAGGTATTTTGACATGACGAGGCTAGCGCCATCATCAGTTGTCTCGAAGTGTACATCATCCATCAAAGCTCGTATGATCTGCAAGCCCCGTCCGCGCTTACCGTGCGCCAAGGCAATGCCAGGCTCTTCGCGGGAGGGCTCGAAGCGATTTCCTTTGTTTGAAACGGTAATAACCATGCCCTCATCGGTGAGGGTGAATCTCTGGTAGATCCTGCGGTCGGGGCTATCGCTGTGCTCGGCGGCATTGAGACAAGCCTCGATCAAAGCCGTCTTAATCTGGTCAATAGCCGCCGAGTCGAAATCGGCGGTGCGAGCAATCTGTTCCACCGTCCTGGCAGCGATGAGCTCGGCGTCGTCTTCGATTGGAATCACCAGCTCGAATTCGCTGACGGGGACGGTCGGCGCTTGAGTCGAGCTTATCGCGCTGAGGTAGTCCCAGGCTATGTCGAGCTGGGCGTAAGTCGACCGGTACGCCTGCAAGTCGGCAGTGAGAGACAGCGCGGCTCCGGTAAATCCCTCCTTGCTGATGACCCAACGAACTATGCGGCCGCCGCCCCAATCTCCCCGTCCATAATGCCGTCCGCGCCTCGCGGGCTTTGAGGCGAGGTCGATACGGTTGTCAATCTCTCGAAGAGTATCAAAGTCGACGGGTTCCTTGGAGCTTATTAGCGCGATCAACCACAGTATCTCGTTGGCCTCGCTATACACGCCACCCTCGAAGCCGCAGGCGGCGATCAATCGCCAGTGAAATCCGGCATGGTCTCCGGATCCCAGGTCGCTGACAAAGGCCATCTGCGGGAGGCGGACTCGGTCCTGCTCCTCATCTATTAACCTCCGGATCTGGACTCTGCTGAGCCCCGCATATCGATCCTCGAAGTCGCCGGCGTCGAGAAGACTAGCCGGCAGATTTTGGAAGTCAAAGCGGAGCAGGAGTTCGACCAGGTGGGCCTCAACCGCCCGGCTGTAGCGGGACATCATCAGGCGGTAGGAATCCTTGAGTTTTTCGCCAAGCAACTCATACCCGGCCAGTGGCGGCCGCGAGCCGACGACCTCTTCGCGATAGCGGCAGCGAACGTAATCGGCCAGCACTGTATCCTTAGGGCACTTGATAAAACCGGCGGAAATGTCGAGGAGTTCCCGATCGTATAAACGCTCGAGCAGGACATCAGCCTCTTGCCGGTTGATTCCCATTCGTTCCGCGATGGCCTCCAGAGGTATGCCATCGCCGGTCTCAATGGCGAGGGCAAGAGCGATAAGGGCGGCTCGATTGTGGCTAGGAGAAGGTGCCGCGTCTCTGAGTCTTGCGTCAAGGTAGTGCCCGATGCGGCCGCCGAGCAGCTCCTCCGTATAAATTCGCTCAAACTCTATAAATGTCTTGAGACCAGTGCCTCGCGATGCAGCTGCGCCAACCAGCAACCGGATGTAGAAGAGGTCGCTGTCGAGCTGCTGGATCATGAGTTCTCTAGTGGAGTCGCTGATCTGGACTTGACGACGGAGTGCCAACCGGGAGATGAGCGAGTCGAGGGAATCGTCGCTAATTGAGGGAATCCGAATCAACTCGAGCCTGTCGAACAACTCCTCCTCCGCCGGGAGGATTTTGAGCATAGGCCGGCTCAACCCTGCCAGCACATAGACCAGTCGGGACGTCGATGCGGCCGCCGCACCTTTACCGCTCGGCCTGCCGCCCTCGATAAGGGCCCTGCTGAATTCGGAGCGAATGGATTGCTCGAAGTTAGCGAGATGGTGGAAGTCGTCGATCATTACCAGAATCCTAAGGCCCGTAGCTGAGCTGAGGTCAACCGATGCCCTGAAAGCAACCCGGAGGAGTGACAGCCAGTCGCCCTGCTGGTCAGCGATGGCCGCGGATTCTGCAACTCTACGGACATGGGCATAGTCTTCGGCAGGCGCCAGGAGCTGTATGCCTGTCAGTTGATGGTCTGCCGACCAGATGATTTCGGGGTCGGCCCTCCGGAAGGCAACGAACTGGGAAAGGAGACTCGCGAGGAACTCGCGCGCAAACATGAGTGGGTCTCGAAGATCAGGTCGAACCCGATAGTAAACAGGCACGATATGTCCGGACTCCAGAAACAGCGTATCGAACGCCCGGTAGAGTAGTTCGGTCTTGCCGCGATGAGGCGGTCCCAACAGGAAAGCCGCGGATGTTCCCGGCCTGGAACCTAACGCCTGCAGGCGCTCCAGCTCTGATCGGCGATCGAAGAACTCGTCAGGCGCCAGAC
>Ga0126373_10002076_pt1 | contig 14620 bp, 10 predicted proteins | sample PanSoiMetPlot_11_FD_92545 | JGI IMG/M metagenome (GOLD analysis project Ga0126373, IMG submission 92545) | Tropical forest soil microbial communities from Panama - MetaG Plot_11 | ecosystem: Environmental > Terrestrial > Soil > Tropical forest > Bulk soil | place: Panama | collected 2016-02-17 | reverse complement strand
GCTATGAAGGTCTCGGAGAGCCGCGGATACCCCTTGAGCACGAAGGCGACGCGGCCTGCCGCCCGGTTGGATGCCGTCACATTCAGGTTCCGTAGCGCGCACGCGCTGCAAAACAGCCGGCTCTCCCGCGGTCGAGCCAGCTGTAAGCCAGGCGATTGACCGTCGGCATGCCATCGAGCAGGCCGGGTATGCGAACCGCCGACGGGGGCGGCTGCTGCGCGAGCCGGCGAAGCGCAGCGGCCATGACCCGGGGGTCACGCCCCTCCCCCTCCGACAACGTCGCCAGCAGGCCGAGCTCGGCGGCGCGGTTTGTCCTGATGAACTGCTCCAGACGGGGCGCGGTCCTCGGTATGATCAGGGCTGGCTTGTCGAAGGACAAGATTTCGCAGAACGTGTTGTAGCCGCCCATTGCAACGACGCCGGCGGCGCGCGCCATCAAGCTCTCAAGCCGAGAGTTGAACGTAATCGCTCGCACATTGGCAAGCCTGGCTGCTCGCGCCGCAAAGGCCGCGCGCTGTTCCGGCAACATGAACGGGCCGAAGACAAGCAAGGCCGGGTGAGGTATGGAGCGGTCGTACTCGAAGGCCGACAGCACCAAATCGATCAGAACCTCCCCGTCTCCGCCACCACCCGGGGTCACCAGCAGGAAGTCTTCGTTTATAATGCCAAGGATTTCCGGCGTGAGTTGCAGCTCGCCGGCTGTCCGCCGCAAATACCCGGTGTAGGTCATGCGTTCCCGCACGCTCGACGGTACCGACAACCCCGCGAGGGGATCACAGATTTGCGGCAGGCCATAGACCCAAATCTCGTCGTAGTATTCCTCCAGGGCCGGAACCGCCTGCTTGCGCTCCCACTCGCTCTCGAGAGCCTCGGGATCGTCCATGACGTCTCTCAGCCCTAGAACCAGAGCAGTCCCGCGCCGCTGCAACAGGTCGAGTGTATCGCCCACCTCCCCGCGCAAGCCGAGCGGTTCCTTGTCGACGATGAGCAGGTCAGGGTCGAAGATATCGGCCGTGTGACGAATGATCGACGAGCGCATCGCCAGCGTCTCGTCAATATTGATGTGAAGGTTGAGCGAGACGTATTCGCCGTTGCGCAGCTTAATAACCCCAGGCACACGTACAAAATCGACCCGAGAGCGGAAATCGAAGCTGCCGATGATCGGCGATCCGGATAAGATCAAAATCGAAAGCGCCGGGTCGCCATCGACCAGCGAGTGGGCTATCGCCCGGCAACGCCGCAGATGCCCCAATCCGAAGCTGTCGTGGCTATAAACAAGCACCCGGCTGTGATGACGACGAACTGTCACACGGGTCTCTCACAAAGTCGGCCAGTGGACTATTGCATAAGCGGCGGTTGCGCGAAATGATCTTTTCATGAAACCGACGATAATGGGGAGAGTAGCAACGGTAGTCACTGCTGTTGACGCTACTCTCCCCTGCTCGCGAAACCGACTGGGAGTTTTGTTCAAGCGCCGTGACCCGATAGTGTATATTGATACTTCAAAGCTAACAAGACCTAGTAGTAGGCAGGACGGCTATTGTACCTTACATGCTCAAGATAGGGCGGTCTCCGATGAGTCGCGTGCACGAAGCAAAATTTCCAAGCCCGACTGCACCTCGTCGCCCGTCTCTATCAAAGCCACCCAACGACCCCGAGGAGGGAGGAAATGAGCCTGAAGCAGGAATTCGAGTTACTTCGCCGAGTGCCGTTCTTCGCCGAGATCGAACCGCCAAAGTTGAAGCTTTTGGCGTTCATGAGCGAGCGGGTCGGTTTCGACCCGGGAAAAAATCTCATGCGGCAAGGGGATCCGGCGGATGCGGCATACCTCATCATCGAGGGTCAGGCCGAGGTCGTTCTCGAAACGCCTGCCGGCCCAATCGTCGTGGCGACGCTCGGAGCCAACGAGATCGTTGGAGAAATGGGCATTCTGGGTAATGCGCCGCGCGCGGCGACCGTCCGCGCCAAAGACCGGCTCATCGCCCTACGCATCTCCAAGGAGCCGTTCATGCGGATGGTGCGGGAATTTCCAAACATGGCGGTCTCGATCATGCAGGAGTTGGCGCACCGCGTCGAATTGATGAATAATCAGCTGCGCGCAGCGCGCGCCGAAATCGAGCGGCTGCGCGAGGTTTCTGGCGTGGCTGCGTGAGCGGATTGAGCCGGCTGGACAGCTTTATTCGTCGGCTCGAAGCGCAACGGGCCTGCCTTGATCTGGCAGCCGAGCTGATCGCCGATTTGGATGGCGAGGTACTCGAGCTCGGGCTCGGCAACGGCCGCACCTACGACCACCTTCGCAAATTGTTGCCTGATCGTAAAATCTACGTTTGTGAGCGCAATCTTGCCGCCCATCCCGATTGCATCCCGCCCCTTCACCTGCTCTTGCGCGGCGACATGCGCGAGACGCTGCCGGCCATTCGTTCCCGGCTCGCCGAGCGCGTGGTGCTCGCTCACCTCGATATCGGAAGCGGGGATGTCGCCGCGAGCAAGGCGCTCGCCGACGAGATCACCCCGCTGATATTGCCGCTCTTGCAGCGCGACGGGATTTTGATCAGCGAACCTGCGATCGCCGCCGAGCCGCTGCGGGCTCTTCCGCTACCCATCGGGGTCGAGCCGGGCCGATACCACCTTTACCGGCGCATCAGCCGCCGATCGCAACCATAACCGGCACATGGTCGGAGGCCTTGCTCCAACCGCGGCTCTCCCGATGCACGCGCGCTTCGCCGAGCGAGGCGACAAGGGACGGGGTTACCCAGATATGATCGAGCCGGCGCCCACGGTCGGAGGCCGCCCAGTCCCGCGCCCGATAGCTCCACCACGTATAGAGGCGCTGATCAGGCGGCACAAAGTGCCGCACCGCGTCCACGAAACCGCCCGCTCGCTGGAGGCGATCTAGCCGCTCTACCTCCACGGGGGTGTGGCTGACCACATTCAGGAGCTGTTTGTGCGACCACACGTCGGTTTCCAGGGGTGCAATGTTAAGATCGCCGACTGCGACCATCCCTCGTCCGCTCTGACGCCCAAGCTCGAACCAGGCCGTGATCTCGTCCAGGAACCGCAGTTTGTGGGCAAACTTCGGGTTTGTCGCCGGGTCCGGGACATCGCCGCCGGCGGGGACATAAATGTTATGGAGTTCGATGCCTCCGGGCAGCTCGACTACCGCGTGACGACAGTCTGTGCGGCTACACCACGCCTTGGTCGCAGCCGACGCGAACGGCGCGCGAGACAGAATCGCCACGCCGTTGTACCCTTTCATGCCGTGCACCAGCATGTGCCGGTAGCCGAGTTCCTCGAACAATTCGCGCGGAAAGTACGCGTCCGGCGTCTTGGTTTCCTGGAGACAGATGACATCTGGCGCCCAGTCCGCGACGAGGCGACGAACATTCTCGACGCGCAGGCGGATCGAGTTGATATTCCACGTCACCAATCGCAGCGACACGGTTTGCCTGCTCCTCGGGAACGACGGAACTGAGAGGGGCCCCAAAACATCGGCGCCCGGTCGGGGGGGAAGACCGGGCGCCTGCATGTCAGAAGCGTTTGGGGGAAATCGGACCCGCAGGGGAGACGGGGCCGTTCTAAAGAGAGCGTTGTGATTGCTCTCTCCGCTTCCGAGTGATGCAGGTGGGGTTCAGCCGAGCGAAAACAAACAGCGTTTCCTGCATATCGGAAATCGCAAAAAAGCATAGAGTGCCGTGGAACCAAAAGAAACTCAATCACGCCGCGCGCGTCGCAGGCACGGTTCTCGCAGACGGCGTGGGAAGACACGCCTCGGCAAACGACCGGAATATCGCCTTCGAAAGGGGGTTTTCGAGCACCTTATGCTCGGGGTGCCACTGCACGCCCAGCGCAAACCGAGCCTTGGGCAGTCTCACCGCCTCGATTTGGCCATCGGGCGCGACCGCTTCGACGAAAAGCCCGGGTCCAAGACGATCAATGCCTTGCGAATGCAACGAATTCACCATCACCTCGGTCGTGCCGGCCAGAGATGTCAGCAGCCCGCCGGGGCTCAACGTCACATGATGTGCCGGGCCATAGGGACCACCTGGCGAATCCTTCTGCGAACGATGATTGAGACGACCGGGCAGCTCATGTACCCGCTGGTGCAAGGTTCCGCCCAGTGCCACGTTCAACTCCTGAATTCCGCGGCAGATCGCCAGAATTGGCAGGTCGCGCCGCACCGCCTCGCGAATCAGCGGCAAGGTCGTCGCATCGCGCTCCGGATCATCCAGGATGTCGGGGTGGCTGGGCTCGGCGCCGTACTCACTTGGATGGACGTTCGACGGGCTTCCGGTCAACAACAGGCCGTCGATGCTGTCGAGAATGACGCAGACATTCACCTTCGCCCCGATGGCGGGGATCAAGACCGGCAGGCAACCGGTCGCGTCGATGATCGCATTCGGATACTTCTCGTTGACACCGTAAAAGGCCCGCTCCTGGGTTTTGCGCATACAGGTCGGAATCCCGACGATCGGAAGATGGCGGGTGGGCATGCGGGTTCTGCTCAAGGTTCGTATTGGCGCCGCGAGGCTGCATAGGGATCCTGATATACAAACAGCTTAGGGTCGAGCGCCATACCGAATCGCTCATCGTATAGCGAAACGGTGGTGGTCTTGCGTTGCTGGTCCACGATCGACCATTGCCGCAACATCAGTGGGGGGTCGGTGAACACCATTGTCAGACTCCCACTGTCGGGTTCGGCCGTCTCGACAACAGTAATCCTTATCGTCCCTGCACTGCGCTCGAACCGGGTCACGATAAGATCGTTGAATGTGATCGGATCGCGCAGGAGAAGCCATGCCGGAGTGGACTTCAAACCGACTTTCGACATCTGTACCAATTGTTTGTCTATGTAATACACGTAAAACATATCGGCCAGAAGCAGAATTGGCGAGGGCGGGTCGTACTCGAACCGCATCCGGCCGGGTCGTACCATCCATAATTGTCCAGTAACAGTGCCGCCGCCAGTCGTGGATACTTGCTGAAACTTGGCATACATCGTACGTATGCTGGTCAAATAGGCGGCGATGCGCTGCAGATCCGCGTTGTCATGCGGCGTAAGCGCCGCCGCTGCAGGGACGGCCGCACGAGCCTCAGCTCTCAAGAGCAGCGCTGCAGCCAATGAACAGCAACAGGCCAGCACGGCGCGACGGCTCATGGCCCAATGCGTGCAATACGAGCCTCGCGGTTCTTGAGCCGCCCTGGTGCCGGTCATCCCACCTCCATCCTGCTCCGGTAAATGGGAGGGAAGATGACCCCAGCCGCCGGGCCTTCAATGTCGGTTAATCGCCGCCTCGGGCTAAAACCTCGCGCTTGCCGACATGATTGGCTGAGCTGACGATTCCCTCCGCCTCCATCCGTTCGATGATCCGCGCCGCCCGGTTGTAGCCTATTTGCAGGTGGCGCTGCACGAAGCTCGTCGAAGCCTTTCGCTCGCGGCACACTACCGCGACCGCCTGGGCATAGAGCTTGTCCGCGGCTTCGCTCTCCTCGCCATCCGCGGGCGCGTCGAGCGCGGCGCCGTCGTCCTCGGTAATGTCGTCGATGTAGTCGGGCGTCCCTCGGATTTTGAGGAACGATACGACGCGCTCGACTTCCTCGTCGGAGACGAACGGCCCGTGGACACGGGTGATGCGCCCCCCTCCCGCCATGTAGAGCATGTCGCCACGGCCGAGAAGCTGCTCGGCGCCGCCTTCACCGAGGATCGTGCGGCTGTCGATCTTCGAGGTGACCTGAAAGCTGATGCGGGTTGGAAAATTCGCCTTGATCGTTCCTGTGATGACGTCGACTGACGGGCGCTGCGTGGCCATGATCAGATGAATCCCCGCGGCGCGCGCCATTTGCGCCAGCCGCTGGATCGCCGCCTCGATCTCCTTACCCGCAACCATCATCAGATCCGCCATCTCGTCGACGACCACGACGATCAGCGGCAACTGGCTTGTGTCGAACGGCTGCGGCTCGAAGATCGGCTGCCCCGTCTCCGGATCAAAGCCCGTCTGCACTTCGCGAATGACGCTTTCGCCCCTGGCCTCGGCATCGGCGAGACGGCTGTTGAACCCGTCGATGTTACGCACGCCGAGTTTCGACATCTTGCGGTAGCGGTTCTCCATCTCCCGCACCGTCCATTTGAGCGCCAGCACGGCCTTGCGCGGATCGGTGACGACCGGCGCGAGGAGGTGCGGAATGCCGTCGTAGACAGACAATTCCAGCATCTTCGGGTCGATCATGATGAATTTGCAGCGGTCGGGAGGCATCCGGTACAGGATCGACAAGATCATCGTGTTGATGCCAACCGATTTGCCGGATCCGGTCGTACCAGCGATCAGCAGGTGAGGCATCTTGGCGAGGTCGCCCAATACGGGTTCGCCCGAAATGTCCTTGCCGAGGATCAACGCAAGGCGTCCCGAGTGCCCCTCATAGACGGGCGAATCGAGCAGCTCCCGCAGAAAGACGGTTTCCGCCCTGCGGTTCGGGAGCTCAATGCCGATCACATTGCGGCCGGAAACGACGGCAACCCGGACTGAGATCGCGCTCATCGAGCGGGCGATGTCGTCGGCCAGCCCGATGATCCGAGAGGCCTTGATCCCGGGGGCCGGCTCGAGCTCGTACAACGTGACCACCGGTCCCGGCCGGACCTGGACGATCTGGCCGCGGACGCCGAAATCCTCCAACACTGTCTCGAGCAGGCGGGCGTTCTTCTCGAGCGCCTCCTCGTTGATTGCCTCGGCCTTCGCCGTCTGCGGCTTTGCCAACAGTTCCAGAGGCGGCAGCAGCGGCTGCTGATCGGGCTCAAGGTCGAGCGTCGGCTGGCGTTCCTGTTCGGAACGCCTCCCAGCTCCGAGTTCCGTTGCTTTTGGCGAGACGAAGCGAACGAGGCCGCCTCGGGGGTGCTCCCCTGCGGTCGCGCCGGTCTGGCCTTGGGCAAGGCGAGGCTCACGTCGGCTGGGCAGCGGGGTAACAACCGCCGGACGACGTGTCTGCGAACCCTCGGGGCCGTGATCGGCGTCCATGTTGCGTCGGACGCGCGATCCCTGCCAACCCTGCCACCGCTGCCCAAGGAGCCGGACCGCGAGCCCCGAATTGACACCGGGGAGACCGGCGAGCCGGCTCGCGCCGCGCCCGGCGCCTTCGCCGATTTCGCGCCAATCGCGGAGCGACAACCCCATTGTGGCGAGCAGCAACATCCCCGCCAGGGCTGCGGCGGTCATCGAGATGGGTAACGCCACGCTGGCAAGGCCGGAGTGCACCAGAATTCGATGGAGGGTCCACCCAACCGCCCCGCCAGGCCCCGCCGGCGGGGCGAGCCCTCCGAGGTCGAGAATCGAAACCGCCGCAGACGCCAGCATAAGGACCACGGGGAAGAGCGCCAATCGTGTCCAGATCGAGCGGAGCGGGCGGTGCAGCATCAGACGGAACGACCAGGCCAGCAACAGAACCGGGACAACGAAGCTCGCAAGCCCAAGGCACTGCCACAGTAGGTCGGCGAGCACCGCCCCGTCATGGCCGAGAAAATTATGAGGGCCCGCATCGACCGCAGTGTTTAGCGACCCATCCCGGGGGTCGTAGGTGACCAAGGTTAAAAACAGCAATAGGCACATCAGCAACAGCGCAAAGCCAAGGGCTTCCAAGAGCCGGTGCTTCAACATCGCCGACGCTTCTGCGCGGTTCCAACGACTTGCAGATTTGGCCATGCTTACCCCCCGGCGCCGGCCCACCCAAACCCGTACTTCAGTTACAACAGCTGGGTTTTCGGTGCAAACTTGGAAATTCGGCAATTTCCGGTTGGCGCAGAGGCGAGCCACCTCGGGCGGGGTATCGTAACCACGCGGAGCGGGCGGGGAGGCACGGGCCCCGCCTCCCTCGCCGACCCCCTGGGTAGACCGCCAGGGTAACCCGGGATCCCGCGGCTCATACCCAAGCTCATCGTCTCATTAATATATAGGGCCCAATTCTGAGGGCGTAGAGCCGAAAGCGAGATGTTCATCAGGCTGCCGGGCACAGACGCGCCTTCCTGATGATTGCAACCACGCGGCGGAGCTCGGCGCCGCCGTCGATCTCCTCGATGCTGCGGGACAGATGCCGACGCCAGTTCGGGTGTAGGTCCGTCGTTCCCGGCAAATTCGCCTGCTCGCTCTCGGCGAGCACATCTTCTAACTGGACGAGCAGCAGACGAGCGCGGGAGCGGGCAAGGTACTCGATGATCGCATCTCCGAGCGCGGTCGTGTAGACGGGGTCCCTGCCTTCCGGCAAAATCTCGTGGGCATGGTCGGACGCGAGCAGCCCTTCCTCTATCAGCGCATCGAGCAACAGACGGCGGTCACGGCGGCGCTCCGACGTCTCGGCCTTGTCGGCACGCCGGTCCGGATAGAGCTCGAGGCGCCGGCGCCATGTAATATCGGTCCCCAGCCAGAACCCCTTCAGAGTGGCGATGTCGTGCGTTGCCGTAGAAGCCGCCGCCAGGGGCGGATACCGGTTCGGCGGCACAAACCTCCCCCCACGCTCGCGCTCAAAGACGAAGATGCGGTACGACAAAATGTTGGCCGCGCGCATCGTGTCGCGAAATCCCTCGGGCACCGTGCCAAGATCTTCACCGACGACAGCGCAGCGCTGCCTGCGGCTCTCGAGCGCGACGAGCCGGACCAATTCGGCGAATGGATACTTCACATACGCACCTGATTTCGCCTCCATTCCGCTGGGAATCCAATACAGCCGGTTGAGCGACATGACGTGGTCGATGCGCAGGATCCCGGCGTGCCGCATATTGGCGCGCAACGAGGCGATGAACGGTCTGAAACCCTGGCGCTGAAGCACGAGCGGGTTGACCGGCGCCAGGCCCCAATTCTGTCCGCCGCGGCTGAGCGCGTCGGGTGGCGCGCCGATCGACGCGCCTGGCGCAACCAGCTCTTGATCCGCCCACGCCTCCGCGCCGTTCGGGTCCGCGCCGACGGCCAAATCCCGGTAGAGCCCGATTGAAAGTCCGGCTAGGCGCGCAGATCGCGCCGCGGCGGCTAGCTGCCGATCGGCCTCCCATTGTAGAAACTGGAAAAATTCGATGCGATCGCGATGCGCAGCTGCGAAACCTGCGACCCCCGGCGATCGTGGATCGCGCATTGGCGCCGGCCAGCTCTGCCAGGAAAACGATCGCCCTTTCTGCAGCTGGTGCTCGTGGAGTGCCTCGAACAACGCGAAATCGGCGAGCGACTGCCCGCCGCCGCGCTGAAAAGCCCGGAATTCTTGTCCGATCGCGCTTGCCGCAGTCCCGTTCGCCCCGAGCTCGTGCGACTGGAACCGGCGGAACAACGCTTCCAATACCGGTTTCTTGCAGGCTGCGACTGCTCCGTAGTCAATGAGCGTGGCCGAACGCGCAGCCCAATGAGTGGCCCCGAACCATCGCCCCTGCATCAGCTCGTGCACCGCCGAATCCTCGGTGAAGCCGGGGACCGCAGTCACATCGATATAGAGATAATCGAGATGACTGCGGCTCGAAGGCGAATAAGGGCTGATATGCCTTGGCTCAGCGGTGAACAGCGCGTGCAGCGGATTGATGCCGAGAACAGAAGCGGCATATCGGCCGGCCGTTCGGCCGAGCCCAGCGAGATCGCTGAAATCGCCAATGCCCCAGTTCCGGTCGCTGCGCAATCCATATAGTTGGCAGCTCAGGCCCCAGCTTCGACTCCCTGGCCCGAGTTGTGCCGGGAGGTAACAACGCGCGGGTGCGACGATCAGATCGGTCTCAGCCGTGGTGCCGCTAGCCTCGACTTCGAGCCGGTGGTAGCCGAGCGGCAAGCCCCCGGGCAGTGGCATTGCGAATTGCCGCTCATTCGCGGAGACATCCACCGTGATGCTGCCCGAGCGAACCTCGCCCGCTTCCAGCCGGCAGGTCCACGCCAGCTGCCCACAACCGGCCGGAAGGCGCAGCACGAGCCGCGGATTGCTGTTCTCGGCCTGTACGATCTGCACGGCCGCGAGGCCCAGCGACAAGGCTTGCCGGTCGTGCTTCAGCTCGAGCCCCGCCTCGATGGGATTTGCCGGTAGCCCGAATGCCGCGATCACAGCAAGCAGCGTCTCGTCCGAAATCTGACGATTTTCTCCGAGCGCGTCGGTGTAGTGCGTCTCGATACCGAGCGTGCCCGCCAGCTCCAACAGCGCAGCGCGGTGCGTCAAATCCGCAGGTGCCATCGCTCAACTTTCGCTTGGGTATCAATTTCCCCGGGGCGAGCGCGGCGCCCGGTCGACGAACAAGGCGAAAGAGTGGGCCCCCAATCGATATGCCTCTCCCGGTTGGTAGAGTTTCGGCTCGGTAATGCGTCCGGTCGGTTCGGCAGTGTCGACGAGCGGCTCCCATGACATCGGCGCGGCGAGAGCCGGAAGCTGAAAATCGATCCCCTGGCAATCCGCGTTCATCATTACGAAGAAATTCTCGTCGATGTCGCGCTGGCCGCCCGGAGTGAAGAACTCGCCTGCGGCGCCACTCAAAACATAGCCGAGAGCCGAGGCTCCTGGGTTATTCCAATCCCCGGTCGTCACCTCCCGCCCCGCCGGAGTGATCCATGTAATATCTTTAACGCCAGCCTTGGAAAGCACCTCCCCACGGAAAAAGCGCGGCCGGGAGAAGACCCGATGGCGGCGGCGCAAGTGAACCAGATAACTCACGAATTGCGTCAAATCCCTATCGGTCTGCGTGATGTTTTCCCAGTCCAACCAGGAAATCTCATTGTCTTGGCAATACGCATTATTGTTGCCTTGTTGGCTCCTCCCAATCTCATCGCCGGCCAGTAGCATCGGCACCCCAAGCGACGTCAACAGGGTGGCGAGGAGATTGCGCTTTTGGCGGTCGCGCAGTGCAAGAACGTGCGGATCGTCTGATTGCCCCTCCACCCCGTAGTTAGAGCTGTAATTGGCATCCGTGCCGTCGCGATTATCCTCGCCATTGGGCTCGTTGTACTTTCTGTTATAGCTTGTAAGATCTTGCAGAGTGAAACCATCGTGAGCGGTAATGAAATTGATGCTCGCCCACGGCCGTCGCCCGCGGTACCCGAAAATGTCTGAGGATCCCGCCACCCGTGACGCGAGATCGGGGACAAGCCCTTTGTCACCCCGCCAAAACCGCCTCAGCGTGTCGCGATATTGCCCGTTCCATTCTGCCCAGCCCGGCGGAAAGTTTCCCAGTTGATAGCCGTAAGGCCCGAGATCCCACGGCTCGGCAATCAGCTTCAGCCGAGCCAGCACGGGATCCTGGCCGACCGCATCAAAGAACGCGCTGTATTGACTGAAGTCGCCGTTCTCCCGCGCCAATGCCGGGCAGAGGTCGAAGCGGAAACCGTCGACGTGCATCTCCACGGCCCAGTAGCGCAGCGAGTCCATGACCATCTGCAGCACCCGTGGATGGTCGAGGTTCAGCGTGTTTCCCGTGCCGGTTACGTCGTAGTAAAAGCGGCGGTCGGCCTGCAAACAGTAATAAGAAGCATTATCGATGCCGCGGAACGACAAAGTCGGGCCGAGCTGATTGCCCTCGCCCGTGTGGTTGTAGACCACATCTAGAAGGACCTCGATCCCGGCGTCGTGGAGGCGCTTCACGGCTGTTTTAAAGCCGGCAATCGACGGTGTCGGAAGAAAGCGCGGATCTGGCGCAAAGAAGCCGATCGTGCTGTAGCCCCAGTAATTCACCAGACCGCGTTTTATCAAATGACGGTCGTCGATCGCAGCATGAATTGGCAGTAACTCGACCGCAGTAACACCGAGATGGACCAGATAGTCGATCATTGCCGGCGAGACGAGGCCCGAAAAGGTTCCGCGGTACAACGGCTCAACATCGGGATGCTTTATCGTGATGCCGCGCACATGCATTTCTAGGATGATGGTTTCTTCCCAGGGGATTTGGGGCCGACGGTCGCTCCCCCAGGTAAAGGCAGGCTCGACAACGCGACATTTTGGGACGAGGCGCGAATTGTCCCGGCGATCGAAAGACAGATCCTCTTGCGGACTACCGAACCGGTACCCGAACATCGGATCGCCCCAGCGAAGCCGACCTTGAAGCGCTTTGGCATAAGGGTCGATAAGCAGTTTGTTCGAATTGAAGCGATGCCCGTTCAGTGGGTCGAAAGGTCCGTGAACGCGGTACCCGTACAGCAAGTTCGGTCGGGCATCGGGCAAATAGGCATGCCAGACTTCGTCGGTGTATTCGGGAAGCACGATCCGCGCCTCTTCGTGACCGCCGGAGCGGTCGAACAGGCATAGCTCGATTTTTTCGGCATGCGCCGAGAAGATCGCGAAATTGACGCCTTCACCGTCCCAGGTCGCCCCGAGCGGATAAGGGCGACCGGGCCACACCTTCCAGGACGGGGCCATCAGCGGTGAAGCGGGTGAGTGCCCATCAACCCCGACGTTCCAACTGATTGGGTAAACAGTTGGTCAATCATGCGTGAAAATCAGCGTGCCAAGCGGCGGCAAGTTCAGGCTTAAGGAATACGCATGCCCATGCATCGGATGCGGGTCGGCGTGCACTTCCCCGGCGTTGCCGACGCCGCTGCCGCCATATTCCTGCGCATCGGTGTTGATGCGCTCGCGGTAGCGCCCCGGGAGGGGCACTCCGATTCTGTAACCGTGGCGCGGCACCGGGGTAAAATTGCAAACGATGACCGCTTGTTCCTGCGGATCACGACCGCGGCGCAGATACGATACCGTGCTTTCGGCCGCATTGGCCACGTCGATCCAGTGGAACCCGTCGGGCTCGCAGTCGAGCTGATGCAGTGCCGGCGTGCTGCGATAGAGATGATTGAGGTCGCGCACCAGGCGATGCACCCCGCGGTGCAGCGGATCGCCGAGTAGCTGCCAATCGAGCCCGATATCGTGGTTCCATTCGCGCTCATGCGCGAACTCGCCTCCCATAAACAGCAGCTTTTTGCCGGGGTGGGTCCACATGAAAGCGAGATAAGCTCGCAGATTGGCGAAGCGCTGCCACTGATCGCCGGACATCTTGCGGATCAGCGACCCCTTGCCGTGCACGACTTCGTCATGGCTCAGTGGAAGAATGAAATTCTCGTGAAATGCATAGAGTAAACCGAAACTTAAATCGTTGTGGTGATACTTGCGATGGATCGGATCGAGCGACATGTAACGCAAGGTATCGTGCATCCACCCCATGTTCCATTTGAAGCCGAAGCCGAGCCCGCCGACGTAAGTGGGACGCGACACCATCGGCCAGGCGGTCGACTCCTCAGCGACCGAGGTCGCGCCGGCCTCCCCGAAGACCAGCTCATTCATTCTGCGCAGAAAGGCTATCGCTTCGAGATTCTCGCGTCCGCCGAAGGCGTTCGGGATCCATTGCCCCTCGCGGCGGCTATAATCGAGGTACAGCATCGACGCGACTGCATCGACCCGGATCCCGTCGATGTGAAATTCGCGCAGCCAGTAGAGCGCGCTTGAGAGTAGAAAATTGGCGACCTCGCGGCGGCCGTAATTGTAGATCAGCGTGTTCCAGTCTGGGTGATAGCCTTGCCGTGGGTCGGCGTGCTCGTAAAGCGCTGTGCCGTCGAACCTACCGAGCCCGTGCGGGTCGGTCGGGAAATGCCCGGGCACCCAGTCGAGCAACAAGCCGAGCCCGGCCCCATGGCAGGCATCGACAAAGACGCGGAAATCGTCGGGCGCGCCATACCGTGCCGTCGGCGCGAACAGCGAGATAGGCTGATACCCCCACGAGCCGTCGAACGGGTATTCGGTTACCGGCATCAGCTCGATATGCGTAAAGCCCAGCTCGGCGGCGTACGGGACGAGCTGTGCGGCGAGCTCGCGATAGCTCAAATACCGCCCGTTCTCGGCCAGGTTGCGGCGCCACGAGCCGAGGTGGACTTCGTAGATCGAGATGGGCGCCTGGCGGTCGTTGCGCGCCCGGCGCTCGGCCATCCATCGCCCGTCCTGCCACACGTGCCGCGACGGCTCGGCGATGATCGAGGCCGTGCGTGGCGGCGGTTCGGAGTGCTCCGCCTGCGGATCCGCTTTGAGCGGCAGCAGCTGACCGTCGGCGCCGAGGATCTCGTATTTGTACAGATGACCGGGACGCAGCCCCGGGACGAACAATTCCCAGAACCCGCCGACATTGCGCATCGGCATGCGGCGGCCGTCCCAGCCGTTGAAGTCACCGACGACGCTGGCTCGCCGCGCATTCGGTGCCCACACAGCAAACGCGATGCCCTCGACGCCCGCATGGATCAGAGGATGCGCCCCGAGCTTGCGGTAGCTCGCGAGGTGGTTGCCTTCGGCGAGCAAGTGGACGTCGATCTCGCCGAGCACCGGCGGAAAGGAATAGACATCGTAGAATTCGTGCTGCGTGCCGCCGCTCGACACCCTGAGCCGATAACGAAATGGTTCCTTGCGGTCGGAAAGCGTCGCAACAAAAAAACCATCCCGGTGAACCTGAACACCTTCGCCAGCTGGGTCACCGCTCGCCAAGTCAATGACCGACGTTTTTTGGGCGCTGGGGAGCATCGCCCGGACGGTAATTCCGCCGGGTGTCTTGTGCATGCCGAGAAACGAGAACGGGTCGCCGTGGCGGGCCTCGACAATTGCCGCGATTTGCTGATCAGGCCGCCGCAGCACGCTCGACCCCCTCCGTCTTCGCCAATAT